>Ga0105237_10001794_pt1 | contig 27716 bp, 18 predicted proteins | sample KBSC24metaG_FD_81520 | JGI IMG/M metagenome (GOLD analysis project Ga0105237, IMG submission 81520) | Corn rhizosphere microbial communities from Kellogg Biological Station, Michigan, USA - KBS C2-4 metaG | ecosystem: Host-associated > Plants > Roots > Rhizosphere > Soil | place: Michigan, USA... | reverse complement strand
GGAGCGTTAGGACCAAGACGACCCGACGCTACCGCGTGGCGGTACTGACCGCATCCAAGTTCGGAGCGTGACCGCATCCATGTTCGGAGCGTTAGGACCAAGACGACCCGACGCTACCGCGTGGCGGTACTGACCGCATCCAAGTTCGGAGCGTGACCGCATCCATGTTCGGAGCGTAAGGACCAAGACGACCCGACGCTACGCGTGGCGGTACTGACCGCATCCAAGTTCGGAGCATAGGTGATAGTGGCGACATTGGTCACGGATTGTTCTTGGATACAGTCAGTACCGTAACGCGGTAGCGTCGGGTCGTACGTGAGCCTTGCTGACTCTGAAGGCTCCAGCGGCGACCAACGAAACTTGACGAGGACGAAGAACCGATGCGCGTAATAGCTGCGGTGCTTTTAGCGCTGATCCTGCTGAGCAACATTGCTTGTTCAGGCAGCGCTCAACGTGGAAACTCAGCGCAGACCAACCGCAACGACTGGCAGCCTGTCAGTACCGTTCCCGGTGCGGTCCGGCGTTATTTGGTTGGCGATGCCAGCAAGCCCGGGCCTTACAAATATCAGCTCAAAATCCCTGCGGGCGCACGGCTCGGCGCGCACCACCATTCTGTCGACGTACACGTGAAGGTGCTGAGTGGTTCGATGTTCATTATCATCGGCGAGCCGCTGGAGCCGTCCCGCGCACAACACTTCACGACTGGAAATACCTTTGTCGTTCCTGCGTACACCTGGCACGATGAGTGGTGGGACCAGGAGTCGGTCCTGGAGGCAGAGGGAGTCGGTCCGATGGAGACGGTTTACAAGAATCAGTGAGGATTCACGGGAGTCGAATGTCGATTTCCTTTCGATCGTTCCCCGACAATGTAAGCCCGGTTCCCTGCTCTCGTGCTGCCTTATTCATCGCATTCGCAAGTGCGTTTGGTCCATCGGCTGACCGCCAGGCAATAACGAGATAGGTTCCCGGCGCCGCGCTCAGGGCGAAAGCTCCCCGGTCGTCTGTAAGCGCAGTCAATTTACCACCGAACAATCGAAGCTTGTCATCTCCTGTGCGACGCAGCATGACGTCGATGCCCGCGATTGGCTTATCACCACTAAGCACGCGTCCCGTGATCACACCCACTGCGGGTGAGATAACGATCCGCACGTCTTTGATGTCATCCTTTTCGACGAGAGTGATCTTGTTACGCAACAGGTCGCGTCCATTCGCTTCGATCGACTTCACGTAGAATGTATCGCCCGGCGAAACGAATGCACTCACGTCGATTTCACCCAGCGGCGCGGCATTCAATACAAATTTTCCAGCCTCATCCAATACGGTCGCCGCGTGCGCGTGCGGCGTGTAAGAAGTGGCGGTCACAGTAATGTGCTGCGGCGTGGCGCTGCTGCCCTCGAGCAGTACGACGCCTGAAACACGAGCGCCTTCCGAAACCTCGATTAATAGATCCTCAATGTCGGCGCCCTCGACGGTTACGTCCTGCTCCATGTCGACGAATCGTGCCTCCGTCGATACGCCCTGCTTCGATCGGACGAACAGCCGATACGAGCCGTCCGGCACGTTCGAGAATGACCAGTGACCGGTCGCGTCGGTTGAGCTCATGTAATTCGACATCACTTGTTCCGTGGCAGCACGGGACGTGTCAGACGCCGGATCGGTGATCTCCCTGACACTCAAACGTAGCGTGGCATTCGTAATCGGACGGTTATCGCCTCGCGTTTTTACGGTGCCGGCGACGCTGCGCAACGCCCTCGACATCAACGTGACATCGACGTTGGTAGTGTCGAGATCCGGTAAGACGGCGACCGGAGGCGAGTTTCGCAGAAGCAGTGTTGACGGGAAATACGTCGCTCCCGGCGAGCCCTGAAAGTCTGTGGGTCTTTCTCCATCGCCGCGCGGTTTCGACGGTGGATTGGCGCTCACGACGTATTCACCTTTTGGCAGGCCCCAAACTTTATACCGGCCCTGATCATCAGTGCGCACAGACATTCCGAAAGTCTCGCTGCCCTTACTCACGACGTGCACGGTCGCTTGAACCGCAGGCTGGTGCGTGGCGTCGAAAACCATTCCTGAAATTGTACCGAAGTGTAGATTCGGCACGCGCAGGTTCACCTCCACGTTGCGCACGCCGTCAACAGTGATTCTGGTGTTATTCTTCTTGAACTTTTCGAGTTTCGCGGCGTCGGCCGCACTGTCAGCGGAGCGAGTGAGTATCGCCGTAAGCGGCTCGCTGCCACGCTGATCGATCGGTCCGACAAGAACGTAATACTCACCAGCGCTTACACGTTGTAGACTGAACTCGCCACGCTCATTCGTGATTGCCGTAGGAAGACGAAGCCCTTTACGAGCATTCAGCAGCGCTTCTGAGGGAATGAGTTGCACACGATGACGCGTCGCGGGCTGTCCCGTGTCTTCGTAGACTACGCGTCCCGTGACCACGGGGGCGGGCTGATTGTCCTGCTTAGGAGCGCCTGCGATGAGTGCGAGGCAGAGCAGAAATGGCGAAAGCATGTCCCATAATAACTATTAACACCAGAACTTGAAATGATTAAAAATGAACCTATTTCTTCATAGCGTCGTACCATTTGTGCATTTTTTCGGCTAACCCTTCACTCGAGGTACATCTATGTTGCGTACAATCTCCGTCCTTTCGGCATGCCTCTGTATAACTGTCGCCGCAATCGCGCAACAGTCTGCCGACCCGCCATTGTTGATCGGTCGTGTGTCGCTCAATCAATCCCACATCGCTTTCACTTACGCGGGAAAGATCTGGCTCGTCCCAAGAGCTGGCGGGGCCGCGAAGCGACTTACCAACACGCCAAACGAAGAGACTAGTCCCGTCTTTTCTCCGGACGGTCAGCGGATCGCATTTTCGCGTTCCAACGGAAATGATTGGGACGTGTTCATCGCGCCCGCCGACGGTTCCGGCGAGGCTACACGGATAACGATGATGCCGGAAGACGATTTCGTCACCGGCTGGTCACCCGACGGCAAGGAGATCATCTTCGAGACTACGCGTGACGAAGAATCGGTGACTCGTCTTTACAAGACCTCGGCCGAGCGCCTCCAGCTCGCTACCGCACTGCCGTTGCACCAAAGCTTTTCCGGTTCAATGTCACCCGACGGCAAACGCATCGTGTACAACCCGAGATCGGGTGCAGGTGATTGGCGTTACTATCGCGGCGGGTTTGCGGCGCCGCTCTGGATCGCCGATCTGACGACAGGAGCGTTGGAAAAGCTTTCGACCGGAACGCACAACGATAGAAGTCCTGTGTGGGTCGGCGACAAGATCTACTTCGTTTCAGATCGAACGGGAATCTTTAATCTCTACGCTTACGACACCAAATCTAAAGCAACGCAGCAACTCACAAAATTCGCCGGCCTGGGTGTGCGAACCGCGTCAGCAACCAATGACGCCGCGGTGTATGTTCAAGCAGGGCGTTTACATCTCGTCGATCTAAAGACCAACAACGATCGCGTGATCGATGTTTCGGTGACGCCGGATACGTCTGAGCTCGCACCGCGCACTGCAAGCGTCATGCGCTCCGCCGAGCAGTTCTTCCCTTCTCCGAATGGCGATCGGGTCGTGTTCGGTGCGCGAGGCGAGGTGCTCATTTTCGATCCGGCAAACGGCACGTATAAGAACCTGACAAACACGCCGGGCATCGCCGAACGCTATCCGGTAATTTCTCCTGACAACAAATCCGTCGCGTATGTTTCAGACGAAGGGGGTGAATACGCGCTTCACGTTCGATCGCTCGAAACCGATGCGGTCAAGAAAATCCAGATCGAACAAAAGCCATCGTTTTACTGGGGACTGGTGTGGTCACCCGATTCGCGAAAGCTTGCATTCCCTGATCGACGACTGAATCTGTGGCTCGTCGACGTTGCTGCCGAAAGCGCAACCAAGGTCGATACTTCTCGTTATTCCGCAGAGGAATCATGGACACCAAACTTTTCGCATGATTCGCGTTTCCTCGCTTACGCCAAGCGCTTGAAGAACCGCGCCGGTACGGTGTTCATTTACGACATCGAGCAGAAGAAGTCTTCGCAGATCACCGACGGAATCACGCACGCCCAGATCCCGGTTTTCGATCGCAATGGAAAGTATCTGTACTTTGTTTCGAGTCTGAATGCTGGCACAAGCGAGTTTAGTTGGGGAGTTCTAAACGGCGTATTCGCTAATCCGCTCGTGGTCCGGCGCGTTCATGCTTTGGTTCTCTCGAAGGATCAACCTTCCCCGCTCCTGCCGAACGGACAGCCGAATCCGGATGCGAAAGTCAGTGAAACACTGCCGCAGGTAAAGATCGATTTCGAAGGACTTCCATCGCGCTTCGTGAATCTGCCGTTGCCGGCGCGCGACTATTCGCAGCTCGTAGCCGGCCAGCCCGGAAAGTTGGTTCTCGCAATCGCTGAATGGTCGGCTGCGCCGGGCGATTTTGCCGGGCAGACGCAGTCGCAGGCGGTCTATTCCTTCGACGTCTCGAAGGGCGGACAGATGCAGAAGATCGTGGACCAGATTAACTCGGTCGATGTCACGACCGACGGCAAGAAGATTCTCTATGGTAAAGGCCGCGACTACTTTTTCGCGTCCACTGACGCTCCGGCGAAACCAGACGAAGGGCGGCTGGATTTCAGCAAGATGCAGGTGCGCGTAGAGCCCGCTGAGGAATGGCGTCAGATGTTTCATGAGTCGATGCGGATCATGCGCGACTGGTTCTACGATCCGAATCACCACGGTCAGAATCTCGTCTCACTCGAAAACGAGTACGCCGCGTACTTGCCGACAATTGTTCGCCGGAGCGATCTCAATCGACTCATGCAGCAGATGCTCGGGTCTGTGTCCGTGAGTCATCTCGGTATTGGCGGCGGTGATACAGGACCACAAGCGGGAAACGGCAATCGCGTCGGACTGCTCGGCGCCGACTATGAAATCGCGAATGGGAAATACCGCTTCAAAAAGATCTATCGCTCGACGCCGTACTCTTCGCCGGCCGGAGCTTTTGGCGCACCGCTGGATCGGCCCGGAGTTGATGTTCGCGAAGGTGATTATTTGATCCAGGTCAACGACAAGCCGGTCGAAGCAGAAAAGAATGTGCTCAGTTATTTTGAAGATACCGTCGGGCGTCCAACAAAGATCACTGTCTCTGCGACTCCCGATGGTTCTAATGCACGCACGTACACGGTGTTTCCGGCTTTGGGTGAAAACCGTCTGCGGCGTGCGAACTGGGCTGAAGCAAACCGCAAGCTTGTCGAAAAGGCTTCCGGAGGAAGGCTCGGGTACATCTTTATCGAAGGCTACGGCGGCGAAGGAATCATGAATGCGATCCGCGGCTTGACGGGATACGCAGACAGGCAGGGCGTGATCGTCGATCAACGTTTCAATGGTGGTGGCATCACGCCTGACTACCTGATCGAATGGATGCAGCGCAAGCCGCTTTACTACTACATGTTTCGCGGCGGCGACGATATCGCGACTCCCGTCAATCCCGCGCCGCCCGTGAAGGTGATGATCATCAACGAATTGAATGGCTCGGCTGCCGAGACGGGCGCCTTCATGTTCAAACTCGCGAAGGTTGGTCCAATCGTCGGCAAGCGCACGTTCGGCGGCGGTATTGGGCCTTACTACTTCACACCCCCGCTCATCGATGGTGGTCGTGTGCAGTTGCCGAATCGTGCGGCATACGATCCGAGTGGGACGACCTGGGGGATAGAGAATATGGGAGTTGCGCCTGATTTCGATGTTGAGATCACTCCGGCAGATGTAATCGCCGGACGAGATCCGCAGCTCGAGAAAGCGATCGAAGTCGCGCTGGCGCAGGTTTCGAAGACGCAACCGATCGTTCCGAAGCGTCCGGCGTTTCCGGTCCATCCGGGCGAACAACGGGTCGCTCCGTCTATAGGTCCAACAGTATCTTCGCTTCCGGCGGTAGGTTCGGAGTTTCCGCCTCCGCCGCCGCGGCCTGGTCCAACGCCGGCGCCGCCGCCGGTTAGTTCGAAGTTTGCTGCGTTTGTTGGAAATTACGATGGTGGCGCGTTAGGCAATCTGGTAGTGAGGCAGGAGGGTGACAAATTGTTTGCCTTCGATCCGGGTGGCCAGCGTATCGAGCTCGTTCCCGAAACGACCGCCGACAAGTTCGTAGCCCAACCCGTCGGCGCGAATGTGAGCTTCGAACGCGACCTCGGTGGAAAAGTCACCGCCATCATCATTACGCTCCCTAATGGCAACGTAATCAGAGGCCGAAAAACCTGACTCCAGGGGAAAATCAGGCCACAAAGAGGCACAAGAAGCACACAAGTTTCAAAAAACCCTTTGTGTACTTCTTTGTGCCTCTTTGTGGTTTCTGACTAAATAGTTGATGGAAGCTTGTAATGAAGTTGGACTACACCATTCTCGAAGCGTTCAAGCGAATGCAATTCCAATAACACGTGCCGGTGACGCCGCGCGATCAGGGGAATTCCATCTCCGATAAAGACTGGCGCCATGGTGACGACGAACTCGTCGATCGCGTGTGCGTCAAGAAGCGACGCGATGAGCTCCCCGCCGCCCATCAACCAGATGTTCTTGCCAGGTTCCTCTCGAAGACGGCTTACAAAGTCACCAGGTTTATCGTTCACGAACTCCACATTTGACGGTGCGCCGGCGGGTCGTGCGTGATGTGAAAAGACGATGTAACGGCCCTTTGAGGGGAACTTCGCCCCCATGCTCAGGCTCGCCTCATAGGTTTTCCGGCCGAGGAGCATTGTGTCAACCGACTTCATAAACGCGTCGATACCATAAAACCCTTTGGGAGCAGGGCGCGACGTCAGCCATTCGAGATCGCCGTCAGGCCGCGCGATGTAACCGTCGGCGCTCGTTGCAATGTGGACGATGATTTTTCGGGGCTTCGTCATGACAAGGTCGACCAATATTACAACAACAGGACAAATGTCCCAGCCCTGTAACGCAAATATCGCTCAAGCGGGACGAAACTCCCATAGCCAACTTGCAAGCCACGCCTCATCATGCCACGCATGGAGGCCAAAGCTATGTTTAAGCGGATCGCATTCTTCATTTACGGAAGTCTTAGCTACCTGATATTCCTGGCGACGTTTCTGTACGCCATCGGTTTCATCGGCAACTTTTTCGTGCCGAGAACTCTGGACGGCACGCCGAGCGGATCATTCGGAGTCGCCTTACTTATCGACGCAGGACTGTTGACCCTGTTCGCCGTGCAGCACAGCGTGATGGCGCGCAAGGGCTTCAAAGATTGGTGGACGCGCATGGTGCCGAAGCCACTCGAACGTTCGACTTACGTCCTGTTTTCGAGCATCGCACTTATCTTCCTGTTTTGGCAGTGGCGGCCGTTGGGTGGTGTCGTCTGGTCGGTCGAAGATCCATTCGGAAGCCTGGTCCTGCGCGTGTTGTTTGGATTCGGTTTTGCGCTGGTGCTGGTCTCCACTTTTTTGATCAATCACTTCGATCTGTTTGGAATGCGACAGGTTTGGCTGTACCTGCGCAACCGGCCTTACACCGCATTGCATTTCGGAACGCCGGGACCATATCGGCTCGTCCGGCATCCGCTTTACGTCGGCTGGCTGTTCGCCTTCTGGGCCACGCCGACGATGACGCTCGCGCACCTGCTTTTCTCGGTTGCTACGACGGCTTACATCCTTATCGCGATTCAACTCGAGGAGCGCGACCTGGTGCGCGAACACGGCGAGTCGTACGAGAGTTATCGCCGTTCAGTGCCGATGCTGATTCCGTTTACGCGCCGGCACCGCGATTCGAGTCAGGAATTGAACCTGGATAAAAGTCAGTACCACCTGCGAGAGCGGGTGGGTCGATCATAAACACCATTTTGGAGGAACATATGAAAATCTTTTCAGTCTTCATAGGAATCTGTGCTCTGCTCATTGGCAGCGCGCCGGCGACAACTAACAGCACGTTCGCTGCAGCAAATGCGGCAGTTGAGAATCTTTCTCCCGCCACGAACCGCGAACTCGCGTTGGCTCGCAACGGGACTGCCAAGTACCACGACTTCAACCGCGCCGATGCTGACGGTTTTGAATTCTTACAGTGCGTGGAAGGCGAAGGCTTTGAGTACGTGAATTGGTCCCTCGTCGACTGTAACTTCGATATCGAGCATCCGGAAGCACTTCACTACATCCCGGACGGGGATGGTCTGCGACTCGTCGGTGTGGAGTATGTGATCCCCGTCGCTTGCACGGCGACAGCGCCTGCAGGATTCACGGGCGACGCCGACGAATGGGAGTCGATGGCAGAAGGTTTACCAATCTGGGCGCTGAGAGCCGCGATCTGGATGCCCAACTCCGAAGGTATGTTTGCCGAGCACAATCCGAGCATACCTGACCTGTGTCCATAGTTCGCGATGGAGATTTTCATGAGTATTCAGACATACAAACTGCTCGCGCTAATCGCCGTCGCACTCGTAGTTCTAACACCAACGGCTTCGGCGATTAGCGGCGACGACGCTCTGAATGAGCAATTGACTGCGGTTCTCCGGCAACATGGGTTTACCGGCAGTGTCGGGTCGAGTCTCGAACAAAGGCTCGGTCGAAAGATCGACAACCAGCTTGCCGACCTCGGCAGGCTGGCCTTTCACGACCGCTTGCTTGGTTTGAATGACGATAACTCATGCTCCGGCTGTCACGCCGCACCTTTGGGCTTTGCCGACTCGCAGTCAATTGCCATCGGCGTCGAAAACAACAATATCGTCGGTCCCGATCGAACTGGACCACGCAATCAACGACGCGCACCGAGCATTATTAATAACGTTTTCTACCCGGCGCTGATGTGGAACTCGCGGTTCAATTCAGTCTCGGGCGATCCGTTCGACAACAGTGCCGGATTTCACTTCCCTTTACCGGAAGGTTTTTCACTGTCTGCGCTTCCACATCTGCTCACGGCGCAGGCTTTTATCCCGCCGACAGAAAAACCTGAGATGAGTGGGTTTCATTCTTCTGTGCCTGGAACTAACGACGGGATTCGCGCAGCAGTTGTGGAGCGGTTGAATGCGAATGCCGAATATCGAAAGTTGTTCGGCAAGAACTTTCCGGAGGTGAAGTCGGGCGGACCGATCATTTACGAAATGCTCGCGCGTGCGATCGCAGAGTTCGAGTTCACGCTCGTTTTCGCAGATGCACCGATCGATAAATTTGCGCGCGGTGAAAAGAATGCGATGACCGAGGATGAGAAACGCGGGGCGCTGATCTTCTTTGGAGCTGGCCGTTGCGTGAGTTGCCACGCGGTTTCAGGGGAGTCGAATGAGATGTTCAGCGACTTCCGGCAGCATGTTGCTGGTATACCTCAGATCGCACCGATGGTTGGGAACGTCACGTTTGATGGCCCAGGCGCGAATGAGGATTTTGGTTTGGAGCAAGTTACGGGCGACGCGAATGACCGCTATGCTTTCAGAACGGCGCCGCTGCGGAACCTGGCGTTGCAACCTACGTTCTTCCACAATGGTTGCTTCACGAGGCTGGAAGACGCAGTGCGTTATCACCTGGACGCGATCGGGTCGGCGCCGAGTTACAACGCGGCTACGGCAGGTGTCGCTGCTGATCTGCAAGGTCCACAGGGACCGGTTGCGCCCGTGTTGGCGCGAATCGATCCCGCGCTGGCGACGCCAGTCACATTGTCGACCGACGAGTTCGATCAACTAATCGCCTTCCTGCGCAACGGACTCCTCGATCCGAAAGCAAATGCACACGACCTGCGCAAACTCATCCCCGCACGCGTACCCAGCGGCAGACCCGTTCACGTGTTCCAGTAAAAGCCGCCGCAGATTTACGCAGATGAACGCAGATCGGATCTGCGTTCATCTGCGTAAATCTGCGGCTCACTTCTGCAACTGCTCTAAAAAATACGCAAGGTCAAAGAACTGTTTCTCCGCATTTGTTCGCGCAGAAGGAACTTGATAAAAGTAAGGATATTCGGAGCGACTAAAATGAAGTTCGTTTTACTCGCGATATTCTTGCTGGCGTGTGGTTCGGTCGCCACAAACGCACAGTCGTGCCTCACACAGGACGACGTGACGCAGATGCTCGCGCGCGTTAGTTCCCCACCGCCCGCCACTCCCGACAAAAAGCTCAAGGAAGACCTGATAAAAATGGCCAGCAGGCAACACGAGTTGCTGCTGCAAGTGGTCGATAAAGACCAGAAGCGATCCGACCAGGAGAAACTACACAAGCTTTACAAACAAGACGCTGTCAAATTCTGTGAGATACTAAAGACGCAAGGTTGGCCCACCACTTCCCTGGTCGATTCCGCAGGCGTCTTAGCCTCCTTTTACATCCTCAAAAATAGCGGCACATACGAATTGCAACGCGACTTACTGCCGGTGATCCTTGCGGTGATAAAAAAAGATCCGACCCAGAAATCGGAGTTTGCGGGACTGTTTGACAAGCTTCGCGTCAGCGCCGGAATGAAACAACTCTTCGGAACACAGGCCGTGAGCATGGGCGGGTTTCTGGTTCTTTATCCGATTGAAGACGAAGCAAAGGTAGACGCACGGCGCGCTGAATTTGGGCTGCCGACGCAGGACGATTACATCAGAAGCCTCGAGCACACCTACGACAAGCCGCTCATCAAGGCACGCCAGCCACCCACCAGCCAACTCTCAAAGCAACTGACAGAGTCGGTTACTAAAGCGATCGACTCGACCCAACTCGATGCTGAAGAAGTCGACCCCGGCGACGTTATAAAGGTGGATACGAGCCTCGTGAGTCTCAACGTCAGCGTCTTCAGTAGCAAGTTGAAGTTGTTTGTCGGTTCGCTAACGAAGGACGATTTTCGCGTGCAGGAAAATAACCAGGACCAGACTGTCACCTACTTTGCTGCGACTGAAGTTCCGTTCGATCTCGTGTTGCTCGTCGACTTGTCTGGATCGACTACTGGCAAACGTGACCTGATCAAGAAATCGACGCTACGGTTCATCGAGGCAGCGCGTCCGACTGATCGGCTTGCGATCGTGACCTTCTCCGACATGCCGTTCGTCGTCTCACCACTGACGTTAGATCGCGCCGAACTCACGGCGAGTGTCGCGAACATGGGAAACACGGGAGGATCGCACGTTTGGGATGCAGTGAAATTCACGCTCGACAATGTATTAGGACCAAAGACGCTGGAACGACGCCGTGCAGTGGTGCTGATGAGTGACGGCGTCGATGGCGCCCTGGTGGATCTTGGCCCATTGTATAGTTCGAAGATAACCTTCGCAGATCTAATCGAACAGGTGCGCCAGACGGATGCGCTGATCGTGCCGATATATCTCGATACTGAGACGGATTATGGGAGTTCGTCAATGAAGAGCGCGTATGAGAATGCGCGTCGCACGCTTAATCTACTCGCGCAGGAGAGTGGTGGTTCTTATTACCACGCCAAAAAACTATCGGATCTGAATGGTGTGTACGAACAGGTGATCAACGATCTCGGTAAGGTCTACAGCCTCGGATACACGCCGACGAACGCAACGCACGACGGGAGTTGGCGCTCTGTCCAGGTTTCAATCGTCAACCGCTCAGATCTCGTAGCACGCACGCGCCCCGGCTACTACGCGCAGTGATGCAGACTAGTTCCCCCCACCTGTCACTACATACTCCATCACGTAACGACGAAGCTTCTCTCGATTCTGTTTGAGATAAGGCGGATGGTCCTGCGCGATTCCTTCATCCGGTCTGGCAAGCAGAATGTAAGCCTCGAGCAGACCGGCCTCATCGAGCTTCTTCAATTTGGCCAGCGAAGGGCTGAGGTTCTTGACGGTTTTGTCGGATGTGGCGGTGGAGAGGACCTGGCGCAGCGCGTCTACCTCTTCTGCCAAACTATGACGATAAGCCTTTTCGGTCGGAAATGTTTTAGCGAACTTTTCCTTTCGCCAACTGGACCGAGCAACTCCATAAGAGATCCACGCGAATGAGCCGTCATTTTTGCCGCCGAGCAATGCGCTGGCGTCAAGGTTGATCTTAGCGTCGCCTTTTTCGTCAAAAGATACATTCGTGGGAATGTCGATGTTTGGATGAGCGATCGTGGTCTGTGTTGCTTCAGCCCACTGGACCAAACCCGCGCGCGCATAGCGGTTGTATGGCTCAGTAATAAATGCTTCGATGTAACGATCGCGCGCCTGGTCCATTTTGCGCTGCTTCATGAAAGGCGTTGCAGAATAACGATAAGCAGTCTCTATATTGGGATCGATGGCGATTGCTTTTTGATACCAGATCTCAGCCTGCGCGTAATCCTTTTTCTGCAAGTAGATGTCGCCCGCAAAAAGCGCTGCGTGATAAAGCTTTGGATCGAGTTCAAGCGCCTCCTGATATTTCTTCAGCGCTTCGTCGCCCTTGCCCTGCGAGAAGGCTGCTTCGCCTTCTTTCATCAACTCATTGGCCTTAGACGCCGACGAATAGTCTGCTGGATCGGACCCATCTTCCGGCAGATCGTTGATCAGCGCATCCAGGCGTGGCTCGTAAAATCCCAACGACTTTGCTTTAACAAATGAAGTGCGCGCGCGGACGCGCAGCGCTTTCCGGGTGGCGGCGTCTTTAGTAATTGTTGCTTGACCAATCAAGGCGAAGCCGAGAAAAAACTGTGTTTCGCCGTCCTCCGGCTGTAGCGTTGCAATCTTCTCGAGCAGAGGTAGCGCCTCGGTGTATTTGGTCTGTTTCATCAACTCAGACGCCTGGCGCCTCAGCTCGATGACATTTTCATTTGTTTGCGCCTGAGTTGTGATTGAGAAAGAAATCAAGACCAGAACGATTAGAGTGCTGAGCAACGCGCGCTGAGACATGATCGGGCTCCTTTGTGTTTCTTTGTGGCTTAAAAACGAAAACCGATTCCCGAACTGACTTGAAGATTATGAGTCGTCTTACTTGGTTGTATGATGAATGGCGGAGTAGTTAGCGCGAACACGACCTCGTCATAATGTATGATCGTATCGCCTATATCAAACCGCGCCATCCATCGGGGAGAGATATAAAACTCTATCACGCCGCCAACGTCGAGTGAGGGATAGAGCTTGTTTCCGGAAGGAAAGTTAAGTGATCCCGGTGGCGGCACGACAGAGAAATCAAGAACTCGAGTAAACCCGATAAATCCTGGCCTGGCTTTGCCGAAGAACCCCCATTTATCAAACCGCTTGCCAACCTTCCCGCCAAACTGTCCCTGATACATTTTGCCGCTTTGTGGAAAGCCAAACTGCTCGCGAGTGTAATAGTTTCCTTCTGCTTCGAAGGCAATGTTCTCGGTCAGGTTGAAGGTGAATCTACCACCAAATCCAGGTTCTGTATGCTGCGGGAAGGAGACCGCGCCCACCGTGTTCGAGGGCTCCACAAATAGCGAAGTAAATTGTATTCCGACTTCAAATCGTTTGGTTCGTTCCTGCCCGCCACCGGATGTTTGGATGTTCGACCCTTCATCAGGAAAATCCCCCAAACGAAAAGCGACACCGGCAGTGAACTGGAAATTATGATTGAATTTTGCTCCGCGTGTCTGACCGAGGCGCGGTGGATGTCTGATAGCTGTATCGCCGGCTTCGAATCGCACCGCAGTTCGTCTGGACGGATACAATTCCAAGACACCTCCGGCATCGAGGGTGAAGAAAGTCTGCCGCTCGAGAATGAAACCTGGGCCGCCCTGCGAACCTGGTGGGGGTATGAAGGAGACGACTCTGTCGACACTGAGGAAACCCGGGCGTACTTTTCCAAAGAGCCCGAATTTTTCAAACCGCTTGCCAGCCTTCACTCCGAATTGGCCCTGGAATGCTCTGCCATCGGCATTGAGGATAAACAGTTTCTGCGGGAAGAAATTAATCTCAGCCTCCGCCGCTATGGACCGATTAAAATTGTAACCAACCGTGCCGCCGACTCCAGCCTGGGTACTGTCGAAGAAGGGGAAGTCCGGTTGAAAGAGCGACAGAGACGTTGTCTGAACGTCGATTTCGATTTTGTCTTTCGTGCTTTGCGCAACGGCGACCGAAGCAACGGTGACGAGCGTGAGAAGGAGGAGGATACAGGTTTTCATCGGGACTTCTCCATCGGACCGCAGAGTTATATTAGACCGCAAGTGGTCCACTTGAAAACAGTTTCACGCCTCGATTGACCGCGAAGTTCGAAAAACTTCAGCCTCACTTTTTGGCCCACAGTAAACCAAGTAGTAAGCCAAGTAGTGCGGACGCCAGCCCTAACCAATATAGCCAGTGATGCAGAATTCTTCTTTTTTGACTAAAAGCATCATCTGCAAAGGTGGTTAGGTGTTCTTTGGTCCAGGCTCTGTTGATGTGTGTGCCCATAAACCAGGCGGCATGAACACCAGCAATCAGGTACAGGCTAATCATGACGGTGAGGCCGATTTTGAAAGGCGTACCTGTTGCACCTAAAGTTGTTCCGAGAAATCCAATTATCGCTGGTGTGGACAAGTAGAGGGTAATGTGAAACTTAATGTAATCGTAAATTAGCCTGAACTGGTCACGACGGACTGCATCATCGTCGATCCATTTATCCCACTCTTTTCCCGTCGCTTTATCAGCTACCGGATTATCCATCAGAGACCTCCTTCCTTTACACGTAGTCTCCATCTATCCCACTGGTGACAAGCGAAAATCCGACGCGTATAGTAACGCGATCCCACCAAAACGAAGCGCCAACTTATCCGCGCCAGACCGTCAACCTTCTCAACAAAGGCTGAAGATCATGGCGCCGTGAAGCGGTACCAGGATCGGCTCTGCCTCAAAAGTCGGAAATCGGGCTTGACACAGTCAGTACAGGGAGCGGTAGCGACCTGGTCAGCGATGAGAGTCAAGAATCATTAGGAAATATCGGATGCTGATCACTGACCAGGTCGCTACCGCTCCCTGTACTGACTGTGTCCAAGCCCGATGTCCGACTTTTGAGGCAAAGCAACCAGGGTCTGTCTACGTCACAGAGAACCGGTTTAGCGTTTATATCTCGGACATTTACATACCCACTTGAAAGGGGGGGGCGTCGAAGATGGGATACGTCAATTTGGAAACGGAGCGAGGATCAATCTTGACGATCTCACTGCTGAAGACAAGAAATTCTACAAACAGGCGATGAAGAGATTTCGAGAGAACACAAATTGGTTATCGTTTGATGAATTCGCTTTCGGTATCAAATCTCCGATTTACAATGGGCGGAGATCTCATATTGAGGTTCTACAGAGTGCGCTCTATTTGGTGCTTAAAGATATGTCGCTCCAATTGGGAGTTCAACAGGGGCTGCTCAAGCGAACCAAAAAAACACCGCATGGGTAGAACGCGCGCTAGTTGATGCTTTGAAGCGCAAACCGCGGCGCGTGAAGCGATAACTCCGAGACCAGCAGCGCGGCGCCATCTCATTCATCGTGGGATTCTGTGGCCTTTGCACAAAAAGGGGAAACGGAGCGCCAAAGGCGCTCTGTTTCGACTTTCAAAGCATCCATTCATTCCGAGCGGAGTGCCACGAGTGGATCGACCCGCGTTGCGCGGCGCGCGGGGATGTAACAGGCGGCCAAGGCGACGGCAACGAGGGCGAATGCCGCTGCCGGCAGGATCACAGGATCGCGTGTTGGTAGTGATGGAATAAGCGAGATCAATAATCTCGAGACGCCGTACGCACCTGCCGCGCCCAACAACGCTCCACTCACGACCAGCACCGCCCCCTTCCCTAACACCAACCGCAGAACATCACGCGTCTGCGCTCCGAGCGCCATGCGAATTCCGAGTTCGCCGGTACGTTGGACCACCGTGTAAGAGACAACGCCGTAAATTCCAATCGCCGCCAGAATCACACCAACCGTCGCAAACGCTCCGAGCAAACTCCCCAGCAGCGAGATACTACCCAGACCCTGATTGACTGCGGCTCGCGCCGTGCGAATCCGGTAGACCGGCAGCTCCGCATCTAATCCCGCAATCGAACTGCGCAGACTGTTCGCGATTCCTTCCGCACTCGAAGAGGTGCGAATTAGGAGCATAAGATAACCCGGAGCAGCTTGCGTCGTAGGCACAAACGCTTCAAACCGCGTGTATGGTTCTCCCAGGTTGCCCGGAAACGCAAGGTCGTTAACTATGCCGACGATTTCGAAATAATCCTTCTTTGGACCAGTGCTGCTGATGCGCTTTCCGATCGGACTCTCGTTGGGCCAAAAGTAACGAGCGGTGGATTCGTTGATGATCACAACCGCCGGATGATCGGCCGTATCAGACGCGTTGAACGTACGGCCCTGCTGCAAACGAGCACCCATCGTCGCGAAGTAGTCGCTACTTACCGGTTCGAAAAACATCTCCGGCAACTTATCCGGCGGAGGCTCAGGTCGACCTTCAACGAGAAACGAACTACTGCTGTTGAAACCAAACACCGGATGCGAACCACCAATCGCAGCGTGCTCCACACCCGGCAACGCGCGTAGACGATTTTCGAGCTCCGTCAGGAATACAATCCGTTGCTTATCACTCGCGTATTTCTCTCCGCGCAGGCTCATCTGCGCAACCACCAGCCCATCGACCTGCCAGCCCGGATCGGTATTGATGAAGCGCTGCAAGCCACGTAGAAACAATCCCGCCGCTGCAAGCAAGACCATCGCAAACGCTACCTCACCGACGATCAGCGTGTGACGCATACGGTGCTGCGACCGTCCTGCCGTGGACCCGCGTGAGTTCTCTCGCAACGCCAGGTTCACATCTGCGCGCGACGCTAACCACGCTGGAACCGTCCCAAATATCACTCCCGTTAACAGCGAACACAGCAGTGCAAAGCCGAACACTTTGTAATCGAGTTGCACACTCGCGCCGGGCAGATCAGCAAACATACGCGCACTGATGAAGCGAACGGCGCCAAGCGCGATGAGCAGACTGATCACTCCGCCAATCAGCGCGACAAGGATGCTCTCCGTAAACGAATGTCGCAGCAGTCGCCAACGGCCGGCGCCGAGCGCGGCGCGCACGGCAAGTTCGCGGGCTCGTGCCGCGGTGCGGACGAGCTGAAGGTTCGCCAGGTTTGCGCACGCAATCAACAACACAAAACCCGCGAGTCCGAATGTGAACCACATGACGGATCTGCCGATACTGTCAGACGTGGACCGCTGAAGCGGCTCGAGTCGCACGCTGTCGCCTTCATTCGACGAGTTTTGTTTGCCGATGTTCGCGGCCAGTGTGACCATGCTTTGGTTTGCCTGCTGAATTGAGACGCCGGGCTTGAGTCGACCAATCTCGGAGAGGTAGTTGCTGCCGCGACTCGTTTTCTGTTCCGGAGTGAATGCCAGCGGCTGCCAGATGTCGACCGGTCCCCAGAGCAGCGGGTGTTCGAATCCCGGAGGCATCACGCCGACGATCTCGACTGTCTTTCCGTCGAGCTGAATTTTTTGTCCGACGATGTTTGGATCGCTTCCGAAACGGCGTGTCCAAAAACGATCGGTGAGGACGATGACGTTATCGGCGCCAGGTTCGAATTCTTCGGGTTTGAACAGGCGGCCGTACGCGGGTGCGACTCCCAGGATCGGAAGGAAATCGGCGGTTCCGGCAACGCCGGTCAGTCGTTCCGCTGTGTGTCCCTGTTCGGCGAGATTACGGCTGACGTAGTTATACGCCGCCAGCTTCTCAAAGACCGTGTTCTGGTCGTGCTGGTCGAAAAAATTTGCGGCGGAATGCGGCCAGGTTTGGGAGTGCGGCGACGTGCGCCAGACGCGTATCAAACGTTCGGACTGCGGGTATGGCAGCGAGCCGAATAGAAACGTATTCAGCACGCTGAACATTGCTGTGTTGATGCCGATGCCGAGTGCGAGGGTCAGCGCGGAAACGATGGTGAAACCCTTGTGTTTTAGCAACATGCGCAGGCTATAGCGCACGTCCTGAGATACGCTGGTCATACCTGGTCTCCTCTTTACTACGAGAACACCTCGCAGACGACGATTGTGACAGCTAAGTTATAAGCCACCGATGACACGGATAAAGGCGGATTGGTTGTGAACACCAATCCGTAGTTATCTCTTATTCGCGTCGAAGGGCGTTCAAGGGATCGATTTGCGTTGCGCGGCGCGCGGGGAGCCAGCAGGTCAACAACGCAACTAGTACTAACCCCACGGCGATCGAGCCGAACGTCAGCACATCTGTCGGAGGCACGCCGAACAGCAGACTTTCCATCCAACGCGTCAATGCAAATGCTCCCGTTAACCCCAGGGCGATTCCGATCAACGTTAGTTTCAATCCCTGTCTCAGAACCAACATCAGCACGTCTCGTGCTTGTGCGCCCAGCGCCATCCGTATTCCGAATTCATGCGTGCGTTGCCTGACCGCGTACGAGATCACCCCGTAGATCCCAACCGTCGTCAATAACAACGCGAGCGCCGCGAAACTCGCCAGCAACACGAGCGTGAGCCTTCGTTGCGCCAGCGAGTTGCCGAGCACTTGATCCATCGTTCTGATCGAAAACACCGGCACGTCTTTGTCTATCGCATGAATCGCCTGCTCGATCGCCGCGGCGGGCACGGCCGCTGTGCGTTCAGTGCGTACTACGAGACCCAACGATCGGTTTGGCAACTGTGAATACGGCAGATACGTCTGCATCGTGATCGCTTGATCCATGCCATTCATCTTGACGTCGTTCACGACGCCGACGACTTCGCGCCACGGCTTACTCTCCGCGTCGTAGTCTTCGGGAAAACCGAATTTGACACGTTTGCCAAGCGGGTTTTCGTTGGGCCAGATCCGTTGGGCCAGCGTCTCGTTGACGATGACAACGGGCGCGGCTTCCGCGGTATCAGCGGAAGTAAACAGACGTCCGCGCACGAGACGTATGCCCATCGTCTCGAAATATGTCGGGCTCACCCGCAGACGATCTGTTTCCGGCAAGTCGCCATGCGAAGGAACAGATTTGTCCGCGGCAAGAAAACCTCCACTCCAGTTCGTGCCGTCTATGGGCAGCGAGTGCGTCACCGCCACAGAACGAACTCCCGGCACCGCCCGCACACGCGCGATGCATTCGTCAACAAATACGCGCAAAGACTGCGGCGTATATTTCGGATCCGCAAGACTCATTCGCAGCGTCAACACGTTGTCCATGTTGAATCCGGGGTCAACGTGCAGCAGGTTCCACATCGAACGCACGAGCAGACCTGCGCCAGCCAGCAACACGAGCGACACGCTGACTTCGGCGATCAACAAAGCTCGGCGCGTGCGTTCGGGCGACCTGCCCGTAGTCGATCGGCCGCTGTCTTTCAGCGTCGTTTGCAAATCAGTCTTCGACGCTTGTAAAGCAGGCAGCAAACCAAACAAAAAGCACGTCGCTGCCGCAATGCCGAGCGTGAAAAGCAAAACACGCTGGTCCAACCCGACGCGACTGAGTTGTGGAATTTCTGTCGGAGCTAAAGCCAGCAGACCTTGCAGCATCGAGCTTCCCACCAACAGACCGCACGCACCACCTATCGCAACAATCAGGATGCTTTCACTGAGCAACTGCGAAACAATGCGCCCACGTCCTGCGCCGAGCGCCAGTCGCAGTGCAAATTCCTTTTGCCGTTCGGCAACACGCACCAGCATCAGGTTCGCAACGTTGATGCAGGCGATCATTAAGATGAAGCCGACCGCGCCGAGCAATATCCACAGGGAATCGCGTACGCCCTCCGACATCACATCCTGCAAGCGCTCCGCCTGTGCCCCTCTACCTTCATTTGCCTGCGGATACTCCTGCGCGAGTTGTTGGCCCAGCGACGTCATCTCGCTATTCGCCTGCGCCAGCGTCACACCGGGTTTGAGCCGCGCGACGGCGTAGAAGTCAAACGCGCGGTTGCCACGACCCGCGAAAGGTGAATCGGGCGCGAGGACGAGACCCAACGGCGTGAAAACATCCGCGCGTTGAAAATATTCGAAACCCGGCGGCAACACACCAACGACCGAATAGGTGTCGTCATTCATCCGTAAGGTTTGCCCGATGACACTCGACTCACCACCGAAGTGCCGTTGCCAGAACCCGTGACTGATAACAACCGTGCGTTCCGCGCCGTAACGATCGTCCGCTTCGTTGAAGGTTCGTCCGACTTGCGGCTCGACGCGAAGCAGGGGAAAGAAATTCCAGTTGACCGTATAACCCTCGATGCGCTGCGCCTTGTCTGTACCCGTAAGCGTAAAAGTTTGTGGCCATGCCATCGCCATGGCTTCAAACAATTGCGTTCGCGAGCGCCAGTCGGCGTAATTTGGGTACGAAGCGGAGTCACGCTGACCGTCGCGATTTTTTTCTGATAACAACACCAGCCGCTCCGATTCCGGATACGGCAGCGGACGCAGCAACAGCCCATTCACCACACTGAAGATTGCGGTGTTTGCCCCAATCCCGAGCGCGAGCATAAGCACTGCAACCGTAGTGAACACCGGTCGCTTCGCCAACATTCGCAATCCGAAACCGAAGTCCTGCCAAAGGTTTTCGATGAACCGCGTCCGCCGAGTATCGCGGCACTCTTCCTTTCGCTGGTCCAGGCCACCCAGCGCGCGTAACGCAGCGAGACGAGCATCTTCTTCGCTCATGCCGTTGGCTGCGTTGTTCTCGATCTGCCGCTCGAGGTGGTAGCGCAGTTCTTCGTCCAACTCATCTTCAACGCGGCTGCGGCGAAACAGTGAGCGCAGTCGCAATGGGATGGTGTAAATCCAATGTTCAAAGCGCACGGCTTACGCCTCCTTTAGCTGGACGACCTGCGAGATCGCGGCCGACAAGCGCGTCCAATTGGCCGCTTCTCGTTCGAGATGCTTTCGTCCGGGACGGGTCAGGGAGTAAAACTTCGCACGGCGATTGTTCTCGCTGGCCTTCCACTCAGCCTTGATCCATCCTTCCTGTTCGAGCTTGTGAAGCGCCGGATAAAGCGAGCCGTCGCTGACCTGGAGGACTTCGCCCGAGACTTGTTTGAGGCGCTGGCTGATTGCCCAGCCGTGGAGTGGTTGCAGCGCTAATATTTTGAGGATTAAGAGATCCAGTGTTCCCTGGACCAGGTCGGTTGGTCTGCTCATGTCTCCTCCATCGGTTACCGAGATGAGTATACACTTGCTCACCTCGGTAAGCTAGAGGTGTACATAAGGAACACAAAAAAATGCCACAAGACCGGGCTCGTTGGTGCTTATCAGGTGTTATGAAAATGTTTTTAACGATTCTGGCTGTTTTCTTTTTCGTTGGCGAACTGTCAGCACAGAAGCACGCCATTACTCCGGCAGACGTGCTCAGCATTCGAGAACTGGACGAAGTTGAGGTCTCTCCAAACGGCAAACAGATCGCGTTTGTTGTAAACGAACCGAACGATCCGCAGAAGCCACGCGAACCACGCGCGTCGAATGTTTGGATCATGCCGACCGAAGGGCACGAGCCTCCTCAGCCCTTAATCGCTGGTCTCAAAAACGCTTACACACCGCGCTGGTCGCCTGATGGCCGGACGCTGGCGTTTCTTTCTGATCAGATCTATTTACTGCGCGAAGGTGAGACAAAGGCTGCGCGGTTGAGCAATGTGCAGGGAGGCGTAGACCAATATCAGTGGTCGCCGGACGGCAAAATGATTGCTTTTCTCGCCCGCGATCCTGCGACACCAGAGGAAGAGGCACGGAAAGCTGCGGGCGATGATGCCGTTGTTCGGTCCGAGTCTAATTTTAAGTACTCGAGGCTGTGGACAGTGAATCTCACAGATGGAAAAACCACACAGATAACAAAACAGGATTTCGAGATACTTGAATTCGCATGGTCTCCGACGGGAAATGAATTCGCTTTGGTTGTTGCGCCAACGCCGAGAGACGAAGACTCTTACAATCTTTCGCTCGTAGTTATTAATCGCTCGACAGGCGAGGTCACGCGAACTCTCACTAAAAACGTAGTTCCCATTACCGGACGTCTTGCGTGGTCACCCGACGGCCAATGGATAACGTTTTACGAATTCCCGCCGACCAAAGAATCCAACAACTGGCTGTCGCTGGCGCCCGCGCGCGGAGGAGAAATTCGTCCGCTTTTCAAAGACTACGCCGGCAGCGTGTTGATCTCAGAATGGATGCCGGATTCCAAGAGTCTGCTTGTACAAAGCGTTGAAGGCACGCACGAAGTCATCGCAAGAGTTGATATTGCTGATGGAACGTTTCACAAAATCACAGATGTCATACAGTCACAATGGGGAGCGAGTCTCGGTACAAACGGCGAGACCATTGCGTACCTTGCGCAAACGGCAGAATCAGCAGACGACATTTGGGTGATCGAGAAGAGCGCGCCGCCGCGTCGACTTACCGACTTCAATCCGCAGACGAAGTCCTGGGCGCTTGGGAAGGTCAGCGAGGTCACCTGGAAAAATTCAAAAGACGGATTGGTTCGTCGCGGTGTGGTGATCACGCCGCCTGATTACCGCCAGGGAAATCTGTACCCCGTCGTCGTCAATACTCATCCGGGTGATACCGCGTGGTGGACCGGATTTCACGGGAGCAAGTGGTGGGATTGGGGACAACTGCTGGCGTCGAATGGTTACGTCGTCTTTCTGCCAAACACTCGTGGAGTGACAGGTGAGGGCGGCGCGATGCACGCGACCATCGATCGCTGGGGCGAATTGGCTTTTCAAGATCTGATCGATGGCGTTGATTATCTAATCGCCCAGAAAATCGCCGATCCAAATCGCCTCGGCATCGGCGGCTGGAGCAACGGTGGTTTCATGACGGAATACACGATCACACATACAACGAGATTCAAGGCAGCCGTGGCGCAGGCAGGCCACGCTGACTTCTTTACTCTGTACGCCACGTCGTACCTGCGCGACGGACTTCGGCGAACCAGTAAAGAGAGTCCGTACTACAAGCGGGACTGGTATGACGAACACTCGCCAATCACTTTCATTAAGAACTGCCGCACACCCACACTCTTACTACACGGCGAGTTCGACCCCGGCGTGCCCGTGGGCCAGGCCCGGGAGTTTTACACCGGCTTACAGGACGCCGGCGTCGAAGCTGAACTCGTAGTCTACCCGCGCGAGCGCCACAGCATTCAGGAATATCCACACAGGATAGACGTGCAGAAGCGCATGCTGGCGTGGTTCGACAAACACCTAAAATAGTAGCCACGGATTGAACGGATTTCTACGGATAAAGACTTAATCCGTCGTGATCAGTGTCAATCCGTGGCTAAAATTCACCCGGTATTCCTCAGTCCGGCTGCAATCCCATTGATCGTTGCCGCAAGCGCGTAATTCAGATCGTCGTTGTCCTCGCCTCGACGTTTCCGGCGCAGCAACTCGACCTGAATTAAACTCAACGGATCCACATACGGATTCCGCAATCGAATCGAACGGGCCAACACCGGATTCTTCTCGAGTAATGTTGTCTGTCCCGTCAAACGCAACACCACTTGCTTCGTCCGCTCAAATTCCTCGAAGAGCATACTAAACACTCGGTCCCTCAGCATCGCGTCAGAAACGAGCCCTGCATACAAACGCGCAATCGATATATCAGCTTTCGCCAACCCTATCTCAACGTTCGCGATGAGGTCGGTAAAGAGTGGAAACTGCGTCACGAGTTTTTCCAACAACTCCGCATTGTCGGAGCTTTTCTCGGCGAAGCGCTCCACTGCAAAGCCAACCCCAAACCACGCCGGTACAACATGACGACTCTGCATCCAACCAAACACCCAGGGAATCGCGCGTAGATCGCCAAGACCACGTTGAGCACCTCGTCGCGTGGGCCGAGATCCGATCCTCACGTGTTCCAATTCCCTGACCGGAGTTGCCTCTTCGAAATAAGTTAGTACGGGCTCGTTCTCAGCAATCTTTTCTCGATAGAACTCAAAAGCCTCCTGAGACATTTGTTCCAACGCCGCTTCGCTCTCCTGGTCCAAATCTTCAACATCACGCGGCCGCGACAGCACTTCCAGTGACGCCGCAATCATCAGCTCTAGGTTTCTCTCCGCGAGTACTCGATCCGAATACTTCCAATTCATCACCTCGCCTTGTTCGGTGATCTTTATCTGACCCGTGAAACCACCCTGCGGTTGCGCAATTATCGCGTGATGGGTTGGTCCACCACCGCGCCCGACTGTTCCACCACGTCCATGAAACAATGTCAGCTTTACGTCGCATTCGGCAGCGACTCGATGCAGCGCGCGATGGGCCTTGAATATCTCCCAGGTGCTCGTGAGCATCCCGCCATCCTTGTTTGAATCGGAATACCCAAGCATTACCTCCTGCCGCCGGTCCCACGAGTCGAGTAAACGAGCGTAGTCGGAGCTGGTCCATAAATTCCGGCAGACGTCCGGACAGTTACGCAAGTCCTCAATCGATTCGAAGAGCGGCACAGGCATCAGGCCTGGATCAGCGCCATTCGTAGCTACCTGTACACCGCTCAACTCGGCCAAAGACACCAGCGCCGAAACGTCCGACGCCGCCTGAGCTCCGCTGATGACGTAACTACGGATTGCTTCGCGTGGATACTCGTGTTTTAACTCACTCACCATCCGCAGTGAATCGAGCAGATTAACCGTTTCTTTCGACGGCGCAGGCGGAAGAGCCTCGTTCGTTGTCGCAACGTTTGAAAACTCGAGCAATGCACGTTTGTGAACGCTCGCATGCTCCCTGATGTCCAGCGTATGTAAGTGAAAGCCGAAAGTATCCACCTGTCGCAGCAGCGGATCGAACAAAAACCTTGCGACACGTTCTCCACCATTTGCAGCGAGACTTTCGCGCGCGACGCTCAGATCCTCACGGAACTCTGCGGCGCGCTTGTATGCACTCGTGTCGTTGAATTCGTCTCGCGCCAGGACCAGACGGGCCAACACATAATCCAGAAAACGCCGGTAAACTTCTTGTGGCGGATGTCTTTCCGGATTGAGCTCAGGCGCCGAAACCGTCGACTCATAAGAACTGAGCGCGGTTTGCAGTTGCGTCGAAACCGGAACCTGATATGTCGAAGGGCTGAGTTGCCAGATCAGGTCGTTCACTCGCTCGACGTAGTAGCCGAGAATCGTTTCGCGAGCTATCTGCAACGCATCTCGCGTGCACTCGGGTGTGACCAGGGGGTTGCCGTCACGGTCACCACCAATCCACGAACCGAACCGCAACACTCGAGGCAGCGCGTTCGCCGGTAACTGGTGCGCATAAGCTTCGCGGAAATCGTCGGCTAACTGTTCATAAAGCGCCGGCAAGGTCTCAAACAAAATACTCGGATAGTAATCGAGGCCCATCCTGATTTCGTCGCGAACGCTCGGTTGGCGACGCCGAACTTCATCGGTCTGCCAGAGTGCGGTTATTTCCGCTAGGATCGCCTGCTCGTGTTTTTCTGAATCCATCTCGGTGAGTGGCAATTGATCTAACTGTTCGAGTTCGGCAGCAATACGTTGGCGCTTGAATAACACGGTGCGTCGCGCAACTTCGGTGGGATGAGCAGTGAATACGAGTATGACTTCGATCCTTGCAAGCCACTCAAGTGCTTGCTGTCGCGTAATGCCGGCATCACGCATCCGGCGAAGAGTTCCGAGAAACGAACCTGGTTGAGCCAGCAGCTCGGGCGACGCCTGGGCAGCGCGGCGACGGCGTTTGCGATGATTGGTTTCGGCGAGGTTTGTCAGTTCGAAATAGATCGCGAAAGCCTTCGCCATCTGATGTGCTTCTGTCACATCCAAACGACTAACAATTTCCTCGGCGCGTCCTATCAAGCGTTGCACGTCTTGAAGATTGTCTCCTGGTTGCGTGTGCAACTCTCGATGCTCAATCAGCAGCACGCGCAATTCTTCAACTGTTGAAAACAAGCTGTCACCGACCTGTTCCTTGAGCACTTCGCCCAGCAGACGGCCAAGCGAACGCACGTCGCGGCGCAAAGGAGCTTCCTTCAGATCGCGATCCTGACTGATGAGTTCCGCGAGCCGTGCTGCCTGATCGTCTACATTCCAAAGCCGAGACATAAATCACCGAGCTACCGCGCCTATGTTCGCAATCGTCGCGCCTTTTGTCATCGAAGGAACGGCGCAGATATACAAAATAATTCCGGCGGCGGGCGCGCGCGCTTCGAACGTTACGTTGCCGTGGTAATCGGTGACGTAACCAACCTTCATTCCCTGCTCCACATACGTTCCACGCTTGACGAGCGGATAGAAGATTCCTGTTTGTTCGCTTGCGAGGGTCGCGATCTTTTCGATCCAGACCGGACGTTGGACCATCGTCGCTGTCCCCGCAATCATCTTCAGATAACGCATGACGTTCAGACAGCCTTCGGTCAACGCATTCACATCATCCGTCTCAACCGTGCCTGCATAGCCGGCTTCCGCTGTAATCGACGGTTTGCCGCGCGTCGTCGCGGTGTTCTCGAGATAACGCGACGCTTGAGGATCTTTCGGTCGCTCAGTTGAAATAATGATGTGATCGAGGCCGAAGGCGAGCACCATCTCGCGTGAAATCTGATCTTGTCTTTCGTTTCCAGTCTTGGTCCAGTAACTGTACGGACGCAGGCTCTCGTCGGTGTCGCCACCGTGCAAGTCGATCAAATGATCGCACTGCTCCACGACCTGTTTTGTGATCAGATACGACGCGCGCTCCGTTTGTGTGCCATCCATCTTCCCCGGGTAGAAACGATTCATGCTTTTCTTATCTACCGGATTTACGTGTGGAACTTTTTGTTCGAATGATGGAATGTTGATGAGCGGAACGACGATCACCGTTCCGGAAATGTCGGCAGGATTAAGCAAACCGATCAGTTTCTCGAGCGCGATGATCGAAGCATATTCAGTGCCATGCGAACCCGCTACCAGCGCCAGCACCGGTCCAGGTTTCGCACCGTGAATCACAACGACAGGAATGCTTAACGCGGCGTCGCTAGCCGCCGGAACTTCGATCGTGCCGGAAACTTTCTCTCCGCGGTTCGCCCTCGCCGTGCCGACCTTGAACGTCTCCCGATCCTGCGCAGCACTGAGACTGGTTAAGAAAACAAGAAGTCCAACTGCCACAATTAGTCTTTGCAACATGCTCCTCCTCGCTTCGTTCTTGACGATTTACTAGGATCAATGCCACAAAGACCACAAAGGCACAACCCTATGAAACTCTACTCCGCCGTTTTAACTCTCTTTCTCGTTATGGATCCCCTCGGCAACATTCCGCCGTTCCTTTCTGTGCTCAAAAACGTGCAACCGGAACGGCGCCGCCGGGTATTGGTTCGAGAAATACTGATCGCTTACGGCGTTCTGCTCGTCTTCCTGTTTTTGGGAAAACGCGCGTTGGCTCTACTTAGCCTTCAACAAGAGACTATCAGCGTGGCCGGCGGCATTGTTCTGTTTTTGATCGCACTGCGCATGGTTTTTCCGCAAGACGGAGGTCTTTTGGGCGAGTCGCTCGAGGGCGAGCCCTTCATCGTGCCCCTCGCGATTCCGCTTATCGCCGGTCCATCCGCGTTGGCGGTGCTGCTGCTGTTAGAGCAGTCGGCGCCGAATGTCACTGGGCGATTGCTGCTCGCTGTGACGATCGCATGGGCTTTGAGCGCACTGATTTTGCTGTCTTCGACGTTGCTTTATCGCGTGCTGAAACAGCGCGGACTGATTGCCATGGAAAGACTGATGGGGATGTTGCTCGTGATGTTGGCGGTGCAGATGTTCATGAATGGCGTGGCTGATTTTCTCAAGCGATAACAGGCAGTCCGGGATATCTCACGACAACTTTGCCTCAAGAGTCGAAAGTCATTGTTGGATACGGTCATCTATGAGGCGTCGTTCGCTGTCAAGAGTTTTTTGAACACACTCTGAGCGTGACGCCGCAG
>Ga0105237_10001792_pt1 | contig 27755 bp, 14 predicted proteins | sample KBSC24metaG_FD_81520 | JGI IMG/M metagenome (GOLD analysis project Ga0105237, IMG submission 81520) | Corn rhizosphere microbial communities from Kellogg Biological Station, Michigan, USA - KBS C2-4 metaG | ecosystem: Host-associated > Plants > Roots > Rhizosphere > Soil | place: Michigan, USA... | reverse complement strand
TCCAGGATGGTTGTCCCCATGGAGTTGTAGATGGGGTTGGGAGTTAGCCCCGAAGACGTGAAAATGGTCGTAGGGGGCAGCGTGATATTCCGGCCTCTGTCGGGGAAATAGCCATAGGTGATGGAGGATACGCCGCTGAGCTTATTGCTGCGGGCTTCTTCTCCAACCAATGCACCAAAGCGGTGACGACCCCATAGCTTGTTGTAAGCAAGGCTGTTCCTCCAGGTGAAAGAGGTGCTGCGATTCTCCGTAGAATTGAACTCGCCGCCGTGGGGGAGGGGGGAGGACTCATACTCGGGAGAGCCTACACCGTATGCGCCATACTGATAGTAACGTTTGAGCGCGATGTAATAGCTGTATTCGGAGGCAAAGGCTTCGCCGACGGAATTGGTGGAAATGGCGCCAAAAAGGGTCTCGAACCGAAGGCCGGGAATGATATTATAACTGAGGTTTATGTTGGCGTTGATGTTACGCTGATCGTTCTGATTGCCCGTCTCGGCCAGTTCGTTCTGTATATTGTACTGATAGGTGACGCCGTTGACGATCCTGTCGTAGAACATGGGTTTGCCATCGGCGTTAAAGGCAGGTATGGCGCGGCTTGTCTCCTGTGCATAGGTGAAGGGGTCTGTTTGGTAAAAACCATTTGTCTTTGTATAGCTTCCGTTCAGGCGTACGCCGGCAGTGATCTTTTCGCTGAGCTTTGCATCCAGGTTAAGGGCAAGGCTCATGAGCCGGGAGTCGTTGCCTTTGGCTGTGCCAAAGCGTTCGCTGCCGGATATGGATGTATAATAGGTGATCTTATCCGTGCCGCCCGAGATGCTCAGGCTGTGGTTGTGGCTGAATGGGGTACGGTATAATAACTTCATCCAGTCGGTGTTCAGGACCTCGAGCTGTTTCACCTCCGAATTGAACTGGTCATAGCTTATCTGTTTGTTCAGGTACTGGTTCAGCGCGTGTTCGTATCCCACGGCGGTGGTCTCGACGGTGCCCAAAAGTCTTTTCTCGTAAATCTCTCTTGAGACGTCGATGCGTTCCTTGGAGTTCATCAGGTTAAGCCTGTCGTAATTCAGCCTTTCGGTGATGGCCATGCCACCGCTGTAATTTACGGACATACGGCCCTGCTTACCCTTTTTCGTCTTGATCACGATGACGCCATTGGCTGCCTTGACACCGTACAATACCGTGGCTGCGGCGTCCTTGAGGACCGTAACGTCCTCGATATCGTTGGGATTGAGCCAGGAGATGCCATTGCCGATGTAATTGCGGATCATGTCGAAGTTGTTACTGATATCATTCAATGCCTGTGCGTTGAAAGGGAGCGGGTCTTCCTGGATGATGCCGTCCACTACCCATACCGGCTCTTGGTTGCTGAGCAGGGTGGAGGTACCCCGTACTCTTACTTTTTGTCTTGTACCTATCTCTCCGTTCTGGTTGGTGACGACGACCCCCGGGAGTTTGCCCTGCAGCATTTGTTCCAGGGTATTGGTGCCGTCGTAGAAGAGATCCTTACGACTCACCGTATTGGCCGAGCCCACCATCTCCGACTTGCGTATCGTCTGGTAGCCTGTCACTACCGCCTCGCTCATTTGTGCGGCCTCCTGCTGCATATGAATGTTCTGAGTCAGGGCGCCGGCGCCTTCCGCATGGATAGCTACCTGGTGCGGGCGCATACCCACATAGGTGATCCTCAGTGTAGCGCGGCGGGGGACTGTGATGGTATATTTTCCCGCAGCATCGGTGATGGTGGATCTGCCGGAGATGGTCTCTATGACGCTGGCTCCGGACAGGGGGCCTCCTGCGGGAGAGGTTACGATACCGCTGACCGTCACCGTGGAGTCTATTGCTGCGTACCTGGCAGCGGGGGCTTTTCTTTTGATGACTACCGTATTCTTTTCGATGGAATACTGTACGTCTGTTCCTGCCAGCAGCTCATCGAGCACTTCGGAAAGATGTTTTCCGCTGACATCGATGGTGACATTGGGGTTTTTGTTCAGGTCGTCGACGCTGTAGAAGAAGTTCATGTCCGTCTGTTTTCTGACTTCTTTAAAGGCGTCGGAAAGGCGCGCATTCTTCAGATGCAGCGAGATCAGTTTCTCCGGGTCCTGCGCCCCGGCCGAAAACATTAAAAGGATGCCGGCGGCTAAAAGCAGGCAGCGGAATGACCCATGTACAAGATTGTTCATGAGAGACAGTTGATTTTGGTTAATTGCGAAAATAATGGTCTATCTTAAAATACCAGAGCTGACATATATCGTTTTGCCCTTGATGCTGAACTGTACATTGCCCACCTTCCCGATGACGGCAAGCACATCTTCAATATGCTGGGTCTTTCTGAGTCTTCCTCCAAATCGCCGTTCTTTCAATTCGGGTGATGCAAATTCCACGGTAAGGTCATACTGCCGGCCGAGATCCATCATCACGTCCTCCAGCGAGGACTCTATGAATATTAATTGGCCTTCTATCCATGCCACATATGGCTCTACATCCACATCCCTTTTCATAATGCGTCCTTCCGTATAGATGGCCTGCTGGTCGGGACGCAATGTCGTTGATGCAGTCCCTGCATTTACGCTCACGGACCCGTTGACCAGGGTGGCGACGTAGTTCTTCGTGTAGGTATTGATGTTGAACTCTGTTCCTAATACTTTTACATCTGTCCCGTCTGCCCTGACTGTGAAGGGAAGTTTTGCATTGGGGGCCACCTTGAAATAGGCTTCGCCGTGTTCGAGGAATACCTCCCGCTGTGTCACACCGCCAAAGTGTGCCGGATAGCGCAATTGTGTTTCCGCATTGAGCCAGACCTGGGTTCCGTCGGCTAATTCGATCTTGTATTGACCGCCCCTGGGAACGACCAGTGTGTTGTAACCCGCGGGCTTTATAGCATTGGTGGCTGTATACTTCAACAGGGTGGTATCGACGTTCGTAACCACCACCTGCCCCTGCTGTATCTTCGAATCGCGTGTCTTGTCCAGCTCGATGTTCCTGCCGTCATCCAGGACCAGTACCGCCCTTTTTGGGTTCACCGCGGGTGTGATATATTTCCCCGCGATGACAGGCTGCGGGGCATCGTCTTTTTTAAGGAGGAGGAGGGACGACGCTCCCAATACTATGACACCTGCAAATACGGCGGCATATTTCATAAATCGTATGACCCGGGTGGACTGATGTTTACGTATGTTGCCCGACAGTCGCGTCCATGCCTCGTCTTCGGCGATGCCGTCGAGGAAAGTGGCCGCATCGGCTATCATCTTCTGTTGACGCAGGGATTCGATCAATTCCTGCTCTTCCGGGGTCAGCTGCTGCCAATCGTCAGATGCCGGCTGCTGTCCGCTATTGACAGCGTTCAGCACTTTTTCCCATAGTTGAGGTTGTCTGTCCATTGTTTACTATCTGGCCCCCCGGGACCTTCCTGCTATTATGTCGCAGGAATGTGTCTGCAGGGTGATCGTTTTTTAAAGTTTTTTTTACAGATGCTTCAGCAGGATAGATAAAAGGATGAGGCTCAGTCTGTCATCGGACACCTGGGACCTGATAAAGGCATAGGCTTTTTTCATCTGGGTCTTGACGGTGTTGAGGGAGATATTGTTCTTTTCGGCGATCTGGGCATAGCTCAGGCGTTGGACGACGTGCAGCAGAAAGATCTTTTTTCTTTCTGCAGGCAGCAGCTCAACTACATCCATGACCCTGGCGGTGATGGTCTCGTCCGAGTTCAGCATGTCTTTTATTTCCATCGGGTCTGTTCCTTCTGCGACGACATGCAGGTGTTCATCGGATAGGGGCTGGACCTTTCGAAGATGGCTGATGGAGAGGTTTTTGACTGCCCGTGTAGCATAGGCCTGGAAAGAGATGAGGGGGTTTATCTCTGCGCGCCGCTGCCATAAGCTGAGGAAGAAGTCCTGGACGATGTCTTCGGCGGCATCTTCGTCCCTGACTATGCCAAAGGCTACTACGCAAAGGAATTTGTAATGTCGCCTGAACATTATTTCATACTCCTTTATCGTAAGTGCGGATGCCATTCTTTGTACGGTGGATAAGCGATAAATGTAGTAATTTGCCTTATGCCCTCCAAAAAACATCCAATCCGTCAGGCAGCTGAAAAACCATTTGTAAAGACGCCCGATCAGTCATCGACAGACACCGGGTCATCCAAGCCTCCCAAAAAAAAATTTACAGGCCGGGTATTGGTCCAACTTGATCCTTCCGTCAGCACAACCGATATTTCCAGGAAAGCAAAAACGAGATCGCTTCGTTTGATCCCATTGCATGCACTGTCTGCCGGACATTTGAATGAAGGATTGGACAAGGCCGACGGGATCATCTTCGAACGACTGAGGGTGGCCCTGGTGAATGAGCGCAGCGCTGCTTCCATCAAACAGCTGCAGGCATTGCGCAATACACCTTTTTTATCCAGCGAGCCGGAGCGTTATATCTATGCCCGGGCCGGCGCGCGCAAGGAGCTGCCTTTTAAAGATACTGCTTCGGCTACATGGGGTATCCAGGCAACGAATGTCCGGAAGAGTAAATTTTCAGGGAAGGATGTCAAGCTGGCCATTCTAGATACGGGGTTTGATTTTGCACATCCGGACTTTATGGGCAGGGTGATCCACCGGAAGTCTTTTGTGGGGCGGCAAGCCAAGGACCGGGAGGGGCATGGGACACATTGTGCGGGTATTGCGGGTGGCGGTAGAAAAGGGAAGGCAGGGGTGCGTTACGGGGTAGCGCCGGATTCACGGCTATACATCGGCAAGATATTGAACGATCAGGGTGAAGGGTCGGATGGGCTGGCCCTGGCGGGTATCGAATGGGCATTGGAGCAGGGATGCCGGGTGATCTCCATGTCCTTTGGGGCGCAGGTGCAAAAAGGGGATAAGCATTCGGTGATCTTTGAAGAGGTAGCGAAGATAGCTTTAGCCAATAATTGTCTTTTGATAGCGGCCACGGGGAATGAGAGTGACAGAGAGGAGGGTATCATCGCTGCTGTCAATCATCCTGCGAACTGCCCTTCCGTGATGGGAGTGGGAGCGTTGACAGAAAATTTAAAGGTGTCAAACTATAGTTGTGCGACGGTGGGACGTGCCGGTGGACAGGTAGATATCTCCGCCCCCGGGGACGATATCCTTAGTGCCTGGATAGATGGCGAACATGAGGTGGAGTCGGGCACTTCCATGGCGGCTCCTTTTGTAGCGGGGGTGGCTGCTCTTTTATGGGAGGAACATCCGGATGTCACTGCCCGGGAGATATGGGATAAACTGATAGGGCAGGTGCGTAAGCTGGGGCTGAGGACCGTAGGAGCGGGTGCGGGGCTGGTGTATGTGCCGTGACAGGGCCTGGCCGGCCAGGCCAGGCGGTCTGGTATATGTGCCGTGAAAAATGTATTTTTGTGGTATGGAGTTTATAGCCAAAGTAGAGGATAGCCAGAAGTCCAATATCGGGGAGATTGCAGCCTCCCTTGAGGGCATGGGTATTCAGATCCGGCGGATCATGCGCATCACGGGGACCATCTTCGGGTCCACAAGATCTTTGCCGTTGGCTAAGCTGAAGATAAAGGGCATCAAGTCCGTGGAGCAGGACCGGCGTCTGCGGGCACGCTCATAATCCTTGAGCCGCCAGAGGCGGCTCGTCAGGAACCGAAGGTTCCGACCGAGGAGGACCGAGTCGAAGCAGGTCCGACGAAGGCCTCAGACATTATTTTCCCAATTTTACATCTTTTATCCTGCCCGTCCCCTGGAATCGGAAATCTATTCCCGCAATGCCGAGCGGTTTGGCGGGCAAGGGTGACTGGAAGACCTGCCGTCCATCCAGGGAGAGACGAAGCTGTCCATCTCTGCCTTCACAGACAACATGCACCCAGTTGGAAAAGTCGACACCCAGGAAGGAGAGGTCCTGCGCGCGCCCTGTATAATAGTTGTCCAATAACAACAGGTTCAATTCTGACACGCAGCCCTTATTACACAAGGGGATAATGATGGCGCCGTCCTCGCAAAGCACACGTATTTCCGTATGCTGACAAATGGCAGTCCCTTCCCGGTAATCATTCTTCACCGTGGCTTCCAGCCGAAAACTGTCTGTCCTTAGCGGACCCCAATTGCCGATATTGGAATATCTCACCCAGGGCGTCCCGGGCTGCAACGGTATATTCTCCTTTCGGATGTCATCAAGCGTGATGCCGAATGGCTTTCCCTGGCCAAGGCTGTCCTGTTCGGGGAAATATACCGGCATGGCGGCCTGCTCGACGATGGGGAGCCAGCCTTTTGTCTTGATGATCAGGTCATGCGCTTTTACTACCTGCTGGCCAATTACCAATCTGGCTTTGAAGAATCCCGGATAATAATAGACGGAAGTAAACTGATGCTGGAGTTTTCCTACCTTTTTACGGCGGGCAGGGTCCCAGGACTGCTGGATGTATATCGAATCATATGGGGAGGCCGTCGCGTCGTAGTCGAAGATCACGGAATTGGGAAGGCCTTCAGTCAATACTTTCTTACTGGAGAACTGATACCGGGACGGGTCGATGATGGGGGCCGGTTTTTTCCGGGTGAAGTAAAGACTTAGAGTGCCGGATACGATGGCAATGCAGATGATGACCAAGACCCATGTCAAACGAGGACCGCGGGAAGTGGGAGCGACGCGGGCCGATGTAGAGGACGGCGCCGACTCTGGCGCGGGTGCCGACCGTGGTGGCGGCGGTGCGATCTTCTCGTCCTGCCGAAAGGCTCTCCAATGTTCATAACCCATGAACCGGGCCAGGGTGTCCAATGTAGTGACGGCAGGCAGGCTGTCATATTTTACTTTTCCCCATATTCGCTTGAGGGTAGTGATGCTTAAATGAATATCGGTGACCTCCCTGATCTTTTCGCTCAGCAGCTCGAAGTCCCGGCTGGTCCAATGCCCGCTGTCTCCCCAATTCAAACGGGTTTCTATCCGCCGGCGGCATTCCGTGAGATAAACTATTTCTGTTTTGTTGTCCATTGATAGTTAGACGCTTGCGATTTGAACAAACTTGTACCCACTTGAACAGGTCCTGAACTTTCCTTTTCAGACGTCACCGCCATCTTTACAAAAATAAAAATATAAACATGAACAAAGTAGTGCTGGCATCGGTGTGCCTTCTCTTCCATTTATTTCTTTCCGCACAAAAGACCATGTCCAGGGTGGTCCATGTACCCATGGCGGCCGAAAAATGGGGGTTCTCTCCCGGAACCTGTGAATTCCTTTCTTACAGATCCATACCAGCCTTACGGCTTCTCACCAATAAAGATACGGCGGTGTTGAAAGACCTGCGTTTTTCCAACGGCACCATCGAATACGACATCGAGCCGGAGGACAATGACTTTACGGGAGTTTTCTTTAGACGAATGGACAGCAAGGAAAGCGAATACTTCTATTTGCGCGTGTTTGGGGGAGGCATTCCCGGCATGATGCCGGCTGTACAATATGCGCCTATCCTGCACGGGGTCAATCTATGGAACCTGCTGCCGTATTGCCAGGGACCGGCTTCCTTTGGACGGGGCAGGTGGAATCATATCAAGCTGGTCATATCCGGCGAGCAAATGCTGGTATATGTCAATGATCCTGGACATCCCACCCTGGAGATAGCCCATCTGGAAGGCGTCACCCGGGAGGGCAGCATCGGCTTTGATGGGAAGGCCGTGATCGCCAACCTGGTGGTTATACCCGATGCAACGGATGGGTTGTCCCCTGTGGCCGGGTTCGACCCGTACTACAGCGACCCCCGGTATGTTCGGCACTGGTCGGTGAGCCAACCCATCGACCTGCCCAAGGGGCGTGAGCTGACGCGTGAAGATCTCCCTAAAGCGGGAATTGCCTGGTCGGCGATCGAGGCAGAACGGCTGGGGCTGGTCAATCTTACCCGTATGTTCGGGAATAGTGAAAGCCGCCGCTATATATGGCTTAAGTGCCGGCTAAAGGCGCCGGAGGCGCAGGTCCGGCAAGTGGCTTTTGGGTTTACCAATGAGGTATGGGTCTTTGTCAATGGCAAGATGGCCTTTGTGGATAAGAACATGTATGACGAGCTTATGCGTAAGCAGCCCAGAGCAAGGTGTTCGGTAGAGAATGCAACTTTTACCCTGCCATTGCAGGCCGGGGACAATGAAATACTCATCGGCGTTGCCAATGACTTTTACGGTTGGGCTGTTATCGCCCGGCTGGATAGTATGGAAGGGATCGAGGCGCTGGCGGAATAATTATAATCCTTCGGACCTGCCGCGTTGCGGTCCTAACGCCCGTTGGCTCTAAGCACCGTCATGTCCTTCTTGAGGTCGTCCTCGTAGGTCTTTTTGATGATGTAATGCCATTGTTTATCGGACACGTCCACGGCGAATATTTCGTCCTTTTTGTGGTTCGCGACAGCATCCTGTACTTCCTTTGGCATCATCTCTTCTCCAAAGAACCAGCCTGTATCGCCATGGGTGGTATTGCCATCCATGGTGTATTCATCGGAGAGTTTGTCGAAGGACTCGCCCGCGGCTGCTTTTTGCAGGATGATCTTTTTGAGGCTGTCGATCTGGGACGCGCTCAGTGAGCCTCCGTCCAGGAATATGTAGTTGGCGCGGTATTTCACCGTCTCATTTGATTCGACGACCTTGTAGGTGACATATCCAACGGAGAAAAGATCGCCTTTCTTCTGACGTAAGAGTCTTTTGTCGATAAGGGTACTGTCTTTTCCGGCGGAGAGGTGTAGGATGGCGGGCTTCAGATTTTTATTGGCGTCCATCCATGCCTGTGCCTGCTGCACATTGTCGATCTTTTTGAACTGATCGGTAACGGTGACTCCCTGAGAAAATGCGGATGCGGAAAACAGAAGCAATGCTAGACCTAGGATCGTATTCTTCATATCTCAATGTTTAACGTCTGTCCTTCGAATGAACCTGGCAGACTGGGTATTAAAAATATTATAATTACGCGGCATAATATCAAATAGTTGCCTTTTATTATCAAAAACCGCGCTGGTCCCTGGCAGGGATTAATTTTTTGTTAAAATGTTACATCAAATCAAGGGCCGAATTGTCTATCTTAGATAAATGCGTCTACTATTTTGTACGACTCTGGTCTTCCTGGTATGTGTATCGCGGGCGCAGCAGCCGGCGGTTATTTCTCCGGGCAGTCTCTGGCCTGACGAGGATGGAAATCATATCCAGGCCCATGGGGGCGGTATCATCTTGTTAGAAAAGACTTATTACTGGTATGGGGAACAGCGCAGCCGGGGGCTGGATTCGAGCAAACGTTATGTAAGCTGTTATTCGTCCCGTGATCTATTACACTGGAAATTCAGGGGGAATGCGCTGGAGGCTGATGACCCTGAGCAGTTGGGGGCACATTGGGTATTGGAGCGACCGAAGGTATACTACAACGCGTCTACCCGGAAGTTTGTCATGTACTTTCACCTGGATGACAGGCAGTATGCGCTTGCACGGGTGGGGATCGCTGTTAGTGACCAGCCCACGGGACCTTTTAAATATGTAAAGAGCTTCCGTCCTTTGGGTCATGAAAGCAGGGATATAGGTCAGTTCATCGATGATGACGGTACCGCCTATCTTGTTTTCGAGGACAGGCCGTATGGATTTCGCATCGCACGTCTGGCGCCTGATTATATGAGCCTTGATAAAGAGATGTGTCTTATAAAAGAGCATATGGAGGGTGGCGCCATCGTACATTATAAGGGACTATATTATGCCATCGGCTCTTCGCTCACGGGCTGGAATCCCAACCCCAACAAATATGCTACGGCTGAGTCTTTGGAAGGCCCCTGGTCTGCATTTGCCGATATCGCCCCACCGGAAAAAAAGACCTATGGTTCTCAATCCACCATGATGCTCAAGGTGAAGGGGACTAAGGATACTACGGTGATCTTTATGGGAGATATCTGGAAGCCGAGAACGCAATGGGAGTCTGCCTATCTATGGATGCCGGCGGAGATAGGGGATGGAAAACTACATCTGCCCGAGCCGCGGGATTGGAGCATCGATGTGAGAACGGGTAAAGTTTCGTTCAAATAATACCGGTGAATCTAGTTGGTAAGATCGTGCAGCCTGAACACGGGTGAAAAGTCACCAGCCCCTTCTTCCTGGAGGATGCGCACAATGTCCCGGAAAGGCTTGCTGTTGTCCGCGATGTTGGAAAAGTAGAAGATGCTCCATTCGTCACCCGGCAGCTGGATGACAAAGTTGGAGAAGCCGCAGGTGCTGCCGGAGTGAAAGAGGATCAGGGGAGAGGTGCCTGTCATAAACCATCCGCCTGCGTAGTAATCGGACCCGTGGTCCGTTTTGGAGTTTTCCGGCATTCCCGTGATCGGGCTGCGCAGGCGGCGCAGAGTAGGGGCGAGGCGTATCAGCTTATTTTCTTGCAGGGCTTTCATCCATTTGGAGTAATCGCTGATAGAGGTGTATACTCCTCCGTCGCCTTTGGTGGCGCTGGTCAAGCTCTGGTCGGAAGGAAAGATGTGGCCGGATGAGTCGCGGGCAAAACCCAGGGCCCGGTGAGTGGCGGCATAACCTTCATAGACGGAATACGCTTCCGGCTTATAGACGAAGGAGTGATTCATGTGCACGGGGATGAATATTCTTTGTCTTATGAAGGTTGCAAAAGACAGATGCCCTGCCCGTTCGATGATCAGGGCCAGCAGGCAAAACCCGGAATTGCTATACCGGAATTTGGAGCCAGGGGTAAAATGGGTGGAGTCATGGGTGGACAGCAAATGCAATACATCTTCATCCAATACCTGGCGCGTCTGACTATCGGGGATCAGCGACTCATAGTCCAGGATGCCGGAGGTATGGGTGAGCAGGTGGCGGATCAATACTTTCTGTCCGACGTTCGGGGGTAATTCGGGCAACCAGCGGCTTAGCGGGTCGTCGAAATGGAGGCGCCCTTCTTTCTCCAGCAGAAAGATACCCATGGCCGTGAATTGTTTGGTGACGGAGGCCATGCGGAAATTGGTCGTCGTATCCAGGGCAGGAGCGGTGGGGGCGCCGGGCTGTGCGACGTTGCTGAGGCCGACCGCATTGCGGTAGAGTATGTTGCCTTTCTTTTCGATGGACAATACAAACCCCGGCGCGTCGGCAGGGTAGGCATGAAATAAAGAATCCAGTCTTGCGGTCAGACGGGACTGGGAGAATGTCCGAAAGGTAGTGACGCTTAGGAGGAGCAGCGGAAGAAAGGATAAACGCATGGAATAAAGATAAACAAATGTCCGAAGAGGCCGGCCGCTCATAAAAAAAGCCGTTGGTGACAGAACCAACGGCTAGGAGCTCATCTACAAGGTACCTGGTTTATTGGCCTTCCTTTACCTTTTCCACAGACACCGGTAACAGCCCATGCGCCTCTCTATGCGTATTGATCACTGCTGTTGAATCCGGGGCCTGGGATAAACACACAACACGTCCGTCCTTCTCGTCAACCCAGTAATTGATGAAGTTGACTCCATATTTTTTCTGTACTGCAAGATCTTTCTGGTGAGCGGCTGCTACATCCGCTGCCTTTACATTACCGGCGCCCAGTTCATGGACGTCCAGGTAAAAATCATTTGCGCCCTTAGCCTTTGCCGCCTTGCCGGGAGTGACCATATAGATCTGGTCGGGAAGCAGTCCATGAGCTTCCGCATGTGTCTTGCGGATATCCATCGTATCCGGAGCAGAGGACAGGCAATACACCGTACCGGAGGTCTCATCCACCCAATACTTAATAAATTGTACCCCATACTTTTTCTCTACTGCCAGGTCTTTGGCATGGGCGTCCGCAACGGCGGCGGCGGTTACTTTCCCTGCGCCCAGATGATGTACGTCTATATAATAGTTGTCGGTTGTTTGGGCCATCAGGTGGGAAGAGAGCGCGCAGGTGATCACGAACACAGGAAAAACAAACAAAGCTTTCATTTCAAATTGTTTTTAAATGATAAAAAGGTATTCTTGGACAAAGGAAACTCCATTTTTTTGGTAGGATATGGGGGATTTTACCTATTTTTAATGTACCTCCACCTCATTTTACAATCACAATTATGGAACTCATTGAAAGAGCCGGGTTTTTGGCCTCGCTGCGCACCAAATATGAGGATATAGAGGAGGGCGAGGGCCATTGCATCATGGTAAGTGGGGAGGCCGGAATCGGCAAGACCTCACTGATCAGGGCTTTCTGCAAGGAAGGCGGCTCCAGGGTCTACCAGGGCACCTGTGATGCCTTATTTACTCCCCGGCCTTTGGCTCCACTTTACGACATTGTCTGGCAGATACGGGATGATATATGGGAGGACAGCGGGAATATGGCCGACAGGTCAGGGTTGTTCACGCGGGTATTCAATGCATTGGACAGCCTGAAAGGGAAGAGTCTTATCGTATTCGAGGATATCCATTGGGCGGATGAGGCGACGTTGGATTTTATAAAGTTCTTCGCCCGTCGTATCAACCGGCTGCACTGTCTGTTCATACTCACTTACCGGGATGACGAGATCCATTCCCACCATCCATTGAGGAGTGTGCTGGGACAATTGCCCCCCGACTCCTTTACACGGATGCAGCTGACACCCTTATCCAGAGAGGCTGTTGAAAAAATGGCCACGGAAAGAGGATACAAGGGCGAGGACGTGTATAGCATCTCCGGCGGTAACCCTTTTTATGTCAATGAGATATTGGCGAGCTACAGTACGGGCGTGCCGGATAATATAAAAGATGCCGTCCTCTCCGTATACCATCGGCTGGACGACAAGGTCCGGCAGATCTGGCAGATACTGGCGATACTTCCCACGGGGCTGGAGGTCCGGCACCTGGAAAGGATGAACCCGTCCTATATCGAGGCCATCGAGAACTGTATGGATCTGAAGATATTGCTCCTAAAGAATGGCGTGATCCTTTTCAAACATGAGCTATACAGGAGGACGATAGAGTCGTCGTTGTCGCCCCTGCTGCGGGTGGCTTTGAATAAAAAGATACTGGACCTATTCCTGGAAAGCTTTGAGCAGAACCAGGAGATAGAAAGGATCATCCATCATGCCAAGAACTGTAATGAATATGACCTGGTGGTGCGTTATGCACCGCAGGCGGCCAGACAGGCTGCTGCCGTTGGGGCTCACCGGGAGGCTGCAAAACTGTATTATTCCGCGATAGAATATTACCAGGGCAGCGACAAGGATGTACTGCTGCAATTCTATGAACCATATGCATACGAATGCTATCTGATCAACAGGATAAGTGAGGCGATCATCTATCAGGGCCGGGCGCTAAAGATATGGAAGGAGCGGAATAACCAGGAACGCATCGGGGACTGTCTGCGATTTCTCTCGCGGCTGTGGTGGTTCAATGGCAATGGCAAACAGGCGGACAGCTATGCGGAACAAGCCATCGGGGTATTGGACAGCCAGCCTCCTTCTATTACAAAGGCAAGGGCATTCAGCTATATGTCACAGCTGAAGATGTTGTCGCGCCAGGTGGCAGAGTGTATTGCCTGGGGAGAGAAGGCCATTGTCCTTGCCAAAGAGCTGGGCGATGAAGAGATCCTGGCGCATGCTCTGAACAATGTCGGGGCTGTAAAGATGAGAGATCCCTCTACCCGTCAGGAAGGAATTCGTCAATTGCAGGAAAGCCTCGAGATCTCCCTCCGAAATTCTTATCACGAACATGCGGCCCGGGCCTATACCAACCAGGGGAGCTATTCGATAGAAATAAGAGAATATGCCATTGCGCGGCAGATCCTGGAGGCGGGTATTCAATATTGTGAGGAAAGGGACCTGAGCCTATGGCTGATCTATATGCTGTATAGCAAGGCCGGTCTGAACCTGGAGACAGGTCATTGGGACAATGCCTGCCGCATCGTGGACAATCTGTTAAAGAGCGAGGACCATCCTTCGATCGTGAGGATCGGGGCGCTATTTATTGCCGCCACGATAAAGATGCGGAAGGGCGAGTCGAACGTGCTGCCCCTGTTGAAGGATGCAAGGACCAGGGCATTCGAGACGATGGAGCTGCAGCGGATCATCCCCGTGATGGCGGCGATGCTGGAATACGAGTGGATCACGGGAAAACATATTGTGGAACAAGAGGATATAGATGCCACGGAGGCTCTTCTTACCAGGATCGATGATCCATATGGGAGTAATGAGTTTGCTTACTGGCTGACAAAGGCGGGGAGGGAGACGATGGAACTGAAAGAGGTTCATGAGGTGTACCGGGAAGGTACGCCTACCGAGGCGTTGAAGGCTGCCGGACTGTGGGAGCAGTTGGGAGCTCCTTACAGACAGGCTATGGCATTATTCGGGGGCAACGAGGAGGATAAGGTCAATGCTGTGACCCTTATGCGTAAGCTGGGCGCCAGCGCTGTCTGTGAAAAAATGAAGCGTGAAATGAGGAATTGCGGTATCAAGAGCATTCCCAGGGGCATCCGGAAGTCCACTCAATCCAATCCGGCATTGTTGACGGAAAGGGAGCTCGGGGTACTGCAGCTGCTAAAGGAAGGGATGCAGAATAAGGAGATCGCGGCAAAGCTGTTCATTTCGGCCAAGACCGTGGATCATCATATTTCGGCGATACTTTTCAAGCTGGATGCCAGTTCGAGGATGAAGGCGGTGCAGGAGGCGATACAGCTGGGGATCATTTAATGCCTGTCCTTTATGGACCAGGTGCTATTAATATAGGGAATCTTTTACTTTAAATAGGGAATGGATTTTTTATTAGATCGGGGAATAAACCCAAATTTGTATTAGACCTGAGATCACACGTTAAAAACATCAACTCATCATGAAAAAGTTCGTTGTCGAAAGAAACCTGCCGGGGGCGGGAAACCTTACGCCTGAAGAGCTGCAGCAGATGTCTGAAATCTCCTGTGAGGCAATGAAAAAAGTGGGAAAACCTTATTTCTGGATACAATCGTTCGTCACTGAGGATAAGATATATTGTATTCATATTGCCGAGAGCGAGGAGGTTGTCCGGGAGCATGCCAGGCTGGGGAAGTTCCCGGTGCATAGCATCTCCGAGGTAAAGAGTATTATTGACCCGCTGAACAGCAATCCGCTGTAAAACAGGCGCCCCTTTCAGGGCGCCTGTTTATTTTATTCATGTATCATTTTTATCGTGAGCAGTTCTCCATTGATGCTGGTTCTTAGCAGGTAGACGCCCTGTGCCAGGCGTGGCAGGTCATTCAGCAGGATCGTGCTGCCGCTGACGGGGCCGATGTCCCTTTGATAGAGCAGCTTGCCATCCAGGGTGTATAAAGCTACCTGGTTGTGCTGCCGGGTGGCGGCTACCGACATGATCTTCAGGGTAATCTGATTGGTGAATGGATTTGGATAGGCTGTCACGGGCTGGCCTGTATTGTTCTGTGCCGGCTGTACGGTCACAATGATAGAGTAGATAAATTTCCCGTCTGCATCCACCTGTTTGATCCTGTAATATAATACGGGCACATGGAGGTTCATGGCGTTGATGTCCAGATAGGAATAGTTGCTGGTACTGCTGCTATTGCCTCTGGCGGGGGTCGAGCCGATGTCATCAAATTCCCGGCCGTCGAGGGAGCGTTCAATGATATAGGACCTGGTATTTATTTCATATACGGTGGCCCAGTTCAGCAGTACGTTGTCACCTTGCGGCTGGGCTGTGAAGTAGAGCCAGGTGATGGGCAGGGGCTGCCCCAGCGTGACGGTGGCTTCGCAGGTCTGTTTTAAAGGCTCCTGGTTGCCTACGCTGTCGGTGGCTTGTGTAAAGAAGCAATAGGTATTCCCTTTGATGCCGTCGAAGGATACGGAGGTGGACGTGATCTTGTCCTTATACAGGGCAAAAGGACCTCCATTGACAGAGACATATAGGGCATAGTCGTGTATACCTGAGCCGTTGAGATCGTCCTGTCCTGTCCAGCTGAGGCGGACGTTCTCGTCGAGGACGGTTGGCGTGGAGGCCATGGCGCTGACGGGGGATACGGCATCCACGGTATTGCCGGTGATGTTGGTGACCACGGGGGCATTGAGGTCGAAGAGGATGCTGGCCTGGGCGTTGACGCTGTCGCCTGTATGGACGGAGTCGATGGGTTGTATATAATAGGTGACGAAGCCTTCTCCTTTATTGGGGATACTGTCGTTGAACCGATTGATGGAAGTGTCTCTCACGGGCAGGAAACCCATGGAGGCGTTGATGGGTTCGGCGCCTGTGGCGGGGTCGATGCTTTCAAAGACCCAGAGGGCCTGGTGACCGGTGATGTCGATGCCGGCGAGTACGTCTACATAGACACCGAGGGAGTCGCGGAGGTCGAGACGGTTGTAGTAGGTGGGGCTGTTGGGGGGTACATCGAAGAACATATTACCAAAGCCGAACTGACCGATGCGGAGGGTGTTGATGTTGAATTTGGGGTCAATCGGTACGCTAACGAGGACTTTCTGAGCGGGACCGTTGGCGAAGTCCGGGTCATTCTCGAAGCGGACGGTGTAGCCGTACTTATCTTTTGCAGCCATCCATTTTTTTAGGGTCACGCCGAAGGGGCCCTGGATCTCGTTGGGGTCCGTGGCGTGGAGGGTGGGGATATAGATGGGGGTACCGGGGGAAGAGGGGCCGGAGGGGCCGCCGCCGCAAGCAAAACATCCGCCTCCGTCGCCGCCGGGAGGGGGGCATGAAGGCCCACCGGGGCTACCTGGGCCTGAGCCTCCGCCACCACTACCCATAGGGCTGCCGGGTCCGGAAGGCGGAGGTGGACCACAGCTGCCTTGAGAAAAAGATTGAAATCCTGATAATAGCAGAAATATCAGGAGTGCAATAAAAATGCACGCGTTGCTATTATTTTTCAATGTCATTAGGTTTAATTTAATTGACATTTATATAAGCTTATTGACAGTCATTCGAAGGGCTGTCAAAAAGGTATTCTCCAAGCGTTTGCCCCTTGGCATACTGCATTCCAAGATCGGCAAGTCCATAGACCGTCAACCCCGCCGCCGCAACAGCTACACCAGTGACCCATGCCGGAGCAGTAACGATGAGTCCCGCTGTTGTTACAGCGATACCTGCAACTCCTATAAAAGTATCCCAGGCATGCCCGTTGGTTGGATCATCATACCATTTTTCAGCACTGAAGTAAGTGCCCAGAACTCCGAAAAAAAGCCCGGCCCTACCTGCCCACTTGCCATACCCTTCCAGTGATTCAATTCTTTTGCTGAGCGCTCCTGCTCCCACTTTATGTTTGTCTCTTAATATCTGTCTGGCGTCAATAGCCCTTTGTTTCACATCGTCAATTACAGTTCCTACCGTACCGAGCGCGCCATTGGCGTCTGCTACGTCCGTCTCTACCGGCGATGAAGGTGAGGGGCCATGACAGTCTGAACTCGTTCCAAACGGGTCTACCAGCCGGGTAGGCATATTCATTGCATATGTATACAGGTTGAAATCTCCTGCAAAGTACCCAAATGGGTCTTTTTGTTGGAAGCGCCCCATGTTTTGGTCATATTGTCTCTCCCTAAAAAAGTACTTATCGATTTCCGCATCGTAGGACCTACCTGTATAATATATCTTATTTCCTATGGTGCTCGATGTTATACTATTGTAATTGGGGTCATAGAAACTGACCTTTCCGAAAGGAGCATATTCATAACGTTCGAGCATATTCCCATTCTTATCAGTGATTGCGACTACCGAGCTAAGGGTGTTCTTATAGTAGAAATGATCCGAATTTCCAACACTGGAATAAAGAATGTCATCTACCCGTGAGCCATAAACATATATTCCCTGCACATTTCCTGAAGTGTCACGGTCTTCTATCTGCTGCATGTCTGCGTAATAAGAGTTATAGACTGTTCCATTTGCTTTTTTCTGAACCCTTCTTCCCAAAGCATCGTATTTGTAAATAGAAGTTGAACCGCCGTCGACCTGGATCAGTTTATTCTCTGCATCGTATGTATAACTGAATTTTCCATCATTTGTAAGATTTCCGTCATTGTCGTACTGAAGGTCCGAGCCTGCTACATTGGTATAGGCATTTATGGTATTCACTGCATAGTTGACGGCAGCATTGTCAGAAACTACCGACTGCCGATTGCCCATAGCATCCAGTTGATAGTGTTCATGATGCGCAGGTGAGGCAATGTTATTACCGCTCAAATTCCCTGTCTTGAAATCTATGAGACGCATGTCTGCATCGTATTGATACTGCTCGGACTGGTTGGGTTGATGCAATTTGTTTTCGGTGAGCCTGTTCCCATTGTCATCATACGAGAAAATGCTGTTTAGCTTTGATCCTGGCGAGACTAACATGGATGTGACCCTGCCAACGATGTCATAAGTGAAAGTAGTGGTTGTTCCAGCCATAGGGTATTTCTTTGACAGCAGTCTGTCGGCTTTGTCATATTCGAATAATGCCAATGTGCCGCTATCGCTTGCGACCTCGGACAACCTGTGATGCAGATCGAAAAACTGTGTGATTGAAACCCCTGAAGGATATGCTGTCGTTTTCTTTCCGCCACCAGGAGCATATGTATAGGACGTGGTTTTCCCATTTAACGACTCAGATGTGACCCTGCCGGCGGGATCATAAGACAGCTGTACTGTGGCGTCAGCATTTATGGCATTTTTTATTTTACCGGCCTTGTCATACTCATATGTATATACGTTGTTGCCTGGCAGCCTCTTTTCAGTCATAAGACCGGCAGCATTAAAACGATATGTTATTTCGTCTCCGTTGGCATTTGTAAAGGAAGATAGATTGCTTTCTGCATCATATGATATTGTATTAGTTGTTCCATTTGGGAAGGTTATTTTAGTGTGACGATTTAGTACATCATAAGCATAAGAGGTAATATGCCCATTTGCATCGGCGATAGATAATAGATTCCCGGCCACGTCATAGGCGAAATGTGTCTGGTTATTTAAAGGGTCTGTCAATATAGAGGCCCTGTTCAAGGAGTCGAAACTGAAAATTCGTTTAGCGTTATTCCTGTCTGTAATAGAGATCAGATTGAAGTTGTTGTCATAGGTATATTTTATTTTTTTACCCGCCGGGTCTGTTTCGGAGGTCTTTCGATTCAGGTTGTCATATTCGAACTTAGTGGCGCTGCCATTGCCATCGGTGATACTTGTGGTATTGCCCAGATTGTCGTAAGTGTATGTTTTATAAACCCCCAGGTTGTCACTCATTTTAATCGCTCTGTTCAGTGCGTCATATGTCAGTTGGAGTGTGTTACTGTTGGGAAAGTTGATGGTGTTTATATTTCCGGCGGGGTCATACCCATAGGACGTGTTTTCTCCAATAGGGCTTGTTTCGGTGCTTAGCCGGTTGAGATTGTCGTATGTAAAGGTTTTTGTGTTACCGTTGGGATCAGTGATGGATGTAATGTCGTTCTTTGCATCGTAGGTAATATGCGATGGATTACCCAATTCATCAGTCAATGTTATAGTTCTGTCTAGAGCGTCATAGCTATAGCCCCTTGTGTTCTGGAGTTTATCGATTGCGCTCAGGAGATTTCCATTCTGGTCGTAGATAAACTTCCGGGTGTTGTTCATAGCGTCTGTGACTGAAGTCTTTCGATTCAGCGCATCGTACTGATTTGTCTCTGTATTCCCCAGAGGGTCGATCGTTTTTAGAAGCCGGCTTTTCGTATCAAATACCAGGGTTATGTTAAGCCCGGAAGGCCCATGGATCCCTGACAGGTTGCCATATGCGTCGTGCGTATAAGTGGTGATATTCCCATTGCCGTCCGTGCTGGAGATCTTGTCCCCATTGGCTGCATATTGAAAAGAATTGACGATCCCGCCCGGATAAGAAACTTTTGTGACATTGCCTTTTAGGTCATATGTAAAGGTAGTGAGGTTGCCATTTCTGTCTTTGTATGCGCTGAGTTTTTCGAATGATGGTTCATAAGAATAAACGGAACGGTTGCCAAGCGCATCTGTTATGCTAACCACGCTGCCCATATTGTCATAAGTATAGCCTGTCTTATAGCCATTGGCATTTGTGACGGCTGATATATTCCTATCCTTATCATACTCATATAGCACATTGAACCCGCAGCAATTTCCCGACTTCTGCACCAGGTTGCCCGAAGCGTCGAACTTATAGCTTGTAAGCTGATTATTCCCACTGACCACCTCGGACAGGAAAGTCGTGCTGGTGATGGGGTTGTAGTTGATGGTCTGATGTGTCAGGCAGCTGATGATCTCTTTCACCGCGGCATTGTCGTAGTATACGACATTGACTACGTTCCCATTCTTATCCGTCAGGGTGTTCATGGGGCCGGTGACGGCATAGTCGTATTGCAGGGTGTAGCCCATCGGGTCGGTCACTTTTTTTAGATAGCCGGCATTGTCGTATTCATATTTGACGGTGCGGGTTGGGTCGCCATTGGCATCGATGATACTGGATATCCTTCCGCTGTTGGAGATGAATTGGATCGACCGTCCTGCGTCGTCGGTGATGCTGGCCGGGAGGCTGTCGTTGTAGGTGAATACAAGCGCATTGCCATTACGGTCCTCCTGCCGGGAGAGTAATTTATGGATCGGGTCGTTGAAGAAATAGCGCGTCCCATCCTTTGCGCGCAGGGTGTATGTGCCGTTGCCTGTCTTTGTCAGGCTGTCGAATATGCCGGCCGGCGGGACCAATACATTACCCGATACGATCCTGTACGCATCTTTTCGCCCGTCGTTGCGCACCACGGTGACCGAGATGCTGTCCTCCCTGATCTGCATACCATAGTTAAATGTCCATCCCCGTCCGAAACCCATGTCCTTGTTCCTGTCGGCGCTGTTATAGCTGAAAGAGATATCCAGGGGCATCCTGCCGGCGAGGTAGAGGTCGGTGCGCTGGTAGAACATATTACCTGTATAGCTGTTGACCCGCACGCCGCCAGGTCCAATGATGTTGGGGCGGGTGATGTTCTGCGCCTGTATAGCGAGACAGGCAAGACAGGTGAGGATGCAAAAAATAATTTGACGACGTATCATAATATTTTAATTGTCTGTTAAGATGAACTCCAGCGGCGCTACGGCCTTCGTATAAAAAGTGATCGATCCCGTTGCGCCCGGGCGCAGGATATTGGGCGGCCCGTTGGCTTCCCTGAATTCCAGCCTGAGCTGCTGCAGATTTTGAGAAAGGCCAGGCACATCGAAGGACAGCGGCGCCCCTTCGGTGCTGTATACAAACCGGGTGGGTATGGGTATATCCACATTACCCGCATTGCCGAAGAACACGGTAATGGCAATGACCCGCTGACGGCGTGTGGAAGCTGGATACTGCAATCCTACCTGTACCTGGGAGTTGATGCCATTGGCTGCATGCGGATCGCATCCCGGGGCGGCTGTACCGCCGTTGGTATTGGTATAAAATCCACCTCCCGTGCCGGTGAGTATCTCAAAGCCTTTGGAAAGGAGGGCCTGAGAATGATCGATCTTGGTCGCGATGACATCATACAGACCCAATGGCTGGCCACGCAGGTCAAAGCTGGCGAAGACCTGGGTCGTACTGGTATAGTATACCTGCGCGGCGGTGATCGTCGTACCAGAGCCATTGTTCAGCTGTATCTGCATGCCCGGTTCGAACCTGGAGCCATTCAACGCAATGGTCACGGTGCCCGTATTGCCGCCTTTCGAGGCATTGACATTCCGGATGGCGAAGGGCAGTATGCTGGCATACAGGGTGATGGACTGGTTGCTGGCCGCGCTGTTGTTGCCATATGCCGCGACGTAATAAGTGCCCGCGTCGAGTGAGGGGATCAGCACTTCCTGGTTGCCGCCCTGTACGGTGCCCTGGTTGAAGTCAAACACGGCCCTGCTGGGAACGTCATTAAGCCGGGCATAGAGCTCATTGCTGGCATGTGCGGAATCGCCCTTGAGCGTAATAAGCAGGGTTTCTTTCTTCAAAGAATCCGGGATATCTATCCTGTAATACAGATAGGTGCTATCCTGCAAAGTGTCCGGTGTGAGCACGTTCAACGGCAGCTGTTTCACACTGATAAGCATGCTGTCATCGCTGGCCTGCTCGTTGTTGTCCTCATCGATCTCCGGTATATTGTTCAGCAGGTCCGTTCTGACGATGACATGGTATGATCCCAGCACGGCTCCCGTGAGCGGAACGGTCAGACTTCTGGCCACGTTTCCGGCGGGCGGCAGGTTGATGGACCCGCTGACGGTGCCTATCAGGGGATCACTGATGTCCCACACAGTGTCTTTGGACAGATAGATGCCATCGCTCATGACGCCTGTCGCGGGGTAAGCACCCGTATTGCGGATGATATACCGGATCTGAACGGGTTCTCCGGCTATTCCAGTGGAGGGCATGGATATCGAGTCTGGGGACAGGTCCGACGGCAACGGTATCGTTACGTTGATATACGAATACTTTGTGTTGTTGTCCTCCGCCGAATCTTCAAATATACCGTTGTGGTAGTCGGTAGCTACGATGAGCACATAGTTGCCGGAGGCAGTGATCGGCAGTGTCACATCCAGGCTGTCATCATAGGACTGACCGGGAAGAAGATTGGTCGTGCGTCCTTTGCTGCGCAATAATATATCACTGGCGTCGAGTACATTGTCCTTCGAGAGGAATACACCATCTTCCCAGCCCTGCGTGCCGGTGGCGCCTACTCCACCGTTGCGGGTAGTCCATTTGACTGTAACGGGCTGCCCCGCCTTGCCGCTGGCCGGCGCCATGAATTGTGTCAGTTGCAAGTCGGGGTAGTCGGAGGGAAGGACATGGAACTGTTCCGGCTTGCCGAAATCGGGATCGGTCTCATCGTCTTCACGGATGACCTTATAGTTATTGGTGCGGTTGACATCCTCGTGGATATTGAATTTGTGATCCACCACCATCAGGAGGTAATAATCCCCCTTGAGGCCCTTGGGTACGACGAAGCTGCGTGTGTCACTGTAGCTGCTGTCATGTTTAGTATTCGAGTAGCCCCAATCCGTCACGAAGATGTCGGAGGGATCCCAAATAGTATCCCTGGACAGGTAGACGCCATCATACCAGTAACAAGGTACCTGCAGGCCCTTATAATCGGTGGACAGACCATTGTTCCTTACCGTCCACCATACGCTGGCTACCTGTCCGGCGTGTGCGGAATCGCTGGAATATACATCCGTCAGCTCGAGGTCGATGCGGGGCGGGATGATGTATACCCGCGTACCGGCCAGGATATTGTTGTTCTCGAAATTATATTCATACAGCCTGTTGTCTGCATCGGTGAAGACATACATATAGGCAAAGGAACTGTCCAGCAAGACATTGCCTGCATACAGCCGGCCATAGTTATCGACGGTGAGTTTCACCGAGTCGCTGACGGTATAGGAGGCGTTGGTGTCAAGGGATTGGGTACGTGTAAAGGTATGGAGCAATACGGAAGAAGAGGGGTTCCATGTCGGTGAGGAAGACAAGTAGACATTGTCATTCCACGTAGTACCCGCGGCTGCGATGGAGCCGTTATTTTTTACCGTAAAGCTGATAGGCATCTGGAATCCGGCATGTGCAGTATCCGGTACCTGTACCTGCAGCACGGTGAGGTCAGGGTAAGGGCTAAGGGATATGGCTATGGGAGTGGCGCTCCTGCCAGTGTTATTGTTCTCGTTGGCGCCTTCGTATATGTTGTTGTTGACGTCTGTCACCACAAAGACATAATAATTGCCGGAGATACCCTGTGGCATGGCTACGGAGATCTGACGGATAGAGGTGCTGCCGGAAGCAAGGGATTCTGTAACAGTCTGGCCTCCCAAAGGCGTAGCTGTTGCAATATTCAGTGTAGGCTGTGTGCTCAGGTATACCTGATCTGTCCGGGCGGCGTTGATCACATCGCCGCTGCCCTGGTTGTTGATGCGATAGGTAATGGAGAGATTTTCTCCTGAATTGGCTGTTGCGGGCACGGAAACACTGTCTACCGTAAGGTCTGCGATGTTGATCAGCAGTGTAGTGTCACTGCGCAGCACATTATTCAGCTGGTTGTCGTATTCGAAAAGATGATGGTCGGCGTTGGCCTTTACGTATAGGTAATAAGGCCCGCTGATACCCGAGGGAATGTAGATGCTGGCCTGCTGGTTATAACTGTCACCGGCATTGAGAACGGTGGACCGGTAACCATGTCCAACAGCGATGGCATCGCTGAGGTCGTAGTTCCCGTTGGCAGACAGGTATACGATGTCCTCCCAGCTATTGTCAGTTGGATTGGCGCCGGCATTCTTCACCGTCCAGGATACGGGGACGGTGGCGCCGCTGCTGGCAGATGCGGGTACGGTGACATTCTGTACGGCCAGATCGGGCGGGGGTGTGAGATAGATATTGATAACATCGCTGGATACATTGTTGGTCTCGAACGGCACTTCATACACCTGGTTGTTGACATCCGTAACCACATAGATGAAGTAGAGCCCCGAGATGTATTTGGGTATGGTAATCCTACCCGAATTAGTATAAGAAACATTGCTCAGCAGCAATCCGCTGTGTGCAAAGCTTCCCAGGAAGGTAGCCGTAGAAGTACTGAACGAGGGCGAGAAGGATATATATACATTGTCCTTCCATTGTACGTTGGCATTCAGCATATCGGCGCCTTTATTGGTCACGGTCCAGGATACGTTCACGGTGAGACCCGAGAAGGCGTTGATGGGCAGGACCATCGATGTCACCTGTAAGTCCGGGGGCGGGGTAAGGTTTATCTGTAAGGCATCCGATACGAACTGGTTGTTGGTATTGTCCTTTTCGGCAAAGGCGGATACGGGAGCCTGTGTTCCCAATTGATTGGTCTTAACGATGACATGGTAGGTGCCGGCGATGCCATTGGGGACCGTGAAGGTGGCGGTATTGGCATAGCTTTTTCCTGCTTCGAGTGCGGAAACGTTGGGTACGCCGCCCAGGTAGAAGTCGGTGGCCGGCGGATTGTCCTGGAGTATGGTGTCGGCAGACAGCCAGACGTGATCGAGCCAGGGCGTGCTGCCTGTGCTGCCATTGCCCGTGTTTTGTACCGTCCAGGCAACGGAGATCGGCTGACCGGAGGCAACCAGCGACGGCGCGGTGACACTGACAACCTGCAGATCAGGAAGATCCTTGATGGTAAAGGATTGTATGGGGCCGGGTGTGCTGAAGCAATTGCCATTTTTTGCAATCACCTGCCATTTGTAGGCAGCGCCGAGGACCGCATTTTCCAGCGTATAATTTATGGCGGTAATATCCTTGACCGTGGGTTGCGCCGGCTGTGATGAGCTGGCCTGCCATATATAAATGTCGTATTTGGTGGTATTGTCGCCCGGCAGCCAGGAGAGGTTGAAGGGCAAGGAGAGATCGATGGTGCCGTCCACGGGCAGCATATTGGTCACGGGTGCGGGCGGCAGCGACGCGGTGACAGTGATCTTTGTGCTGTCGTTGTAATGACAGCCGGCCGCGGATACACCTTGTACATAGTAAGTGGTGCTGACGGTGGGACGGACAGTGATGGTAGCCAGCGTATCGCCGGTGCTCCAATGCAGTGACTGGAGACCGGAATAATTAAGCAGGAGGCTGTCTCCCTGGCATATACCCTGACCCTGTCCTGTGCTGATAGAAGGAGTGGGGTCCTGGCTGACGGTTATCGTATTGGTAGCCACGCTACAGCCCTTGGTCGAATCCACCATAGCAAAGTAGAAGCCTGGTGTGGACACGATGATGGAGCGGGTGGTGTCGCCAGTATTCCAGTGATAACGCAGGCCGTTGCTGGCTGTGAGGGTTACATGTTGACCTTTGCAAAGGTTGGTCGGTCCGTCGGCCGTTATCACCGGTGTATTGCAAACTACCGTCTTAAATGTCCACACGGGGCAGTTCGCCGGGCTTCCATTCTGGTTGTAAGGGATGACTTGCCAGCTATAGATGGTGTTGGAGACAAGTTTGACCGCCTGGCTGGTGCCCGTGGTGCCGTACTGCGGTGCATTGCTGATATCGGCGCCCCATTTGATATAGTATCCCGTGGGATTGCCGCCTCCGCTGCTCCATTGCAATGTGTCGGACAAAGGAATGCCTGTTTCACCGTTGGCAGGAGAAATATTGATAGCGCAATTGGGTACCAGTCCTTTGGTGGTGAATGACCATGTAGCGACCCCGGCGGCGCTGCCATACGTATTGAAGGGAACTATTCTCCAATAGTACAGCGTATCGGGCGAGAGTGCGTAAGAGTAAAAGGTGTTGGCTGTTGTGGTTACCAGCGGGAGGTTGCTGCTGTCTGTGCCGAGGTAGACCTTGTATCCATCGGGGGCGTTGCCGGCAGGGTTCCATTTCAGATCGCCAAAATACGGTACCAGTGTGGCGCCGTTGAATGGTGAGATGAGTGTTACGGGATATGGTGGCGTGGTTATAATGAAGCTGGTGCTGCTATATACTGTGCCGATGGATGCTACAACGGTGATCCTGCCGCTGGTGGCGCCTGCCGGCACTGTGGCTGTGATCGTACTGTCATTGACGACGGTGAAAGTTCCTGCCTGCGTACCGTTGAAAGCTACACTGGTGGCGCCAGTAAAGCCGCTGCCTTTGATGGTGACGACGCTGCCGGGTGTTCCGCTGGCAGGGGTAAAGGTATATAGATTGACCAGGGCTATATGGACGCTGTTGGACGCCGGTCCTACGCCGCAGGTATTGGTAAAGGCTACCGAATAGTCACCCGTAATGATAGCAAAATAATTGGACGCGACAGCGCCAGGTATAGCGGCCCCGTCCCGGAACCATTGGTAACCTGTATATCCCGAGGCAGCGGAGTAGCCTGATGAATATAGGGTTTGCTCGGTATTGGTGGCGGTGGGGGCATCTGTGGGCGGTCCCGTACTGACCTGTACTTGTAAAGTATTGGGTGTTAGGGTGCCGCAGGCTGTGGAGCCGCTGAGCGATACTGTATAGGTCCCTGCCTGTGTCCAGTTGACGATGGCTGACATGTTACCGCTGGTATCGATGGTACCTCCGCCGGAGATCTGCCAATGGTAGGATACCCCGGACTCTGGGTAAACGGCGACATATGTCTCCAGGCCTTTACAAACATTGACATCACCGGATATATACACGCTGTTCTGTGGCGCCCGGGAAATACTGAAGGCAGCGCTGGTGTTGCTGCTGGTGTCGGCAGGATTATTGGCGATGATACGGATGCGATACGAACTGCCCGGATTGATATTGGTTGGCAGGGTGACGGGAATAGAGTCTGCATGGTCGCTGTTGAGTGTGCCGATATTCACCGGATGAGAGAATCCACCGGAGGCATCGGAAAGCTGCGCTGTAAATATATTGACGGACGCATAGGTGCCGCTGGTGACGAAGGGTAACTTAAAGGAGCTGCCGATGCAATACAATGAGGCGACATTCCCTACCTGGACATCCGGTGCACCGGGAGGTTGTACGCTGAATGGAAATTTATTATCCAGGCTCCACGCGCCGTTGGCATCTTTGCTCCTGATATAGAGTGTGTGGCTACCTACTCCAAGGCTGGAAATATCGAGTGAGAAGCTTTGATCGCTGAGGTCGCTGCCGGCGCCCAGGGCGAGGACCTGTCCTTTGCCGTAGCCGGGGTCTGTATCGAAATAATATTCCGTTCGTGTGATATTCGGAACGGGAGGAGGCGGTTGTATGTTGCTGGTGGCGGCCGGCTTGTAGAAGATCCAGCTGTTGTCGAAGCTCCAGGCGCCATAGGCATCACGGGCGCGTATGCCTATGCGGTGTACACCGGTGGTAAGGGGGGCGGGGTCGATATTGACCACAAGGTCGGATAGGTTCGTACCGGGTGTAAATGTCAGTGCGGTGGCATTACCGTAGCCCGGGTCGGCGTCGATGTAGTATTCCACGCGGGTGATATT
>Ga0105237_10001791_pt1 | contig 27763 bp, 25 predicted proteins | sample KBSC24metaG_FD_81520 | JGI IMG/M metagenome (GOLD analysis project Ga0105237, IMG submission 81520) | Corn rhizosphere microbial communities from Kellogg Biological Station, Michigan, USA - KBS C2-4 metaG | ecosystem: Host-associated > Plants > Roots > Rhizosphere > Soil | place: Michigan, USA... | reverse complement strand
GTCGGCGACTGGGCCTTTATCGGAGCTTCGAGCGGCGTGCATCAGTTCTGCCGCGTGGGGCGCCACGCGATCATCGGGGGCTACAGCGTGATTACGCAGGATGTGCTGCCGTTCTCGAACACCGTGACCGAACGCGAAGCGAAGGTGTTCGGTGCCAACAAAATCGGACTGGAGCGCCGCGGATTCCCGGCCGAAACCATCGACGCGCTGCATAAAACATTCCGGCTTCTGACCCGGTCCGGATTTAATACCACGCAGGCTGTCGAGTGCATCCGCCAGGAGATCACCGGTTCGGCCGAAGTGGACGAACTGCTCGACTTCATCGCGACCTCGCAGCGCGGGTTTATTAAGTAATGCCATTAGGCCCACCTTTAGGAATGATTGCAGGCAACGGACGCTTCCCGGTGCTTGCGCTCGAAGCAGCTCGCCAGGCGGGAATGGACGTGGTTGCCATCGCGATCAAGGAAGAAGCTTCGCCGGAGATCGAATCGCTGGCCGCGCGCTGCCACTGGATCTCACTGGGCGCCCTAAGTAAGCTGATCGATATCTGCAAAAAAGAGGGCATTCGCCAGGTCATGATGTGCGGTCAGGTGAAGCATGTCAAAATTTTCTCCTCTATCGTGCCGGACTGGCGCCTGGTGAAGCTGCTGGCGTCGCTCGAAGCCAAGAACACCGAGGCGTTGATCGGCGGCGTGGCCAACATCCTGGCGGATGAAGGCATCACGCTCGCTGACTCGACACTGCTTTTGAAAGACCTGCTGGCACCCGAAGGCATCCTGACACGGCGCAAACCGTCGCCTGACGAGGAACGCGATATCGCCTACGGCCGACGCATCGCCGCTGCGCTCTCCGAGCACGATATCGGGCAAAGCGTTGCGATCGCCGAACGGGCTTGCGTAGCCGTCGAGGCCATGGAAGGGACCGACGCGATGCTGCGGCGCGCGGCTGCCCTCGTGGACGGCAAGCCTCTGCGCCTAATCAAAGGATCGCGACGACGTCAGCACCTGCTATTCGACGTTCCGGTGATCGGCCCCCAGACCATCGATGTCATGAAAGAGACCGGGACCACTGTGCTTGCGATTGACGCGCGACGCACGCTGCTGCTCGATCGCGACGAACTGATCTCGCGCGCCAACGCCGCTGGGATCCGCGTAATCGCTGAGTGAGTGCCCAGGATTGCCGTACGACCGCCTAAGCAGAAATCCCTAGGCCGCTACTGTCGTCAAGTTGCCCCGTCGATCTCTGGAGCATGGATACATTCGCCCGTTCCTGGGACATGATTGGCGAAAGTTTCTCGGTCCTGCGCAAGGACAAGAAGCTGGTGCTGTTTCCGATTTTGAGCGGGCTGTCCACGCTGGCGATCGCGGCGATGTATTTTCTTCCCCTGTTCAACATGGGCGTGCTTGAGCACTACAGGGCATATCGCACGGTCGATCCGGCCGTGTATGCATGGCTCTTTCTGTGGTATTGCACCAACTATTTCGTGATCATCTTCTTCAACTGCGCCTTGGCGGCTTGTGCTCAAATCCGTTTTGGCGGCGATGAACCGACCATCCGCGAGGGCATGGTCCAAGCCGGGTGGAAGATCCCCAGCATTTTGATGTGGGCCGTGGTGGCGAGCACCGTCGGCATGATCCTTCATGCCATTGAGGAGCGTTCGTCGTGGCTGGGTAAAATCGTCAGCGCGACTCTCGGCATCGCCTGGGCCATGGCGACCTACCTGATCGTTCCCGTGCTGATTTTCGAAGACGACGGCGTATTCGGATCCATCCAGCGTTCCAGCGCCCTGTTGCGAGAAACTTGGGGCGAGCAGATCGTGAGCGGCTTCAGCTTCGCCCTTCCGTCGCTGCTGCTGGCGATTCCGGGAATCCTGTTGGGATTAGCGGGATTCAAGTTGCATCCGCTTGGATTTCTGATCGCGGTGCCTTATTTCCTCCTGCTGAGCGCGGTGATGGGCGCTGTGCGCGGTATCTTCACTGTCGCGCTGTATCGCTACGCAACCGGAGGAGAAGCGCCGGCCGGGTTCACCAGTGGAAGTTTCAAGGAAGCGTTCGTCAACAAATCCAGCGGGTTCTAAGTTTTTTCAATCCAACCGTCGGCGATCTGGATCACTCGCTTCCCGTAGGAAGCATTCGACTCCGAATGCGTCACCTGGATGATCGTGGTGCCGGATTCGTTGAGCTTCTTGAACACCTCCATGATCTCCTTAGCTTGACTGGAGTGCAGATTTCCGGTGGGCTCGTCGGCCAAAATTACTTTCGGATTGGCGATGATCGCACGCGCGACGCCTACGAGTTGCTGCTGCCCGCCGGATAGCTGATTTGGAAACAGATCCTTCTTGCCGACCATTTGAAACCGGTCGAGCACGTCGCACACCGCAGCGTCGCGCTCGGACTTACGGACGTTTCGGTACGATAACGGGATTTCCAGGTTCTCGTACACCGTCAGCGAATCGAGCAGATGATAGCTTTGGAACACAAAGCCAAAATATTTCTTGTACACCTCGTCGCGATCCTTCTTCTTCATCGCGTGGATCGGGAAATCGAGGAAATGGTACTCGCCGGTCCAACTGCTATCGTGCATGCCGATCAGGTGCAGCAGCGTCGACTTCCCTGCTCCTGAGGGTCCCATGATCGAGACAAAATCACCTTCCTGAATATCGACATCAATGCGGCGGAGGACGAAGGTTTTAGTGGCCCCGTGCTGAAAGAACTTCTCGACGTTGCGTAGCCGGATCACAGTTTTTCTTTCAGAAGCTTGGTGACCGACGCCGGATCGGCCTGGCCGCGGCTGGCCTTCATCACCTGGCCCAGGAAGAAGTTCATCACCGTGGTCTTGCCGCTGCGGTATTGCTCGAGCTGCTTGGGATTCGCGGCGATGACCTCCTCAATGATCTTGATGATCGCGCTCTCATCACTGATCTGAGCGAGTCCTTCGCGCTGCATGATGGTTTCAGCCGGCTCGCCGGTCGCGGACATTTTCGCGAAGACTTCTTTGGCCAGCTTCCCGCTGATCTTTCCCTGCGCGATCAAGGCCACCAGGTGACCAAGGTTCTCCGGACTCACAGGTGCGTATTCGACTTCCTTGCCCTCGGCTTTGAGCAGAGCCGCCAGATCGCCCATAACCCAATTTGCCGAGGCCCGCGGATCGCCGGATGCAGCGGCGACCTTCTCGAAATAGTCGCTCATGGCGCGTGTCGAAGTTAATACTTGTGCGTCGTACTCGCGTAACCCAAAAGATTCGACGAAACGCGCCCGACGCGCCGCCGGAAGCTCCGGCATCTCGCTGCGGATACTGTTCAGCCAGGTTTCGCTTACATGCAGTGGAACCAGATCCGGCTCGGGGAAATAACGATAGTCGTGCGCGTGCTCCTTGCTGCGCATGCCCGCCGTCTCACCGGTATCCGGATTGAATAAGCGTGTCTCCTGCAACACGCGGCCGCCGCTTTCGAGGATACCCACCTGCCGTTCGATCTCCTGATCCACGGCTAATTTCAGAAAGCGAAAGGAGTTTAGATTCTTGACCTCAGCCTTAGTCCCGAACTTTTCGGCGCCCTTCAGGCGAACACTGACATTGGCATCGCAGCGTAGATGGCCCTTTTCCATATCGCAGCTGGATACTTCCACGTACTGTAATACTTGTTTAATCGCGGTCAGGTACGCATGCGCCTCGTCGGCATTACGGATATCCGGGTCACTCACGATCTCGATCAGCGGCGTTCCCGAGCGATTCAAATCCACGTAGGTATACCGGTCCGAATCCTTGAACCCCTCGTGGATGCTCTTGCCGGCGTCGTCTTCCATGTGGACGCGGGTGATCCCGATCCGCTTATGAACGCCGCCCACCTCGATATCGACATAGCCGTGCTCGGCCAGCGGCTGATCGTATTGCGAAATCTGGTATCCCTTAGGCAGATCGGGATAGAAGTAATTCTTGCGGGCAAAAATCGAGCGGGGGTTGACGCGGCAGTTCAGCGCCAACGAAGCCTCGATCGCCAGTTCCACCGCATGACGGCCCAGGACCGGGAGAGCGCCGGGTAACCCCAGGCAAACCGGGCAAACATTGGTGTTTGGTGGAGCGCCAAAACTGGTCGGGCAGCCACAGAAGATCTTGGTACGCGTCGCGAGCTGGACGTGCACCTCCAGGCCGATCACCGGCTCGTACCGGGCGATCGCCTCGGGAGACACGGCGGTTGTCATGCTCGATGCCATGAAAGTCATTATACCGGCCAGCTCCGACACCTGATAAAATTCCAGGAACATTCCCGTCAAAGCGGACGTAGGGGAGAACAGGGTGCTGCAATGTTGAAATCCATGCTGTTAACCTTTGGGATCGTTATCCTCGCCGGATGCGGAAACGTCCGCACGGGCCCCATGGAACACGAAACCAAGGTGCTCGAACTCGATAAGTCCGAAATGACCCGCGCGGAGATCAAGATAGGCGCGGGTGAGCTGCGCATCGCCGGCGGCGCAGGCAAACTCATGGAAGGGGACTTCAGCTACAACGATCCCGGCTCGAGACCACAGGTGGAGTACCATTCCACCGGCGTGCGAAGCGATATTGACATTCATCCCTCGGGAACAGTCCAGCACGGGGAGAGCAAGTGGGATATGCGTTTCAATGACTCCGTCGGGATGGATCTGGTGGTGAAAATGGGCGCCGGCGAGGCGCATCTGAACCTAGGTAGCCTGAATCTTCGCAGCGTCGCTTTCGATCTGGGAGCTGGAGAATTGAACGCGGACTTACGCGGCCATCCCAACCGCAGTTACGATGTTCGGATCAACGGGGGCGTCGGACAAGCGACCGTTCATCTATCTAAGAGCGTGGGGATCTCGGCCACGGCAGCCGGTGGTATCGGCGAGATCCATGTGACTGGGCTAGAGAAACGCAATGATCGCTGGATCAATCCCGGTCACGAAAATGACCCCGTGACCATCCGCCTGGACGTGAAGGGCGGAGTCGGGCAGATCGACCTAATAGCGGAGTAAGTGTTCGCTGCCCAGGCTTTAGGAGCCCATAGTGCGTCGAAATCATTCGTAATATCATGATTTAGGGAGAAATCCGCGTGCGCTGGTTCCCGCTAGCTCTGCTCCTAAGCGCGTCTTTCGCAGGCGCGCAACCTGACGTCAGTCAGAAAACGATCCGCGTGGAGGGAACCATCCTCAGCATGAACGGTGACCCGGTTCGCAAAGCCACCGTGCGGCTGCAAGGAGGCGGGGGCCAGCCTGGCCAGCCGCCGGTCAGTTATAGCGAAGCGTCGGACAACGGCGGGAAATTCTTGTTTGATGACGTTGCGCCCGGCCGCTACACTTTGTCAGCGGAAAAGCCGGGATTCGTAACGGCCAGATTCGGCGCGCGCCCCAACACCCCCGTCGGCACCCAACTGAATCTCACCGCGGGTACAGTGATGAAGGACCTTGCGATCAAGATGACCCCTCAGGGCGTCATCGCGGGAAAGGTGCTGGATCAGGATGGCGACCCCGTGATTTCGGTGCAGGTGCAAGCGATGCGGCTCGCGTACACCGGGGGACGGAAACAGCTGCAACCGGCCGCGGGTACACAGACCAACGACCTGGGCGAGTATCGTCTCATCAATCTTCCACCGGGGCGCTACTACATCAGCGCAACCGATCGCCGCCCCACGCAGCTTGGAACACAGGAACGGCCTGGCCGCTTCGGTGAAGCCCAGTTGGGAAACATTACGACCTATTATCCGAATGGGGCGGATGTTTCCAGCGCCGTCGCGATGGACGTCGCGGCCGGTGGCGAAATGCGAGGCATCGACATCCGCCTGTTGCAAGCGAAGGTTTACACCGTTCGCGGCAAGACGTCGGGTGCGTCCGGGACTCCTCCATCAGCATTCCTGCAGCTCTGGCACAAAGATAGCGTCAACATGCTTCCCGCCCTTAGCGGCTCCAGTCAGGTGCGCCCTGACGGAACCTTCGAGTTCCGTGGTATCGTGCCCGGCGCTTATGTTCTGCAGCTGGCGCAGGTGGTAATGAACGGTAATCCGACCGGCGCCGATATTACCGGGCGCATCGAAGTGACCGTCGGCGACGCAGATATCAACAACCTGGTGTTGCCCCTGCTCCCTCGCCCCGAAATCACTGGAACGGTGACACTCGAAGACGGTGACCTCGCGAGTCTGATCAAACCCGCGAAGAATCCGCCTGGTACAGCTGCCACCGGAAACGGGGTGAGGCCACAGCCCGGTCTTTTATCTCTTATGTTCATCCCCACTGAACCCATCAGCCCAGGGGGAACGTCGAACGCCCCGGTCAAAGAAGATGGCACATTTCGCGTCACCGGCGTCGGCCTTGGTAAGTATTCCCTAAACTTGAATACGCTTCCTCAGGGAACCTATTTAAAATCGGCTCGTTTTGGCGGGCAAGATGTGACGAGAACGCTCATCGACACGACCTCCGGCACGGGCGGAACGCTGGACCTGGTTCTCTCTTCGAAAAGTGCTGAAGTCACGGGATCGGTCCAGAACGAAAAAGGCGAAGTTGCGGCGGGCGCCATGGTCACGCTGTGGTCCAAAAATCCTGATCCGAACCCAATTGGAGGAGTCCGGACATCGATAGCCGATCAGAACGGCGGGTTTCAGTTCAAGGGTCTCGCACCGGGCGACTATTACATTGCCGCCTGGGAGGATTTGGACCGGGGACTAACGGCGGGCCCCGAATTCTTGAATCATTTCACCAGTGAGGCGAGCGCGCTTACGCTGTCCGAAAGCAGCCATGAGAATCGCGAAGTGAAAGTTGTGTCCGGCGACAAAGTCGCAGCGGAAATCGCCAAGCTCGAGTAGTAAAGACAGCGGATTCATGCCGGTGTGTACAGCAGTTTGCTCTCCCGCTTCTTCTCACGGTAGCGGCGACCGGCAGCGAGGACTTATTCCGCGTTGCTCTGTAAGTGAAGATGACCAACCGCTACGATGATGTAGGGAGTCGGCGTGTCCAGCGCGGGGTCATTACCATCATCGGGATCGCAATCCGGCAAGCAGCCGAAGGAATCGCGGCGGTGGCTCAAGCCACGGGTTCCGAAGGAGCAGCTGTATCGTCTCTCTCCGGGCCGCCCCAAACCTGAACGGTTGGGGCGTTTGGAGCAGTGGGACCGCTTCCGTCGTGTGATCCGGACCTGGTGGATCTGGCTGGCCATGGCAATCGCCGCGCACCTCACGGGTCACTGGATTCTAAGTCTCATCGCCGGAGCGTGGTCGTTTTTCTTTTACCAGACCACTCCGGAATCGCATCCCGCCGTCTACGCGCTCGAAACAGATCTGGATGTGGAATCCCCCGAGTTTCCAGTCACTATGGCGGGCATGACCGGCATGCCGATGGTGCCTGGAAACCAGGTTGCTCTGTTCAACGACGGTGATGAATTCTTTCCGGCGATGCTCGAGGCGGTGGAATCGGCCGAGCATTCCGTCACCATGGAGCAGTACATCTTTTGGGACGGGCAGGTGGGGCGACGCTTCGCCGAGGCGTTCGCTGAAAAAGCGCGCACCGGAGTCCCGGTGAAGTTGCTGCTTGACGCCGTCGGCTCTTCCACATTGGGCGAACCGGTGCTCAAGATTCTGGAGGCCGGCGGATGCCAGCTCGCCTGGTTCCGGCCGATCCACTGGTACACGATGAGTCGGGCCAACCACCGGGATCACCGCAAGTCCCTGATCGTCGACGGCCAAGTGGCCTTCACCGGCGGTGCGGGACTAGCGGATCATTGGCTCGGTGAAGCCCACGACTCGAAATCCTGGCGTGACGTCATGATACGCGTGGAAGGTCCCGCCGTCCTGGAACAACAAAGCGGTTTTGCGCAGAACTGGCTGCAATGCACCGGCGAAATCCTCACCGGCCACGACTACTTTCCGATACCCGCTCCCGCAGGTGAAGTCGCCGTACAAACCATCGTGAGTTCGCCGTTCGAAGGAACAGGCGCGGCTGGCACAACGCATCTGATCGCGCTGCAATGCGCGCGCCGCCATCTATATATTGCGAATCCCTATTTCATTCCCGATGCGCGCGTAATCGGCATGCTGGGGCAAGCGTGCAAACGCGGCGTGGCCATCAAGCTCATGATTGCCGGGAAGCACAACGACACTTGGTGGGCGCGTCAGAATAGCGTGCGGCTATACGGCAAACTATTGAAGGCGGGCGTCGAGATCTTCGAGTTTCTCCCCACGATGCTGCATCAGAAGGTCGTCATTGTAGACGACGCCTGGGGCTCCGTGGGCACGGCCAACTTCGATAACCGCTCGCTCGCGCTCAATGACGAAACCAGCGTGTGCTTTCACGATCGCACGCTGGTCAACCAGCTCCACAAAATCTTTCTAGCCGATCTGGAGCGGTGCCAGAAGGTGCAACTGGCCGAGTGGAAACGGCGCGGTTTCTGGCAGCGGGCAGGCGAACAATTCGCTTCGCTCATGGAAGACCAGATGTAGGACCCGTCATTCAGACCATGCACCGCTTCCGAATCGCAACCTACAACATTCATAAGTGCCGCGGCGTGGACGGGCGCGTTCATCCGGAGCGCGTGGCGCGAGTCTTGGAAGAGATTAACGCCGACATCGTCTCCCTGCAGGAGGTGGTCAGCCATGAAGGAGCCGCCATCGCGGATCATCAGGCGGATTATCTGGCGGGCCGCCTGGGCTTGTTCGGAGCGATGGGGGAAACGCGCAAGCATCGCGGCGGCGCCTATGGAAACGTGACGCTCAGCCGCTGGGACTTCAAGCTGATTCGACCGATCGACATCACCATAGGCCGGCGCGAACAGCGTGTCGCGCTGCGGACCGATATCCGGATGGGCGGTCACATCCTGCATATGTTCAACGTGCACCTGGGCACCGCCGTCCGCGAGCGGCGGCACCAGGCGATTCGCCTGATCGATCGCGATTTGCTGCGCGCTGTCGATATTTCGGGGCCGCGCATCGTACTTGGTGATTTCAATGAATGGGTACGAGGATTGGTAACCAAGACTCTGGTGGCCGAGTTTCATCTGACGGACTTACACGCGCACCTGACCCGGGCACGGAGCTATCCGGCACTGCTGCCCATGCTGCATTTGGATCACATCTACTTCGATCATCACCTCAAAGTTGAGAAAGCGTTCTACCATCGCACCCGACGGTCTCTGATCGCTTCGGATCATCTGCCGCTGGTGGCGGATCTGGTTCTTCCCGAGTAAAACAATCTATGCAGACATTTCGTTTGACGCTTGAATACGACGGCTCGCGCTTCTCCGGTTGGCAGGAGCAGATCAATGCCCGCACCGTGCAAGGCGAGCTGAAGCAAGCCGTGCTGGATCTATTCCGAACCGATGTTGAGGTGCAGGGCGCCGGTCGCACCGATGCCGGCGTGCACGCCGTGGGTCAGGTCGCGCATTTGAAAATCCGGGACAAAGGCCCCACGTTGACAGCCTTCCAGATTCTGCGCGAACTGAATGACAAGCTGCCCGCCAGCATCGCCGTCCTGGACGTGATCGAGGTTCCACCGCGCTTTCACGCGCGCCACGATGCCAAATCGCGGGCCTACTTCTACCAAATCTCAACCCGCAAGGCAGCCCTTTCGAAACGTTTCGTCTGGTGGATCAAGGAACCGCTGGACGTCGAGCGCATGCAGCAGGCAGCTGCGCTCATCGCCGGCCGCCACGACTTTGTGGCGTTTCGCGCGGCCGATCCCTCTAAACCGGGGGAATCGACCATCGTAGTTGTGGATTCGGCCGAAGTGTCTGTCGACGACAATCTCGTAGTGTTCCGAATTGAAGCGTCCCACTTCATCTGGAAAATGGTCCGGCGGCTGACTGGGGCGCTGGTGAAAGTCGGACGCGGCGAAGTGTCGGTTGACGAATTTCGAGACTTGTTAAAAGGGAAGAAAAATCCCAAGCTCGATATCGCGGCCTGGACCGCACCGGCGTCGGGTCTGTTTCTGGAAGGCGTGCGCTATTAACGCCCTATTCGCGGCAGATGCCGCGCTTGCTCGACCGGATGAACGCCACCAGGTGTCGCGTGTGCTCCGTCGGGATCTCGGTTTCGATTCGCTGGAGCGCGACTTCTAATTTCAATCCGGAGCGATAGAGCAGGCGATATGCCGTCTTCAATGCCTTGATATCGGCCTCATCGAACCCAGCGCGCTTCAGCCCAACCAGGTTCAGACCGTGCGCCGCCACGTTGAAATCGGTGTACAGAAAGAACGGCGGAAGATCGCTGTTCACGCGCGTGTTGCCGCCGATCATCGCCAGCCGCCCTATCCTCGAAAACTGATGGATCACGACGCCGCCGGAAATAAACGCCTGATCCTCCACATCCACGTAACCCGCGACCAGCGCGCAACTGGCGATCACCGTACGATTCCCGATCCGGCAATTGTGCGCGATGTGGCCCGAAGTCATGATGTAGTTTTCGTCACCGATAACGGTCTCAGATTCGGGTGCCGTACCGCGGGAGACGGTGTAGTGCTCTCGTATGACGTTGCCCTTGCCGATTTTCAGATAACTGCGCGCGCCTGAAAAACCTTTATCCAAGGGATCTGTTCCTAACACGGTGCCGGCTGAAATCTGGTTAAGTTCGCCCAAGGTGGTCCAGCGTTTGACGTAGACGTATGGCTCCAGGCGCGAATTCGCACCGATCACGACATCCTCTTCGATAATCGCGAAGTCGCCGATGGTGACGCCCGGTCCAATCACAGCATCCGGATGCACACGAGCCGTAGGTGCCACTTGCGCGGTAGGATCAATCGGCATTCAGAGGATCACGATATCAGGAGAATCACGAACAGCGCGATCCACAGCACGCCCAGGAAGTGCCAGTAGTAAGCAACCGTATCCACGGTTTCGCGGCGCGTCGACCGGCCCAACACGACGATGAACAGCGCGATTAGTCCGCCGATCAGATGCGCGGCGTGGAGGCCAGTGAACATGTAAAAGAACGAGCTGTACGGGTTCTGGGCAAGATAGTATCCGCGGTGAACCAAGTTCAGCCAGGCCGATAACTGGGACGCCAAAAAGGCCGCTCCCAGGCAGGCCGTCACGACCAGCAATCGTGCCGCAATCAGATGCAGACCTCTTCGATACGCCCGTCGCGCGGCTTCAAAAGTAACGCTGCTCACCAGTATGATCGCGGTGGACAACCACAGCGTGTGGGGTAATGTGACCGGCTCCCAAAATGGAGGCGTGCGCGAGCGCCAGTAGAAAGCCACCACCAGCGCGGCGAAAAATGCCAGGATCGAACCGCAGGCGATCAACAGGCCCAGGCGGTACATGCCGGGCGGCGACTTCGAGGGATCTTCAAGCGACGCGGGGAGCACCACGACCTGGGATGTTTTCCCGGCTCGATCGCTCAGCAGTGCCATAACTTCATTTTACGCCTTACCATGAAACTTGAGGCGTATCGTCCGCACGGTTATCGGAGTCGGCTTGCTGATTTTGGGCGTGATTGGCAGCCTGTTGCCCGTGGTGCCTGGATTTGTTTTCATCGCGGCGGGGATCGCCGTACTTGGCACGGATCATGCCATTGTGCGCCGTTTCCGCCCGCTGGTGGTTCGCGGGCGAGCGTGGCTTGAGCGGCGGGGTATTCTGAAGCCCCCAAAACTCTAGGTCTTCTTCGGTTGTTTATAGCGTTGTGCGGCACGAATGGACCCCCACTGCATCAACCCACTCGGTACCAGCTTTATGATCCACACCAGCAGCTTATAGCGCCAACCGGGAATTACGAACAACTTGCCGCGACCGAAGCCGCGCAGGCTTTCCTCCACCACAACATCTGCGGTCATCCACCAAGAAGCGGGAATCCGCGAGCGATCCATGCCCAAAGTGTCGTGAAACTCCGTGAGCGTGAAGCCTGGGCACAGCGCCTGCACAGTGACCGGGGACGATTTTACAGCCAATTCGAGCGCCAAGCCCTGGGTAAAGCAATTCATCCAGGTCTTCGTAGCGCCGTAGCTGACACTCTGAGGCGACGATCCGTACGCGGCTACCGAAGAAACATTGATGATTCCGGTTCCCGCAATCGCGCGCGGGACCAGGTTCGCAAGAGCGGCGTGCGATAGCCGCACAGTCGCCAGGACGTGCAGCAGATGCATTTGCTCCTGGCTGTGGGGATCGGCATCGAAGAAATAACCCAGTGTTCCGAATCCGGCGTTGTTCACCAACAAAGTAAAATCGGCCGCTTCCCGGATTCGCGTTGCAGCCGATGCGAGCCCCGTATGGTCGGTTAAGTCGACTGCCAGGATTTCGGCACGAACGCGATACAGTTCCTGGATCTCCTGGGCAACCGATCGCAGCCGGTCTTCTCGACGAGCAACCAGTAGCAAGTCGTAGCCGCGAGCCGCTAACTTCCGGGCGAACGCCACGCCTAGACCGCTGGAGGCTCCTGTAATGACGGCTAACATACCCTACCCTTCCTGGTGGCGGTGGCCTCGGGCAGCCCACTCCGCGCCAGCCAGCACCAGCATGGTCGCCAAGAAACTAAGGAACAAGATGGTTGCCGAATATCGAAAGACGCCATATTCCCGCTGAATTCGGGTATCGACATGCGGCCAGACGATAAGGTTGAGATACTTCAGAGCTTCGAGCAGGAGTCCCGTTCCAATCGCCGCGGCAATCACGCGATGCAGTGGCGGCCGCCCGTTAGGCAGATAGCGATAAATCAGAAATAAGATCAGCGAGGTCAGCGGCACCGCAGCCAGCTTGAAAAAGAGTATCGAGGTCCACAGCTCAATCCGCAAACCGGCCGAGGATCCAACGCGGAGTTCGGTGATGCCAAGCGAAAGCAGAGCCAGACTACCGCACGAGAAAATCAGGGCCAGGCTGACTACCTGATTGTGGAGATAACTGCGATTCTTCCGGATTCCCCAGATCTTGTTAAGGGCCACCTCCAGTGGCTCGAAAATTCCGTTCGACGAAAATAGCAGGAGCAGGATCGCAACCCAATCGGTCACCGGCCTGACCGGAAGATTGCTGCTCAAGAAGGAGCCGAGCGCGTCGGGAAAGTAATCGCGCAGGGCGAAATCGATAGCCGCGACGGTGGTCTGGCGGCTGAAAAAGATCCGCGAAATCGAGACACTGACGATGAGGAACGGAAAAAATCCGAGCAGCACGTTGGCCGCGACGGAAAAGGCCAGGGCGTGCACTTCCGTTTCCGTCCAATAGCGCAGCGTAGGAAGAATTGTGTCCACCATCGATCTCGGAAGGCTCCGGCGCTGCTGCATCGTCTTTATAGATTACCGAGTACACTGGTGTCATGAATACTCCCGTTTTTCGGCGATTGCTCACTTCCCTTCTGGCCTGCGTATTATTCACTGGCGCTGCGCTGGCCCAAACCAAGGACGCACCCAAAACAACCGCTCCCAAGGCTCCTGTGAAAGCAGCGGACACAGCCAAGAAGAGCGGAGCGTTACTCGATATAAACTCCGCCACGGCCGATCAGCTAAAAGCCTTGCCGGGCATCGGCGAAGCTTATTCCGCAAAAATCATCGCCGGCCGGCCGTATGCAAAGAAAGATCAGCTAGTCTCAAAGAACATCGTGCCGCAGGCCACTTACGACAAAATCAAGGACTCGATTATCGCCAAGCAGGCTCCTGCCAAAAAGAAGTGAAGTCGTAGTGAAGGTAGTCCTCATCTCCACCTACGATCTCGGCCACCAGCCGTTCGGATTGAGTTCGCCCGCGGCTTGGCTCGCCCGCGCGGATCACGGAGTCGCTTGCCTGGATCTGTCTGTCGCCTCGCTCGATGAAGCCGTGATCCGCGCAGCGGATTTAGTCGCCTTTTATCTGCCGATGCACACCGCAACGCGGCTGGCGATGCCGGTGATCGAGCAGGTGAAGGAGCTGAATCCGCAGGCGCGCCTGGCTTGCTATGGTCTGTACGCGCCCTTGAATGCCGACTTGCTGCGCGGGCTTGGCGTCAAGACCGTCATCGGTGGAGAGTTTGAAGCTGCGCTGGTCGATCTTGCTAACGGCGGCGGTGCGGCCTCAAACGGCGCATCCAGAAGCATCGAGAAGCTTGCGTTTTTGACACCGGACCGCCGAGGCCTGCCCGGTCTGGAGTTGTATTCCCATCTGCGCCATAACGAAACCAAGACTACGGCTGGATATACGGAAGCCAGCCGCGGCTGCAAACATCTGTGCCGACACTGTCCAGTGGTTCCGGTATACCAAGGACAGTTTCGAGTGGTGCAGCGCGAAGTGGTGCTCGAAGACATCCGGCAACAGGTGGCTGCTGGTGCGCGGCACATCACCTTCGGCGATCCCGATTTTTTTAACGGCCCCACGCACGCGATGCGTATCGTGGAAGCGTTCCACGCCGAATTTCCTGACGTCAGTTATGACGCGACCATCAAAATCGAACATCTCAAGCAACATCGCGACCTGCTTCCGGCTCTGAAGCAGACCGGCTGTCTGTTTATCACCAGCGCAGTGGAATCCATCGACGACACTGTCCTGGGGCTTTTGGAAAAAGGTCACACTCGTCAGGATTTTTACGAAGTCGCCACATCCATGCGCGAGATCGGCCTGACGCTCCAACCCACCTTCATCGCTTTCATGCCATGGACCACAATCGAGGGTTACCGCGCATTGTTACAAGCTTTGGCGGATCTGGCGCTTGTCGAAAATACAGCGCCTGTTCAGCTCGCGTTGCGCCTGCTGATTACGCGGAGGTCGCGGCTGCTGGATTTGGCGGACATTCAAGCAGTGATCGGCCCATTTGACGAAAAGGCCTTGGTGTATCCCTGGAAACATCTCAGTCGGGACGTCGATACATTGGCCAACCTGGTGTTCCAGCTCGTGAGCCGTCGCCAGGCGGAGAACAAAACGCGCGCGGAGATCTTCGGCCAAATCTGGGAACTGGTTCTGCAGACTCCGGCTGCCACCTTTCGGCCACAGGCGGCGATTGCCCATCCCGATGGCTTTCCCCACATGGACGAGCCCTGGTATTGCTGCGCCGAACCTGCGCCGCAAGTCTAGAGCATGAAGCGAGTCTTATTGGTCGCCGCCACCACTGGCTATCAGGTGCGCGAATTTGGCGCGGCCGCCCGCGAGCTCGATGTGGATCTGGTGCTGGCCACGGACCGCTGCCACATCATGGAAGACCCCTGGGGAGACAACGCCGCTTCGATTCGTTTCGAGGATCCCGACTCGGGTCTTGACGCTCTGATGGCGCGCGGGCCGTTTGATGGAATCCTCGCAGTGGGCGACCGGCCAGCGTGCGTGGCCGCACAGGCTGCAGAACACCTTGGGAACCTTCGCTTTCATCCTGCCGAAGCGGCTCGCGCGGCGTCGAACAAGCTTCTGGCGCGCGAGCGCTTTCGCGCGGGCGGAATGGCGGTGCCGGAGTTCCAGCGCATTTTACATGCGGATGCCCGCTCCGGCACTTCTCTGCCGGATGTCCGTTTTCCCTGCGTTCTGAAGCCGCTCGATTCTTCTGCCAGCCGGGGCGTCATCCGCGCCAATAATCGCGAGGAATTCATCCAAGCCGCCGCAAGGATCGCCCGCATGCAGGACGGCGATCTGATTGTCGAAGACTACATTTCCGGCCGCGAGTTCGCCCTGGAAGGCGTGGTCACCGATGGAAGACTCCAGATCCTGGCCCTGTTCGACAAACCGGACCCCTTGGAAGGCCCCTACTTCGAAGAGACCATCTACGTTACACCCTCGTGCGAGCCTCAAGGTGTGCAAGCCCGCATCCGGGACACTGCGCAGGCGGCGCTAAAGGCGCTGGGAATGACGAATGGCCCGGTGCACGCAGAAATGCGGGTCAACGACCGGGGCGTCTGGATTCTGGAGGCTGCGCCGCGTCCAATTGGCGGACTGTGCGCCCGCGTGCTACGTTTCGAAGCGCCCCATAGTACACTCGAGCAACTCCTGCTTCGGCACGCCCTGGGTGAAGATGTTTCAAACGCAAAACTAGCCGCGGGTGGACACGGAGTGATGATGATCCCAATCCCGCATGCGGGGGTATACCGGGGAGTCCAAGGGCTAGAGCGGGCCCGCCAGATCCCCGGGGTGGAAGATATCGTAATTACCGCTAAAGAGGGCCAGGAAACGCTTCCCCTGCCGGAGGGATCTTCGTACTTGGGTTTTCTGTTCTTTCGGGGTAAATCCGCCGATCTAGTACCAGAGGCCCTGCGGGAAGTACATCGGTGCTTAAAGTTTGTATTTTCCGCGGCTCTTCCAATCGTAAAATAGGAGAACCATGAACGTCGCGATCCTAGGAACAGGCTATGTCGGATTGACCACCGGAGCCTGCTTGGCGTACTTAGGTCATGAGGTCACCTGTGTTGATCCGGATGCAAGCAAAATTGGCGCTCTTCAGCGTGGTGAAGTGCCCTTTCACGAGCCGCATTTAGAAGATTTATTGGTGGCGGCCCGGCCCAACTTGAAGTTCACTATGGACTATTCTGAGGCCATCCCGGATGCCCAAGTGGTGTTCATCGCCGTCGGCACGCCCCCGGGTGTGGGAGGCGCGCCGGATCTACGCTATCTGCAAGCGGCGGCTGAGGGTGTAGGCGAGCGTTTGGGCCGTCATTTTACGGTCATCGTGAACAAGTCCACGGTGCCCATCGGAAGCGGTAATTGGGTGGGCGCGTTGGTGCGCGATGCGGCGGAGCGCCGCGGGCGTGGTAAAGATTGTTTCGCCGTGGCTTCGAATCCCGAGTTTCTCCGTGAAGGCAGCGCGCTTCTCGACAGCTTGTACCCGGATCGCGTGGTGATCGGCGCCGACGATCCTCGGACCGCCGAGGTTCTCTACACTTTGTATCGCCCGATTCTGGACCAGACCTTCCAGCCGCCGGCGTTTCTGCCCAGACCGGATCGCGTGGGAGGCGTTCCGCTCATCTCCACGGATCTGGCTTCGGCCGAGTTGATCAAGTACGCGGCCAATGCTTTTTTGGCGCTCAAGATCAGCTATATCAATGAAATCGGACAATTGTCTGAAAAAGTCGGCGCCGACATCTCTCAAGTGGCGCGCGGCATCGGCCTGGATGCGCGTATCGGCACGCGCTTCTTGCAGGCCGGCATCGGTTGGGGCGGATCGTGTTTCGGAAAGGACACCGCAGCGCTGGTGTCCACGGCGTCTGAATATGGACTTGACATGTCCATTGTGAAGGCCGCCCGCGACGTCAACCGGCGTCAACGGGAACGCGTGGTGGAGAAGTTGCTCGGCGAGCTGAAAATTCTCAAAGGCCGCACCATCGGTCTATTGGGCCTGGCGTTCAAACCTCACACCGACGATCTGCGGGAAGCCCCCGCCCTCGACGTCGCCCGGCATCTGCTGGAACGCGGCGCTCGCGTGAAGGTCCACGACCCAGTCGCGATGAACCGGTTCAAGAAGGAACATGCCGGCATGGACGTTGTCCTGGCCAGTGACGCGCAGGAAGTGGCTCGCGATACGGATGCAGTAGTCCTGATTACGGAATGGCCGCAATATCTGGAGCTGGATTGGGAATCGCTGGCATCGGTGATGCGAACGCCTATCCTTCTGGACACACGGCACGCCCTCGATCGTGGGCGTATCACCCGAGCCGGGCTGCGTTATATCACCCTAGCCGGATAATCATCGCGAGGTCATCAGAGAGACCTTGGCCTGGTTCTTCATCAGACAAAAGTCCTCTGACATCGGTCGACGGCTTCGGCAGAATGGACTGCCTCGTCACATTCTTAGCAAGAGGCACCGAGCCGAGAATTATGCCGGCCGCTCGCGGCAATCACATCCTGACGAGTTAAGCGTTGCGAGCCATTGTTCATATAGGAAGATGCGCCTTACGGTGTCTTAACGAACGGCGGAGCCCTGGTGCCTCAGGGGCGTAATCTCCAGCATATGCTGCGCATAGAACTTCAGATTGCTGTTGGTACCCGGTTCGATACCACAAACCAGGACCCGAGAGAACTGGGATTAATCGTAGAATTCTCGGGCGCGTCGCCGGTCGCACTCTCTTATAGCTCCAGCAAGGGTTAGCGCGCGACGCCTGTTCCCGGCGTCAAAGAGACGCCGCGCAGAACCTCGCCGTAGCCGGCGGCCTGAAGAGTGAAAAAGCTCTCTGTGGTTGGAAGCGTAGTGGCGCTCAAATTATCCGTGATGGCTTCCAGTTTGTTTGGATCGGCACCCTGGTCTCCGTTCCCGCTCACAGTAGAAGTGATGGCCCAGATGGTCACCGTGCCATTCCCGTTCACTCGACCGGTGATGTTGCGAAGTCCATCGGTTGCGGGAGCCCAGGGAAGTCCAGTTAAGGGATTGTTGCCCGTCGGATAGCTAGCGACGGTGTACGGCACACCCAGATCGAGTCCAGCTTGCAAGGTGTAGGCAAGTTTCCATGTGCCTGAGCTAAGGACCCACTTCTGCAGTCCTGCTGTTTTCTGAGCCGCGGTCTTCGTGTACTTCGCAGGCGTCGTCCCACTGGCAGGAGTAAAGGTATTGTCGCCGTTCCCTTCATCCGCTACATAAAGTGTGGTGGCGTTCGCGAACCAGATGCCGAAGGGGAATGAAGTCTTGGATTTAAGTGCAGTGGGAAATCCTTTCAAGATACACATATTGTTGGGATCGAGTCCCACGGACTGAAGCAGGGCGGGCGAGTAAGGTAGTCCGGAGACGGGCAGAGTTGCGTTAGCCTCCGGAAGACCCACACCATTTGCATCGTTGCACACAGTACCAGTGGTATCGACGAAGTACACTGTGTTGACGCCATTCCCACCGCTCCCCTTCGTGTAATAGAGCACGTTGTCAAAAATCGTCAAGCCACGAAAGTTGGTGTCTTTCCCGACCTTATCCGCGGCGTCGCCCAACTGCGTAAGGCTAAAGCTCGCCACCGGCGTCGGAATTCCGGGATTTTGCGCCACCTCCGCCTTGACCTCCTGCGTGAGGATCTGTGCGCCGGCTCCGATAATGATGCCGTCGGGCTGGGGATTGCCTCCGTTGCCGGCGTTGCCAGCCAGGTAGAATACATTCGCGCCGAAACTATTATTCAGGATCGCCGCGCGTCCATTGTTGCCGCTGTAAGCGTTGGTTTTCGTAAAGTGAAATTTTCCGTGTTGATCGACTTGTGCTACTGCGCGGTAATAATTTAGCGGCACCGGATTGCTGGCATCAAAGACCGCCGGGGTATTGGAATTGGAGACATCAATCGCATTAACCGGCGCGAGGTAGCCCATAAAGCTCAGGTACTGGCCGTCCGTCGATAGATTCAACGCCAGTTCGGATTTCGAGGGAAAGCTGGTGACCAATTGGTCCTTCGTCGGCGGCACGCCGTTTTGGGAACTGTTCGGAACCTCCAGAGAGTTAACGACCACGCCTGCGGGAGTGATCTGATCTAGAAAGATCTTAGAGGTGATGCCGAAACTGGGATCGGCCGTACCGTTATTCCATACGAAGGGGTAAGACCCGTCTGCCACTGCCGTCGCACAGCCGGTGGTGCAATTCGGAGGCAAGATCGTGCCGACTTGGATGTTGTCCGGATTATTGTCATACACGCTGCGGCTGACGACCAGGTTGCCGGGATAAAAGTATGTACTGCCATTTTGGGCTGAGGCTCTAAAGACGCTTAAGAGAACGATGAATGAAATGGCCGCGAGCACGTGGCCTCGTTTTGTGAAAAGAATTGTCATAGGATGATCTCCTCGGATGTCTGCGAATGAAAGTGAACTCTGTGCTCAGCAAGAGACGCGAGGATAAAACCTTATCATCCGCTGGTTGCAGATCTATGACCGATCGGTTACAGACCTGTAAACCATCGCAAAATATCTTTTCGACTGCGGCTCAATCTGCCAGATATCGTGACAGGGCTTCCGACCGGAAACCGTGCGCGAGTGCCGTCTCCCGCGTGATGCGGCCGCTCCGCGTCATCTCCGCCAGGGATTGCTCCATCGTGATCATGCCTTCAGCGCGCCCCGTCGAAAGAGCCGTATAGAGCTGGTGGTCTTCGCCTTTGCGAATCAGATTCCGCACTCCCGTGGTCGCCATAAGAATCTCGACGGCGGGATAGCGCGCGCCGCCGGGCGACGGCACCAGCTGCTGCGCCACCACCCCAAGCAAGGCTAGCGATAGCTGCTGGCGGATCTGCTGCTGGTTGCTAGAAGGGAACGAATCCAGGATCCGCGACACGGCCTGCGAGGTATCGTTGGTGTGCAGCGTCGAAAACACCAAGTGTCCCGTTTCCGCCGCCGTCAACACCGTGGCAATGGTTTCGGGATCGCGCATCTCTCCGACCAGAATCACGTCCGGGTTCTGTCTCAAGATACTGCGCAGCGATCCTGCAAAATCCGGCGCATCGACACCCACTTCAATTTGCTCAATGAGCGACTGGCGATTCCCGTGAACAAATTCGACGGGGTCTTCAATGGTCACTACGTGGTCCTGGCGATGCGTGTTGATCAGGTCGATCAGCGCGGCCAGAGTCGAGCTCTTGCCGCAACCTGTGGGTCCGGTGATCAGCACCAGCCCCTGCCGCGCATCCGCAAATTTCCGGAGTGCCGGAGGCAGATGCAGCGACTCGATGGTCGGTATTTTTTCTGGAAGAACACGGATACTGCCGGCCACCGTGCCGCGTTGATGGTGAACGTTCGCGCGAAAACGCCCGATACCCTCGCGGCTGAAACACAAATCGACGGATTTGGCGCGCTGGAGTTCACGGCTCTGCGCCTGCGAAAGCAAAGGAAGAAGGAGATCGCGCGCGTCCTCCGCACCCAGCGGCGGCCCGGCAGCCGTCAGCGATCCTGTGATCCGCAGCGTCACGGGGGCACCGGCGATCAGGAGCAGGTCCGAAGCCGCGCGGCGCACGGCAAGCGCCAGCAACCGGTCGAGCGAACTGGAACTCGCCGAGGCCGGGGCGGAGGTGCTGGCCCGCGCCTTTGGACTACCATCCGGGTGTGCTGCGCGATTCAGCTCGGCGACAATCTGCGCGAGTTCATCTGGGTAGTCGGGAGAATGACCGGGCACGCTACTAGTATGATTTACTCTCTGCGCGAACTTCGATGCTCCCGCTCGGCTCTCAATGCGCGACGGCTCCCGGGCTATGCATCAGTTCCACTATCTGGTAATAGATCCGGTAGTCGCCAGAGGCCAGCACGCGGTAGTCTGCGGTCTTGAATTCGATAGCTTTCTTCGTCAGTGCCGCCAAACCTTGGGAAAGTTCTTCTTCCGACTCGCAAAGGAGGCCCAAAAAACGCACCTGCGGATCGTTGAGAAGCTTCAATTGGAGTTCACCGAGATGCGGCAGCCCGGGATCCTCAGGTGGACTCGCGTTGATTTTAGAATAGCCCCACAGGTACGTCGACTGAATGGAGTTGATCGAGTTTCCAACCCTGTTGTTGTACCAGAACATGATCCCGCCCGGACGTTCGGCCATTTTCGGGACCACTTGCATGAACTGAAGCGCCACGCGATAGACATCCATTTCCACGTTCTTCGCAGACGACGCTGTCCGCATCATTCCCCCGTAGTTTGACAATCCCGCACTGAAGAAGCCAGTAACAAGTACCAGGGCGAGCCACGCCAGATTGACCTGCAAACGAGGTATACGCCATTCTCGACTGGATAGAAAAACAACTGCGGCGGTTACCGAGCCAAGTGCCAGCCACTGTGGGATAGTCAGGTTAGGCAGGGCCCAACCGCGCATCGACAATACCCACTGCGTTAGCAAGGCCGTTAGCCCAAGGGTGATGAATTCGGGCGAGCGCCGTCTGGTTCCCTCCCATAATGTCTGCCAAAGGTACGCCAACATCAAGAACACTGCGGGCATGAAGTAAGAAAAATAATAAAAGAATTGCAGGACATTACTGGCTAGCAAGAACTGCTCCACATAGTAAAACGCTGTCACGGCGAGACCGAAACTTACGACTACCCAGCTTGTGAACATCATTCGGCGCCATCGGCTGACCAGTAGGCAACAGACCGCCAGGAAGATGGGCATCAGCACTTGAATCTGCATCGCGATCCAACTCACACCCGAGGTTCGCCACTGTTTCGCGCCTCCTTTGGCTTGGCTGTAAGCCATCCCGAGCGTGGGATAGAAGATATTGGTTGGCCTTCCAAACGCGTGCCAATAGTACACACACCCCAGGAAGCAAACGATAAAGCCGCCCAAGGCCACACCCGCGACGCGTTTCGTCAAGTCCTTTAGGGGGTGCCGGAAGAGTACGGAGAAAAGCAGCCAGACAAACCCGAAGAGACCGACTAAGGCGACCTCGAAGAAATTGCTATTCACGGCCATCGCCGCAAAAGCGCCCGCAAGCATATCCCGCCAGAGTGAAGGGCGTTCCTGCAGCAAGAAAACGCAAATTGCCGCGACCAGAAACGGAACTCCGGCGGCATCCGGATAGTCCCATAGCAGGGCGCGAGCGAAATACGGACTTGTCAACAGCCCGATCACAGTCATTGCCGCAATCGGTTGACTGAACTGGAGCTTGACCATGTAGTACAGAGACATTCCCGCGGATAACGCAAGTGCATAACGAAAGGCAAAGTATCCGCCCACGGGGCCAAAAAGGTGGGCGAATGCTTGTGCGGGAATAATCATCCCGAATCTGACGCTGTAATAGGTCAGGCCATAGCGCGCGATCAGGTCCTTAAAATCGTGTATATAGCCCGTATACACGTACGGGTCTAGGTACTGATTCTGATTGATTGGGATGAATCGCATCGCCCAAAATGCGATCAGCGGCATGAACAACAAACCGATAACCTCCATAGCGACCTGGCGATCGAACTTCCAGGGAGGCGCGGCAGGCCGTATTACTTCAGGCGTGGGCTCGATGGGTATGCTCTTGGTTCGTTTGTAGTGTGGGCGTATTTTCTTCTTCGGCAAAAAGAAGCCTCATCATCTACTGCTGCGAAATCTCACTGATTGTACCGTAGAGGTACCACCCGGTTTGCTCATTGCGAATCTACGTTCCGAGGGCGGTCTGCCCGAGCTTGCTCGATCCCGCTAAACCCACCCCTTGAGCCCCAGATGTAGTTCGGGGCCTGCGGACCCGCCATAAACAGAAGGTCCAGCACCGATACCTGAGGGTCGAATGGCGGGTGCAGCTGCTCATAATCGGGATAGCCATAAGCCATGAATTCGACGGAAATTCCGGCTTGCTGGAACTTGGATTCGTCCAAATAACTCTTGGCTGCCGGACCGCTAATGTAGTGTGTCGCACCCACGGAAGTCAAGATGTTAATCAAGCGGTCCGTTTTGGTTCCCACGCCCCCGAGTTCAGAGGATCTGCGGAACTGCGTGCCTTGAATCCCCAATTCTGTTGAGATCGCTAAGGTAAGTTGGATGAGATACTCGCAGAGCAGTGGAGATTCGTGTTGATAAAACGGCTCCAGCATCTCTGCATAGCGCTTGAAATGCGGCGCCTTGGAATAAGAATGCTGCAATGTTTTCCAATGTATCGCCTTCCACGCAGGTTGCTGACAAGTCCGTATGAGATTGATGGGGGTCGTGTGCAGTTGGCGGCCAGCCTCTGCCGTTACCGGTATGGTCAGCCAGCGCGTGCCGTTGGCAGTCTTGATGCGATTGCGATTCCGCCACCCGTCTTTGTCGAAGGCCACATCGTCGTAAAAAATGAACAAGTCGGCTTTCTGGATCTGATGGAAATAACCCCGCCATGGAATGTAGGAGGGCTGTAGGATCACGCACTTCATTAGGTGCCGTGGGTCGTCCGAATCATCGGGGTCAGACTGCTGTCAGTCGTCGAACGGACGGCATAAGCGGGTCGGTCCATGGTGCGAACGTAAATCCTTGCCAGGTATTCGCCAACGATTCCTAGAGCGAACAGCTGGGCGCCCGAAAAGATCGCCGTCAGCGAGGCGAGAAACGGGAATCCCGGAACGCTTCCGCCCTCCGAAACATAGCGAACCAGCACATAGCACAGGATGCCGATTCCAAACAGCGTAAAGGCAAATCCTACGATGCTAGCGATCCGCAAGGGCAGCGTCGAGAAACCCGTCAAGAGGTTAAGAGCGACAGTGATCAGCTTTCGGATCGTATAGTTCGAGGCACCTTGCTTCCGCGGATCGTGGGGTATACGAACAGCGGAAAAGCGCCCGGTTCCCCAGGTCAACAAGACATCCAGGGACACTTGGGCGCCTTGATAGTTTGCGAACGCGTTGCGGACCGGGGTTCGAAACACGCGGAAAGCGCTGACACTCTGGGCCGTGGAGGCTCCCATGATACGACGCAGGGCGAGTTTAGTAATTAGGGATGCCAAGTCTCGCGCGACACCATGTTGTTCCTCACAAGGCGTTCCGTAAACGACGTCGTAACCCTCATCCAAGCGGCTGAGGAGTGTTGGAATCTCCTCGGGGCGGTGCTGCAGGTCATCATCCATGGTGACCACCACGTCGCCTTTGGCGGCGCGCACACCGCACAAGACCGCGTTGTGCTGGCCGTAGTTGCGCATAAGATCTATTCCTCGGCAGCGCGGTTCTGAGGATGCCACCGATTGGATGGCCTGCCAACTTCCGTCCCGGCTCGCATCGTTCACCAAAATCAATTCCCATTGCTCGGTGATCGATTCCAGGACCGGTTTCAGGCGGCTCACCAAACTCGGCAAGATGGCTTCACTGTTGTAAACGGGCACGACCACCGAAATGCAAGTCGGAATCGAGGTTGTTGAGCCCATTTCGCTACGAGCATCCTACCAGGAACTGCCCGCCCCGCGCCATTCTGCGAAAGCCTCTAGGGTCCCGGGATTTATAGCTACAATGAAGAACTCCTTACTTTCACTCATGCGGTTTTGTGTCGGATGCCAACGCACTTTCGGGACGACTTCCTGGACTTGCCCCGCCTGTGGATTTGCTCCCGAGCTGCTGGGAGGGCTCCCTTGTTTTGCACCCGAACTCGCGGTGGACAATACGGACTACGACCCGAAACACTTCAGCGTACTAATGACGCTGGAAGACAATAGTTTTTGGTTTCAGGCTCGGAACCGCCTGATCCTTTGGGGCTTGTCCCGCTTCTTTTCGGACACACGTTCGCTACTGGAAATTGGGGTGGGTACGGGTTTCGTGATGCGTGAACTACGTCGCGCTTTGCCCGAGGCCTCTCTGTGGGCGAGCGATATCCATATCGAGGGCTTGCAATTCGCCGCCGAGCGCCTGGCGCATTCCGTCGATCTCCTACAAGTGGATGCACGGCGGATTCCGTTTCGTTCCGAATTCGACGTGGTTTGCTTGTTTGATGTGCTCGAGCACATCCAGGACGACGAAGCGGTGTTGAAGGAGGTGAGCCTCGCTCTCAAGCCGGGTGGCGGGCTGCTCCTCACGGTCCCGCAGCACATGTTTTTGTGGGGGCCATTTGATGAAGCAGGTTTTCATAAGCGCCGGTACGGCATCCACGAGCTGGAACGGAAAGTTCGGTCGGCGGGCTTCGACGTCCTCCTTAAGACGTCGTTCGTTTCATTCTTGCTCCCAGTGTTGTACGCCTCCCGCCTCCGCAGCCGCTGGAGGGGGCGATACGATCTCATGGACGAACAGGATATTCATCCGGCCGTGGACCGTGTCTTCCGGGGGCTGCTCTCAGCGGAGCGCCGCCTGATTCAAGCCGGAATCCGTTTCCCGCTGGGTGGAAGCCAACTGCTCGTCGCACGCCGGAGCGGCCATATCCCGGCGTAGCCTCCAACTCACGGGAAGCTGGCTTCAATGGATGGAGAAATAGGGAATTCCCCGTAGCGCGCGTCTTTCACCCTCACAGCGCCGGTGGAGTCCTTGTAAACGCGGCCCTGGGCATACCAGGCGATCACTTGCAGATACATCAAGCGCAGGCTGTTATAAAGGCGCTTCCCGCAGGATTCCTCAGATTCGTTCTCTCGGATTCCTTGGATGCACTGAGCAATGATAGGGCCGTTATCCATTTCTGTGTCGACTTCATGAATGGTTGCACCTAAAAACCGGACGTTCGCTTGCAAAGCTTGGCGAATCGCTCTAAAACCCTTGAAGGCCGGCAGCAAGCCCATATGAACATTGATAATGCGACCCATGTAGTGGTTCACCAAGGCTGGCGGAAGCAGTTTGTCGAAGGTCAGACAAATTAGACCGAGATCCGCCGCGATCAGGAGTTCCGTCAATTCAGAATCGGCCGCTTCGCGGTTCTGGTAAGACATTCGAGTCCACGGAATGTCGCGCGCGGCGCAGAAGCCTTCAAGGTCTGAGGACGCGTTGTGATCCAGAATCAGAAGTGCGGGCTTAATACGGAGAGCCAGAGCATGAACCGCCGCAGCGCGGAATAAGGATCCAGCGCCGGATACACAAAAGCCAACTCTCAACGCATCTCCTTCGTGGCTCATGGGTCGCACATCGCGTTCTGCGTTCCCCTTCAGCATTGGAACGCCAGAATCGCTTCGATTACCTCAGCCTGCTGATCGGGGGAGAAATCATTGTAGAACGGAAGCCGCAAAAGCCGATTGGAAACGCTCTCCGACACGGGACACGCTCCAGGACGTCCTCCGAAGCGCGACCCCATCTCCGAAAGGTGCAACGGAACATAGTGGAAAACCGCCAAAATGCTCCGGGCCTTAAGATGCTCGATCAACCGGGAACGTGTTTCGAGCGAAGGCATCAGCAGGTAGAACATGTGATAGGACTGCTCGACGTACGGCGGGACGTAGGGAAGCGCGACGCCGAAATTGTTGGCCCACTCACTCAGTCCGTCTTTGTAGGCCTGCCAGATCCGATTCCGCGTGGTGCGAATCTCTTCATACTTCTCCAACTGTGCCAACAAGAACGCCGCCAGCAGGTCGGAGGGTAGAAAACTGGAGCCCACATCCACCCAGGTGTATTTGTCTACTTCACCGCGATAAAAGCGGCTGCGGTCGGTTCCCTTTTCACGGAGGATCTCGGCACGCTCGACATACAGCGGATCATTGATAATGAGCGCGCCACCCTCGCCGCAAATCACATTCTTGGTTTCGTGAAAGCTCTGAGTGGCAAGCTGACCCAAAGTACCAAGGTACTTCCCTTTGTAACGGGCAAATAGCCCGTGCGCATTATCCTCTACGACCTTCACCCCGTAGCGTTCGGCCACGGAATTGATGACATCCATCTCACAACCAACACCGGCATAGTGAACCGGCACGATCGCTTTGGTGCGAGAGGTTATGGCCTGTTCTAGAAGCGTCTCATTTAGGTTCAAGGTGTCGGACCGGATGTCGATGAATACCGGCCTGGCGCCACGAAGCGCGAATGCGTTGGCCGTGGAGACGAACGTAAAAGAAGGAACGATTACCTCATCGCCGGGCCGGATGTCCAGAAGAAGAGCGCACATTTCGAGTGCATGCGTGCAGGAAGTTGTTAGCAACGCGCGATGACAATCCAACTCCCGCTGCAAAATCTCATGGCATCGGGACGTGTAGCTGCCATCACCGGCACTGTGCCCACGCAGGATCGCATCGGCGATGTAGGTCAGCTCATGACCGACCAAACCCGGTTTATTGAAGGGAACGCGATACGCGCTCTTGGGAATCCCACCAGCAAGCTTCACGGCAGAAGAACTATGGCGCATCCAGACCCTCCTCGAAGTGAAGGGCACCCTGCACCCGCGAACCGCGACTTAGATAGCCGCTGATGATGCACACGGTGGGAGATCCGCTTGTACAGAGTATAGTTGCTGACTTCGAGGGTCCGCGGGTCGTTCTTGACCGGAATCGCGGTGAAACGGGCTCCGCCCCACTGGTTACGGTCAGGATCTTAGCCACAACGTGATGCTTTGTACCCAGATTACCTGTCAGTTTACCTCAATAGACGCGTGCTAAGATCCATCAAACTTTTTCTCTAGAGATTTGCCAGTGACGCGCCGGTC
>Ga0105237_10001790_pt1 | contig 27800 bp, 23 predicted proteins | sample KBSC24metaG_FD_81520 | JGI IMG/M metagenome (GOLD analysis project Ga0105237, IMG submission 81520) | Corn rhizosphere microbial communities from Kellogg Biological Station, Michigan, USA - KBS C2-4 metaG | ecosystem: Host-associated > Plants > Roots > Rhizosphere > Soil | place: Michigan, USA... | reverse complement strand
TGGCAGGTTGGTACAGATGTAGCCAATGCCACCGCCAATCAACAAGGTATTGAAGTGCCTTATTACAATTATGCCCAACTAACCTCAACTGATGGGGCCGCATCATATATATGGGGCAAATATTATTCAATGATAAACAATGCCAATATCATTATTGACGGTGTAGAAAGTCCCTCTGCAAAAATTGGGACTATTGAAAAAAATGCGGCTGGTGCCGAAGCCAAGTTTTTCAGGGCTTATGCTTATAACAACCTGGTAACACTTTTTGGCAAAGTACCATTGGTTGTACATACACTTACCGCGCCCAAAACAGATTTTGTACGTGCATCTCTTGATGCTGTAAACGCGCAAATTGTAAACGATCTTACCTTTGCCATCAGTAACCTGGCTGATCTTGCAGCAGGTACAGGTAAATTAAATTCGCAGGGTAAACCCGTAGGCCGTGCCAACAAGTACATGGCTATGCAACTATTAGCCGAGGTTTATTTACGTATGGGTAAAAATGATCTGGCCGAACAACAGGCACAGGCCGTTATTAACAGCGGTAAATTTAGCCTGATCAAGGCCCGGTATGGTGTAAGAGCAGGCGGAGCTGGCGATTATTATTCTGATATGTTTGTTTACGGGAACGAAAGACGCGCCCAGGGAAATTCCGAAGCTATATGGGTGCTTGAGCAGGAAAATCCAAGCTCTGTAGTTGGTGGTAATACGGATGCAGCGCAACAGCGCCGGGTATGGGGTGCTGCCTATTATAACATTAGTGGCCTGGTGATTTGCGACAGTTTGGGTGGCCGTAGTATTGGAAGGCTCAGGTTAAGTAACTGGGTGTTGTATGGACTTTATCCAACAGGCGACATGCGTAACTCACAATACAGCATACGTCGCCGGTATTATTATAATGATGTTACTAAACCCGCTACTTATGGCCAACAAGTGCCATTTACGGGTCCGGATACCCTGTATAAAATATGCCCGAGCACAACCAAATGGGGCGCTTATGATCCAAATGATGTTTTTGGATATGCCATGATCAAGGATTTTATGATGATGCGTTTAGGAGAAACCTACCTGTTACTAGCCGAAGCACAGGTAAAACAAGGTAAAACCACCGACGCTGCAACATCGATAAATGTACTCAGAGCAAGGGCAAATGCACCACAGGTTACCTCTGATCAAATGAACCTTAATTTTATTTTGGATGAGCGTGCCCGCGAGTTGATCGGTGAAGAAAATCGTCGGATGACATTAATGCGTACAGGTACTTTGGTTGAACGATCCTTGCGCCTTAATTCAAATGATGTACAGCATCCAACAACCGGTTTGGCGGCTAAAAACTTACTCTTGCCTATCCCATTGTCAGAAATTCAATTAAATAAGGATGCTGTTTTAGAGCAGAATCCCGGATATTAATTTTTTTAATAAATAAGGGCTTAAATGTAAGCCCTTATTTATTACTTTATACCTGTGTAATACATTTTTATTGATGAGGCTTTTAATGATTATACGTAAATGCTGCTTGCTTCTTTTGGTTATTTGCTACCATATACCGCCAGGCTATGCACAACCTATTGCTGTTAAAACTACAACCATTGGCATGGGGTGGGCAAATAACTCGGTCAATACGGTTATTTTTCGTAAAAATTCGCTGGTCACTTATAAAGGCGAACAATATGCTGCCTATTATGATAATGATCAGTTTGTGGTACTGGCCAAAAGACCGAGTGGACTTAATCATTGGCAAATTCAGCGCACTCCCTATCAAGGCGACGCTACAGATGCCCATAAGGCCATCTGTATCATGGTTGATGAGGCGGGCTATCTTCACGTAACCTGGGGACATCATAACCAACCCTTAAACTATGCTGTGGGTACATCGCCGGGCAGTCTTGAATTATCAGCAAAAAAAACGATGACCGGTGATAAAGAAAACAAAGTATCCTATCCTGAATTTTATAAACTACCCGGCGGCGATCTGTTATTCCTTTACCGCGATGGTGCTTCGGGCAATGGCAACCTGATGCTGAACAGGTATAATGCAACAACTAAAAAATGGAGCAGGGTGCAGGATGGTTTAATTGATGGTGAGGGTAGCCGTAACGCTTACTGGCAAATGGTCATTGATAAACGGGGTATGATACAGCTGTCATGGGTGTGGCGCGAAAGCCCTGATGTGGCCAGCAATCATGACATGTGCTACGCCCGCTCAACAGATGGCGGACTTACCTGGGAAAGGTCGACCGGAGAAAAATATGTTTTACCCATAACAGCGGCTTCGGCTGAGTACGCCTGTAAAATACCTCAAAAAAGCGAACTGATTAACCAAACATCCATGTTTGCTGATGAAGAGGGACATCCCTTTATTGCCACTTACTGGCGCGAAGAAGGGCAAACTGTACCTCAGTATCATTTGGTTTATAACAATGCTGGTAAATGGCAGGTAAGTAACCTGGGTTTTCGTAAAACGGCTTTTAACCTTGGTGGGGGAGGAACAAAAAACATCCCCATATCGCGCCCGCAGATCATTGCCTGGAACCAGGGCAAGTGGATGGCAGCAGCTCTTATTTTTCGTGATGCAGAACGTGGCGACAAGGTTTCTGTAGCCATAACCAATGATCTGAATTGCAATAAATGGCAGGTAAGTGATTTGTCGGCAGCAAGTGTTGGCGCCTGGGAACCAACATACGATACAGTGCTATGGCAGAATAATAAAGTACTTGATCTGTTTGTACAAAAAGTAGTACAGATTGATGGCGAGGGCCGGGCCAATATTCCGCCCCAACCGGTACAGGTATTGGAATGGAAACCCATCAAACGGATAAAATAAACTTTAGTATGATAGCAGTTTTTTATAAAAAACGAAAATGGTTAGCCCCCTTATTGATGGTGGTGATGATTGGTATTGGCCAATACAGCAGGGCCCAGCAAAAAGAATTTCACCCCGGGCAGTTATGGCTTGATAATAAGGGCGTACACATTAATGCACATGGTGGTGGGATACTTTACCAAAAAGGTACTTACTATTGGTTTGGTGAACACAAAATTGCTGGTGGTGCAGGCAACAGAGCTATGGTGGGTGTGCATTGTTATTCTTCAAAGGATCTTTATAACTGGAAAGACGAAGGTATTGCCTTGAGTGTTTCTGATGATCCTCAAAACGATATTGCCAAAGGCTGTATCCTGGAGCGCCCTAAGGTGGTTTATAATAAACTCACCAAAAAATATGTGATGTGGTTTCATCTGGAATTATTGGGCAAAGGCTACAGCGCCGCACGTGCCGGTGTTGCCATAAGCGATAAAGTAACGGGCCCTTACCAGTTTATTAAAAGCTACCGCCCAAATGCCGCACAGATGCCTTTTTACCCAGCTACCGCTTTAGAAAGCGAGAAGGTGAATTGTGCCAGCCCGGCTAATAAAAGCGACGGCTTTTTTTGCCGCGATCTGCCAGGTGGGCAAATGGCACGCGATATGACTGTTTTTGTCGATGATAATGGTAAAGCTTACCATATTTTTTCGTCTGAAGAGAATTTTACATTAGATCTGGCCGAGCTGACTGACGATTATACCGGGCATACGGGTAAATTTATCAGGATATATGTAGGTCACCAAACAGAAGCCCCGGCTTTATTTAAACGTAACGGTATATATTATATGATTGGTTCAGGCTGTACCGGTTGGGACCCTAATGCCGCACGGTGGTTTTCGGCGCCAAATATATGGGGACCCTGGACATATCATGACAATCCCTGTAAGGGCCCCGGCAGTGATAGTACTTATGGCGGTCAAAGCACATATGTTTTACCCGTTGCCGGCAAAAAAGATGCTTTCATTTTCATGGCCGATAAATGGACGCCGAAGGATGCTATTGATGGCCGGTATTTGTGGCTACCCATTAGTTTCAAAGGTAATGATATAGAGATAACCTGGATAAATAGCTGGAGTTTGGATATATTTAAAAAGTAATATGAAAAGTTAAAAGTGGTCGTCATCTTTTATGACAACATTAATTAGCTGTATGTATAGGTCTTATTCTTATAAGGCCCGTTTTCATTTGATACTGGGCGTTTATTTTGACCTTAACCCCAAGAAACATGCCCGATTGAAGTTTATTATTAAAGCCCTTGCCGTTTAAAGCAAGGGCTTTAATAGCTTTCATTTACCGGTCTAATCCCTTAAGCTGCATTCTGCTGAACTTGCTTTAAAGTCTTTCCGAAACCTATCTGGCCGAAAGAGCTATTCAAAATGCTCCGGCATAATTAAAGATCAGTTCTTATATAATTTGATATCAAAGCAAAAACAGATAGCCGTTTGACACTGGCCCGTCTTAGTCTTAGCCTGGCTTTATTCTGGTATTAGCAATCGGGTAATTATTGATGTGTCTGGTTAAAATACAGTCCATAGACAATAATATAAAATAAATGTTTGCAGGTGTTTTGATTGCCGTGGAAGAACACAATTATATGTCTCCCCGGCAATTATATCAGTTAATGGTCAATAGTCCTCATATTATCATTGGGGTTTCTATCTATCAGGGTGCCAAAAGGGTCAACTCCAACGGCACTTGGTTTGCCTTTAATTATAATGGTTAATTGGTGCTCGCCCCGGGTTAATTTGTACTTTTGGAGATAGAGCAGATTGGCGCGATTTCGCCCGTTTTTATCCTTCGTGTCCTCGGCGAAAATTCCAATATCGATGTAATCATTCATCTTTAATGCCGGTACATCGTTACGCTTATTATCTATCCATACCTTGTTAATATTTATATTCATGGTTACTTTATACTCGTTCCTACCGGCTATTTTTGTAGCTGTTACGTTGTTAACCTTGCTGTCATAAAGCGTTACCTTTTGCCATGTATCGGTCATGTAGTATTGTAAAGAATCTGGAACATGTTTTTGCAGATAATGATAAAGGTTATTCGCGCCTGCAAAAGGCGGCTGACTTTTGAATGCATAAGCGTTTTTAAACTCACGGAGGGCGTTGTTCAGGCTGTCTTCGCCAATGAGATTACGTAAACCATACATAGCCACACTTGCTTTGCCGCTCCACTCAAACCATTGATTGGCCCTGATCAGCGGGTGCTCCCGTTCTTCCAGCCGGCGCCTTACAAACAGGTAATACCATAACTGATCGAGCACTATGGCCCGCATGTTGGCTTTTCCATATTTTTTTTCGGCCATTACCAATGCATCGTAATTGGCAAGGCCTTCGGGTATCACCAATGAGCCTACAGTGTTGTTTGGGGCTACCTGGAAACGCCACCATTGTTGGGCAAGATTACGCGCAGTAGCAAAATACAAGTAATCAAACTCATTAGGATTGGTGAAATGCGCGTTCCAGCTATTATACTCAGCATAGGTATCAAGCGTAGTCGTTGAAGATTCGCGAGGGCCATAAATGGAGGTTTCTGCAAGCCTGATATTTTTGAAAGGGTAAGAACCATATACAGAACTGTAATATTTAAGTCCTTCTTTGTATGCATCTATAAAGCGGGCGGTATTTTCACTGTGTTCTGGGTGATGATAAACATCAATATATATTTTATGGTCGAGCATGATACTGTCACGGGTATCGGCAAACCGGGCCGAAATAATTCCGAAAGGTACATACATACCCGGTTTATCCTGGATATAATGAAAATAATTGCGACCGTTCTGTTTCCATTGTTTTACCAGCTCGCCGTGTGTAACAACTGTTTGATCGCCAGAAGTGCTTACCGTAACATCAAGACTTAGCAGGTCAGCAGATTTTCCGGCTTTCAGGGTTTTAATACCAATTGGATCGTTTTGTGGTATTTCGCTTTCTGCTGTTTTGGGTGGTAAGTCTGCTTTTTTACGAACGTATGGGCTGCCAATTTCATCATCATCGTCATAGCCCAAACCGGGCAGGCCGCCAGTAAAGAAAGTGCCGTTATGCAACAGGTTGACCGCATAAAGTCCGTTGGTGAAACCGGTATGGGTAACTGATGAATTAACCTCCAAAACAGTCGAATCCCCGGGTGCAAGCGGCTGTCTCAATTGGTATAATCTAAAATCGGCTGTATCCTGCTTCGGTCTCAACAAGTTATAAAATCCCCGAGAATAAAATAACGGATTAGTGAACGGAATTGGTTTTCCATTAACAGCTAGGGAATAATTCAGGCCATCAGCATCAAGCAGCATTTTTGAAATGGGCTTATCTGTTTTGTTTGCTATAGTTAACTGGGCTTTTACAAACTCCTGCTGCTTATCCGGAAAAATATCAACTTTCATTTTTATGCGGGTCACTTTGGGCAACGGCAGCGATTGATATTTTTTTAAGGCCTTTTCATAAATAACAGCACGATCCTCCTGCTCATCTTTGCTTAAATAATTATTAAGGTAACTTACATTATAATAAATATATGCGCCCACAATTAAAAACAAAGGAATAAGTATCGCTGCAAATAGCTTCGTTTTTTTATTGAATCGTTCAGGTATCAACTGTAAACGTTCTTTAAATGATGAGCTTACACCACGGTAATAAAATAATGCAGCCACAATGATGAGTATACCACCCCCTAAAAGCCAGTATAGGTTAAACCAGCTTATCGGCCCAACCATGTGGCCCATACCGTCCATATCCGAAATACCTGAGTTGGGTGTGTAGGAGTACAACAATAAATGATAATTGAACATGCCGGTAAGTTCCAGAAAGAAAAAACCTATCCATAAGGTGACACCTACCGCGTAAGCAGCAAATTTATTGTTGATGATAACATGTACCAGGTAACAAAATACAACCATCAGTAGTAGTTTTGGTAATAGTATAATGAAAATATAACTAAAGTATGTACCTAAATGGAGTTCTGTATAGCCTTTGGTAAGCTGTACAATTACGCCTATCACTAATGGAATAAATGACAGGCCAGCGCCAATAACGAGTAAAGGGATGAGTTTGGAGCCGTTCAATACCCAGTTTGGTGGTGGTAACGAATCATTGATAAAGGCATAACGGGTAAGCCGGTCGCGCTGCAGCGTTTCGCCGGTGTAAAACATGATAATAAAGAAGATGAAGAACGGGAAAGCGTCATTAAAGATACTTAAAAGCATTACGGTTCGCGGCAGATCGGGTATGCCGTAATTTCTTTCGCCCAGCCAAAATACAAAGCCCAGAAAGATACTGCCGCTGCCTACAATGATCCAGAAGTAATTATCACGGATAATGTTTAACAGCTCCAGCTTTACAAGGTTTGATAAAACCCGACGTTCATATTTGCCTGCGAAACTCACCGCAGGTATTTTAATAACCTTATTGGTTGCCTTTGTACTTGTATCATCAATGGCAGCTTTATCTCGCTTGCCGCTAAAGAATTTTTCAAAATTAAAGCGGACGTAGGTAAACAGCAGGATGACAAGCCCCAATCCGGGCCAAATGATCCTGTTAATGGCCATAGGGCCGCTGATCAGGATCAGGTTATTGTTTTGTTCGGTGGCTGTGGCATTGTTCATCTGATACCGAACGCCGTTCATTCCAAATGGATCAGATATTCCGATAACCGTCGTATTGTTTGTATGGTTGAGGAAGAATAGGGCGATGAAATAAAATAGGAACAAAAGGATACCACCAAAATAGATCACCTTCACATTACGGGTTATGGCTACCAGCCCAAAGAACAACGATGAGGTAAAGAACAGGTTTGGTAATGCGATGGTGAAAAATGGATATAGGTAATATAACAAGTGGTTTGGCCCATATTGAGCGCGGTCTGTTTTACCAATAAATGGGCCTATAATGGTGCCGAGATATATACCGAGTAAAATAGCCAGCGCTATAACAAGCATAAAAACAAACGAACCCAGGTATCTGCCCCAGAAATAGCCGGGCTTGGTGATTGGGTAAGTGAGGTAATAGTCTTTGGTTTGATATTCAATATCACGGTAAATTGCCGAGCCCATAACAGACGAGCTGATAAGCATCATCATCATGGTGATGCCCGCACACCAAAATGCTATTAAAAAAGGCGAATTGATATGCTCCTTTTCGGCTACCGGCAAAGAGCCTGTCGCAAATGCGAACACAGTAAAAAGCAATACTGCGAAAAAATATAGGTAAAAGGCTGGCCTGCGGACCCTATTCTGGATCTCGAACAGAAATATTTTCAAGAACATAAATTGTTTTTTTTTAATGTTTACATGGTATTTACATCAACCCGTTTGGCGATGTTGCTGAAGTACACATCTTCGAGATTGGGGGTGGCGGGAACAAAGCCATCCTGTAGCCCGGTTTCCTGTAATATCCTGATATGGAGCTTGCCCGTTTTAAGTTGGGTAGATATCACATTATAAACATCGCGGTAATATTTAATCTCTGAGCGATCGATAGCTTTGGAATAGATCTTTCCGTTCAATTCATTTACTGCAGTTTCAGGATCGCCGGCGTAAAGTACTTCGCCCTGACAAATAATGGCAAAGTTGGCGCAAAGCGTGCTTACATCCTCAACAATATGGGTTGATAGGATAACGATGGTATTTTCGCCCAGTTGGCTCAATAAGTTGTAAAAACGATTACGTTCGGCCGGGTCAAGCCCTGCTGTGGGTTCATCGACGATAATAAGCTTGGGATCGCCAATGAGTGCCTGCGCTATGCCAAAGCGCTGCTTCATCCCGCCGGAATACGTGCCGAGGTGTTTTTTGCGATCCTTAAAGAGGTTAACTTTTTCAAGCAGACCCTGCACCAGATCTTTCCGTTCGGCATTATTGCCTACACCTTTTAGCTGGGCAATATGATCAAGCATTCGCTCGGCCGATATTTTGGGATAAACGCCAAACTCCTGTGGTAAATACCCCAGCAACTGCCGCACCTGCGTTTTGTTTTTCAATACATTAAGGTCGTCAAGAAATACGCTTCCTGAATCCGCCTCCTGTAAAGTTGCTATGGTACGCATCAGTGATGATTTACCTGCACCGTTGGGCCCAAGCAAACCAAACATGCCATTTGATAGTGTGAGTGATACGTTTTTTAACGCATGCACACCATTGGCATAGGTTTTTGAAAGAGAATCGATAGTTAATTTCATGGCTGTTTAAGTTTTAAAATATTTTGCGATGCACCATTTACAATAAGTTTGGCGCTATCAGCTATATGGTAATTGAACTGTGTATTGCCAGCTTCCCTGATCCATAAGCGACTCTTGTTCCTGATATCAAGCTGGGCCTTGCCGATATGATTGCCCGTGCCTATGGTAAGATTTGATGAGCTGCCATTAGTTATACCAGTTATAGCATCCAATACCGCTATACTATCATTCTGGAGCAGGATATTGCTGGCATGATCCTGTGTTATTTTTAAGTAATTGCTTGTAAATCCACTTATAATAGTTGAGCGCCATTTAAAATCCTCAGCAGCAAGTGTATCTATCACCCGGTTTTCGCCTGCTGTATAACGGGCATCTGCAATAAATGCATGCAGCTCCGGACATGAAACATACATGATATACGAGGAGCGCACATTATGATAGTTGGATTTGAAACTGGCTTCCACATTTAGGGTATCCCCGTGTTGGTTTATTTTAGCATATTCAATAGCATCCGGATCGGTAAGCACCTTAAAAGAGCCTTTCACCACTATCATGTTTATAGCGGTAGATGATTTGAGGTTGATCACCTTAAAGCCGCTTAAATTTAACTTGATGAAATTTCCAAATGGGTTTCTGAAATCCCCTTTTTTATATTCAGCCCTGAGCTGAAAATCGTATAAGACAACCGATAGCAGGAGCAGGATTATGGCGGTTGTTAAAAATTTATTACTTGTTTTCATCCCGATTATGTTGATGTGTTATGGCGGCCTGGTTGTTTTGAAACTGTGTATATTGTTCGCTGATCTCTTTTATTGAAATATCAAGCAGGTACATGTTCTTAAATAGCTCCGGTAGGTTCTGGCGTACAAAGCTCTCTTTACGATATGCTTTAACTTTAACAAAGCCATCGGTAGCAACAAACAAACCAAGTCCGCGTTTATTATAAACTATTTCCAGACCCTGCAAAAACTCATATGAACGCATAACCGTGTTAGGGTTTACTTCCAGTTCAACAGCCATATCGCGCACTGATGGTATTTTCTGATCGGCCGGCCATTTGCCCATCAATATCTGATCGCACACAAAAGCAGCTATCTGCAGGTATATCGCTTCGTTATCTTTAAATTCCATTTCGTGTTCCTTTAAACCTGTTTTTCCTTAAGCCTGAAATAAGTAGCTATCCAGAATAGCAATATCACTATTGATAAGGATGCAAAAATCCAAAGTGTTTGTTCGTAACCAACGCTAAGCGAGTAAAAGTTATCACCCTCTCTAAAGTTAAGGAAGCCGAATGGTGTAGCCGGAAATATGCTGCGCCCCATAATGGATCGCAAAAAAAATGTATTGCAAATGATCAGAACTGCATAGCCTATAAAAAAGCAAAATGCAATTTTAATAAAATGCAGTTTTTCAAAAACGATTGCGCCATACATGCTAATAGCGTGCAGCAACGAAAAAAGAATAATTAATATCGAAAATCTGTCTTGAAAAATGCTGAAGACTTCGTTGTTATGCCCCGGCCAGTGTTTTATACTAATAAGGCCAAGTAAAACAAGATAAAATACAGCCGTATATACGATTATGAACAAGGGGTAGGAGTAAAACCAGCCTACCAGGTATTTTTCAAATGTAGACGCAGGCAGACTCAAAGCTGGTATGGCTTTTCTTTTATCGCCCATATCGGCAAAAATGGTGCTGGTGAAAATACTGCCGGCAATGAGCATTAACACTGCAAACAATGCAGTTTGAAAGCCGGCATCCATAGGCCCGGGTATCATATAGAATATGAATGAGCCGCCAAGCAGCATTACACCCACCAAAACACCGATCGACATTAAGTAAGTTCGATAATGCTCAGCGCTATGCTTAATGAGCAGTCGCGAAAAACGATTAAAGCTGAAAAAATTATTCATGATATGCAGACGGCTTTAGAGTATTTAACAATTTAGTATTGCCACTTGTCGCAGCATTAAAAAGCAGCTCAAGATCCATTTTACTGAACTTGCCTGTGGTGTTTTCTAATATGGCATATTTGCCTTTAAACGAGTCTTCTTCATACAATACAGGCAAACCATCTGTATCGTTAAACACACCAAAAATTAATTTTTCGGTAAGCTCATCAACTGATTGTTCAACCACTATCCGGTGATCGTCCAGTATCAATACGGTATCAATAAGGCTGTCCAGATCGCGTACCTGGTGGGTTGATATCACAATACATCTGTCATCGTTCAACACAGACGCTATCAGTTTCCTGAATTGCACTTTCGATGGGATATCCAGGCCGTTGGTAGGTTCATCCATGATAAGTGCACCTGTATTGGTGGCCAATCCGAAAGCTATAACTGTTTTCTTTTGTTGCCCGTATGACATTTTACTCATCGGTAAAGCATCGTCAATATCCAAAGTTTTCAGGTAGCCATAAAAATCAATGGTGCTGAATTTGGGATAAAAGCCGGCTGTACGTTTAAGGAATTGCGCAGGTGTTAGTACAGGTACATGAACTTCTTCGGCAATAAAATAAAGCTCCTGTAAAACAGACACAGATCTTTTTGCACTTTCCACACCATTGATCATGCATTTGCCCGACGCGGGGAATGCTAATCCTGCAATGTTTTTTAATAAGGTTGACTTACCTGCCCCATTTTTTCCGAGCAGCCCATAAATATGGCCGGCACTAAGATTAAGGCTCAAGTCCTTAAACAAAGGGCGTTTGCGGTCATAACTAAAATTCAAATTGCTTATTTGAATCATTGTTTTAGTGTATTAGTTAAGTAGTACAGTCAAATGTAAGAAAAGAATTTATAAATCAAATCTTATGATGAAATTATTTTACAATTATATCCCTTGAACTTTTTTACATCACATTTAGCTTGAAATTTCTCTTTTTCTAATCTATGTTGTTCTGATATCGTTTCTTGGAAAGTAATGTATCAGAAGCCGCTGGGGATGGATTAAAGAACAAAAGCGGATAGTTATTCGCCTGACTGAACCTGAGATTTGTAAATAGCAGAAATTTTATTGCCAAGTCAAACTTGCATAAAACCCAGTGTTAGTGGTCGTTTTTAATCAAGATCGCTGCCTATTGCTATGCCTTATTTTTTAAATGAAAACAGCCACGGGAACAAATCTGGTTCAGCAAATACCTTGGCCTCAATGTCATGTTTTAAGCCAGGGTATTCCGTATATTTCGCATTTTTTGCACCGCTGTGTTGTAACGCTTTTATCAGGCTCCTATCTGGCCATGGGTTAATAACGTCATCAATGGCACCGTGAAAGATCCACACCGGAACATTGGATGCTATTTTGGGATAAAGCACTACGTTGGCCTGCCCGCATATAGGGAAAGCAGCCGCAAAATAATCGGGATAATGGATGACCAAATCGTAAGTACCAAAGGCACCAAGCGAAGTGCCGCCAAGGTAAATTCTTTTTCTGTCTGCGATTTTATGGTCAGCCAAGCTATCCATTAAAAGCTTTACCAAACGTTCCGGTGTGGAAAGTGCCAGGGTATTCATCTGATGGTTAAATGCTGCTGTTGTATCGTAGGGCGGGCCCGGAGGGATTTTGAACCACATGCTGTCCGCAGGACATTGCGGAAAAACTACAAGCGCAGGAAATTTTTTCCGGACCGAATCATTTAAAAAGTCCTTGCCAGCTCCGTAATATCTGCTACCTCCGCCAAGTTGTTGTTCATTATCATTTCCTCTGAAGCCTGCACCATGCAGATAAACGATCAAAGGATATGACTTTTGGGGTTCATAATTTACAGGATACAATATCCTGTAACGTAGCGTGTCTTTGCCCCGAATAAAGAATGCTTTTTTATATGCACTGAAATCCTGCGCCTGGGAGAAATAGCTGCAGATTAATAGCGTGAGAATAGAAATAATTTTTTTCATATGCATATTAATTCTCTACTGCCACTTTACTGTACTTATTTCGGTATTCAATTGGCGTAATTCCCGTAACCCTTTTGAATACATCTCTGAATGCTTTCATATCACTATAACCAACATCAAACATAACTTCCGATACGTTTTTTCTTGAGCTTTCAAAACTGCGTTTGGCGGCTTCAATTCTTACCCTTTGTACATATTCAACAGGCGTATTATTGGTGGCTAGTTTAAATCTTCTTTCAAAGGTCCTTTGGCTAATGTCCACTTTGTCTGCAAGGCCATTAATGGTTAATTTATCCTGATAGCTTTTTTCGATGTAGTTTTGCGTTTGTAGAATCTCCTTATCATTGTGCGCTTTCTGTCCGGTGAAAATTGTAAAAGCACCCTGACTATTCCGATCTATATCTATGGCAAAATATTTGGCGGCCAAAATCGCGGTATTTCTATCGGTGTATTTTTCTAATATATAAAGCAGCAAATTCCATATTGAGTTTGCACCACCGCTCGAATAAATTTTACCTTCATCGGTAATAACAGTGCCATCTACAATTTCTACTTCCGGATACATATCCCGGAATTGATTATAATAGGCCCAATGTGTAGAGCACTGCTTCCCATTTATCAAGCCGGTTTCTCCTAACAAGAAAGCCCCTATGCATAAACTGGCAACCTCACTACCATTCTGGTGCATTTTTTTTATCCAGGAAATTGCTTTCTCATTTGCTTTTATCGCTTTATCAATTTCTCCATAAATGGCTGGTATTATGATCAGATCAGTTTTCTGAATGTCTTTTATTTGCCGGTCTATTTTAACTGAGTATTCGCCATCATTGGTAGCTATATAATTTTTAAAGCCTACATATTCCACATCAAATAAAGGTTTTTTATCAAATGCTTTTAAAAAATCATTGGCTGTTTTAAACAAACGATAGGGCGGGGTTACAGCCTCAATGGCTGCATTTTCCGGCACATAAACAGACACTTTTTTCATTGTTATATTTTCTTTTCCTAAAGATAAATATGTTTTGGCGGAATTTACCCTCTAAGTTGTCGTTTTTACACTGTATCAGATCCTGTAGTAAATTCCAACTTTGTATTGTCAATAAGTTTCAAACTAAATTTAAATATCGTCATGAAAAATTTATTCAAAACACCTAATCCTCTTAAATTACTACTACTAATGGCAATTATGATGTTTGCAGCATCTCCATCAAACGGGCAACAAAGTAAACCTGCCGACAGTGGCTACGTACCTGTTAATGGCACTAAAGTTTATTACGAAGTGTATGGTGAGGGCAGGCCAATCGTTTTACTGCATGGTGCTTTTATGACCATTGAGGGGAACTGGGGACAATTAATACCTGAATTGTCAAAAACAAGAAAAGTAATTGCCATTGAATTGCAGGGACATGGGCACACACCGTTTTCAGACAGAAAATTATCGCATACTACTTTAGCCAGTGATGTGGCAGGAGTAATGGATCATCTGAAAGTTGACAGTGCCGATGTGGTTGGATATAGTTTTGGCGGCTCTGTGGCTTATCAGTTTGCTATACAAAGCCCTAAACGGTTAAGAAAATTAGTGATCATCTCTTCTACTTATAAAAGTACTGGCTGGAGGCCCGAAATAGCCAATGCGTTTAAAGGTATGAAGCCTGAATTATTTGCAAATAGTCCGATGAAAGCGGCATATGATGCGGTAGCGCCTGACAAAACAAAATGGACAAAGTTCTTAGAGCAGATGATCGCTTTCGCTGGTGAGCCATTTGACCTGGGTGACTCCAATATTGCGAAAATTTCTGCGCCAGTACTAATCATCTCTGGCGACAATGATGGCCTGGATAAAGTAGAATTGGCGAAAACGTATCAATTACTGGGAGGTGGCGTATCTGCTGATCTGGCACCGATGCCAAAATCACATCTGGCCGTTGTCCCTTCGCAAAGCCATGTTGGCCTAATGATGCAGACTAACATCATATTAGGTTATCTGAATGGCTTTTTAAAGTAAACATAATCGTATTTGGTATTAAAAAGATGCTTCGATAAATACTTTCGAAGCATTCAATAAAAAACGAACAAAAAGCAACAAGTTCAATTAAGGTAATATGAGAAAGATAATCGTTTTAACATTTATTACATTAGATGGAGTAATGCAAGCACCAGGCGCACCTGAGGAAGATACATCAGGCGGTTTTAAATATGGCGGTTGGTCTGCACCATATGGCGATGAAGTTTCCGGCAAGGTGATGCAAAAACAGATGGAACCTACGGATATTCTTCTGGGCAGAAAAACATTTGAGATTTTTGCCTCCTATTGGCCAGTGCATGCGGATTATTGGCCAGGCATTAATGATGTCACGAAATACGTTATATCCAACACCATAAAAGAGTCGGATTGGGAAAACTCGGTGTTCCTTACAAGTGTGGCAGATATCGAAAAGCTCAAAAATTCAGAAGGTTCGGACATCAAAGTTTGGGGTAGTAGCGAACTCGTTCAGCTACTACTGAAGTATGATTTGGCGGACGAGTTCTGGCTCAAAATTTACCCGGTGATTCTTGGCAAAGGGAAAAAGTTGTTTGACAACGAAGCGGTTCCGGCGGCATTTAAATTAACAGAGAGTCATGTTACACCAAGCGGCGTTATTTTTGCCAATTACGCACGAAGCGGTAGTGTCCAAACAGGTACTATTGGCCCATAATAGCGTACAATAACTTCATTCCCTCCGGTGTCTCCTGAAGTACCCTGAGGATGTCCGTGGACAATCTCTAACTCAGGGTCTGAGGGGACAAATGAGACATTATCGCATCGCAGGAGCGTTACTGTTGAACATGTCGCGGAACATTTTCCAGCCCTCGGTTGTCTTTTTCCAAAGAACGAGGTATTTTCCTTTACCCAAGGAATTATTGTTCGCCCCGAACATCTCATAGTTTCCTTGTTCGGTGACATATTCATCGGTAAGGCCATACAGGTCGAGGGTGTTAAATATGATGTTACGCACGCCGGAATGGTAGGCGAATTTAAAAAAAGCCAGTTGACCTTGTCGGCCGCAAATTGCCGGTGAATTGGCTGGGAGCAAGCAGGCATCAGCTGTATAGCTGTTTAAAAATAAGGAAGAATCCCCTTTTATAAATGCTTTACCATAGTTTGTGTTAACGCTGTTCAAAGCGGTTTTAACCTTATCTACATCGGTGTTTTGTGCGAAGACCTGCTGGCCTCCGTATAATAATAGGTAAAAAATGGTTAATGTGAGGAACCTGCTTTTGTTTGTCATAATGTTTAAGATTCGTTTATAAAATAAAACGGTTTTCTGCAGGCTAATCATAAGCCGTTGATATGGAGACCTGATATTCACTTATTGCCCAAACCTATACAGAGATACAATTAAAAAATCGTTTTCATTCAGAATGATCCATTAAAAAGCGATCCTATTTATTCTCTTTTAAACAGCAAGGTATCGATGGTTTTCCAACTCTGCCCATCCAGGCTCCGTTCGTAGCTCATTTGAAAATGGTTTTTGTCTATAAGCATGTATCGGAAGCGTTCGAAAGTTTGCTGGAGTCCGGTTTCGTCTTTGCGGGAGAGGATGATCACATCCGGATCAGTGTTAATTCCAACGAATGTACGATTGCCATGAAAGTTATCGAAAACGGTGGCTGAAAAATCGGATTTTGAGCGATCGAGACTCCACATGGACAGGGCCTTGTAGGTATTAGGAAGCCTGTCTTCGTGTGTATAGCTGAGCCAGCAACTGTCGAGTGATAGATGGAAGGTGGCTTTGGCCGCGATCTTTCGGCCGTTAGCGAATTCCCCTTCTCCTTGCCAGGAACCTTCTAGAAAACTGGCCATCGGCGGTATAGTAGTTGGAGTAACCGCCTTTTGGGCCTGTATATTTAATGTATTTATCATCAGAAGAATACTGATGATCCCCAATTTTATTTGCATCGCTTTGTTAGTTATTATAAAACAAAGTTTTTATAATTTATGGAGGCGATAAAATTAATTCAATGGTTAGCGGATTATTTTCAACGGCTAACCAGAGAGGGGCAAAAACAGAAAAGCCTGGTAATTGCCGGGCTTTTTATGATTCGAAATACCAGCCATGCTCAATATTTAGCAGCGCCTATATCAAAAGCACTGACAGGAGGGCGTGGAGTACTAAAATAATCAAAACTTATACCATAAGCAGTAGTGTTTTGTCCTGCCCTAATAAGAGGAGATGACGATAATAAATGGAAATCGCCTCCATTATAATTTACATATTTTATATTATTTACATCGTTAGTTATGTAATTATTTAAAGCTGTAAGTTTAACACTGCTGCTCTTTCTGATTATAGCAAGGCTTGCACCTTCCGATTGCACAATAACGTTATTGATAACGGTATTCATTGGTATAGTTTCTGAATTTAATTTGATACCACCCAGTTTAGAAGCGATGATGGCATTATTAATAAACTGAAAGTAGGGGCCCGGCGTATATCTTGAATCGGCAAAAATACCATAGCTCTTTGAATTTAAAATATAGTTGTTAAATACCTGGTTGTTTCCCAGGCCAAGAACAATAATGCCGTTACCAGGTGCATTGGCGATCAGATTATTATAACACCTGCCTCCGGTTCCTTCGCCTACTTGTATACCGTTATCCTGGTATGCCGAAAAAGGGCTCATTCCGGGGTTTATAACCATATTGTTATAGATGTCGCATCCTGAAACGGCGCAGCCAACCTGAATACCCTCAGAACCTGTAGAATCGACAAAATTAGCATATATTTTAGCGTTTACCACATCGTGAGGTAAAACCGTGCCGCATGAAAGTGATACCCCGTCAGCGTAAAAAGAATTGCCTATATAAAATCCCTCACCACCCGTTTTATGAACGTAATTATTGTGAATAATTACATTTTTCATGGTAAAATGACCACGCCATGTTGCTGCATCACAGGATGGGTCTGTTTTTGCCATAATACCAGCAAAACCGGTGTTACAAACTTCAACCCCGGCGATCTCAAAATCTGAGCTCAGATCATCCATTGTCATACCGATGTTTCCACCAATTAGAGCCAACCCATTCTTAATTGACGAAGTCCCTTTGCCTATTACTTTAAAATAGCTACAGTTTTGTGTCTTAAAAGCGTACGAAGCTGTAACGGATGTAGAGATAATTGCTTTACCACCTTGATTGGTAATAGTAATAGGGGCTGCGGCCGTTCCTTTAAGGTTTTTAAATAGCAAAGATCCCCTTGTTCCTGCGGGTATAAATATAGTAGCCCCCGCAGGTATCTTGGTACCATCAACCATCCATTCCGAAGGTTTAACTGTATATGTAAAGGTAGAAACCGCTTCGGTTTGCACATTTACAGATTCTGTATTTACAGTTAGACTTGCCGGTTTTTCAATTTTGCTTTTGGTACACATCGCAAAGGACGATATAACAAGCACACCAGCTATGATGCGGATCAGGTGGTTTTTATTTTTCATGTATAAAATTAGGGGAGGTCGAAAAAAGTATTGGATTTAAAGCGTTGTCATATATCAGGATTCACGGGCCTGGTAAAGTAGCTTATTATACGAGGCTTTCGGTATATTGTTACTTGAACCTGTGAAAATTAATTCATGTTTTTCACCTTTATAAGCTTCCTTATAGATAATGGGGTTTATCTATCAATGCAACTCAGGGTTTCTTGCAGAGAGAAGGGAGTTACAGACAAACAAAAAGGCCCGCGATCAAGTGATTGCGGGCCTTTTTTGCTATTTATTCTGTTAAATCAAGGATCTCCGTTTTAAGGTAAGTACGGCGATCTCGGGCCAGATACCTACACGGCCTTTTAAACCCAGAAAGCCAAAACCCCGGTTTACGTAAAGGTAGAGACCGCTTTTTTGATAAAGACCTGCCCATTGTTTATAAACATACTTGATGGGGCTCCATTTAAAACCGAACAGCTCAAAGCCGAATTGCGCGCCATGGGTATGACCCGAAAGAGTGAGATGGATGGGCTGGTGGTGACCAAGTGTTACAGCATCCCAATGCGAGGGATCATGTGACATCAGGATCTTGAAGGCTGCGTCGGGTACACCGACTGTTGCTTTTTTAAGGTCGCCATATTTATGGAAACCGCCTTTGCCCCAGTTTTCAACGCCGATGAGCGCGATGGCCTGGTTGTCTTTTTGAATGGGCGTAGCCTCGTTCAGTAACAATTTGAACCCAATTTCCTGGTGCACCTGTTTCAGGCGGTTAAGGTTGGCCTGTTGGTCGTCCTTGCTTTCCCATTGCATATAATCGCCATAATCGTGATTGCCGAGTACCGAGTATTTGCCATAAGGCGCTTCCAGCCCGGCAAATGCCGGTATCCAGGGATCCATTTCGGTTGCCTGGTTATTAACCAGGTCGCTTGTAAATAATATCATATCACTTCCCTGCGCATTAACCAGGTCGAGCCCTTTCTGCACGCCCTTAGCATCGCTGAAACTACCGGAATGAATGTCGGATAACTGGGTGATCGTAAAGCCGTCAAACCGCTCCGGAAGATCATCAAAAAAGAGCGTTTCCCGGCGTACTTTATAATAATGCCGTCCGCGGGTGATGCCAAACAATAATAGCCCGAAAAATATCGCTGCTACTACCAATACAAACTCACTCACGCCATAGCTACGCGGCGGAAAGCCACGAAACAGGCGCGTGAAATCTTCCAATACCAATATGATGGAGCTTAATAGTTTAGGTACAAAGGATAGCAGCATCGAGGCCATTAGCCAGGATATAAGTTTGGTGTTTCGGGTAAATACACTGTATATAATGGTACCTGCCAGCAAAGCATCAAACAACCAATAGGCCAGGTATAAAGATGTATTGACAGTAAGCGTTGTAACTGCCGAAAAAAAATAAATATCAACAATAAGCCATAAGAGAATGATGGCGGGGATTCGTGTCTTCATATATCGCTAAGACGAGCAGGCCCTTAAAAGATTTTAAAGGTGTGAACATGATGGCAATTGGATGACAAAAGGATTTTCATATGTAACAATATAATTACGATTAAAGTAATAGCGCTCCTGTAACGATTTTAGCTTAATCGCTGTCTTGTAGCTATGAAATTACTGTACCTGTTTTCTTTAACCTTATTCACGATATTTCTATTCAATGTTACTGTTGCTCAAACAAGAGATGGTAAAATTTCAGGGACTGTCTTAGATGACGCCAGGAAACCGCTCGATGGGGCAACCGTAATTTTACTTGCTGTAAAAGATTCGGTGATTTTAGGTACCAAACTGGCTAACCCGGATGGTAGCTTCGCTTTTCAGAACTTAAAAGATAATACCTATGTGATCAAGGCGACTTATATAGGCTTTAAAAATTACCGAAGCGGCCCTGTGGTGCTTAGCGGGCAAAAAACAGTTAATCTACCACCATTTACTTTATCATCGATCGGAAAAAAGTTGGATGAAGTAAACGTAACTGCCAAAAAATCATACATACAACAAAAAATTGACCGCACGGTAGTTAATGTGGGCGCACTGATATCCAATACCGGTGCCAATGCTTTGGAAGTGCTGGCGAAGACCCCGGGTGTACAGATAGATGCAGATGGCAATATTACCTTTAAAGGAAAAAGTGGCGTAATGGTAATGATTGATGATAAGCCAACCTATCTTTCGGCGGCCAACCTGGCGACCTATCTACGTTCCCTGCCATCTTCGGCATTAGACCAGATAGAGCTGATGGATAACCCACCTGCCAAGTATGATGCCGCAGGCAACGCGGGCGTGATCAACATCAAAACTAAAAAAAATACCACCCGGGGATTTAATGCGGTGGTATCGGCAAATTTTGCCCAGGGCTTTTATGGACGTATGGATGAAAGTATCAACTTTAATTACCGTATAGATAAGGTTAATTTTTTTGCCAACGTTGCTTACAATAAACAGAAAACTTTCAGACGGCTCGAAATAGACCGCAATTATTTGGATGCTAACGGAGATATTGCCTCTTCATTAAAGGATATTTCCTATTTCAGGCCGTCGAGTAACAACACCAATATTAAAGCAGGCTTAGATTATTTTATATCGCCAAAAACAACCTGGGGAGTAGTATTTACCGGCAACATATCCCGTGATCATGACAGCAGCCCTGTATACAGCTTACTATATGACAAAAGTGGTGGATTGGATTCAACTATTAACACGCTCAATACATCCAAAAACAAGTTCGACAGCAAAGGCATTAACCTCAATTATACTCATAAATTTGATAGCATAGGCAGGACCCTTACGTTCGACCTCGATTATATACATGATATAGCAGGCAGCAATCAGCTGTTTGTAAACAATACTTTTTTGCCTGATGGTACTTTAACAAATACACAAACTATAAATGATAATTTACCTTCCACCATCAATATTTACTCCGCAAAAGTCGATTACACCCATCCGCTTAAGGGTAAGGCAAAACTGGAGGCAGGCGTTAAGAGCAGTTATGTTAACACAGATAATGCCGCTAATTACTTTAATGTGATCGACGGTGTAAACACCATCGACTATAATAATACCAACCGGTTTTTATATAAAGAGAATATAAATGCCGCGTATGTTAATTTCAATAAAACCTTCGGGCGGTTTTCGATACAAACGGGTTTGCGCTTAGAAAACACCAATGGTGACGGTCATCAGCTGGGAAATGCGCAAAAAGCCGATTCGTCATTTGTTAAACATTACACCAATCTGTTCCCAACGGCTTATTTTTCCTATAACCTGGATACCGCGGGCCATAATATGCTGGTTGCTTCTTACGGTCGCAGGATCGGGCGACCGAGCTATGGAAGTTTAAACCCCTTTACCTTTTTTGTAGATAAATTTACTTATTTCTCCGGCAATCCATTTTTGAAACCACAGTTTACGGATAATTATAAACTGGCCTATAGCTTCAGGAGTCTATTTACCGTTGCCCTTGCTTATAATCGTACAACCGACGTTCAAAACGAAACCATTCATAAAGATGGTAATGTGTTTGTGAGTACAACCGGTAACATAGGGCAACAGAAAACATGGGATTTTTCGGTCAATAGCAATTTTCAGCCTGCCAAATGGTGGTCGGTTAATCTGTATGCCGAGGTGTATAAAAATACTTACCAGGGCGCATTTTATACCGGCTACCTGAATCAATCACAATATACTTTTAGCGCCAATGGAAATAATCAATTCACTTTATCAAAAACCTGGAGCGCTGAGTTAAGCGGCTGGTATAATACCGGTGGTACTTACGGGCAGTTTGTTTCTATACCTACGGGTATGCTTAATGCTGCTGTCCAGAAAAAAATATTGAACAACAAAGCTTCCATCAAGTTCAATGTGCGCGATGTATTGAAAACATTTAGCCCAAGCGGTACCATTACCAACATTGCAGATGCTACTGCTACCTATCATAACTTTGTAGATACACAGGTGGCAACCCTTTCATTTACCTATAGTTTTGGTAAATCAATCACTGTGCCGCACAAACGCGATACCGGCGGTGCCGAAAGTGAGCAAGGTAGGGCACATTGATTTTTAATCATGATGTAATTTGATTCAACCTTTTCTTCCGGGACTCTTCATTTAAAAACGGTTACCAGGTGTAATGCAGGCAAAGACAAAATAATCGCAAATTATTGCGATTTTTGTAGTGATGACGGAATTGAATGAATACGAGTGTGAAATGCTGGATGCGATGCTGGAGGCTTTTGGGATACCGGACAGCCTGACACGCGTGCAATTGCTCAAACTTTTTGACGGGGATGAAGCTACCGCTTTTGCCATGGTACAAATATTAACATGGGAGGGACTGATCAAGGAATCGGGCAATCATGGCGATTATGAACTGCCGGAGAAATTGATACTGAAGCCAAAAGGCGAGAAATTCCTTAAAGACGGCGGCTTTAGCCGGCGTTACCAGTTGGAGCAGCAAAAACCAGTAGAGGTTGGCGGCACGCTGGTTAAACTACAGCAGCAAAATATGCGCCTGCAAACCGAAAAATTGGCTAATCAGTCCGAAATTTCCCGGCTTGAGAAACAAATCAATGGCTACCGCACCCGTCAATATATATGGTGGGTACTGATAGCCATCGCTTTGATCCTGGGTTATTGGCTGGGGCGTAAGTAAAAACATTCACCCAGGGATGAATATCTTTATTCAGCAGGCTCAACACCTTTCTCTGTATCGTCGTCTTCCCTTTCTACAGTGATCGTACATTCTGTCACCAGGGCAGCCAATGTACCTATGGCCGCAAACACCGGCGCCAGTATAACACCCAGCAGGCCCACGCTTAAAGGAAAGCTCATCAGTTCTTTACCAGTCTTATCACTTATCGTAATGCGGCTCACGTTACCTTCATGAACCAATTCTTTTATTTTTCCCAGTAACGATTCGCCACTGATGGAAAATGATTCTTTTTTACCCATTTGCTGAAATTTATAATTTGATTATTGGATGGTAACCAGCGGGTTTTGTTACAAAGTTAAATATGCGCTATTGGATTTTAACAAACGTTACATTTCGGGCTCGGCTAACAGATATTTTAAACCCATTGATTTTATTGCTGGCATCCCTTGTGAAATAGATATCAGCACCGCCGTCGGCACTTTTGAAGCCATCGTAGTAAGTGGGGTTAATCGATTGATCGTTTACCGGGTCGATATGCAGCGTAAGTTTGCCGTTTTTGATGACCACCAAATATTTGCTTTCTGTTTCGGATGAATAGTATACACCAGTATAGGCTTTAAGATAATCCTCGTCGTTGCCTGCAGCTTTTACTGCCGCGTAGACAGTAGTATCCTTTGTTTTTGAGATGTGGATAAAACCTTTATCGTTGAATATTACTTGTTCTCCGTTAACACTGAAAGTATTGCGCCCAATAGGGCGAAGTTTAAAACGCGCAGTACACAACGTATCATTTTTTAGCATCAATTGCAGACCATTGCCGTTTTTGGGGTTTTGATACCAGCCCGTAAATGTTTTTAACTGACCGGGTGGTAAGGGATAGGTTTTAGCCTGTTGAGTTGGTTGAGATAGAGGTTTTTCCTTATCCGGAACAAACAGGTCCTCTACCTTGCGAACCAGACTAAAGTCGGCATTGGAAGCATTGCTTAAAAAAGCGATGGACAGCTTTAGTTGTGGATAACACAACAGGAGCGATCGGTAGCCTGCTGTAGCGCCATCATGGTTAATATAATCCCAGCCACGTCGCTTCTGTATAAATAAACCCATACCGTAAGCGTTTTCCGCGCCACTGTTCAGGTGATCAACTTCTATTTGCTGTGGTAGGAGGGAAGGGCTGCCTAATTTGCCGCTCCAGTAATATTCGTTCCATTTCAATAAGTCTTCGGCGGTAGTGAGCAGGCCGCCATTGCCGTAGGCATATTCGTTAGGCATATCGGTTTCGTAGCCTGTATCCGTTGTATGATAAGCTATGGCCCGATTTAAAACAATGCGTTTAAAATTGTCGCGCCACTCGGTATGTGTCATCCCAGCCGGTTCAAAAATGTATTTGCGGGTAAACTCAGCCAGCTCCATGCCGGTAATGCGTTTAACGATCAGGGCCTGCAGGTTAAAGTTTGAATTGCTGTAAATAAACTCATCACCCGGCTTATTATTCAGATCCTTTTGATGTGATACAATATATAACACATCATCATTGTTATAGGTTTTGGTCGACCGCGGCCAGCCCGCGATATCCATAACAGAACCCCAATCGCGCAACCCGCTGGTATGGTGAAGGAGGTTGCTTATCCTGATCACCGAACCATAATCAGGTATCTCGGGCAGGTACTTGCGGATATCATCATGAAGTGAAAGTTTACCTTGCTGTGCCAACAGCAAAATGGCCGCGGCGGTGAATTGTTTGGATACCGACCCAGCTTCAGTCACCGATACTGTGGTTAAAGGTACCCGGCGTTCCAGATCGGCCATGCCCCATGCTTTGGAGTAAATAAGCACCCCATTCCTGGAGATCGCCAGTTCACAACCTGGGTTTTGCGGTTGGTAAGCGCTGAATAGTTTATCTATCTGCGCCAGGGTGTCCTGCAAAGTTTGTGCATGCGCAAAGGAGGAAATTAATAAGAAGGTAATAAAGGCAAGTGGTTTTTTTATGCAAAATGCGGAGTGGTTCATTTTGTATTCAATTTTGTATAAGTGACGTTAATTTGTTTTACTTCGTTACAGTTAATATCAAATTTATCCTGATCAATTTATTGTATTAACTCCGAAAACCGTAACCAGGAAAAATTATGTTTACAAGGGTTAATAAATGCCTAATAAATGGGTAAATTCCTGCTTTAATTCACGACCATAGAGAACTACCTTTGCGCCCGATTTTTAGCTTATTTAATAAATGTTTATTATGAAACCCCTACAAAAATTAACATTTTTATTGACTGGTATACTGCTTTTAAGTGCGGGTTTAGCCTTTGGGCAGAAAAAAAATAGCACACACGCACACAAATCAACAGCGATCGACTCTGCCAAATGGCGTAAAGATAACTACATCGTAAATCGGGATTCTGCTTTTGCCAATCCTTATTTTGCCCTGCAAAAGTTAACAGGCGGCAATCGCCGGTTTACAGAAAGCCACAGTATTTACCCACGACAAAATTCTGCTCTGATCAAAAAACTGGCTTCGGGGCAATCGCCTTTTGCCACCATTGTTGGCTGCTCCGATTCAAGGGTTTCTGCCGAAATTTTGTTTGACCAAGGCTTTGGCGATCTTTTTATCGTTCGTACCGCAGGGCAGGTGATGGCCGAAGCTTCTTATGGTACATTGGAATATGGTTACCTGGCGTTAAAAACAAAATTGATCGTGGTGCTGGGGCATACCAATTGTGGTGCGGTAGAAGCGGCCGTAAAACGTCCGGAAAATCCACCTGGTCATATTGTAAGCTTGATCAATGCCATCAAACCGGCGGCTCTCGCGGCAAAAAAGATGCCGGGTAATGTACTTGATAACGCTATACGGCTTAACGTCATCAACCAGGTAAACCACCTGCGCCAGCTGGAGCCCGTATTAAGTAAAAACTATGAAGAGGGTAAGCTGCTTATAGTAGGAGCTATTTATGACCTGGGAACCGGTAAAGTAACCTTTTTAAAAGAAACACTGGAGCATCTTCCAGCAACCGCTTTTGCCAGGCACGACATTACTGGTAAATAGCTTGCTTTCACCAGATATGATCTTGCATAGGTTTTTACAGGGTAGAAACAGGTAAAACTTTGTTGGTGGAGATACTCTACTAACAAAGTTTTAACCTATCTGCCTATTTCGATGGAACGCTCCACGTTTACCTGTTTTAAAAAATATTCATCGTGTGATATAACTAAAAGTGTGCCTTTGTATTCGTTGATGGCATTGGTTAGTATTTCGATGTTTTGAATGTCCAGGTTGTTTGTTGGTTCGTCCAGTACTATAATGTCCGGAGCCTGGTTGCTTATGGTTAATGAACAAAGCATTAATCGCATTTTTTCACCGCCACTTAAAGCTTTACAGGGCTTGTCCCAATAGTCTTTGGTAAATAAAAAACGGTTCAGGCGGATCTTGATCTCGTGCTCCTGTAACATTCCCGAGTTAAATTGCTGTGCTTGTTGGTAAACGCTGAGTGTATTATCGATAAGGGAATAATCCTGATCAATATAAATAGTTTTCACAGCGGCTCTGTCGAACGTGCCTGAGATGGGTTGCAATTCACCCAGCATCATTTTGATCAGTGTTGTTTTACCAGATCCGTTTGCCCCTCTGATCACCAAACGCTCACCACTGGTGATCTGAAAGGTTAAAGGCTGTTTCCAAAGCGGTCTGCTATCATAGCCAAAATTAATATCCCTGGCGTTGATCAGTATTTTTCCTGTATGGAGTGCCGAGTTATCAAAATCCATTTTCATTTTGTCGATCCCTGGCTGTTCTTTCCGCAATTGGCTCAATTCCTGCGAAATATTACCCACCTTTTCGGCATGAATGCCTTTCATGCGTGAGGTGCTGTTCTCGGCATTGTTTCTGAGGGTATTCATAACTATGGTGGGCAACCCCGCTTTTTCCTGTTTCTTTCTACCCCGGGCATCCAGTTTTTGCTGACGCTCCATAGATTCTTTTGCTGTTTCTTTTGCTTTACGAAAGGCCTTTTCTTTGCTCCGCAGATCCTGGTTCAGGGCATTGCTCTCTATCATTTTCTGTTCCGCATAAAAATCATAGTTGCCGCCATAAACCGTTATGCCGTGCTTGCCAAGCTCATATACCGTGTTAAGCAGGTTCAGCAAGGTACTGTCATGACTTACCACCAATAAGGTATTTGAGGTGGATGTTATATAGTCATAAAGGATGTTTCTGCCTTGTAAGTCCAAATGATTGCTGGGTTCATCCAGCAGAACAATTTCGGGCTGATGGATCCTGATCCCGGCCAGGAAAACCTTTGTTTTTTGCCCGCCGCTCAGGGACTCCATTTTTTGGTTCAACGTTAGTTCATCAAGCTTCCAATATGCAAAAGCTTCATGACAGCGTTCTTCGATTGCCCAGTCGTCATCAAGCAAGGTCATATTCTCATCGGTTATCTTGCCTTCTAAAATCTCTTTTAGTGCATTTAGTTTGTCATCTATCCGCAGTGCCTGGGCAATACTGTAATTATTAAACTGACCAAAAAGCTGTGGCACATAGTATGGCTTTGAATAGGTTTTTACCAATCCGCTTGCAGACTGCAATTCGCCCGCTAAAATTTTTAAGAGAGTTGATTTCCCGGTGCCATTATTACCTATTAAGGCAATTTTATCTTGTTTATTGACAATAAGATCCAAATCTGTAAACAACAGATCCCGGTTAGGGTGTATATAAGTAATAGCTTGAAGATTAAGCATAATTCCT
>Ga0105237_10001789_pt1 | contig 27801 bp, 18 predicted proteins | sample KBSC24metaG_FD_81520 | JGI IMG/M metagenome (GOLD analysis project Ga0105237, IMG submission 81520) | Corn rhizosphere microbial communities from Kellogg Biological Station, Michigan, USA - KBS C2-4 metaG | ecosystem: Host-associated > Plants > Roots > Rhizosphere > Soil | place: Michigan, USA... | reverse complement strand
TTGTAACTGTTTCTGTCATAAGATAAGTTTTAGGCATAGCCATTCGCTACACCGCAATTATTAAAATATCAATTGTTATTTGTAAAATCGGTCTGGAAGAACAGAAGGTCTGCAAAAGTAGACCAAAGAAATTTCTCAAAATTTAAAACTTTTCTTGCAGCCTTTCCTCGATATCGACCGGATTGGATTCAAACCATGAAGTCAATGGAAGAGAGGAAATTGCAAAATGAGGTATTTCAAGGCGTCAAACTTTCAAACACAAAAAACCCGCTACTAGAGTGGGCTCCTTATTTTCTATGATTTGTTAGTGACCCGGGCGGGATTAGCTGGAACGGACAGATAGCGGCAAAATGTCTCATGTATCATCAAACTGAACACAGAGTGTACGGATTCGAACAGGCAAACAATTATCGACAGACAGTAACGAATTGGTTATTAGCTAGTAGTCGGCCTGGCATTTTTCTGGCTGCATCTCCCACATCTCAACACATCACCCATGCTCCGAAATTATCTTCGCGTCGCTATCCGCAATCTAACCCGCAACAGGTTCTCTTCAGCCATCAATATCGGTGGTCTTGCCATCGGCATGTCCGTGGCCATCCTCATCGGCCTATGGGTGTTCGATGAACTCTCCTACGACCGGTCCATTCCCAATCACGACAATATCGCCGCCGTGATGCAAAACCAGGAGATCAGCGGGGACATCCAAACCTGGCGGGCAGAGGCTAAACAATTGGCGCCTGCACTACGCAAAGATTTCGGGGACCGGTTCAAGCATGTTGTCACCGTATTCGGCCCCGCCCCGCAACCCCTCAGTGCCGGCGATACCCGACTCAAAGCTTCGGGAGCCTATATCGACCCGGAGATCACCGATATGCTCAGTCTCGACATGGTCCGGGGCGACCGCAAGGCCCTCGGAGACCCCTCCTCCATCATCCTCTCAACATCGGTGGCAAAGAACCTTTTTGGCACCGGCGACCCCATCGGGAAGATCGTGAAAGTAAGTGTCAACGAACTACACAAGGTGACGGGCGTCTACGCCGATCTGCCCGGGAACTCTTCTTTTGCCGATTATGGTTTCATCATCCCCTTCGCTTTTAAGGAGCAAACCGACTCCAACATCGCCCGGCTGAGCTGGGGTAACAGCTGGTTCCAGACATTTGTACAACTCAACGATAAGGAAGGCATGTCCGCCGCCTCGGTAGCGATAAAAGACGTCAAACTCCGTTATGCCGAAACCGAAACTCAATCCAAGCCCGCACTGTTCCTCCATCCGCTCAATGACTGGCATTTGTATTCCGATTTCAGGAACGGTGTCAACGTGGGAGGTGCTATCCGGTATGTCCGGCTGTTCGGCATCATTGGCGCCTTTGTAATCTTGCTGGCCTGTATCAATTTCATGAATTTAAGTACCGCCCGATCTGAAAAACGCGCCAAAGAGGTGGGCATCCGCAAGGCGATCGGTTCCTTGCGCGGACAACTGATCGGTCAGTTCTTCAGTGAATCCTTCTTCATTGTCCTCCTGTCGTATATACTTGCCATTGGTATTGTCGTGATGTTGCTGCCGTTGTTCAGCGAAGTAGCGGGAAAGAAAATGATGATTCCCTTTGCAAATCCCTGGTTCTGGCTGGCGGGTCTGTGTTTTGTCTTTCTCACGGGCATCCTCGCCGGCAGTTATCCTGCGTTTTATCTCTCCTCCTTCCGGCCAATAAAAGTGCTGAAAGGAAAGTTCCGTGTGGGAAAGCTGGCACTGGTGCCGCGCAGGGCCCTTGTCGTCCTGCAGTTCACCGTATCGGTCATTCTCATCATCGGGACGATCGCCGTCTTCCGCCAGATCCAATATGTCAAGGACCGACCAGTAGGTTATAGCCGGGATGGACTCGTCATGATCCCCATCCAATCCGACGATGTCGATGCGCACTATGATGTCATCCGCGCCGAATTACAGCAGACCGGCGTCATAAGCGACATTGCCGGTTCCGCAGCATCGGTTACCAATATCTATGCAACCAATGGCGGCTTCGCCTGGACGGGAAAAGACCCTTCGTTTCAAAGTGAGTTTGTCTCCAACTTCGTCACACCGGAATTCGGAAAGGTCACGGGCTGGCAAATCGTTCAGGTAAGCTACTTTACACGCGAAACGCCCACCGACAACCACCCCATCATCATCAATGAGGCCGCCGTGCGGTATTTACATCTGAAAAACCCCGTAGGCGAAGTCCTGACCAGGGACCATGGGAACGAACGGTATACCATTGTAGGTGTCGTAAAAGATATGATCAGCGAATCACCGTTTGAGCCCGTACGCCAAATGATCTTTTTCCTTAACAAACACTTCATCAACACTGTCACCATCCGTGTCCGGCCGGAGGCCGGTATGACTCGCGCGCTCGCCGCCATTAAGGCCTGTTTCAGTAAATACAATCCTAAGGACATTTTCGAATATCAATTCGCCGACCAGGAATATGCAAGAAAATTCGGTGATGAAGTGCGTATCGGCCGACTGGCCGGGGTCTTTACGACACTGGCCATCATCATCTCCTGCCTCGGCTTGCTTGGGCTCTCTGCTTTTGTGGCGGAACAACGCTCCCGGGAAGTGGGAATCCGCAAGATATTGGGGGCATCCGTCTTTACTCTCTGGCGCCTGCTGTCGCGGGAGTTCGTTGGGCTTGTGGGCCTGTCCCTGCTCATTGGTGGACCGCTGGCCTACTGGATCATGTACGGCTGGCTGAACAATTATCACTACCACGCTGGTCTTTCTTGGTGGATCTTTGTGGCGACAGCTGGAGGCGTCATCTCGATCACCTTGCTGACCGTTAGCTATCAGGCGGTCCGGGCGGCGCTTGCCAATCCTGTAAAGAGCCTGCGATCGGAATGACAACTTGATAAAATTGTGACCCGGATTGGATTATCTCCGCTTCGCTCCGCTCATCCAAATACTCCTGCGAGGGGCTTACTCAAGCGCCCCACGGCGCCTGATGGCGCCGGCTTTTTGTATTTGTCCGCTCACGCGAGTAAACTCGCATCGCTGCCAAACACAAAAAACCCCTGACTATCGTCAGGGGCGCTTGTGACCCGGATTGGATTCAAACCAATGACCTGCTGCTTAGAAGGCAGCTGCTCTATTCAGCTGAGCTACCGGGTCGTCATTCAGCCAGTAAGGTCTCCCACCGGCCCAAACGGCTGCAAATTTAGAAAAAAAGCCTTACCTAACCAAACCCGTTTTAGGCTCCCTCATCTCAGTAATACGTATACACGTCCAAATGATACCCAGGCTGATTGGATAACACTTCCTTTTGAGTACTGACCCGATTGGCCGTATCGAATGTATAAGTGTTGGTGTAAGTATAATTACTGCTGCCAAACGGCGAATTGGCCTGTGTACCTTGCAACAATAGATTCTTCGTGCCGACGTATCCATAAAACCCTCCACTCAGCACGCTGGAAAAGCTATAGCTATGCGTGAACAGCAGACTGCCGTCATTAAAATTCCATGTCGTATCCGCGACTATATTCCCATCAGTCCAGGACTGCGAATTGGTCTTCACACCATCCCTCGTATAGCTCATCACTCTGGTCAGGCTGTTATTCACATACACACTGAACGTAGTATTGCCCCTCACCCTGCCGCCTGTCGAAAGGTCATAGAGAATAGCCGTCGTATCATGCCCGTTGGCATCATTGTAATATACCGTAACAGTATTCGAATGCGTTGTGTCGGGCGACCCATTGTTAGGGCTGATATTCATGATCGTCTCCTGAACGCTGTCCAGATATCCTTTCGTATTATAAAAGGACACCTCATGCCCTTTGACGTACAACACTCCCTCGCTAATTATCCAATAATCCGTAACGGCCTGGTTAGCGCTGTACGATGTGATCGAGCTATCGACATTGTCACCACTTGCGGGTCTGCTGACAAACAAGGTTTGGCGGTGCTGGTCATCATAGCCCCATCTCCAAACAGTGGAGTCCGAGGTTTTATTCCCGGACGCATCGTACCCATAAAAAATCGCCGTCTTCCGGAGGTAGGCCGTATCTACCATTGGATGCGTAGGAGTGGTGGTGGAACCGCTTTTTTGACAGGAGAAAAAGCCTGTTATCATGGTCGCCAACAGGATAAAAAGTTTAATTTTTTTCATAGCGAGCCAAAATAAGCAATTTTCCCTGCCTTGCAAATTCTACCAGCATAATGGAGGCCCGTCCCCGATCAAGGCAACGCAAAAGCCATAACCCTTCCCGCAGGATGCGTCTTATCCCCCGCCACAGACAGCGCTATATATTGCCTCCCCTCCCACATATACGTAGCGGGCGTAGATGACCCCATTGCCGGCAATATCACCTCCCATAACAATCTCCCATTATCCTTATCAAAAGCGCTCAGCTTCCTGTCCTTCCCACCCGCTATAAATACCAGTCCCCCAGCCGTCACGATCGGTCCTGGCGAGCCGGTCAAACCCGTAGGCTGCCCATTCTTTTGGGATAAAACACTGTCATTACCCACCGGAACCTTCCACACATATTCTCCCGTATTGAGATCAATAGCGCTCAACACACCCCATGGAGGCTTGATCGCCGGATAGTTACCAGCCCCCTTGAAAGGCGCATAGGCCAGCACGTTGAGATAAGCGGATGCAGTATCTGTCGCCTCCGCTATCGCCGCACGGTTATGCCGCACCTCTAGCAAATCGGATTCCTGCTGGGCAAGCTTCCTGTCATCACCCGAAAATAAAAAGGTCAGGATCGCCTTCTCTTTCCCCTGTATCATTCCTTCAAATGGCGGCATCTTTCCCCCACCCTGCCGGATCTTACCGATGACCTGCTGCGGGGTCATGCGCTTGTCAAGCCCGATAAGAGAAGGATACAATGGCTCATCTCCGCCCCGATCCCCTTTATGACAGCCGGCGCAATAGCTCATATAGATCGTCCGCCCCGTATGAAGCGGCGTCAGGGAGTCGGAGGAGGTCCTGGTTTCCGGCGCTATTTTTTTCAGCTGATCGATCTCAGGGGAGTTATTCGCCTTTAGAAAGAGTACCCCTGTAGCAGGATCATAGGCGGCTCCGCCCCATTCTGATCCACCGATGGTCCCCGGCAGGTTCAGGGAACCTTTGATGGAAGGAGGAGTAAACAAGCCATCATAGCGTAGAGTCCTGAATTGCTTCACCAAAGAATCATGCGACCCCGGTGAAAAATCAGCCAGATCATCCTCCGTCATCGACTGAAGGGCATAAGGAGCAGGCTTTAATGGAATGGGCTGTGTAGGCCAGGCCGCTTCCCCCGGGACGTCGGAGGCAGGTACGCTGCGCTCTTCTATAGGAAATAACGGCGCTCCCGTCTCCCTGTCCAGCACATATAAAAACCCAATTTTCGAAGTCTGTGCCACGGCATCCACCTTCTTGCCATCTCTCATCACCGTCACCAGGTTAGGCGGAGCAGGAAGATCATAATCCCATAGATCATGATGAATTGTTTGAAAATGCCATATACGCTTTCCCGTCGCCGCATTCAACGCCACTACACAATTGCCGTAAAGGTTCTGCCCTTTCCTGTCGGCGCCGTAAAAATCATAGGAAGGCGATCCCAGCGCTAAAAAAACCATCCCTCTTTTTTCATCCAGACTCATGCCTGCCCAATCATTGGCGCCTCCAGCATATTTCCAGGCTCCTTCAGGCCAGGTATCATATCCGGCCTCACCGGGCTTGGGTATCGTATGAAAAGTCCATTCCAGCCGGCCTGTCCTGATATTATATGCCCGAACATAACCGGGCTGCGCTCCATATAATTCCGATACTTCATTTCCGATGATCAGCAGATCATGGTAGACGATCCCTGGAGAAGTGGGCTTAATAGAAATGGACCGGGGATCATCACGGATGCCGATATTCATGCTCACCTCACCGGCATTTCCAAACTCAGGGATGGGCTTTCCCGTCCGGGCATCCAATGCAAACAGTATATCTCCCCCCGTAAATAATATTCTCCTGTCATCCCCATCCTCCCAATAAGTGACACCACGGCATACTCCTCCACCTTCTCCCCCGTCAAAAGGATCGAAGGACCAGATCATCTTTCCTGTGGCTGCCGAGACGGCATATACACGATGCCTTCCGGAAGCAGCGTACAACACTCCATCTATCACCAGTGGATTACATTCACTATTCGCCGGTCGCGCACCCGGCGGGGCATCATCGGGGTTAAATGTCCAGACCAGCTGTAAGGTCCGAACGTTTTCTTTATTGATCTGACGCAGATTGGAATAGCTGCTGCTCTGTGCATCCGATTTATACATTCCCCAATTGCCGCTCTTTCCACGGCAACCGAAGCAAAAGAGTCCCCCCAAAAAAAATAGATAATTCCTAGATAGCATGCTCCAATATATCCTTTAGACGTTGCGCTACAATATCCACCTGTTCGGGCCGCAGCAGGACAACGCCGATCATTAACCTGTTTTGATGCCCTCCCGCGACAATGCTTGGGTTGCCTTGCATCAGGGCCATCAACACTTCTTTGGGGGTCGTCTTCACCCGTTGACGATCCCAGTCGACCATCAGGCTTGGGAACGCATTCGCGGGCCCCGGGTCTACCACTATCTCCGTTGTAAGGGTCGGTATGGTTGACAGACGGGCGGCAATATGTTTTGCCCGTTCGAGCCACTGGTCCCATTCCTTCTGATGATCCCTCTCCAGGTAAGCTTTCAAAGCCGCATACATCCCAAACATTTCTTCCTTATTCACTTTCATCGGTCGGCCGATAGGCGCTTCATGAGGGCTGTGATTGAGCTTGGCCGCCTCGATCAGGTCTTTACGCCCGAAGAGCAATCCCGCACTTTGGGGCCCTCGTATCATTTTGCCGCCGGAGAAAGTGACCAGGTCAAACCCCATCTTTTGGAATTTAAAGAGATTCTCCACCGGAGGTACATCCGCAGCCGCATCTAAAAAAGTGGGGGTCTTATGCCGCTTGGCGATGGCCAGGAACTCCTCATGCGTTACGCTGTGTTTCTCGGCCGCATTAAAGAAAAGCGCCATTACCGTCTGTTCGGAAAAAGCTTTTTCCATCTCCCCGGGTCCTTCTACTTCCACGATCTTCGCACCCGTAGTGGTCACCGCCTGATCAAAAAGATACCGGTGGCTCTTTTGCATAATGACCTCGGGTCTGGGTCCTGGAAGATTAGGTATCTGCCGGATCTTTTCTTTGTCGGCACCCGTGATAGAAGCCGCTGTACCCAAAAGGATGGCGCAGGCTGCGCCGGAAGTCACCATGGCCGCTTCTACTTTCAACATCTGGGCGATCTTCGCCCCTACTTTATCTTGTAATTCAAACATATTAGCAAAATCATGAGCTGTTGATTGGATCGCTTCCAGCACCTCTGGCAGCATCAGCGACCCTGATAAAAATGTCATCGTAACGTCGGCATTGATCACCCGTGTGACACCGAGCTCTGCAAAAAGGTCCGGCGGGATAGATGGAGGGGACACAGGCGACGGTCCGGCCGGCCCGGCCAGGCCCCGCATGTTCTCGAAAGCAGTAGTGGCAAGCGTCAATAAGGAAAGTCTTTTAAGGATGTCTCTGCGATTCATATCGATTGATTTTATTTTCTAAAGCTCGCTAATTTTTATCCCACCACACTCTTGTAGTAAAAAGATCCGGTCCCTGCGCCTGGACTGCCGCCTTGTAATTGTCCGTGTTCAGGCTCGCTTCCGATTGAGGATAGGGCAGCCGGCGGGAGATAGTGCCCCCGGTGGCATTACCCGGATAATTCACAGGTACCAGCACCGGATAACCCGTCCGTCTCCAGTTGGCATATACTTCCATATTATTCATAAAAAGGGATACCCATAATTGAGTATGTATCTGCTGCATCTGCTGGTCCATCGTGCCCCCAGTATAGGGATTGGCAGAAAGATAGGCGCTGATAGCATTGTCCGGGATGCTCATTCCACCCGGGTACAGCGTCTCTATCTGCATGGAAGCCGTGACGGCATTCTCATAATGTGTCTTTGGATCACCCGGACCCCATCCGCGCAGGGCGGCCTCCGCCAGGTAAAGCTCCACTTCCGCATAGCTTTGGAAAATGCTGGGCGTGGAATTACTGGCTATCGTATTGAGATTGATCTCCGAATATTCGGCCAGCATGTCGTCCGTCCAGCCCGGGATCAGCGTTTTAATGGAACTGTAATCATACCCGTTAGGCAACCCCTTCTGTATGCCCGGCGCCGTACTGGTGGGCAATTGAGAAGGATCAGCATTTCCCGGCCACAAGGTAATATAGAACGGTAATCTCGGATCGTTTGTGTTTTTCAGGTAATTGACAAAGGTCTGTCCCATTTTGCCATATCCCAATCCCTTCGCTGAAGGCGGCACCCCCTCGCCTCCCCTGAGCTCTTCTCCATCCCAATAAAAATTTAGCTCGCTGCCATCCGTGTGGTTCAGCTTGGCTACATCCGCATTGCTCTGCATGACCCCGCCGGCTATCGCCTTCTGTACCCAGGTCTTGGCCATCGCAGAGTCCACCTTGGTCAGACGCATGCCCAGACGTAACATAAGGGAATAAGCAAACCGTTTCCATTCCACTGTATTCCCGTTATAAATATAATCCGCCGAACCAAAAGATGTCTTGGAGGGGTCCAGTTCATTGGCCGCCGAATCCAGGAGGCTCAACATAGCAGGATAAATATCGGACTGCAGATCATATTTCGGTTTATATATCCCGCTAATATACCCCTGACCAGCCTGAAAATACGGGACATTACCATACATATCTGTCACACGGTGGAAAATATAAACATGCCAGATACGGGCAATGGCATATTCGTTGATCAGATCCGGATCGTTCTTTGTCAATGCCAGTATCTGTTCATTCTCCTTCAGCTCGACATTGAATACCGCATTGAAAAGACCATCGGAATAACCTGTCTTTGGCAGGTATTTATCCCCTGTCCATTGATAGGGGTTCAGGGAAGCAAAATACTGCATCATTGCTCCGGCAAGCTTGTCATTCGGATAGAGCGTGTTGTCATCATCGCTGCCTGCGGTCTTTATGATGTTGTAGGAGAAGAGGCTGCCAACCACCGGCGTATTATATGAATTAGGATTTACGTTCATGTCCTTAAATCCTTTATCACAAGACGAGAGAGCCAGGGAGAAAAGCAACACAAGGACTATATATCTGTTTATAAGATGCATGATAATTGATTTAAAACTTTACCATTAAGTTTACTCCATAGCTCCGGGTAGGCGGAACTCCGAAATTCTCCAGCCCCTGTCCATTGGAACTGTTATAGTTCGACTCCGGATCTACGTTCTTCAGCTGGCTGTACAACAGCAGCAGGTTACGACCCACCAGCGACAGACTGGCGGACTGGAAAGGGGTCTTTGACAGGATCGTCCTGGGGAAATTATATCCCAGCGTCATCTGCCGTAATTTTATAAACCCAGCATCCGATACGAACTGATCTGTCAGCGTAAAAGCGATCCCCTGGTAATAGTCCTGCGCGGGCAGGGTCTGGCTGAAAGCATTCCCGTTCTCATCGACTCCCTTCAGCGCCACCCCGGTCTCCCGCACGCCGCCGGCCACGGTCCGTTTGTCCAATCCATAATACGTTCCGTACGCATTGGTGGACGCATACATTTTTGACCCGAATTTGGCATCCACCAGGAAGCCCAGCGTGAAAGAGTGGTATCCGAATGTATTGGAAAAACCAAGCGTCAATGGCGGAACGCCCCGTCCCAATGCCATAAAATCGCTTTGAATAGGCAGGCCATTGTCTTTACTATAGACCGTATTCCCCTTATCATCCTTTTTGGCCCTGAATCCCGAGATCATTCCAAAGGGCAGGTTCTCGTAATGATAAATAAAACCATTCTCCGTCCTGGCTTCGGCTCCCGGCAAAGCCAGGCTGGTCAGGCCATCCGCTATCTTCAATACTTTATTGTCATTGTAGGCCATGTTAAAACTGATATCCCAGTTGAACCCCCGTAGAGACCTTACAGGCGCTCCAGTCAGCAATAATTCAATACCCCGGTTGCGCATCTTGCCTACATTCAATAACACACTGGTATAGGAGGAAGACAAAGGGACCGAAGCGTTTACGATATCATTGGTGGTAGTCCGGTCATAAATGGCGATATCGGCCCCTACCCGGTTATTCAGGGCCCGGAGTTCGATCCCTATTTCCGTGGTAGTGGAAGTATATGGCTCCAATACACTGTTTGGGATCGTATTGCCCGATATATTCATCAGAGGCTGGCCTAAGTGTGAAGTGGAGGGCGCGACATAGGCAAGGCTCAGCCCATAAGGATCTGGCGCCCCGCCGCCCACCTGCGCCCAGGAGGCGCGGATCTTGCCATAATTCAGCCACGATGGTCTGGATTTCCAGAGGTCCGAAAAGACAAAACTTAGCCCCGCCGAAGGATAGAACAGGCTATTGCTGTTGGGCGCCAGGGTCGAAAACCAGTCTTTGCGACCCGTGAGGTTCAGGAAGAGGTAGCTGCTGTACGCGACATCGGCAGAGGCGAATAAAGAGTTGATGGCTGACTCCCGGTAGCCTAAGGTAAATACAGGGCTGCTGCCATTGGTGATAAAGTAGTCGAACGGTACGTTGAACAGACCGCTGGAGATATCGATGCCCGTCAGTTTGTTATGCATCTGGTTGCCGCCGGCGACAGCATTCACCGTAAAATGACCAAACGTTTTATCAAAACCTACCAATGCTTCCGCGTTGGTCTCGTAAGTAGTGCTCGCGCTGGTCGTCATGCTCCCGGTAGGATTATAGAGCAGCCCCGTAGGCTCGATATCCGAAGCATCGATCGTAAAATGGTCGATCCCTACTCGGGCGCGTGCATACAGGAAGTCAGTAAGATTATACCTCATGGTGAAAGAACCGATAAATCTCCGGCGCTCGTCCTGGTTCTTTACCTTGCTGGTAGCAAAATAAGGGTTGGTTACAAAAACATAGTCGCACCAGGGGGTCTCGAAACCCTGCGCATCATAACCAGGGGCCAGCGTACGGACATCGACGTTGGTAGCGACCAGTCCTACGGAGGCATTAGGGTTCTTGGAAAAATCCGATATATAGGTACGGTTCTTATCTTTCTCGATGTTATACTGAGCCCTTCCTTCGAATAGCAGCTTTTTGGCGAGATTGGCGCTAACGCTCAGGTTGAATGTTTTACGATTGATGGAAGAGTTTGGTACGATACCTTGATTGTTCATGTCGGATGCTGAGAATCGAAAGTTGATATTTTCGTTCCCTCCGCTCAACGCCAGCGTGTTGGAAAAAGTGGTGCCATTGTTATAGAAATTACGGGTATTATGTTTTTGAGCGCTGTACGGCCTTGCTACTCCGTCCGGCTGAACAACGGATGATCCATCCAGTTTGGCGCCCCATGATATCCGGCCATTGGCGACAGCATCGGATTTTGAAGTAGGCTTGAGCCCCTGGCTGCCCGACCCATATTCATATTGCCAATCCGGAAAGTCCAGGGGATTTTCCTGCGTATAGGTAGAGCTGTATTCTGCACCGATGCCCCTCTGCGCCCTGCCGGATTTAGTCGTTATCAGGATGACCCCATTAGCCGCTCTTGAACCATAAAGCGCTGCGGCTGTCCCTCCTTTCAGCACGGATATCGTCTCGATATCATCCGGGTTGATGCTGATCAGACCATCACCCCTGTCTATTCCACCATAGGTGCCGGGAGGAGTTCCCTGGACCGCATTATTGATAGGTACGCCGTTCACGATGTATAAAGGCTGGTTGTCCCCGCTAAGGGATCCGTTCCCTCTGATAATTACACGGCTCGAACCACCAGGGCCCGTCGCCGTACTGGAGGCATTCACTCCGGCTATTTTCCCTGACAGGGCATTGCCCAGATTATTCTCCCTCGCCTGTGTGAATTCACTGCCGTTAATTTCCGTGACGGCATATGTCAGGGCCTTTTTCTCTTTTTTTATCCCGAGGGCCGTCACAACGACTTCGTTAAGCCCCTGCGTTTGGTCCTCCAGCTGCACATTGATGCCATTTCTGCCTTTCACCGGTATCTCCTGGGGCTTGAAGCCGACAAAGCTAAAGATCAGCACGCCGTTGTCGGGAACATTGATCGAGAACCGCCCTTCTGCATCGGTAGCAGTTCCGATAGAGCTGCCTTTAAGCGTAATGCTTACACCGCCGAGAGGTTCTCCACGGGCATTGGTCACCTGCCCCTTTATCTCCCGGTCATAAATAGTAGTGGTTTCATTAAGAGCTGCGGCAGCCGGACGCGGGGTCTCCTTTCTGGCAGTGATCAGGATATGATTGTCGACCTGGCGATACAACAGGCTGGTATTGGCCAATAATATCTTTAAACATTGCGCCACGCTGAGCGCACCGGCCGGAAGACTCAGGTTGCGAATATTCTTTACGTCTTCATCCCGGTACATGAAATGGAAGGGGCTTTGCGATTCTATTTTTGAGAACGCCTGCACCAATGATTCGTGTTTAAGCTCTATTCGCACCTCTACCTCTTCGAGTGTCTGGCTTTTGACCGAACCCGCGAGTAACAGTTGGGCAGAGGTAAGCAACAGGCCTGCTATTCCGACCCCAATTCGTAAAATGTGTCTGGTTAAAGAAAAATTCATAGCTTTGGTTGTTTTAAGTAACGAAATATCTCGCCTTGGCGAGGTATGATTTAAAACATGCGCTTTGATCCGATTGCCCTCGGAGCAAAGCAACATTCCTCTGGGTCATTTGCTTGCAAATTGATTTCAGAGGTTTTTTTATTCTTCATACATCATATTGTAGAGTTTTTGTTTACTTATTTATCGCTGATCGTTACAATTGCTTTCTCCTTATCATATTTGAAAACCGCTTCATTGAATTCACAAATGCTTTTTAACGCTTCTTCAAGACTTTCGCTCCTGGGGAAAGTGGTGGTAAAATGCCGCGCCCCGATCGAGGCATCGCTGATAACTATTTTGACGTTAAATCTTTCCTCCAGCAGTTTGGCGGCTTCTTCCACTGTCAGATTATCAAATAACAAGTCCTGTTGTTTCCAATCGAGATAGTTGTCGGTTGTTACCTCTGTTTGCACCGAATTGGCCTTTTGCTTGTTATATACAATTTGCTGATCCGGCCGGATGATGCCAAGGGTCTTATGTTGATCACTGACCTTTACCGCACCCCTTTTTACGGTGATGGTAATATCCATATCTCCGGGATAGGCCTTTATATTAAATGAGGTGCCCAGTACGGTGGTTGTCAATTTTCCGGTGTGTACAACAAATGATCGGACAGTACTTTTCCTGACATCGAAAAAAGCCTGACCTGTCAGATATACCTCCCGCCTCGGCAAACCTTCAAAAGACGATGGATAATCCAGTTTGCTTCCAAAACTCAGGATCACCGTACTTCCGTCGGGAAGCACTACCAGGTGATTTTCTTTTTGTTCTTTTGGTTGCCCGGCCATAGCATCTGCCACCGGTGACACAGGCTTCCGGGCAGGCCCGGTGCGCATAAAGAACACACTGCCGATGAATAGGATAAGCAATGCCGCCGCCGCGGCAACTACTACCCGCTTTTTGGTCAGGGTTCTTATTTTTCCGGATTCCTTCTTCGAAACAACATCCCAAATAGCGCTATGTATCTCTTTTCTAAGCGCTTCCTTTTTTTCGAGGCTTAATAAGCTCAATACATCCGGCTCGTTTTCGAACAGGTCATAATATTTTACCAGGAATTGCTCTTCCTCCAATGTTGACTCTCCGTTGAGATATTTATGTAACAATCCAATAAAATAAGATTTGTCCATTGGTTTACGTTGACACTTTGGTTATAGATATGACCTTGAAAGAGAAAAAAATCCCATCCGGGTAAAAATATTTTTTTGAAGATCACGACCACCGGGTGATGATCGACAGTAGGATCAATACAGCAGAAAGCAGCTGTAATAAGGATACGCGCAGCTTCTCAATGGCTTTGCCAATCTGGTTCTGGACCGTTTTCCTGGAAAGACCCAGTTTCGTGGCAATATCTTTCGTAGGCAGCCCCTCGTGGAAATGCAGACGGAAAATAGCTTGTCTTTTTGAGGGAAGAGATTCTAAAAGGGCTTCATACGATTGGAAGAATTCCTTCCAAAGTACTCCCGCGTCTGCCTGGTGCTTTTTTTCAGTCATATTTTCCAGCATCTGAAAAAAAGGATGGATGAGGCTCTGTCTGGCTGCTGACTTGATCACCCTATTTCTAACGGCTGTACTTAAATAAGCGGGTAAATTATTAATATGGAGGGTTCCTCTGTTAAACCAGATATGCGTAAAGATATCCTGTACGATGTCTTTTGCCATATCTTCATCTTTCAACCTTCGATAGGCATCGGCATAGACCCAACCCCAGTATTTTTCATACAATGTATTAAAAGCATCTTTGTTGCTTTGCTCGATCTGCAGTAGCAACAATGCGTCATTCGACTGGTTGGGATAGTCTGAAGGAATCATAAGCAGTGCTAACCAAATATAACTTTTTATTGATCAACCCTGCAAAAAATTTGCAAAATATTGCAAATTTTTCCAAAAGCATTATCGAACCAACCCCGCCAGCACACTCAGCATAAAGCTCACCACCGCCGCTACGCTCCTCCAGCCATAAATAGGTCCCCCACGCTGAAGCGCCGGCAACGGCATCTTCCCATTCGACTGGAACAGCCTGGAATGCATGGCATAAGGATGAAAACTAACCACGATCATCCCCAGCCTGCCAGATGAGTGCATCGATGGGGGCCACGGTCTGGCCGTACATAAATACAGAGGATAGCTCCTTTTTAGAACGAGCCGGAGGCTCGTTGTCCAGGACCGAAGGTCCCGACCGAGGAGGATCGTGTCGAAGCAGATCCTCCGAAGGCCTACAGACATTAGACGTTTCCGGAAAACGGGCTATATTTCCCTGGAGACTCGTTTTCCGGACATTTTGATTGAGTAACAATCCGTTCTCCGATTGTTGGAAGATGATGCCCGGACAGCCGTCCGCGTAGATGGATAATAGGTTCTCCGTAGAAAGGTTCCCCTCCGACGGGTCACCGGGTTCAAGCAGCCAGACATGCCGGATAAAGGCACATAATTTTTCAGGAATGGATATGGTCTGCTGGCGGAACATATGCTAAAAATAAAAAAACTCCGTAACTTAATAGGAAATTCGCTTGCCATGACTAGCTTCGACACATTTCACGTCAAGAACATAGTCCTGTTAGGCCATGCCGGCTCCGGCAAGACTACCCTCGCCGAATGCATGCTCTTTGAAGCAGGACTTATTACCCGCCGCGGTACAGTTGAAGAAAAGAACACTGTCAGTGATTTCTATGAACTGGAACAGCAGCGCGGTAACTCCATTTTCTCCAAGCTCCTCCACACCGAATGGAGAGGCTACAAGATCAACATCCTCGATACCCCCGGCTACGACGATTTCGTGGGAGAAGTGGTATCGGCCCTGCGTGTGGCGGACACCGGGGTCTTGTTGCTCAACGCCAATTTCGGAGTGGAAGTAGGTACCGACCTTATCTGGGAATACACCGAAAAGTTCAAGACCCCCATGATCCTCGCGGTCAACAAGCTGGACCAGGACAAGGCGGACTTTGACCACACCGTCCTCCAGGCCCGCGACCATTTCGGACCTAATGTCGTAGTAGTTCAATACCCCCTCAACCCCGGTCTCGGATTCGACTCCATCGTCGATGTACTTCGAATGACCCAGTATAAATTCCCACCTGATGGCGGCAAACCTGAAAAGCTGCCCATCCCCGAAGAAGAAAGAGAAAGAGCCGACAGACTCCATAAAGATTTGATAGAGGCCATCGCCGGCAACGACGAGACCCTCATGGAAAAATATTTTGAAAAAGGCGAGCTGGATGAGGACGAAATGAGAGATGGTCTAAAAAAGGCGATGATAAACCACGACCTTTTCCCTCTTTTCTGTCTTTCCGCAAAAAAGAATATGGGCAGCGGCCGCATCATGGGATTCATCGACAATGTATGCCCCTGTCCATCCGAGATGCCTCCCCAAAAGACCCTCTCGGGTGATCTCCTGCCTTGCGATCCGGAAGGACCACCCTGTATATTCATCTATAAGACCGTCTCCGAAGCACATATCGGGGACATGAGCTTGTTCAAGGTCTACTCAGGCACCCTCAAGTCGGGTATGGAGCTGATCAATGAATCCAATGGCGTCACCGAAAAGCTCAATCAGCTCTTCGTCGTGGAAGGCGGCAAACGTACAGCCGTCAATCAGCTATTGGCAGGCGACATCGGCGCTACCATTAAGCTGAAGCATACGCATGTCAACAATACGCTCCATGCACGTGGACGCAACTATGAGCTGGCGCCCATAGAATTCCCTCATCCCCTGCTGAGCATTGCCATCGAGCCCGCGCAAAAAGGCGACGAGGAAAAATTATCCACCGCCCTCCACCAGGTACAGGAAGAGGATCCCACCGTAATAGTAGAAGTATCCCAAGAGCTGAAACAAACGCTGATCCACTGCCAGGGCGAGCTGCATCTTTCCATCATCAAGTGGAAGCTGGAGCATATCTCGAAAAATTTGCACGTCAACTTCATTCGCCCGCGTATCCCTTACCGTGAGACGATCCGAAAAATGGTCCAGTCCAGCTATAGACATAAAAAACAGTCGGGTGGCGCCGGTCAGTTCGGAGAAGTATACATGCAGGTGGAACCCTGGTATGAAGGCATGCCCGATCCAAAAGGGCTTTCCGTGCGCGGCCGGGATGAATATGCCCTCGACTGGGGCGGCAAGCTCATCTTCCTGAATTGCATCGTGGGAGGCGCCATCGATCAGCGCTTCCTGCCTTCGATATTGAAAGGCGTCATGGAGAAGATGCAGGAAGGTCCCCTCACAGGCTCCTATGTCCGGGATGTACGGGTCATCGTGTATGATGGCAAGATGCATCCGGTGGATTCGAATGATATCTCCTTCAAGATTGCCGGACTGATGGCCTTCAAACAGGCATTCCAACAGGCCGACCCGCAGATACTGGAACCCTTCTACACCGTCACCGTGCTTTGTCCCGACGATCAGACAGGCGGCATTATCAGCGACCTGCAGACCCGCCGCGCCATCATCGAAGGCATGGACTCCGAAGGACATTTCACCAAGATCATCGGCAGGGTGCCCCTCTCGGAGATGCACGACTTTTCTTCTTCGCTGAGAAGTCTCACACAGGGACGCGCCAAGTTCCGTATGCAATTCCTGGAATATGCGCCCGTACCTTTCGACCTGCAGCGCAAGCTCATCGACGAATACACCAAGGTGGCCGCCCATCACCATCAGGAGGTTTAGTCCCCTACATCCCCCGATCCGTCCCAGGCTTGAACGTCCATGTCCAAGGATGGCCAGGAAATTCCTATCTTAGGCCCCTTAAACATCCATGCATGGACGTAAAAATCGAAGAAACCTGGAAAGAAACGCTTAAACAGGAATTTACCAAGCCCTATTTCCTCCAGATCGCTACCCATCTCAAGTCGGAAAAAATATCCGGCAACACGATCTACCCTCCGGGAAGTCTCATCTTCAATGCATTTAATACCACCCATTTCGATAACGTAAAGGTCGTGATCCTGGGACAGGACCCTTACCACGGCCAGGGACAGGCACACGGACTCAGCTTCTCCGTCCCCAAAGGCATCCCGCCCCCACCCTCGCTGAACAATATTTTTAAAGAGCTGCATAATGACATAGGCGTACCCATCCCCAACCACGGCAATCTCACACATTGGGCCGAACAGGGAGTGATGCTGCTCAACGCATCCCTGACCGTCAGAGCCAACGAGCCGATGAGCCATGCAGGGATTGGCTGGGCCGAATTCACCAATGCCGTTATAGAAAAGATATCCGCCCTGAAAGAGCACACCGTTTTTTTATTATGGGGTAAATTCGCACAGGAGAAGATAAGCCTGGTGGACGAAACAAAACACCTCGTGCTCAAAGCCGCACACCCCTCACCTTTCTCCGCCGATAAAGGATTTTTTGGCTGTAAACATTTCTCAAAGACCAATGCCTGGCTGATAAGCAAAGGCATCGATCCCATCGATTGGAAGTTGAACAATATATGATGAAAAAGCAACAACAGGCCGGTACGACAGCTCCTGTACAAACTGCCGGTTTTACAGATATTCTCTGCAGCCTCTGGGCCGTATGGGTGATTATCATTTTCGTCGTCACCATGCTCATAGTGCTCATACCCTTTTTACTTTTCTCTTATTTCAGAAAGACGCCGCAAAATACGCAGGCCTTTGTCTTCATTTCCCGTATATGGATGGGCGTTTTTTTACCGCTCGCCGGTTGTCCCCTGAGAACAAAAGGAAAAGAGAACTTTAAAAAGGGAGAGACGTACATCGTCCTTTGCAATCACAACGCGCTCCTCGACGTACCCGTCTCCTATCCGGCCATCCCTGGCGGCAACAAGACCATCGCCAAGATCGAAATGGCTAAGATCCCCATCTTCGGGCTGATGTATCGCACAGGCAGCGTGCTGGTCGACAGGAAGGATGAGAACAGCCGCAAAGAAAGCTTCACAAAGATGAAAGAAGTGCTCGATATGGGGCTGCATATGTGTCTCTATCCCGAAGGCACGAGGAATAAGACCGACCAGCCGTTAAAAGAATTTCACAACGGCGCCTTCCGGCTCTCTCTCACCACGGGCAAAGCCATCATTCCCGCGCTGATCTTCAACACCCGCAAGGTCATGCCGCCCAATAAGACCTTTTATTTCCGCCCCCATCCCCTGGCCATGCATTTCCTTCCGCCTGTGATGCCGGAAAAGGCCGACACAGTCGACACGCTCAAACAAAAAGTATTCGACATCATGTTGGACTATTATACAACGCACCAGTCCCTTTATTGATCGTAGAAGTACTTCGTCCGATTGATCTTCAGATCCTGCAGGAATCCCGCCTTCGGACTGATCGTGAAGTTAAAGAAATGACTATACCCTATCAGTGTTGCATTGATCGACATCTGCCAGCAGTGCATATCCCGTGATATCGAGGTGGTCAGCGACTGCATCTTTGCGGCATGTACATCATAATATCCATTCAACCCTATCTTCCATTTTTCCGTCAGGTTGAAATCCCCGCTGTAGTTGATAGAAGAGGTCACCGTTGTCTGATATCCCGAATAATCCGCCTTCAGGGTAGTCGAGAAGTTCAAGGCAAACGAAAGGTTCAGCGACCAGGGTATATTGAAATCTGCAAACTGCGCCGGGTTGTTACGTATATAGTTCAGCTGCGCCTGCTGCTCCTCCATCGTCATGGGGATCTGATCCTGCTGCAACGCCTCCTTGTCCTTTTCCAGCTTCTCATCCTTGGGCTTGCTCTTGAAGCTGGAAGAGATAGCCAGGTTTCCGCCCGTGATCCTGCCTAACGAGAATCCTTTTCCCGGATTCTGCCAGGCCAGTATATTCCGCCTGTGGCCAAGCGAATCCGTTATATAAGGGTCCAGGTTGGCGCCGCCCGTGATATTGATCTTTTGCAGTAGCGTGCTTCGGAAATAAAAAGAGATATTGGACAATTTAAAGCTGTCCGCCAGGTAATTGTAGCTGCCGTTGAACCCAATGCCATCGATGATAGTGGTCTTTTTGATACCGGCGTCGGTAGTATCCTTTTTCGACCGGGTCTTTATCTCGAAGTGGTTATCCAATCCAAAGGATATACCTCCAAACACACCCTCCGAAAATGCTCCATACGTAGCCCCATCAAAATAGGATACACGCTGGGTATATATCGGGACCTTATTGGAAGTATCCGCATTGGGCACAGGCAGGTTGTAATACGCTTTGCTGGCCAGGTCTGGTTTATAGCTCAGGCTGATGGTAGGTCGTATGACGTGTCGGATACCCATCAGCGAGCTGTTCTTGCCGAATTTTTGAAAGGTACCGAAAATGGCCGAGCTCAGGCTCAGGCTGAAAGACACATCCTCCATGGTCCAAATGCCTTTCTGTATGCCCACCGTATCTACTTTCTGCTTGGTATAATCATATTGCCTGAACAGCTTCCGTGAAAACACTCTGTTCGAAAGGCTCATGCCCGGAGTGATCTGTACAGGCCCTTTCAGCGGCAATGCCAGGCTGATGGGAATGCTGTTCTGTGCGCCCCACTGGAAAGTATCGATGACCTTCTTGAAGGTAGCCGCCGAGTCATAAAAGTTGGCCCCGCCGGAGATATTGGTCGTAAGACCGATGCCCAGCTTTTCATACCATTTTGCCTCACCCACAAAATCCTTCTTTTGTAAAGGGTAGATGGTAGGAGCCGTAAAGGTCAGATTGGGTGCGCTGACAGTTATCATACGGGTCAGGTTGTTCTGACTGTGGGTAGCTCCCACCGTGAGGTTATATTTACCATTCCAGGTCTTGGAATAGGTGATAGAAGAACCTAACTGGTTATTATAGGCGGCCGTGGGGTTGTTGGGGACATAAGAATTGTACTTCGTGGACATGACGTTCACGCTGGCGGAAAAGTTGGTCCCCGGCCGCGCCTTGGAGTCCATCGAATGGCTCCAATTGAGGCTCCAGGTCCTGCCCGTCGTATACTCATCCTTACCGGAGCTGCTCAATAGTCGGGTGTTCTGCAGGGCGAAGGCCAGCTGTCCACTATACCGGTATCGTACCCGGTAGGTCGGGGTCACATAAAGATTCCACCCTCCATAGGAATAAAGGTTGGTCCGTAGGGTCACATCAAAATATTCGTTGATCACCTTGTAATAGCCCAGTCCCTCCAATCCGATGCCCGCCTGGTCATTGGCAGTAAACTGAGGGGGCAGCAGGCCCGAATGACGCCCCGTGGAGATTGGGAAAAAGCCAAAGGGGATATAAATAGGGATAGGTACGCCTTCAAACTCGGGATGTATCGGTCCCGTGATGGCGAACTTCTTATTGATCAGCTTCATCTTATTGGTAACGAAGGCGAAGTGCGGTGTATCCAGGTTGCAGGAAGTAAACAGCCCCTTGTAGCCATAAAACTCGTTTTCACTGATCTTTTTCATCTGCTTGGCATGGACATACATGTCAGATCCAGCAACAGTATACGTGTTTTTCGTGACCCCCTTTTGGCTTTTGACACTATATACAATGGTGTCCGACGTCATGGTATTATCCGCCTGTACCATTTTGGGAAGTCCGACGACAAGCCCCGCCGTATCTATCATAGGAGTAGCCGTCACCAGGTTGTGCAGCTGGTCATATTGGATCTTGTAGGCCGTAAGGTCCGCGTCCTTGTATTTAGCGTTGGCTTTATTATAAAGGGTGATCTGTTTGGTGGGGATATCCATGACCACCGAGTCCGAAGCTTTGTAGTCGATAGCGGCTTCCATCGTATCTTTGCTTATCTTATAGTCCGGTGTATCCGATATTTTATGAAGCGAGTCCGGAATGGTGCTGAGGAGCAGGTCGATAGAGTCCAGGCGGGCAGAGTCCCCCAGCTTTAGCACCGAATCCCGGAGTTTCAATACCGAGTCCCTCAGCTTCAACAAAGAATCCCGGGGGATGGTATCCCTGCCGGCGGGCCGGGGCAGAAGTCTGAATCCCGGTTTGCTGGTGTCGGCCAGACTGGTAGAGGGTTTTTCAGGTCCCCGCTTATTAGAAGACCTTAAAAAATTGTAAAATCGTGCAGCGGACGAATAATTTGCGGGACTATTGAACGTTACTGAAAAGAATATAGCAGTAAAAATCAATGTCAGTAAATATTTTGAGCTAATTTTGCGTCCGTTATGATTCATACTTAGCGGGTTCTGTCCAGTAGGCGGACGCACAAAAATAGCCATTACACCATTAAGATTATGTGAAGATTGCATGTAATTCGTGAAAATAACAAATGACTATGATGAAAAAGATGACCTGTTTGTTGATCTTGCCGGTAATTATATGTTCAATTACTGCGTTCACAACACGTCCTCCCCAAAAGCCAGTTCTACGCACTATTATAATAGATCCCGGTCACGGCGGCTTTGATCCGGGCACGGAAGGTCTTTTCTCAAAAGAAAAGGACGTGGCATTGTCCATTTCCCTCAAGCTGGGCAAGGCGATAGAAGAAGCCTTCCCTGATATAAAGCTCGTATATACCCGCACTACCGACATCATGCCCGGCAATATGCCTACCAAAGGGCAGGGTCTGCACTACAGGGCTGAAGTGGCTAATAAATCCAAAGGCGATCTTTTTATCTGCATCCACGCCAACAACGATGGTCATACTCCCGGTCAGTACGCCGTTCATAGGGTCATCGGGCATAAATATGTAGGCAAGAAGAAAAAAAGGCGGGTACCCATCTACGAAACCTATTATGTAAAGAATACCCGCGTAGGCACGGGCACGTATATCTGGAAGGCCGACCGGAATGTATTTAAAGGCAACGCCATCTCCGAAGCCGAAGGAGGTGGTGAGGTGGACGACAGCACTGAAAAGGCCGCCAATGCCTTCGACATGAGCTCCCCCGAAGCCAAGATCAAAGCACAACTATACGAAAAGAAATATTTCGCCAACAGCGCCCTGTTCGCCACCCTGGTGGAAAATGAATTTGTAAAGGCCGGCCGCCACAGCGACGGCGTTATGCAAAGGGACGAAGGTATCCAGGTATTGCAGGCTACAGGCATGCCCAGCGTGCTGATAGAAACAGGCTTTCTCAGCAACAAGGAGGAGGAGATCTATCTCAACAGTGAGGAAGGGCAGGATGAAATAGTACGCAATATTATAGACGCGCTGAAGAAATACAAGGACACTATTGAAGGGCATGCGTCCGGCACAGATGCCAGCGGGACTTCGAACACACCCGGACGGTGATCTATCATTTAACTTTCCCGAAAACGCAGGAGCCGGCAATTTCACTACATTTGTCACCGGAGACTCAAAATATAAAGTACTGATCAAATTTTACAGATGAAAATTTCTAATGAATTTAAGATCGGAGTGCTGGCCGTTGTGGCCGTAGCCGGGCTGATACTGGGTTTTAATTATCTGAAAGGCAGCAGCGCCTTCCATCATAACAAAAAGCTCTATGCCGTATTCGACAACGTGGAGGGCATGGAAGTCTCCAATGCCGTATTGATCAATGGCCTTCAGATAGGCTCCGTATCCGCTATTAACGAGTCGGATCAGGATCTCACCAGGGGCATCGTGGTCACCATCGCCCTGAAAAAGGATGTTCATATTCCCAAAAATTCCATAGGAGTCATCAACTCAGGGCTGATCAGCTCCGCCTCCATCGTCATTACCAAAGGCGATGACGCCCAGTTCCTCCAGGATGGGGACACGCTCCAGACTAAAAAGAAATCCAACCTCCTTGCACAGGTACAGGAGAGCGTAAATCCCGTCATCCTCAAGCTGGGCGGTACACTTACGTCCCTGGACAGCCTCATACAAGCCATCGGCGCCATGTTCGACCCCCGGCTAAAGGGCAATCTCAGCGCCACTATCGCCAACCTGGCTGCATCCACAGCCCAGCTGCAGCTGTTGCTGAACGCCCAGACAGGCGCCCTGGCCCAATCGCTAAAGAACGTCAATACCTTCACCGCCAATTTGGCTAAGAACAACGATCATATCACCCATACCCTGGAAAATGTAGAGAAGACCACCTCCAACCTGGCAGCGGCCAAGATCCCCGAGACGGTGGAAAGCCTTCAATCTGCGGTCAATGATATGAAAGGACTGGTATCAAAGGTCAGCAACAACAATGGCTCGCTGGGTCTGCTATTGAACGATAAAAAACTATATCAGAACCTCGAAGCCACCGCTCGCAGCCTGAATATCCTGCTGGATGATGTACGCGTTCACCCCAAGAGATACGTCAATATCTCCGTATTCGGCAAAAAGGACAAAAGCGGCCCCCTGATGGCCCCCGTAGACTCCACAGCTGCAGTGAAACCCGCTAATAAGTAATGATGAAAAGGCTTCCAAAACGAACCGGAGGTTCGTTGTCCGAAGGACAGACATTAATTTATGCGTGTACGATTCTCATTGGGCTTTTCCTCAGCCAGGCGGCCTTTTCACAATCACGGGTCGGAGGTATCCCTTTCAGGACACCCGGCAACGACTCCATGAAGGTGGTACAGATCCTGAACGCAAGATCCTATCATTCCGAGACAAAGGCCGACTCATCCCAGCTGACCTTCCTCGTTGGCGATGTAAAGATCCGCCAGGAGAATACCCTCATCTATTGCGACAGCATGATCCTCGATCCGAAAAGTAATTTCATAGAATCTTTCGGACACGTACATATCAACGACAACGACTCCACCGACATCTTTTCCGAATACATGAAATACGAAGTGGACAAAAAGATCGTACACTTCCAAAAGAATGTGAGGCTGACAGATGGCAAGGGTGATCTTACCACACAGGAGCTGCAATACGACCTCAATCAAAAGGTCGGCACCTATGACCATGGGGGTAAGATCGTCAACAAGGGTTCCGTTCTCACCAGCGAGCGTGGTATTTATTACGAAGAGACAAAAGATGTCTATTTCAACAAGAATGTGGTGCTGAGGGACCCGCAATACGACCTCTCTGCTGATTCACTGGAATACAATACAGCTACCCAGCGCTCTACCTTCATCACCGAGACCTTTATCCAGTTCAAGGACAGCACCCGGCGCACCGTTCATACAAGGGAAGGGTATTATGATCTGCCCAATCACAAGGCTTATTTTGGCAAGCGCTCGGTCATCACCGATGGCGGTCAAAAGCTGGTAGGCGACAGCGTCAACATCGATGACAGCACGGGCATCAGCACCGCCGTTGGTCATGCGGTGTACAGAGATACGGCGGAAGGCGTATCCATCATTGCCGGCCGGATGTTCAACAACAAAAAGAAGAATTATTTCCTGGCCACGGAAAAGCCCCTGATGATCCTTAAACAGGACAAAGACTCTATTTATATCGCAGCCGATACATTCTTTTCCGCCAGGTTGATCGACAGACCGAAAATGACCGAAAAGGTGGAAACCATGGACAGTCTGCACCGGCAGTATGTCGACAGTCTCTATAAATCCTCTTCGGACAGCCTTCACAGGATTGCCGCTGAAGGCATCAATGCAAAGGATACGCTGTCAGCAGCCAGTCCCGATAGCGCCCATCCCATGGTGGTCAAGGTCAGGGGAGACAGCCTGACAAAGGCGCCCCTCGACAGCACCGCTCGAAAGTTGGTCTCCGACAGTCTCTCGAAAAAGCTTACGGACAGCAGCCAGTTGGCCCGGCAAAGGATCACGGACAGCATCCAGCTCACCCGGCGCACCGACAGCATCTCTCAAAAGCTCGCCTCCGACAGTCTTTCCAAAAAGCTTGCGGACAGCGCACTCCTTGCAAAGCCAAAGGGTAAGCAAAATCAGCCGCCCGGACGCGCCGGCATGAACAAGGCCGGAGGCCGCCCTCCCCTGAACAGACCCGCATTGCAGCAGCCCCCCACCCTCGCCGCCGCTGACAGCGCCGCCCGCCCATCCGCACCTTTACAGGCAGCACGGCAACCCGAACCCGACCGCGATCACGAAAAATTTACTGACACAGCTAAATCCCCCATCACAGACAGCACCCTGCGGTATATCCTCGCTTATCACCACGTCCGCATATTCTCCGACTCCCTGCAGGCCGTCGCTGACAGCATGTATTACTCCGGTCAGGACTCCATCTTCCGGCTCTTCTATAACCCTATCGCCTGGGGCAATGGCAACTACCAGATCACGGGCGATACGATGTATGTCTATACGAAAAACAAAAAGGCCAACAGACTCTATGTCTTCGAGAATGGACTGGCCATAAATAAAGTGGCCAGGGATTTCTACAATCAGGTCAAAGGCACCACCATAAATGCCTATTTTAAGGACGGACAGGTGGACTATATGCGCGCCAAAGGCAATGCCGAAAGTATCTACTATGTACAGGATGATAATAAGGCCTATACAGGCGTCAACAAGGCACACGCTGACATCATCGATATGATCTTTGCCGCCAGGTCCGACACCAGTGGAAGAGAGCTGCGTAAGGTCATATTACGCAATGACGCTGAAGGCAGCATGATCCCCTTCAAAAAGGTCAATTTCGACGACATGCGCCTCCGCGGCTTCAAATGGCAGGAAGCACGCCGCCCCAAGACAAAAGAAGAGCTCTTCGAATAACCGAACGAAGGTTACGGGCGATGCCCAAAGGTTTCGCTACACCACCTCCCTATTTTAAGAAAGTTCTAACAGAGGGCCATTAATATTTTAGGCCCTTTTGCCGTTCAAAAAGGCAGAGCAGGCCACAGGTCTGCTGGCTGTGACCGAGCCATGGCGAAGGTCATGAACGAGAAGGAGCGTGTCGAAGCAGCTCCGCCGAAGTTCCCATCATTAGACGTGCGCCGGGGATGGGTTACCTTTCGGAACAAACCTTACCCGGCGCACAACCTTCTTACTTATGCGAGTAATCATCCTTTGCCTGGTGTTCCTGGGAGCCACCAGCCTGTTCAATCATGTGTCAGCACAGGACTATAAGTTTGCGATGGGCGTCCGGTTCAGCTCCGCCGCTCCGACCCTGAGCAACTCTATCAGCGTAAAATATTTTATGGATGAAACACGTGCACTGGAGGGGCTTATTTCTTTTGGCGACCGGTTTGGAATTGGCGCCCTGTATGAAAAACATCAGCTTATTGGCGGCACACCGGCTTTTACCTGGTTCTATGGTGGGGGCGGCTACCTGGGCTTTGAAACCATTACCGACGCCGATCATGTCCAAAGCCACAAGACTTTCCTCGGCCCCACCGGTATCGTAGGCCTGGACTACAAATTCCAGAACGCCCCCCTCAACCTCTCTCTCGACTGGAAGCCCGAGCTCGACATCATCCCAAAGATCAATTTCGTACCCGACGCCTTCGCCCTCACCGCCCGCTTTACCTTCAAGTAAGATCACCCCGTCCAATACCTTTCATCCCGTCCAATATCCTTTGAACTCCCCCTCCCGTGCGCCAAGGCCCTCCTCCCCCGCCGACAGCCGCCAACCGGTCGGCCCAATCTTTTTATCCCGTTAGTCTCCAATCTCCTTTCTGCCTCACTCGCTAGCATCTCCCGATCTAACAAAACCGCAAAAAGCCGCATAAAACTCCCATTCGTCGCAATCTTCTAGATTAAATTCTCGTAAATTCCCGCATTTTTTGGCACATTTTTAACTATTATGCATTTTTATGCGGCTTTTTGCGCTACCTTCAATCGGTCTTTAACCAAAACTGCCATGAAAAAGCCCGCATCACCTATTCGATCCACCGGAAGACCAGGCTCTTTTGCCCGGGCATTACACCGCTACATTCTCTTGTCAATCAGCCTAATAGCTATATCTTACCCCTGCTCCTCACAAAAACCCGATAACAGCCTTCGCATCGCCTTCCTGACGGATATCCATGTTTCACCAGGCGCCGTCAGCGAATCCAATCTCGAAAACATCGTTGCCGAGATTAACACAGGCGGCTTTGACTTTGCGGTCGTCACCGGTGACCTCACCAACACCGGACTCGACACAGAACTGATCACAGTACACGGCATCCTGAGTCAGCTTAGGATCCCCCTTCACATCGTGCCCGGCAACCACGAAACCAACTGGTCCGAATCCGCCTGTCAGACCTTCCCCCGCCTCTGGGGCAGCGACCGCCTCTTCTTCTCCTCCGGTAACTACCTCTTCATAGGCTTCGACACAGGTCCCTTTCTCAAAATGGGCGACGGACACGTAAAAGAAGAAGATGTCCAATGGATCAAACAAACACTCGCCCAGGCAGCCACGCCAGGCCGGACAGTCATATCCCTCGCTCACTATCCCCTCGGCGACGG
>Ga0105237_10001788_pt1 | contig 27807 bp, 26 predicted proteins | sample KBSC24metaG_FD_81520 | JGI IMG/M metagenome (GOLD analysis project Ga0105237, IMG submission 81520) | Corn rhizosphere microbial communities from Kellogg Biological Station, Michigan, USA - KBS C2-4 metaG | ecosystem: Host-associated > Plants > Roots > Rhizosphere > Soil | place: Michigan, USA... | reverse complement strand
GCTACAGCTTCGGCCTGTAAAAAATACGACTCAGCAGCCAGCATCATGATCGAGCTTTGGTTAGCCCCTTTAGAATACGCAGGCCCGGCACCGCTGGTGTTTTTTGTGCCCAGGATATTAACCGCATCGCCGAACACGTTGCCATGGTAAATGCTTGGTACTGTAGAGGATGAGCCGGCGGGAAGCACTTTTGAAAACATCCGCGCTAAACGCAGGGTATCGTCGGTGCTCCTGAGGTATTCGATAGAAAAGGCATTGGCCCTGAATATATTGCTGTTGCCGCCGGGGTTACCGTTGGCGTCCAGAACAAAATTTCCATAATATGGATTTTGCTGACCGGCCGTATTAGCATAACCGGGGTTAACCAGTGCATCTGCGGTAATGTATGCGCTACCGGATGCAGGCAAGCCAGCCTTTAGTGTACTACCTGAAAGGTTGCTCTCTCGAATGGCTAAGCGCAATTTCAGTGTATTAGCAAATTGTATCCATTTGGTCATGTCGCCACCATACATGGTATCGGATGTACCAGGGTTAGTACCATCCTTACCGGCTAGTGCAATGGCAGCATCCAGTTGCTTTGCCAGGTCGGCATAAATATCAGCGCCTTTATCGTACTTAGGGAAAAGCACGGTTGACGGTTTAAATGCGTCGCTGTATGGCACGTCATTAAAATTATCAACCAGGTTCTCGAAATCCCAGGCTTTCATGATCATTCCGATAGCCTGGAAATGTGCCAATGAAGGATCTTTTGCTGATGCGTTTATCAAATTATTAAAATTTGTCGCATTGGAAAACAGGTCCGTCCAAATGGCGGGCGAGAAGTCGGTATTACCAAACTGGTACTGAAATACCTGTGCAGGAGGCACAACGCCACCATTCCATGACCAGTATGCACTCCAGATATCATAAATAATATAGTCGCCTACTTTGATTGTCGGCGCAGTGGTAAGCGCACCGGCCAATGTTAGCTGCGGCGTAGTAACTGAGGGGAAATTGGGGTTCGTCTCCAGGCTCAGAAAATCCTTTTTGCAACCGGTAACGCCCGCTGCAAGGATCACTGCTATAATTAATATATACTTTTTCATTTTCTTTCCGTATTTAAATTAGAATGTCAATTTCAGGTTGGCGCCAAAAACCCTTGTACCCGGCGTAATATTGTCGGTATTGAAACCCCTTGTATTGTTGAAAGGGTTAACATCAGAAAACTCAGGATCAGTGTACGGATTACTCTTAGGCACCCAGATGAACAGGTTACGACCTGTCAGGGCAAAATTTGCACCTTTTATGAAATGAGATTTATTGATAAACTGGCTCAAATCGAAATTAAGGCTCACTTCGCGAAGTTTCCAGAAAGCGCCGCTTGATACTACAGTTGAGTTTACGGTGCTATAAGCCGATCCCTGCCAGAACGCATAGTTACCATCGCGGGTAAGTACACTGGTGTTAGGCACATACACGCCGGGAGAGGTTTGGATACTGGAGTTTGGATAAATAAACCTTTCGCGGCCTGCTTCAGCTGTCACATAACCGGCACCGGTAAAATCAAGCGATTGGCCGATAGCATTATCGATCACGTTGCCGCCGCGATATTCGGCAAGGGCGTAAAGGGATACAAATTTATAGCCTACCGTAAGGTTTATGCCGAAATTGTATTTAGGCGTTGTGCGACCAAATGATACCAATGTGCCCGACCTGCTTGGATAACCGGTGTTAGCATCCACCACCACACGGCCCTGCGGGTCGCGGACGAAGTCGGTTGTCCTTAACATCGGGAAAGGCTGACCAACTACCGCAAATTGGTTATTACCCAAATTTAACTGGTTAACACCAGGGAGCAGTGACAACACTTTGGAGTCATTATCCGAGAAATTGGTGCCCAATCTTAACAATACCTTGTTGTTTACCTTGGTTAATATGTCGCCCGCCAACTGGAGCTCGAAACCTTTTGACTGGGTTTCGCCGATGTTTAATACCGAGGTGCTGTAACCTGTAGCGATAGAGGTAGCAATGGGGACGGTTTGATCTTTATCATGCTGGTTATAATAAGTTACATCCAGGTTCATGCGGTCGCCAAATAAGGCAAAGTCGGTACCTATTTCAAATTCCGTAGTTATTTCAGGTTTCAATGTAGGGCTGTAGTTGGTAGTACCTGCACTTAACGCGCCTAATGAACCATATGGGAAACCCGCAGTAAGCGTGTTGATATTAAGAATCTCGTAAGGGCTGATATCAATATTACCCACGCGGCTTACTGAGGCATATATCTTCCAGAAATTTAAGATCTTATTATCCTTAAGGCCGGGTATAATGTTGGTTGGTATAAATGATATTTTACCAGAAGGGTAGCTGAATGAGCGCTCCGCTTTGGAGAGCCTTGAATCCTGCTCATTCCTCAAGGTAGCATCAAGGGTAAGGAAATCTTTATAGGTAACGTTGAAATCACCGAAGAAGGCGATCTGCCTGATGGTTTCTTCATCCTCAAAAGCAGTGATCAGCCCACCTATCGTATTGATGTTATAAAAGTTCTTTAGCAACAGGTTGTTACTGCCACTGCTCATGAACTTACGGTGCTGCTGCCAGATGGTGTTACCCAGGATCAGGTCGGCTTTAAAATCCTTGTAGAAGGTATGATGAAAATCAAGCAAGGCATCACCCTGAATACGATTATAACCTGCACCGGGGCTGTTGTTGAAGCTTCCGTCACCATATTGGGTAAAATCAACCAGGGTACCGGGAGATTTTCCGGTAGTTTTGAATTGCGAAGGCAGGTTGCTGGCTTGCAGGGGATCGGTGATGGAATAGGCGCTGAAATCAACTTCCTGCTGCGTTTGACGCTCCTGCGCTACACCATAATTATTGGATATGCGATAACTGGCCGACAACCATTTGGTAGGATCAAGCTTAAAGTTAACGTTGGATAACAAGATATCCCGGGTAGTGTTGTGCCGGGTATGCTTAATAATCCAGTATGGGTTGACCGCGTATGCGTCATAGAAATTGCTCGGGTTACCAATGTCGCTATCGGGGTCCTCATATTTTTTGATATCCAGCATGGCAGGGAGCTGCAGCACACCGCCATATAAGCTGGTTTCTGCAAATTGCGGAACATAGTTTGAACCGTAAGTGCTGATATTGGTTTTGGTATATCCTACCGAATAATCCACAGAGAATATGCCATAGGTACGGTGGCCGCGGATAGAGAATGCGTTTTTGACGTTTTTATCGTCAGGTACGATGGTTGTGCGGTAAGCGTTCTGGGCGGATACAAAGAGTGAGTTTTTAGCATCACCCTGCGAATAGGAAATATCATTTTGTTCGGTGTAACCTGTTTTGAAGAATGATTTTATGGGACTGGTCGGGAACGCGGCATATTTGGCGGTCGGCTGGAAACCACCGGCGCTATCCAGGGGCCCGCCGATCGGCACGATCGAGCCATCATAACGGGGGCCGTATTCCTGGTTCTCGAATTGAACATAACCATAAGCGCCCGTGATCGGATCGATGATCTCACCTGCGCCCGGGCCGAACTGGTTCTGAAGTTTTGGATAGAATGCCACCTTTTCGAACTGGAAGGAGTTTTGATAAACAATAGTTGGTTTGCTATCACCCGTACCTCGTTTGGTGGTGATCAGGATAGCACCGTTGGATGCTTCTGACCCGTAAAGCGCTGCTGAACCTGCTCCTTTCAGGATACTGATATCAGCGATATCATTCGGGTTGATGGATGAAAGCGTAGCAGAAGGAATAGGAACACCATCCAATACGATCAACGCGTTATTGTTACCCATCAGTGACCGGTTACCGCGCAAAACGATGGAAACGTTTGGATCAACACCATTATCTAATGTATAGATGGCCAAACCGGCAACTTTTGCCGTCAAGCCGTTGGCGATGTTAGTAACGTTTGTGGTGGTAAGTTCCTTCGCTGTAACCTGCGCAACTGCATAGCCCAATTCGGATTTGGGATGCTTGATGCCGAGGGAGGTGGTAACCACTACTTCGCCAAGACTGGTTGAGTTGGCCGATAACGCCACGCTGATAGCGCTTTGAGTACCTATTACCACTGTTTGCGTGGTATAACCCACAAAGGATATCACGATGGAGCCGCCGGCAGGCACGCTTAACGTGAATTTACCGGTGGTATTGGTTTGCGTACCAACATTGGTATTCTTTACTTTTACCGTGGCCCCGGGAATGGGCAGGCCATCCTCTTTGGCCGTTACCGTACCGGTAATTGTACGGTTTTGTGCTTCAGCATAAAAAGATGCAGAAAAGCATAAAAAAATTATCAAAAGTAATTTTCGTTTCATGTTTAGTTAGTTAAGAAAATCATTAATTAGTGTACTGCTTCGTGTAAAATTGCGCGCACGCAACCGAGCTTACGGAGGTAGGAATGCCTGGGTAATCATAAGTTTGTTCAGTTAATGTTAAGTTGTAATTTTAGGCAAAATGGAGTGAGCGCAATATGCCAAACCTCTGATTTTCACAACCAAGAGTGTATTTATACTGAGTATCAAACTTAAAAAAGAACGTAGTGAGAGGGTTTACCGATTAGATAAAAGTCAAATTATGGCGATACCCTAAGTGTATTGGAATAAAAAATAGCGCAATGGATTTCTCAGTTTTTCAGAAAGGAAAAGCAATAGAAAACAAGCCCTGCCGACTGGCAGGTTTTTTGAGTGTAAATGAAGGTTTTTCGCCTCTTTAAAAGCGAATATTTTATTCGTCCATTGCTCCCATCACCAGCTCTTTGTAGCTGCGACCGATGGGTAATTGCTTGCCGTTTATTTCCAATGACGAACTGTTGTAAGCTTCGATCTTTGACCGGGACACGATAAAAGAGCGGTGTATCCTTAAAAAATCATTTTTGGGCAATTGCTCCTCTATTTGGCCTAACTGGAATTTGGTTACCAGGATCTTGTCCGCAGTAAATATCTTTACATACTCCTTCAGGCTTTCGATATATAATATGTCTTTAAAATAAAGCTTCACTTTCTTTTTGTGAGTGTTTACAAAAAGATGGTCCTTTCCTTCGGGGATAAATACCGGTGATGCATTGGGATTAGCTGTACCTATATTCTTTAATTTGTTTACCGACTTCAGGAAACGGCCAAACTCGATCGGCTTCAATAAATAATCCACTATATTCAATTCATATCCCTGCAAGGCATACTCGTGGTAGGCGGTGGTAATGATCACATTCGGCGGATTCTTCAGCGTCTGCACAAAATCAAGGCCCTTTAATTTGGGCAGGTTGATATCCAGGAAAATCAAGTCGATGTTGTTGTTGCGAAGGCCATCCAATGCCCTGATTGCATCAGGGTAGGTTTGCTTCAGGTTCAGGAACGGAACATCCGCGATATAGTCCTGCAGTATCTCGGCTGCCAGCGGCTCATCTTCAATTATGATACAATTATATTGCTGCATGGCTGTTCAAATTGATCTTGAGGTCCACATTAAAATTGTCGGCCAGGTTATCGATCACCAGGGTAAAGTCCCGGTACATCAGCTCCAGTTGCCGGCGCACATTGCTTAAACCTATCTTTTCGCGCACATCATTGGCGCCATCATACTCTTTAGAGTTATTTACAAAAAAGCTCAGGTTCCCATTCTTTAATACGATGCTTATCGCGATACAGGTTTCCTCGGTGGTTTCACTTACCCCATGTTTAAAGGCGTTCTCGATAAAAGGCAGCAGGATCAGCGGTGTGATCAATTGTTCTGTATCGTCGATCTGCTTATCAAATGTCAGCTTTAAGCGATCGTTATACCTGATCTTCTCCAGTTCCACATAATCTTCCAGTATACGGATCTCCTCGGCAATGGTGATCGTATCCTTACCTGATTCGTACAATATAAACCTTAGCAGCTTGGAAAGCTTTAATACGATCTCTGGCGCCTTGTCTGATTTTTTGCGGGAAAGGCTGTAAATGTTATTCAGCGTATTGAATAGAAAATGCGGGTTGATCTGGTTCTTGAGGAATTTAAGCTCTGTGCCTAATTTTTCGCGCACCAGGTCCTTTTCGTTACGCAAGTGCTCGATCTGCATCCGGAAAAGTTTTAGCGCCACAGCAATACCTGCTACATATCCTGTATCAAGCAGAGAAACAAAAACCTTATTGGGGTTATAAACCTCAGAGAAATCGACTGGTTTACCCGGATTAAGCTCGGCCATCAAAATATAATTTCCTGCCAGGCGATGTATAAAGATGGCAACCAGGAAAGCGATGATAAACTGGGGTATTAAAACCGGCAACCGGCCGCGCATATTGAGGGCCTGCGGCGTAAACTTATATAAAACCCAATAGGTAAAAGCGATCTTTCCGGGTAAAAGCGAGATACAAAACCATATAGCCTGCAACACCACTTTTGCCTGGTGATTTTGGTCGTAATAACCGTGTATCCAGGCGTATTCGATCAGCGTTTCCTGGATACAGTAAGCCAGCCAAAATAGTAAATGTCTCAAAAATCGCTTGTTCACATCATGAATGTCGGAATAATTCCCCGAGCATCCACAATAAAAACACCAACAACCGATAATCGTGTACGAACGACAAAATTTGATATATAAATGCATCCCATGCTTAGCAGTCGCCCATCAGTCGGTTAAAAGGTGCCGTATGTAGCCTTTATTTTTTCGGAATAAAAGATGCCTCATATTTATTATAACAATGGCCGGGGATATAGTATGGTACACCCTGCCTGATGAGCATATTTATTTAATTAACTATTTAACATGTCAGTTTTTACTCCATCGCAGCAGCCTGTTATTCAAAAATCTGTACAGGGCATTTTATCCACCTTTATTATTACCTGGTTCATTGCGGGTACACTTGACGCCCTTGCGGCGGGCTTTATTTTAGCCCAGGGTCATGTGGCGGAAATGTTTCAATATATCGCCAGTGCCGCTTTTGGCAACGCGGCTTTTTCCGGAGGCACGGGTATGGTATGCTGGGGCATCGCGTTTCACTATTTTATTGCGGGCTGCTTTACCGCGTTTTATTTTATCATTTATCCTTACCTGGCATTTTTGAAGAAGAGCATCATTTGGAGTTCGGTGCTTTATGGGGTGTTCGTGTGGGCGGTGATGCATATCGTGGTACACTATTTTACCGCACTGCCAAAAGGCCCGTTTAATTGGATCGGCGCGATAAAGAATGCAGTGATCCTGATGTTCACGATCGGGTTGCCAAATTCATTTTTCAGGCGGCGGATATAGCCTTGTACCAACTTGTACAAACATGAAAAGCCGTTGAATGGCATGGTTGAAGGCTTCGATCTAACTTCGGGCTTATAAACCTGGTAACATTTAAAAACCTACGAAAGTATTAATCACAAATGACATGGAATACAGGAAGCTAACCTTAAATACACCCATCGAATCAGTTGAATTTTTGGTTGATAATATGGGGTTTGAAATTATCAAGGACCCGTTTGATACGAGCAGGGATATCCTGGTAAAAAACAAAAGCGGCAACTCTTTTAAATTATTACTAAGAGTGGATGATGCATCCAGATCGCCGGTGGTGGTTTACTCGCGCGACTGCCTGAAAGACTATTTCAATTTAAAACTATACGGTATAAATTTTATAAAGGAGCCGCATTATACAGTAGAGGGTTTGACGGCTGAATTTACCGATAACAACGGCAACCAGTTCAGGCTATTGGAAAAAAGAACGTACGAGGAGGATTAACATGAAAACGATAAAAGTACTCAGTAATCAAAATAAGCTGTACAGCGAAACCACTTGCGAGGCGTATTACAAGAATGAAAAGAGTGACTTTTCCATCAGGCTGGCCTTTACTGGTAACGAGGAATATTTTTTGGCTGATAAGGCTTTGAAGATCTATCCCGGCTATTTCCTGGTGCTGAATGAGGGAACGAGCTATCAGCGCAAGATCTATACTGATACTCCGGCCAGCACATTTTCGGTACAGTTTTCAAGAACTTTCCTGGGCGATTTCCATCGCTCGATGGTTTGCAGCGATGATGAACTGCTCGATTTGCCATTTGACAACAATGACTACTGTCCCACTTTTCATGAAACGCTGTATCCCTTTAAGAATGACCTGATGTTTAACGTATTGCACCTGAAGCACCATTTTGACGCCGGTGAGAACAATGAACTATTGATGAACGAATACCTGCGCCATACCCTGCTGCTGTTTTACCAGGTATATAATAAGGAGATACATGTTAACAGCAACCAGCTTAACCTGGTGAAACCATGCACGCGTAGGGAAATATTTAAGCGATTGAACAACGTAAAGGATTATATGATCAGCAATTACAGTCGGTTGATCTCCGTAGAGGAGCTGAGCAGGGTGGCTTGCCTGTCTGAATGCCATTTGTATAAATTATTTAAGGAACTGTATAATTGCTCACCTCACCAATACCTGCTGAAAATACGATTGCAAAGGGCGAAGCATTTGTTGAACAATACTGATTATTCAGTCAATGAGATCGTGGGGATGGTGGGGTTTGAAAATTCGAGCTCGTTTATCAGGTTGTTTAAAAGAAATTTTGCAGCTACGCCCAAGGAATACAGGTTGAACAATGTAGCCTAATTTAACCTGCTATTGGTTGCCCCCGGTGTGGTACGCCCCGGGGGCTTTTTTTATGGATTTATATGTCATTTTTACCAAAAACCCTGCAATTTTTAACATAAATACCAGTAAGCGAGGATTTAGCATATTATTGATATATCTTTAGCATACTAAAGCTACTTGCTAAAACCGTTGACCTAATCGATACAGATCATGAAGACCAAACTATCACAGTACCTGTTATGCGGTGCTTTTATAATTGCTGCCGCCATGCAGGCGAATGCCCAAACTAAAACCGACCAGGCTATCGAAACCAAAATAGCCGGTTTGATGAAAAAGCTGACGCTGGAAGAAAAGATATCCATGCTGCATGCTAACAGCATATTCGGCACGGCGGGTGTACCGAGGCTGGGTATACCGGGATTGATGACGGACGATGGTCCGCTGGGCGTACGTGAAGATGTGCAGCAAAACTGGGCACCGGCCGGATTGACCACCGATTCTGCAACGTTTTTCCCGAACGGATCGGCACTGGCGGCTACCTGGAACCCCGACCTGGCTTACCGCTATGGTCATGACATGGGCGAAGAAGCCAATGCGCGTAAAAAGAGCGTGATGCTGGCACCAGCCTTCAATATTGCACGCACACCGCTTTGCGGCCGTACTTATGAATATTACTCGGAAGACCCCTTTTTGAACGGGCGTTTGGCGATACAATCTGTAAAAGGCATACAGAGTCAGCATGTGGCAGCTTGTGTGAAACATTTTGCAGCCAACAACCAGGAGATAGAACGCGGACGCATTAATGTGGAAGTGGACGAGCGTGCACTCAGGGAGATCTATTTGCCTGCATTTAAGGCATCGATCATAGAAGGCAAGGCCTGGACGATCATGTCGGCCTATAATAAACTACGTGGTCAATACTGTTCTGAAAATGATTACCTGCTAAACAAAATATTGAAGGGTGAATGGGGATTTAAAGGCGCCGTGATCAGCGACTGGGGCGGCACGCACAGCACGGTGGATGCCGCCAATTATGGTTTGGATGTAGAAATGGGCACCGAGCCACCGTATGAAAAATACTTTTTCGCCAATCCCTTATTGGAGGCAGTTAAAGCCGGTAAGGTAAGCCAGAAAACTATTGATGAAAAAGTTCACCGTATTTTGTGGGTGATCTATCACACTTCATTCAGCGCGGGTATCCCGGCAGGGAAACAGAATACGCCAGAACACAGCAAAACAGCCTATGATATTGCTTCGGAATCTATTGTGCTGTTGAAAAACGAAAAACATTTGCTGCCGTTAAACACATCTTCTATAAAAACTTTAGCCGTTATTGGCGATAACGCTACACATCAATTTCATTCGGGTGGTTTTGGCGCGGGTGTAAAGGCGCGTTACGAGGTGACCGCCCTTGCGGGCTTGCAGGGCAAATTGCCAAAGAGCATCAGCATCAAGTTTGCACAGGGATATTCGGGTGCGTTTAAACAGCATGGCAATATCATTAATGATGAAACCAAACCAGCAGATCCGGCGATGGTTCAGGAAGCAGCTAATACAGCAAAGAGCGCGGATATGGCCATCCTGTTCGTGGGCGCTAACCGGGATTATGAAAGCGAAAGCAGTGACCGCCGTGATTTGAGTCTGCCATTTGGTGAGCAAACTTTGATTGATGCAGTAACGGCAGCTAACCCAAATACCATTGTGGTAGTAGTTGGCGGCGCGCCGTATGATATCGGGCAGATCAAGAAGAATAACCATACCATTGTATGGTCGTGGTACAACGGCTCTGAAAATGGGAACGCATTGGCTGATGTGCTGCTGGGCAAGATCAACCCGTCGGGTAAATTGCCGTTCACTTTCCCTGCATCGCTGGATCAATCTCCGGCGCATGCTTTAGGCGCATATCCGGGCAAGAATTTGCAGGAAGAATACAAGGAAGGTATATTAGTAGGCTACCGCTGGTTCGATACCAAGAAGATAGAACCGCTGTATTGTTTTGGTTATGGCCTTTCCTATACTGATTTCGAATATTCAGGCTTGCATACCAGCAAAACAAGCTATACTAAAGCTGATCACATCACCGCAACCGTGAAAGTGAAGAACACCGGGAAATATGCCGGGAAAGAAACGGTGCAGTTATATATCAGCAAGGTGGGCTCTAAAGTAGAGCGTGCAGACAAAGAACTGAAAGCCTTTAAGAAGGTGATGATACCTGCCGGGGGATCGGCTGATGTAAACCTGAATGTTGCTGTAAGCGACCTGGCTTATTATGACGTGGCAGCGAAGAAATGGGTGGTTGAGCCGGGTAAGTATAAAGTGCTTGCGGGGACATCATCGAGAGATATTAAGGGAACGGGGGTTATAACGGTGAATTGATTGTAAGCGAGGACGCTTACGATGGGTTGGGTTCAAGCATGGACGCTTGAACCGGCAATTATATTGCTATTTTGGTTTTAAGCCTGTATATTGAGGCATTAAAAATCTAAATAAAACCCACATAAACAATGAACCTATTTTTGCGCGCAAAACACTGGCAAATTTTCCTGGTTGCTTTTGGTTTACCATTTGTATTTCAAATGGTGATGATGGTAACTATTTTTTCGGAAATTGCACATAACCACAATCCAGAAGTGCTTTTTACTTTTTTTAAGGTGTTTCCGCTATTGATGGTACTGTTTATCGGCACCACACTCGGATGGGAATATTCGGTCGCTATCGGGCTGCAAAAGCTTGTTCCGCCTAATGTGAAGATGAAGGTGACCAAATTCAAGATATTCTTTTTTATCCCGGTTACCTATTTGTGCCTTATTATTGCATTTACAACCTATCTTTTTTCAGGCCATATTCCAACGCAAAGCAATCCACCCGGCCCTATCTTTTTTTCAGTGTTTGCGATAATCTTCCCAATACACCTATTCTCCGTGTTTTGCCTTTTCTATTGTTTATATTTTGTCGCCAAAACCTATAAGACCGTAGAACTACAAAGGGCGGTTATTTTCAGCGATTTTGTAGGCGAGTTTTTTATGGCCTGGTTCATCTTTATCGGTATCTGGATCATGCAGCCGAAAATCAATAAAATGGTAGAGGAGCGTGAAGGCGATATGGGTGTGATGACGGAGCAGTAGATACACTATAAGACAAAACTCTTCTTCTTGAAAGGCTTTGACAGCTTTTGAAATTTGTCAAAGCTGCCCCATCCGCTAAGTGCACGTAACTAAACGGGCATGTTCCTCCCGCCTTTCCGGCTTTATTCTTGAATGGTTTAAAATAAACCATTAATTAATAAACATCCCCCAAAACTTATCCGTATAAGCAAACTGCAGAATAAATTTTAACGCAACTGGCTGATTATATTGAATAAAAGTATAAAATTGAGAATCTACATCCTTATCTTCTTTTTCCTGGCCCTATTCAGCGGAATGGCTTTGGCTGATACCGCCGTGGGTGATACAGCCAACATCAATCGCCTGAACAAAGCGGCAGCGGCGCATTTCCGATCCGATCCCGACAGCACATTTCAGCTTGCTAAGCAAAGTATCGCATTATCAAGAAAGACCGGTTATGCACAAGGATTAGCGGACGGGCTGGTGCAGGAAGGGCATGCCAGTTATTTTAAAGGTAAATCAGCCGATGCCATCAAAGATTTTGATGAGGCGATAGGGATCTATAAAAATCTGAATGACCAAAAAGGCCTGGCTGCCTGCTACGTGCAATACGGACGTATGTATAATATACTGGCTGATTATTCCAAAGCGCTGGGTTATTTAAACATGGCCCTGGCGATAGATAAAAAAGTAGGCGATGAATACGCTTTAACCGATTGTCATAAAAATATAGGCATCGTATATTTCAGCCAGGGTAAGTTATCAAAGGCGCTTGATTTTTATTATGAGGCGCTGTTTATCGCGGTAAAAAACCATTACAGTTTACTTACGGCCGAACTGTATAATAATATCGGGGTGATACTCCAGAACATGGAAGTGTATCCCAATGCGCTCGAATACTATAAAAAGTCCATCGCCATTTTTGAAGGTACGAACAACCTGCAGGCCCTGGGAACCCTGCACGAAAACGTCGGCGAGGTCTTGCTTGCACAGAACGACTATGATAATGCCATTAAATACCTGACCAAAGCTAATAATATCGCCAAAAGGCAGCATGACCAGGATGGCTTGAGTTCGGTGTATACCGACCTGGGCCTGTGCTATGCCAATAAGAACCAGTTTCAGAAGGCTATCAGTTACCTGGATACGTCGTTGCGGATTGGCATTAAATACAAGATCGTTTATAACCAGGCTTACTCGCTCATCGGCTTTGCCACGGTTTATAATATGCAGAAGGATTATAAAAAAGCCTATTCATATGCTTTGCAGGGGCAGCAACTGGCCATTAAGCTGGGTAATTTATCCGTGAGGGCAAATGCGGCGCTACAGTTGAATAAAACACTGGCCGGGTTGGGCAGGGTTACCGAAGCCTACCAATCATTAAATGAATATATCGAACTGAAAAAAGGTTTGAAGGATAATGAAAGCATCCAAAAACTAACCTCTTACAATTTCGAGCTGAGCTTCGCGGTTAAACAGCGTTTGGTTGAGCAGGAACAGCGGGACAAAGATCTGCTATATAAACAGGATTCGCGTGCGCAACGCCTTACCAACCTTATTTTCTTTATCATCATTATAGCGATGGTGGCGACGACCGGGATCTATTACACCGAAAAACGCAAACAGCAAAAAATAAATAAACTGCTGGAGAATAAAAATACCGAGGTGCTTCAGCAAAAATCCGACCTGAACGACCAGGCAGATAAGTTGAACAGCCTGAATAATTTGAAGGACCGTCTGATCGCCATTCTGGCACATGACTTACGGGCGCCGTTGAGCACGCTGCGTGGTTTATTTGGCCTGCTGCAGGATGACTCCATATCGCACCAGGAATTATTGGACATGATACCGGGCGTACTGAAAAAACTGGAATACACTTCTGATTTCCTGGATACCCTGCTCTTCTGGATCAATAGCCAGATGGAGAATTTTGACCGGGCGGCTAAAAGCTTTTCGGTAAAGCAAATAGTCGCTGCAGAAACGGAAAGCTATCATGAACAGGCTTCCTTAAAAGGAATCAATTTATTTGAGAATATCCCAGATAATATACTTGCACTGGCTGACCCGGATTCGGTAAGGATAGTTACCCGTAATTTGATCACCAACGCGATCAAGTTTTCGGATAAGGATGACGTGATCGAGGTTTCGGCCAGGCAGGATGGACAAAATATCCTGATCAGCATTAAAGATACCGGTATGGGCATGACCACCGAACAATCCAACAAACTGTTTAAGAGCAAGGTGGATAGCAATATCGGCACGCACAATGAATCGGGAACCGGGATGGGCCTGCTGTTTTGCAAGGATCTGGTTGAAAAATGCAACGGCACAATCTGGGTAACCAGCAAACGCGGCTCGGGCAGTGAGTTTTCTTTTACGGTGCCGGCTAATTTGAGTTAAACCCACTTATCTCCTTAAAACATTGCATCCTGCATTTTGAGGCAAATCACTTGCCTACATTCCTCATATTGATAACTTTGCAGCATGCCGGATCTGCAAGATATAAAGGTTGCCGTTGACGCCGTGGTATTTGGATATACCTCGAAAGAGGGGTTATCGGTGCTGCTGATCAAGCGAAATATCGATCCTTTTAAAAATAGCTGGGCACTGCCCGGTGGTTTGGTAGGAAATAACGAATCACTGGAAGAAGCCGTTCAAAGGGAACTGAAAGAAGAAACCGGGGTAAACATTAACTACCTGGAACAATTATACAGTTTCGGCAGGCCAGGCCGCGACCCCCGCAATCGAGTTGTGTCCATTACCTATTATGGGCTGGTTAAACCTGATGCTTTCGAGATCAGGGCCGATACCGATGCCAGCGATGCAGCCTGGTTCAACATTAAAGAAATGCCCCCATTAGCCTTTGATCATAAAGAGATCATTGCCGTAGCAAATGAACGCCTTAAAAGCAAGCTCCTTTATCAGCCTATAGGTTTTGAACTGCTTGAAGAGAAATTTCCCTTTTCTGAGCTCGAGAAATTATACATGACCGTTTTGGACCGCCCTATTGACCGCCGGAACTTTAAAAAGAAAGTCGCCGGGTTTGGTTTTTTGGAGGAAACAGCTGAAAAACAAGTTCTTGAAGGCGCTGGACGACCGGGGAATCTTTTCCGGTTTAATGAGGAAAAGTATTTCAAACTGAAAGACGAAGGAATTAATTTCGAGATATAACACCATCTTTTTGAAAAAAAATTAAAAAATAATTTGCGTAGTAAAAACACATATTTATATTTGCGTATAATTAACGCAAATTAATAATGAAAACAGGGGTAATTATAGCACGTTTCCAGACACCTTATCTCCACGAAGGGCACCGGGAACTCATCCGCCAGGTAAAAGAAGGCCATGCCAAGCTTATCATATTGCTTGGTGTAAGTCCGCTTGTGGGAAGCAGAAAAAATCCATACGATTATTATACCCGCGAAAAGATGATCAAAAAGGATTATCCTGAGATCATCGTATTACCTGTAAGCGACCATCCAAGTGATAAAATATGGTCGGACAATATCGATCATTTATTAAAGGGTGTATTTCCGACGGAACAATTTTGCCTGTATGGCAGTCGGGATAGCTTTATCCCCTACTATACCGGCAGGTCGGAAACGGTGGAATTGCCTGAACATGGCGATTATAACGCTACAGAATTGCGGAAGCAATATGCTGATAAGGTATTCGATTCCAATGATTTCAGAGCGGGCATTTTGTACGCCTATTACAATCAATACACCAAGGTTTATCCTACAGTTGATATTGCCTTGCTCAGGAATAACAAAACAGAGATTTTGCTTGGAAAAAAAGCAATCAACAATAAATGGAGATTTATAGGCGGCTTTGCCGATCCGGAGGATGCAGACTATGAAAGCGCAGCCAAACGGGAGTTAACTGAAGAAGCCGGCGAAATGCAAACATCGGATATGACCTACGAAACGTCCCGCAAGATAAACGACTGGCGCTATCGCAGTGAAGCTGACAAGATCATTACCCTGCTATTCAGCTGCGATCATATTAAGGGGACACCTGCAGCGCAGGATGATATTGCTGACCTATACTGGTTTAAGCTGAGTGATCTGCCAGGGATGGTAGAAAACGGACAGACCAGCGACGAGCATCTTGAGCTATTTAATTTTATTCTGAACAAATATCTAAACAAATAAAGATATGAAACGTGAAAATTTTGTGCTGCTGGCTGATGCCTATAAATACGCACATCATAAATTATACTATCCGGGCACATCACAGATCTATAGCTATCTCGAAAGCCGGGGCGGATTGTTTAACGAAACCATTTTTTTTGGCCTGCAATACTTTTTAAAAGAATACCTGGAAGGCCCTGCATTTACACAACAGGATCTGGACGAAGCCGAAGGATTTCTGCTGCAGGTATTTGGGCGGGATGATGTGTTCGACAAATCAAAGTTTCAATATATACTTGATAAATATGATGGCAAATTGCCGGTAAAGATCAAAGCGGTGGTGGAGGGTACCGCTGTGCCCACCGGCAACGTATTAATGACCATTGAAAACACCGACCCTGAATGTTACTGGCTTACCAACTTTTTAGAAACCCTGCTGATGCAGGTGTGGTATCCTTGTACGGTAGCTACACTAAGCAACCAGGTAAGAAAAGTGGTGACCCAATACTATGATGAAACTGCCGAAGAAAGCGCAAAGGCCGGGATCGATTTCGTGCTGAATGATTTTGGTTTTCGGGGGGTGAGCAGCGTGGAGAGCGCTAAACTGGGCGGGGCAGCACACCTGCTTAACTTTAGCGGGAGCGATAACCTGGCAGGCTCAGCTATGGCGATCAACTACTATAACACCAAAAAGGTATATGGGATGAGCATTCCGGCGACCGAGCACAGCATTTGTACATTGCTGGGCAAAGAAGGAGAGTTGGAAATTTTGAGACATGTATTGAGTACCTTCCCGACAGGAACTATCGCCTGCGTATCTGACAGTTACAACATTTTTAATGCCTGCGAGGAATATTGGGGTACTGAGTTAAGGGATGAGATATTGAACCGTGAAGGCACACTGGTTATCCGCCCGGACAGCGGCGACCCGATCATGACGCTGCTGGAAATATTCAAAATATTGTTCAGCAAATTTGGTTATACCGTCAATTCAAAAGGATACAAAGTATTGCCGCCGCAGATCAGGGTGATACAGGGTGACGGGGTGAATTACGAAGCCATCAAAGACATGTACAAAGCTCTAAAGGATAACGGCATCAGCGCGGAAAACCTGGCGCTCGGCATGGGTGGCGCGCTGCTGCAAAAGGTAGACAGGGATACTCAAAAGTTTGCCCTGAAATGCAGCTGCGCGATCATTGACGGCAAAGAAGTAGCCGTTAAAAAGAATCCAACCGAAATGGATGCCCAAGGCAACATAAGCGAAAGCTTTAAAAAGAGTAAGGCCGGGCGTTTGAAACTGGTGAAAACCGAACGTACATTTAGAACCGTTGGGAAAGATGAATATCCCGAACTGGCCGATGAACTGCATACCGTTTTTGAAAACGGGGTATTATTGAATGAGATCACTTTTGAACAAGCAAGAATAAACGCCAACCGATGAAAAAGTTACTATTCAGCATAAAAGATTATGAATACCTGGCCGAAAAAGTTTTGGCGGAAGGCTCATTTGAGAAAGGCGAACTGGAAAGCGGCCATTTTACAGATGGAGAGCGATACCAGCGCATCATTACCCCGGTTGAAAACCGTGACGTGGTGATCATTGGCGGTACTGTTAGCGACGGTGCAACATTGGAATTGTTCGACCTTGCTTCATCGCTGGTGAGCTATGGCGCCAACTCATTAAGCCTGGTGGTGCCTTATTTCGGCTATTCTACCATGGAACGAGCAGTTTTACCCGGTGAGGTGGTTACTGCCAAAACGAGGGCCAGGCTGCTGTCGGCTATTCCGCGCAGTAACCGGGGCAATAAAATATACTTTTTCGACCTGCACTCCGAAGGCATACAGTACTACTTTGAGCAGGACCTGTACCCTACCCACGTTTATTGCAAGGATATCGTGATAGAAGCAGCAAAACAATACGGCGGCGATAATTTTGTGATGGCCAGTACCGATGCCGGTCGCGCAAAATGGGTGGAATCACTGGCGAATGATATGGGTGTGAACGCCGCGTTTATTTTGAAGCGCAGGCTGAAAGGCGATTATACCGAAGTAAGCGCCATCAACGCGGATGTAGCGGGTAAAACCGTGATCATTTATGATGATATGATCCGCTCGGGGGGAAGTATTATTAATGCGGCCAGTACCTACAAAGATGCCGGGGCGACTGATATTTTTGTGATCACTACACATGGGCTGTTTGTAAACGACGGCATCAATAAACTCAAAAATTCGGGGCTGATCAAAAAATTGATATGTACCGATTCGCATGTGAATAGCCAGGACATCGATGATGATTTTGTTGAGGTAAGGAGCATAGCGGGGTTGATTGGCACAGTTATTCATTAATTGACAAAACCTGAATTTTCATAAATATTTATTAAAGGCGGTTGCAGCAGCAGGCGCCTTTTTGCTTTTATAAATCCTTGGTAGAGAAGCTTTGACAACTTTTAAAAAGTTGTCAAAGCTGATTAACATACATTTTTATTTGGAGTGTAACAAAACATGATTATATTTATCTTAATAATCAAGATACTTAAAAATTAAGATATTATAAATTATGGAAACGTTATCAAATAAAAAAGGCGGGTTGGCCCCTGCGTTAATGCTGATGCTGGCAGCCCCATTGCTAACCGAAGTATTACCGGGCGCAACAAGGTTCAGCTCGATATTTGTTTTGCCAATTGAAATGTGTGTTTGGGGCGGCGGCGCGCTATTGATCCGCTACGCGGTAAGGCGCTGGCAATTGGGTTGGCTGCAAATGCTGTGTTTAGCTATTGCATTATCCATTGCCGAGGAATGTCTGATCCAGCAAACCTCGCTTGCTCCTATGGTGATCAGGCTGAAAGGGATTACTTACGCCCGCAGCTTTGGGGTCAATTATGTTTACTTTTTGTGGGCATTAATCTATGAATCGGTGTTTGTTGTGTTCCTGCCGGTTTACTTGGTGGAGCTGATCTATCCGGGCCGGAAGCATGATCTATGGATCAGCAAAGGCGGGATGTTCGTGGTGATACCGCTTTTCCTGGTTGGAAGTTTGCTGGCCTGGTTTACCTGGACACAGATCGCGAGGGTAAAGGTGTTTCATTTGCCAGCCTATCATCCACCGGTTGCTGCTGTGGTTGTGGCTGTTGTGGCTATTAGTGTTTTGATTTTCATGGCGCTTAAGCATGTTGGGAAAACCACGATTAATCCGGCGGTTGCGCTAAAACCACTTTCGCCATGGCTACCGGGTGTAGCCGGTGCGATATGGGCCACGGTTTTATTCGGTATTGTGTTGCTGGGTTTTGGTATCAAACCTGATTTTCCGCCGATGGCGGCTATTGGTATAGGGCTTGTGTTGATCCTGGCAGCGGTTTACGTGGTACCACGCTGGTCGGCACACACTGACTGGAACCGCAATTATAGATTTGGGCTGATCTTTGGAACTATGCTCGGATCGATGGGTGCGGGCCAGTTAGGTTTTATGGATACACATGGGCCTGACCTGTATTTTAAGATCATTACTAATCTAATTGCAGTCGGTTTGATGATCGTGCTTGGGTTAAAGGCGAGTAAACGATAAATTAGCAATTATTTTGTAAACTATGTCTCCAGAAAAAGAAGTTTTCGACCTAATGTGGGAAGTCAGGAAATTTACCCGGTCGTCCCTGATATTGCAGCATGTGATCTCGCAGGAAGCGGGGCTGCATGTCACAGATGCGGAATGTATCGACTTTTTGATGGAAATGGGCCCCTCAACCGCGGGGGCCCTCGCGAAAGCTACCCGGCTTACCACCGGCGCCATTACCAACGTGATAGACCGGCTGGAGCGTGCAGGCTTTGTAAAACGGAGTCCCGACCCAAATGATCGCCGGAAAGTGGTGGTTTCCTATATCCCCGAAAAGAAGGTTGCTATAACAGCGCATTATGCAGCTTTATCCGACGAGGTGCAGCAGCTTTTTTTGAAATACAGCAAGGAGGAACTCGATTTCCTGATCGCGCATACACAGGCCCTGAGTAAAGTTTTCGACGGGCAGGTGAAGGGTATTGAGAATTCTTAAAATGTCAAAGAACGATTTTTATTATTGTCGCAATAATATATATGATGGAATGCCTACGCCAGCCTGGCCGGGCATATTATTTTTATAGAATCAATATAAAATGTAGGGTTCAGGCCGGATCGATCTGAATTGCTAAGATAGCTAAAATAATTAGTATTTGCAAGAAATGCTTTTATTCTGTTCCGTCTATTGTGCGGAAATAAATACTTATCTTCGGGTAAACCTTATTCAAATGAACAAGATAGCCATCATAGTTATTAAAATAATTTCGATATTGATAGTACTTGCTGTCATATGCTTTTTTATACTTGTTATAGCTCTGGAACATAAAGTTTAATCTTTTCCCAACTTGTATATCGTTACCTATTTTTATTCTGTTTCGTCTATTGTGCGGTGTATTTCTTTGATATCGGTGGCTTCCTTCATGTGTTCGATCTCCTTGTCTTCTTTGCTGTTCAGCCCAAGTTTTTTGTGCATCTCGTGCACCAGGGCTATCAGTTTGGTGATCTCTTCCTCCGCGCGGACATTGACCTCGAATTCCACCTGTTTTTGAATTTTTTCCATTTTGCCCTGGCGGTTTTGGTTGATGAGGACGGAAACGGAAAGTATGATGGCGAACAGGGAAACGGTCATCTCAAGTATGGGAAACGGGAACGGGTCGAAAGGCTTTAAATTGAAAAGGTTGATATTCCAGAGTATCCATAGCAGGAACAGCAGCATGCAAAACAGCAGGAAGGTGATACTGCCCAGCATATTGATGAGAATTGTAGCAAACCGGTCGACCCTTGATTTGGTAAAATCCAGTGAGGACTTGAGTTCGGAGTTATCTTTCTTTGCCATATTAACAGATGCTGAATATCAGTGTGTAGAACATCACTCTAAACACAAATGTTTCAAACGTCCAGAAGCGGCAGTGCTGCAATAGTTGTTAATAAGTGTTAAATCATACTTTGCCGCCCGGATTTCATCTTCCCTACAGAATGTTACTTTATTATTGTGTTAATAATTGATTACGACAGCATTATGCGATGGTCATTCATCGATACAAAATACATGTTCAACCATACATAAAATTATTTGTCGTTTTGAGTTTTCATTTTTGAACTAACATATATTAAAAATATCGCGGGAAAGCATAAATGATAGCTGCGCTGCAAATTTTCAAGAAAAGCTGCAAACTGATGGGCAATCACTTTGAACTAAGTGTGGTTGCGGATGATGAAAAATGGGCGTTCGGGAAAATTGAGGCTGGCATTAGCGAGATACAGCGGATAGAACGTTTGCTGACCACATTTAGTGATGACAGCGAAACCAACCAGGTAAACAGCAATGCCGGGATAAAGCCCGTTACGGTGAGCCGCGAAACGTTCGGGCTGATCCAGCGCTCTATCCGGATCTCTGACATCACACAGGGCGCGTTTGATATCAGCTACGGCTCCATTGATAAACGCTTGTGGAATTTTGACCAGCAAATGACTGAGTTGCCTGACGCCGAAACGGCAAAGCAAATGGTGCGGCTTATCGATTACCGGAACATAGTGCTGGACCACGAGAACTGCACTGTTTTTTTACGCGAAAAAGGCATGCGGATTGGGTTTGGCGGGATAGGAAAAGGTTATGCGGCTGAACGCGCCAGGCAGGTAATGAAAGAACAGGGCGTGGAAAGCGGTGTGGTAAATGCTTCAGGAGACTTAACAACCTGGGGGCTACAACCTAACGGTAAACAATGGACGATAGCCATTGCGGATCCGAATTCGGCACAGCGGGCTTTCTCGTATATGAACATCAGCAATATGGCCGTGGCTACCTCCGGCAATTATGAAAAGTTTGTGGTGATCGACGGCAAAAAGTACTCGCACACGATCAATCCACGCACGGGCCTGCCGGTGAGCGGCATTAAGAGTGTGACCATTATCACCACCAATGCTGAAATAGCTGATGCCATGGCCACGCCGGTAACCATTATGGGAATTCATGCCGGGCTGGATCTGATCAACCAAATGAAAAATATAGAGGCTGTGATCATTGATGATGATGACAGGATGTATACCTCAAATAATATAAATGTTAAATACCCCTAATATGATAAATAGACTAAAACTCCTGCTGGCTTGTTTAGCGCTGGCAATGTTGGGCACCTCATGTGTGCATTTAAAAGAATACCAAAAAAGCCGGCTGAAAGACTCGGAGATGGCCTTATCCAACCGGAAGGTGGAAAAGAACGAATTGAATTTTCAGTCCTATCGCGAGGCTGCATCCGGCGCCAACGCAGGGAAAACAGGTGGTGGCTGCGGTTGTAATTAATCAGGCATAGATAAGAGCAAACATGAGAAAAGTATATTTATCCCTCGTTGGATTTTCATTGCTATGCCGTTTGAACGCGTGGTCGCAAACAAAAACGGATACGGTCCCTTTTAACAAAACCAATGTCAGCCTGTATAAACCAGTACCTCTTGACCCTGCTGAAAAGGATACGACCGGATACCGGCCAAGGCAATTGCGCGTTGATGAAGTGAACTTTGTATCGAGCTATTATCAGCAAAGCGGCGACCATTCGGCCGTAAGGGGTGGTATCGGGGATGAGTCTGTTACCGACCTCGCCAATGGATTGGACCTTAACCTCGTTTGGTATAATCAGAAGATGCACAAAAACACGCTGGCGATCGGCTTGGGCTTTGATTATCACAGTGCTGCTTCGCAGGCTTACGTTTCAGCGACGGGCGCGTCCAGTAAAACCGGGACAAGGATATATCCGTCATTGGATTGGACAGTTGAAAATGAAAAGAAGGGAGGCAGCTTTGGTATAGGGGCTTATTATTCGGGAGAATATAATTATCAGTCGTTAGGGGCCGACCTGCATTTCTCTCAAAAAACTGCCGATAAAAACGGGGAGTTTACTGCCAAATTCCAGGGGTATTTTGATCGTGTTAAATTGATCTACCCGTCTGAATTGATCCCGAATACCACGACTTCAGACGGAGGCACTGTTGTTACTTCAGCAAGCGGCACAATATTATCCGGCGATGGCGAGCACCACAGAGCAGGCATACCAAGCAGCCCGCGAACAACACTTACCGCTGCTTTTTCTTATTCCCAGATGATCAGCTCAAGGCTGCAGATCATGTTTTTGGGCGACGTGGTTACACAGAATGGCTATTTGAGCTTACCTTTCCACCGGGTGTATTTTGCAAACCGCGATACGGCCGTTGTTGAAAAATTGCCGTCATCGCGCTTTAAATTACCATTGGGTGTAAGGCTTAACTACTTTGTGGGTGATAATATTATCCTTCGTTCCTATTATCGCTATTACCAGGATAACTGGGGTATCAAGTCAAGCACGGTGGGTATTGAGGTCCCGTATAAGGTCACTCCATTTTTCTCGATATCTCCGTTTTACCGGTATTATGATCAATCGGCAGCCAAATATTTTGCGGCGTATGGCGAACATACCGCGGCCGACCAATATTATACCAGTAATTACGAGTACTCGAAGTTTCAGAGCAGTTTTTACGGGGTAGGTTTCAGGGTTGCACCGCCAAAGGGTGTATTTGGCTGGCAAGGCCTGCATGAGTTGGAAATAAGATACGGGCACTACACGCAAACAACCGGCCTGATATCGGATGTGGTATCTGTTAGTTTAGGTTTTAAATAATAAGACAATGAAAGTATTAGCGATCTTTTTTATAACACTCTTCACAAACAATGTATCGTGGCTGGGTGATTTTAGTGCGGCAAAGACCGAGGCTGTGCAGGAGCATAAATTAATATTGATTAACTTCTCAGGTTCTGACTGGTGCGGACCATGTATCCGGTTGCGGAAGGAAATATTGGAATCAGCTTCGTTTGAGGATTATGCGTCCGGCCACCTGGTGCTGGTAAGGGCTGATTTTCCGCGGCAAAAAAAGAACCAATTGACTAAGGAGCAAACCAAGCTCAATGAGGCTTTGGCTGATAAATACAATGCCGACGGCAAGTTCCCCTATACCCTATTGGTCGACGAGAATGGCAAAATATTACATTCGTGGGACGGCTTTCCGGGCGTAACACCGGAGCAATTCGTCGATCAGATAAAGGATGCCGGGCAGGCGAGCAAAAAGTAATAAGGTCGCTGTTAAAAATAGATCTCGAAAGAATGCATGCCATCTATGTATCGATAGCTTAATTGAAAATCGTACAGGTTGCAGATATTTTTCATGATGGCGAGGCCGAGGCCGGTTCCCTCTGATGTTTTTCCTTTAGAAAAACGTTCGAAAATTGTTAAAGGATCAAGTGCCGGGTGTAAACTGGTATTTTGAAACGATAATTTACTGCCTAATGTTTTGATCCTGATTTTCCCGCCGGCAATATTGTGTCTTATGGCGTTGCTGAACAAGTTGTTGACGAGCACGTCCATTAAATACTTGCTCGCTGTAATTTCGAGATTATCCAGGTTAAGGTCTACCGTAATATTTTTATTTTGGATCAGCTCATTAAATTGCTGCGCTTTTTCCATAATGACGGCCTTTATGTCCAGGGCCTCCGTTTCGGGCATTAAATTGTTATCGATCTTCACCAGCAGCAATAGCGATTGATTTAAACGTGCGAGTTTATTGGCAGCCGAATAGATATCCGTTATCTGGGAAAACTGATCCGACCGGAGTGATTCATCCTGTATCAGGATATCCAACTTAGAGGTGATAACGGCCAGCGGCGTCATCATCTCGTGTGACGCATTTTCGGTGAACATTTTCAATCCCTGGTAATCGCTGGTCACCCTGGATGACATTTTTGATACCGCATCGCTCAGCTCCTGGAATTCATCTACCTTAGCCTGAACGATCTCGGCTTTACGCGTATCGGCAATATTAAAACCTTTAACCTGCTGCAGTATCTTATAAAAAGGCCGCCACAGTCCGTTTAAAATATACCTGTTGGTTATGATCAATATGATCAGCAACACGGCAGTAAGCGCCAGGGTGATGATCGATATGATCTGGATCAGGTACTCCGTATTCTTGCGCGATTCAACAATGGTAACAATATAATTTTCGCCACCTGCTTTTACCAATGCGGATACCGCCCTGCCTGGTTCTGTCTCCTTCTCTTTGGGGTTGATATAAGGAGTGTCGAAGAACACAGTATTAAAGGTGGCGCTGTTAGTTTTTACGAAGGATGTTACATCCTCGTCAAATTCAATAGATTTTGGCAGGCGATGATTTACATCTACATATTCCATTACTTCCGCCACTTCTTCAGAAAGATCGCTGTCGAGCTGTTGCCGCGCAATGTGATTGATGATGAGGTAATAAACAATGCCGGATACCAGCAGGACGGAAACGCTTATGATGATACTGGCTTTGTTATAGTGGGCTGATAATTTCATCTATCAGGTAAATTTATAGCCAACTCCATAAATAGAGGTGATAAAATCAAGGCCACTCGCATCAAAAAGTTTCTTCCGCAAATTTTTGATGTGCGTGTATATAAAATCAAAGCTATCAAGCATGTCCATTTCGTCGCCCCATAAATGTTCGGCAATGGCGTTTTTTGAGATCACCTTTCCCTTATTGGCGATAAAGTACAACAGGATATCATATTCTTTTTTTGTGAATATGATGTCCTTATCATCTACCGCTACATTCCGGCTTAAAAGATCAACCGTAATATTCTTATGTATCACCGTATTGGTGCCACCAAAAGCCTTGCGCCTAAAAATCGCCAGTAAACGAGCCTTAAGTTCGGCCAGGTGGAAAGGTTTTGTAATGTAATCATCGGCGCCAATATTAAGGCCCTTTATCTTATCATCGAGGGAGTTACGTGCTGATATGATCAGCACACAATCATTCCTGCCGGTTGATCTCAGGTATTCCAGCACAGCAAAACCTTCGCCATCAGGCAGGCCTATATCCAGCAGGATACCGTCATATTCATACAGGGCGATCTTTTCGCGCGCGCTTTGCAGATCGTTAGCTACCTCGCAAATGCTTCCGTCCCCTGTGAAATATTTTTCAATAGATTCACAAAGACCTTGTTCGTCCTCAATGATCAGCAGTTTCAACTTTATTTTTCATTAAAGATATGTAATGAATTTGAAGTAAAGTTGAAGCAGATTATTTAAGTGGTTTATTTAATCCCGTAATGGTCGTTCATCAGTTTTTCAAACATACCGCCCGGTAATATGCGTTTCAGGGTTGGTACGATGGTTTGACCCAGTGCACCTACCAGGTAACGATGCGAAGGGCTTGATGAGGCAACAATCTTAATTAGCTGCTTGCCGATCAGGTCGGGATGGGCGCCGATGCTTTCGTCTTTTTCGATGGCGGCAACGGCAGCATTATATTCGCCTTCCAGCTTTTCGTTTTTGATGGGGAAAGGTACTTTATCTCGGTTTTGGGTGAAGTCGGTTTTGAAGTCGCCGGGGTTGATCACCACCACTTTAATTTTGGTGCTGCGCAGCTCCATCCGCAAACTTTGCGAATAGCCTTCAATAGCATATTTGGAGGCGGCATACATACTTTGATATGGCAGGCCGAAAAGTCCGGCGAGAGAACTCATATTGATGATTATGCCTTCATTTTTCTCGATCATGCCGGGCAATACGGCGGTGCACATGCGCACCACGCCAAAAAAGTTAACCTCGAATTGCTTTTTGGCACTTTCAACGGGCATGGCGTAGGCCGGGCCAACCACACCGTTACCAGCGTTGTTTATGAGCACATCCAGTTTACCTTCGGCCTTAATAATTTTGTCGATAGCAGCTTTTGCAGAAGCATCATCGGTCACATCCAGTTCGATAGGCTTAAAGGATACTGACTGAATACGCTTGACATCGCGTGCCGAGCCGTAAACTGTATGGCCCGCAGCCTGGAGCGCTGTTGCTGATGCTAAACCTATGCCGGACGAAGCGCCGGTGACAAGAATTACTTTTCCCATTTGTTAGTTTGTTGGTTAATGTGATAACGTTGGTGACCGGGTATAAAAATGCGAATTAAAAAGCAAGTGCAAAATAGTTTTCAATTTTTTAATGGCGTTCTAATGATTGGGTTAAGCGTGGACGCTTAAAATTTGTTTGGATTCAAGCGTGGACGCTTGAACCGGCGGTAACTAAAAAACATAATTAAATGGTCGGATTCAATGATTTTAGGGGGAAATGTTGGATATTTATGCCAAACGCTACACTATGAAAAACAAACGTTATTTGATCCTATTCACTTTACTATTTAGCAGTACCGCGTTTATGGCGGTTGCCCAGCAAGTTGATACTACCAGGGAAAATTCAGCGATACGACAATTGGTTAAAAATTATGAAATAGCCTGGAACCACCATGACGCTAAAGCGCTTTCTGCCAATTACCGTATTGATGCTACCTGGGTGAACTGGTTTGGTGCTTATTATATTGGCAGGCAAGATATTGAAAACCATTACCGCACCACCCATGATACTTATTTTAAGCCGAGTCATTATTACACCCGTGCAGTTGAAGATATTCAATATCTAAGCCCGGACATTGCGGTAGCCCACGTTCGTACCGGGTTAACTGACGACGCCCGTTACCCGGGTGAGGTATTCGAATTCCGGCGAATGATCGTCTTGACTAAAAAAGACGGCATTTGGCTTATACAGGCCGGACAAAATGCTAAACTTGAAAAAGGGATCAAATAAAAAATGAAGAGGAATGTGATGCAAGGGATTAATTTCAATTGATCAAAACACGGACCTTACTTTTTCAGTTCGCGCCTGACATCGCTCACTGTGTTGCCTGCTATGGCTACTGCATCCTTTATTTTTTTCTTCGACACGTTCAACTCGCGGGCCCAAAAATCCAGGGCGTATTCATCTTCGATATTGATCGAGCGTGAATCCGGCTCTTTTAATTTTAATTTTCGTTCCATAACTAATCTATCATCCACAGTCGTGGTGTATCCCGGTAATGATTAATGATCTCAATGAGTTCATGCACCTCATCAACCGTAATCTCATCCTGCCCGTCGGCGGTGTAG
>Ga0105237_10001785_pt1 | contig 27820 bp, 28 predicted proteins | sample KBSC24metaG_FD_81520 | JGI IMG/M metagenome (GOLD analysis project Ga0105237, IMG submission 81520) | Corn rhizosphere microbial communities from Kellogg Biological Station, Michigan, USA - KBS C2-4 metaG | ecosystem: Host-associated > Plants > Roots > Rhizosphere > Soil | place: Michigan, USA... | reverse complement strand
CCATACACATAAGTCACCTTGAAGTGGTCGTCATCTATCTTCTCAAAAGTAAATTGCTGGTAAAGCATCCCCTTATTTTGATAAGGCTCCTTATTTGTTAGCACGATCTTATTGCTTTGCCAGCCATCGCTTGTGAAATCTTTCAGGGCAGTGAAATTATTGATGATATGGGCTACCATATTGCCGTCAGCACCTAAAGTCCACGCCGAAGTGGCTTTGTACCTGTTGGGCGCTTTGTCAGCATAAATATTTATTAAACTGGTGCTGTCAACAGAAAGGTAGAACGATACATCCGCTTCGATCTTTTTTCCATTGGCAAATTCACCTGCGCCAGTCCAGCTGCCTACGAAGTATTTTGCCATATCGCTGTTTATTTTTTTCTGCTGTGCTGAGGCGGTGGCAAATGCTCCCAGGCATAGTATAAAGAGCAGCCGGCATTTTAATCTGTTCATTCGCTTATTAATTTAACGTGAGTTCGATATAAGGATTGTACGCTATTATGATTTGACGCATCGGGGCTACCTGTTTGTAGAAAGTAATTTTCAAACCGAATTTTTGCCCTGTCGGGGCTACCCTTCGCGAATTGTGTAACCCCTAACGGGGCACGACTTAGGGGGTGGCCCAATTCTACAAACAGGTAGCCCCGATGGGGCAAGGTTTTTCTTATATCGAACACGTTAAATAACATAGATCGACGTAACAGGAGGTTCCCGGTGTGCCTGTTTTTCAAAATAATAGAGTACAAGCATTAAAGAAAGACTGATCAACTGGCTCACGGCGGCATAGGAATCTGAAAACGGATCTTTATTATGAAAGTGGGTGTAGACGGCCCCGAACATAATAAACATCAACCCGACAGCGGCTAAAGGGCCTGTTCGGAGCTTAAAGTGCAGCACTACACCCAGGCCGCCAAGCACTTCAACCGTCATAATAAAATAGAGGAACCATATCGCATATCCCGATTGTTTAAAGAACCCGATCATGTAAGGCATATTGGTCGCCTTACCGACTGTCGCTAATATAAATGAGTTACACACCAGGGTGGAGATGCTCCACAAAGTAGCCCGGATAAGTGTTTTTAACGGATAGTTATCTACCGGCGTTTCTGGTGAGCTTAGCACCAACAGTATGTTGCCCGTTAAATATCCCAGTATCAAATGGCCCAGCATGCCGCCCCATTCCATGATGAAAGACAGCACGTCGAGAATGACCGCATTTTTGATCCCGGCGAAGTAGAATATCCAAACCACCAAACTTAGTAACAGTGCTAAAAAGAGATATCCATTTGCCAGGCTGTGAACAGGCTTGCCTTTAAGCCCGATGATAAAATTTAAAAGGCCGCCCAATAATATTAATCCGATATAGATCAAAACCTGCATTTTTTTTAGTTAGTGTTTTTGGGGATATTAACAGGCACCATCAAAATATTGTCCTGGCCATTAAAAACGCTGTTCATTTCTTCGGTTAGCTCATCATAATTGAGGGGTTTGCCTTTGGGATCGCGGGGCTTGAAAAGCCCTTTGATACGCCCGGAAGAATAATAAAGCATTTTGCCATCGGGCGATATACAGGGTGATGAGTTGTAATCTCCGTTGTTGACATTCGCTCCCAATTTTTGAGCTTCTGTCCAGCCGTTATCTTTTTTATAGCAGATGAAGAGGTCGGGGCCGCTTTCGAACATCAGGTAGCTTTCATCGGGGGCGATAAAGGGGTCCTGCACCTCCTCGTTTCCTCTCAGCGCTAATAATTGCGGCTTATCAAAGTGATCGCCCATCCATTTTGCGGAATAGCTTGACATACCATTATGCCCTCCACGATCGCGTGAGCAAAAATAGAGATCGCCCGAACGGCTTACTGAAATCCCGAAATTGCTAACCCCTTTTTGGTTAATGGCAGTATCGAGATAATGCGGGGCTGACCAGTCATCACCTGATAAATGATCGGCATACCAGATGTGATAATTGGGCTGATGTTTGTCCTGCGGCGCGCCCTCCAGCGGGCGGTTGGAAATAAAGAATATTTTCTTTCCATCCGGCGTAATAAAAGGATCGGTGTCCGTCCATTTGCCTGAAATATTCACTACACGGGGTTTTGCCCATTTGCCATCGACTTGCTTTGAGTAACACATGGTCCAGTAAATAGCGCCGCGTGAAAAATAGACGGTTTTGCCATCAGGGGTAAATGAGGTGGCCCATTCGGTATATGGGGTGGTTACAATTCCGCTGGCAAAGGCTTGCGGTTTAGCGGCGGTGTCGACAATAGACTGGCTGAATGCAGATAGCGATGCGCAAAAGGCCAGGCTAAAAATTAAAGTAGTTTTAGTTAGAGATCGCATAAAATATATAGAGCCGGTTCAAAAATATGACCGGCTATCCTGGATGGATGCCGGCCAATGTGGAGAGACTTAGTTGATGTCCTTGCCTTCCTGTAATGTTTTTACAAACCTGTTGGCGATGTCCTTATTAGGCTGATCCGGGGCCTGCGCCTGTGCTTTCAGCGCATAGGTCAGGGCCTTTTTATAATCGCCTACAGCCGAGTATCCCCGTGCCATACCCGCATTGGTCAGGAACTCGTTAGGGTGCTGATCGTAGTTAATTTTAAAAACATCCAGGGCCTCTTTGCCTTTTTTGTGACGGGTGAGGTTGCGGGCATAAAAGTATAATTCATTAAGGCTACCATAAGGGAATGCTTTTTTCATTGCGGCGGCGGCTTCGGTAGTACGCCCGAGGCTGTCTAAGATCGCTGCTTTTGTGCTCCAGGCGGTGAAGCTTTTATCTCCCCCAAAATTCACACTGGTAGCAGTATCGGCCCATAATAATCCCTCTTCCAAATTGACTTTATTTTGCGCGCAATAAGCCGCCGCCTGGTCCCAGCCTTGCCAGGTGAAACCTTTGTCGGTACGTAATTCTTTCCTGAACGATGTTAGCTGGGTATTCACCACATCCGCTTCTATTTTAAAAGGGATTACCAATTTTTCCCATTGCAACTGTACAACCGCACTGGCTGGGGTTTGATCGGCAAACTCGTATTTTAGCCATTCCACGCTCTTATCTGCAGGTACAGGTTTTACCTTTACACGCAGCGCGTCCTCATCCTGCCTGTAAAAAAAACTGCCCCACGAAGTTGAATTTTTTGAGAAGATCAACGTACATTCATTGGGATCATAAGCAATAAAGAAACCATATTTACCGGCGGGCAAAGATTGGCCTTCGATCTTTACATCGGTAGAAAATTCGATGATCGTGTTTTCATTAGCACCGGCACGCCATGGTGCAGCTTTGCTGGTACCGAAGCCCTGGTCGACATACCCTGCCGGGATCAGCTCGCCCCAAACATGCCCATCCCTTTTTTTAACTGCAGGCCGGCTGTAAGTGATGGTTACATTAGTGAGGCCTACGCCTTCGCTAACGGAGGCCCGTTTATTGCCGCCGCTTGGCAGCGAGGTTAGTTGCGCTTTTGCAAGATCAATGCATGCCAGTTGAATGATGGCTAATATGACAGCGGTTATACATAGTTTTTTCATGTGAATGGGGTTTTAATTGACAAAATGAGTGGTTGGTTGTTGGACAATTTCTGAATTGGTACTGTGCATCCGGAAAAGGAACGGCCACCTTTCCGAAGCAAGTGATGGTATGTGACAACAGCAATAGAAGCGCGGCGATCACGGCGGCCAGTTTTACTGCAATAGCGTGTAGTTTCATTTCAGGTTGATATTAATTTGATGATTAAAATTTGTGTTTATTTACAGCCCGGGCAAATCATTTCAACCCATGGGGCTTTATTTTTAATGAATAGGGCAAAAAAATCAATGGACGATATCCCGCGAACGCTGGCATTTGTTGAATAAACCAACCTAATTATTGAAAACAGGCAGTCGAAATAAAAAAGCTTTGTACTTTTAAAATATGAAATTATTCGGCGGACGGGCAACTATCAAGCAGCTGCAATGGCTGGTATGGGTAGCTGTGCTGTTCATATTGTTTTTTACCTATTTGCCAGAGGATGGGATCTACCAGGCAGGTGCCTTTGCTATCATAAACCTCGCCTTTTATATTATATTGATCTATGGCAACATCAGTTTCCTTTTTCCACGCTTTTATGAAAAAGGACGCACGCTCTCCTACATCTTGTATGTGGTGATCTTTCTCATCGGCACCGGTATCATTCGGGGATATGTGATCATGTACCTGGATATTCATTTCTTTTCACCGAAGCCAATGCCGATGACCTTCAGCATGTTCGTTTACTTTATTGTAGCCGGCTTTTTAACTTTCCTGCTTAGTTTTATTTTCCGTATCGCCATAGCCTATTTTGCTTTAAAACAGCAATCAGAAAAGATATTGGTCCAAAAAAGCCAGGCGGAACTGAACCTGTTGAAATCACAGGTGCAGCCACATTTCCTGTTCAACACGCTGAATAATATTTATTACGAGGCTTACCGCGAGGCGCCGCGGACTGCGGGATTGATAGAGCGGCTATCAGATATCATGCGATATTTTGTGGATGAAAGCCCCAAGGATGATGTTTCACTGCAAACGGAAATACAATTCCTGGAAAACTATATCGCGCTCGAAAAAATTCGTATCCGGCACGAAACCGATATCACCTTTATAAAGGATTTTAACCCAGACGCACGTATCCCTCCCATGCTGCTGATGACCTTTGTGGAGAATGTTTTTAAGCACGGGATCGATAAATCGAGCAGTGAGAACAAGGTGGATATCTCACTGATCCACCAGGATGGATTCCTGCTATTTCAAACCCGGAACAAGATCTATGAAAGCACGGCGCCGGATGTTTGCCATGGGTTCGGGATAAAGAATTTACGAATGCGTTTGGAGTTGCTTTACGGATCCCAGTTTGAGATGAACATCGATAAATCAGACCAATATTTTACCGCATTTTTGAAAGTTCCTCTATCATGAATTTAAGCTGTATCATTATTGACGACGAGCCCAATGCGGTGAATTTGCTGGAGATACTGATCCGGCAGACTACCCAATGGCAGCTATTGGCCAAATGCTACGATGCGGTGGAAGCTATGGCATTTTTGAAGAAGAACAAGGTTGATTTTATTTTCCTGGACATCAACATGCCCCAGCTAACCGGCATGGAACTCGCTGCCATATTGCCCAAGGAAACCAAAATTGTATTTACTACGGCTTATTCTGAATATGCCGCGGAAAGCTACACTTTCCAGACCATTGATTACCTGTTAAAACCCATCACGCTCAAACGCTTTTTAACATCGACCCAAAAAATAGAATCGCATTTTGGTAACCGGGAAGTGGTTGAGAGTCCTGTAGTGCAGCCGGAAAAAGAGTACTTTTTTGTAAAATCAGGAAAGACTCTGAGCCGGATACGGCTGGATGATATTCTATACTTTGAAGGGGAAAAAGAGTATGTGCGCCTGGTTACCCACGGCGGGCAGCTACTGATCTACCGCCGGTTAAAAGATATTGAAGAGCAATTGCCGCTGCCTTTTATACGGGTTCACAACTCCTACATCGTGAATACCAAATTGCTGGAAAAGATACAGGATAATCACATTTACATTGCAGGCAAACAGATCCCTGTAAGTGAGAAGTTTAAGGCTGAATTTATGGCGGTGATACAGCAGAGGATATTTTAAGTAATTATTTGTCATGCTGAACGTAGTGAAGCATCTATTCCACTACATACTTTGATAAAACAAGGTCATTCTTATATAGATTCTTCGCTATGCTCAGAATGACAAAAAGTAAATAAAAGACTGTCATGCTGAACGCAGTGAAGCATCTATCCGCCATGCAATGACGGATGCTGTTTTGAACGATAAATAGTTTATTCAGAATTCACTGGTGGCCATTCCATGATATCACTGTTCAGAAATTTTCAATCCGGATTCTCTTCTTCGATCAGTCTTACTTTCTTATTTCTTACCCAGCCCTTGATTTCCTTTTCTCTTTCTATAGCATGATTAATATATTGATGCCTTTCGAACCAAACCAGGTAAAAACACTTGTACTTACTGGTAAAACTTTCCTTTTGATCCGTTCCGAAATAGTGTTCAAACAATCTTCTTTCTAAATCATTCGTTACCCCGGTATAAAGCACCTTTTTGGTATAATTAGTAAGTATGTAGGTGAAGAAATTATACTGACGCATATTTGTAATTATGCTCTAATATAAATATCGTTCATCAAAAAACATCGTCCATTAGATTCTTCGCTTCGCTCAGAATGACAGGTTGGTTATTATGTTCGCCTTTTTATCTCGCAAACAGCTGTCCCATATCCTTAAAAGCTTTAAACTCCAGTGCATTTCCTGAGGGGTCAGCAAAAAACATCGTTGCCTGTTCGCCGGGGAGGCCTTTGAAGCGGATACCGGGTTCGATAATGAATTTTATGTCTGATGCCTTTAAGCGCTCTGCCAGTTTTTCCCATTCGTCCCATTCCAATACCACACCAAAGTGCGGCACAGGTACATCATGACCATCAACCGGGTTGGTATGGTGGTTTATATCTTCTGCCGGGCGGGGTTTGTAATGGATAACAAACTGGTGGCCGTATAAGTCGAAGTCGGTCCAAAGCTCAGAAGTTCTTCCTTCGGCACAGCCCAAAACTTCGCGGTAAAACTGGCGGGCTTCTTCCAGATCATATACGGGTACGGCGACATGGAATGGGGTTAACTTATTCATCGTATTACAATAATAGAGATTGTGATTTTATCAAAGTAATTTTTTATGCCATTTCGAACGACAGAGAGAAATCCTGTACAGTAAAAATATCCGCTATTCGCCCGGATAAGATTTGTCCTCGTTCCTCGTTCGAAATGACATGAGAGTAATTTTATATTAATATTATCATCTTTGCTGTGCATGAATCGCATCTGTTTAATCGAGGACGAACAAAAGGTTGCCGCCTTCATCTGTAAGGGTTTGGAGGAGCATGGCTATACGGTAAAAACTGCCGGGGATGGTGCATCGGCTCAAAAGCTTCTGCAACAGGAATCATTTGATTTGGTGATCATGGATGTGATGCTGCCCGATACCAATGGCATTGAATTGTGCAGGCGGGTGAGGCAGACCGATAGCAATACACCAATCCTGATGCTTACAGCACTAAACCAGGTGCATGATAAAGTATCAGGGCTAAAAGCCGGGGCGGATGATTACCTGGTAAAACCTTTCCACTTCAGTGAATTGCTGGCACGTATGGAGGCACTGATGCGGCGGAATAAGAATAAAGAAGCGGATCACCTGCTCACATTTGACGATCTGAAACTGGATACCTGGAGCAAAACGGCGGAACGGGGCGGGAAACAAATAGCACTTACCGCTAAAGAATATACCTTACTGGAACTGTTTCTGAAAAATCCCAACAAGATTCTTTCGCGCGAGTATATTGCCGAACAGGTTTGGGAAATCGGTTTTGATACCGGCACCAATTTTATCGATGTGTATGTAAATTACCTGCGTAAAAAGGTGGAAAAGGATTTTAAAACCAAACTGATCCATACTGTGATCGGCATGGGCTATATTTTAAAACAGGCAAACAGGGAATGAAGATAAGGAACCGGCTCGCACTTTATTTTACGCTGATCACGGCCGTAATCCTGGTGATCGTGCTGGCTACTATTTATATTTCTTTTCACTCCTTTGTTAAGGGCGACTTCTACAGCCGCTTGATGGACAGGGCCAAGATAGCCGCGCAGGTTTATCTTGAAGCCGATGAGATCTCTGCCGACTCATTAAGCCGTGTGCAGCAGCGTTCCCTGAAAGAGCTTCCCGGTGAAGTAACCCGTTTTTATAACGATAAAAATACCGCCTCATTTATTAAAGACCGCCAGCAATATTGGGATAGCAGTGTGATCAACCTGGTGCGCAAACGAAAGCAAATAGAGTTCACCGAGGGCGACAGGCAAACGGTGGGCATTTATTATAATGATAACCAGGGCAATTTCGTGATACTGGTATCGGCTATGGACGTGCAGGGGCATAAACGAATAGATGACCTGGTGGAAATTATGCTGATCATGTTTATTGGCGTTATCACAGCATTGTTTTTTATAGGGCGGTGGTTCGCCAAAAAATCGCTTGAACCGATCGATGATATAGTCGACCAAATGCAGCAGGTGCGGGCGAGCAACCTCAGTGTGCGTATAAACGAGGGGAACGGAAAGGATGAGATCAGTAAGCTTGCCCAAAACTTCAACCGCCTTTTAAAACATTTGGATAATGCCTTCGAGGTGCAGCAAACTTTCGTTACCAACGCATCACATGAGTTAAAAACACCTGTTACCAGCATTATCGGTGAAATTGAAGTTTCCCTTAATAAAGCGCGTACACCAGAGGAATACCAGCAAACTTTAAAGTCAGTTTTGAATGATGCGGAGGGTTTAAACGAAACCATTACCAGCCTGATGGAACTGGCACAGGTAGATATGAGCTATACCCAGGCGGCCACCAGTCCGGTAGCTATTGACGAGCTGATATGGGAAATTGCAGACCAGTGGACCAATAAATTCGGTAAGGGCGCGTTCGCAGTAAGCGTGCAGCACTTGCCGGATGACCCCGAAAAATTACTGATTCCGGCCAATAAAGCGCTGCTCTCCATCGCGCTGAATAATATCATCAGCAATGCTTATAAGTTCTCGAATAACCGCCGGGTGCAATGCGACCTGTTTGCCGACAACAGCCGCATTAGTATCACCATTACCGATACCGGCATAGGCATCCCAGCAGATGAAATGGAAAAAATATTCAAGTCGTTTTACCGTGGCGCCAATGTCAAAGATTTTAATGGCAGCGGTATCGGCTTGTATATCACCACAAAGATCATCAGCTTGTATAATGGCACTATTAATGTAAAATCTGATCCCGGAAAAGGCGCTGCTATTACCATCAATTTTGCCGCCTGACAAATTCTAATCCTATTCTAATCCGTCTTTAATTCGGCTCTAACACGGCGATTTTACCTTTGCATAAATAATATTTATGCGTTTAAAGTACGTTCTAAAGATACTGTTGCTGCAAATAGTGTGTATAGCTGCCGGGATACCTGTTAGTGCGCAGGCCCCGGTTAGCGATACGCTTAAACTGACAGTCAAGCAGGCTGAAGACCAATTCCTGAAGAATAATCTGAACCTGATAGCTCAACGTTACAATATCGATAATGCCAGCGCGGGGGTAATTACGGCGCGCCTGTTCCCAAATCCGGATTTTAATTTTTCAAATGGTATCCGGGCTACCGATGAAACCCAGGGGCCAGCCTACAAGGAGCAATCTTTTGGCATTTCACAACTTTTTACAACTGCTGGTAAGCGCAACAAAAATATCCAGTTAGCCAAAATACAGGTCGACCAAGCCAAATACCAATTCTTCGATCTGCTGCGTACTTTGAAATATACGCTGAGGAATGATTTTTATACCATCTATTTCCAGGAGCAATCGGCTAAGGTGTATAACGAGGAGATAGGATCGTTATCAAAAACATTGGATGTATTCAAGCAACAATACGCCAAAGGCAACATCGCTGAAAAGGAAGTGCTGCGGATACAATCTCAGCTTTATTCCTTACAGGCGGAGTATAACAATTTACTAACCGGCATCGATACCACCCAAAGTGAATTCAGGATGCTGATCAAAGCATCACCGAATACCTACATCGATCCACAATTGAGCGTTGACCTGAATGGTAAGCAGGTCGTTGCAGTTGTTCCTTACCAGCAATTGCTGGACTCGGCATATACTAACCGTTATGACCTAAAAAGTGCAAAAGTTGCTGTCGATTACAGCAATGTCAACCTGAAACTTCAAAAAGCAACAGCGGTGCCCGATGTTTCACTTTCACTCAATTTTGATAAGCTGGGGGGCTACAGTAATAATTACCTCGGCGGCGGCATCGCGTTCAGTTTGCCATTTTTCAATCGTAACCAGGGCGCCATTTCGCAGGCGCGGATCGCGATAGATCAGAGTAAAGTGCAATTCCAGAACCAGCAAAACCAAGTAGAAAGTGACGTGGCTACGAATTATAAAAGTGCCCTACGGCTGGAGAAATTATATAATAGTTTCGACCCGCAGTTTAAGGACGATTTCAATCACCTGATACAGGAAGTTTTTAAGAACTATGAAAAGCGGAACATCAGTATGCTGGAGTTTCTCGACTTCTATGATTCCTATAAAACCAACACGATACAATTGAACAATTTACAGCTCAACCGGATCACTTCGCTGGAGCAACTAAACTACGTCACCGGTACTCCCTTTTTTAATCAACAATAGAAATGCTACGCAACAGATATAAAATATTAGGATTTGCATTTGCTTTATCAGCACTATCGCTGGCTTTGCAAAGCTGCCGCCATGCCGAAAACGCCGAGGATCAAAAGGAAGAAAAATTCCAGGTAACGGATAGCCTGTTGAGCAGCCTGCTCATCGATACGGTTAAGGAAGCAAGCGCCTTGTCCGAGATCAACCTAACCGGCACCATTGCGCCAGATGAAACCAAAATGGTCAAGATATTTCCGATGGTGAGCGGCGTGGCGCAGGATGTGCATATCCAGTTAGGGGATGTAGTGAGTAAGGGACAAACCCTGGCAGTCATGAAGAGTGCGGAAATGGCTGGTTTTAATAAAGATTATATTTCATCTGAAGCAGATGTGCGGAGTGCTAAACGTACTATGGAATCTACGCAGGACCTGTATAAAAGCGGACTGGCGTCACAAAAGGACTTTGAGCAAGCACAATCAGATTATCAAAAAGCGTTAGCCGAAAGTAAACGTGCCGGGGCTGTTATAGATATCAACCACAGCAATGCGCAGGGTTATGTGATCAAATCGCCGATCTCCGGTTTTGTGATCGAAAAGAACCTGACCGACAACACGCAGGTAAGGGCTGATAATAGTCAGAATCTTTTCACCATCGCCGATTTGTCGGATGTATTTGTGCTGATCAATATTTACGAGTCGGACATTGCCAGCGTGCAAACCGGCGACCCGGTAAAGATCACTACCCTGTCCTATCCTGACAAAGTTTTTGAAGGAAAGATCGACAAGATATATGACGTGCTCGACCCTGATAACAAAGTAGTGAAAGCCAGGGTGAAGATCGCCAATCCGGGCAATAAGCTGAAACCGGAGATGTTTGCCAATGTGGTTATCAAGGCTAAATCAGGTGAGAGCCTGCCTGTGATCAATACACGCGCGCTGGTTTTTGACAATGATAAAAATTATGTGATCGTGGTAGATGGCAAGGCGCATGCCCGCATCCAGCAGGTGGATATCGCCAAACGTGTGGAAGACAGGGCGTATATACGTTCCGGTTTAAAACCCGGAGACAGGATTGTGGCGTCACGCCAAGTGTATCTTTTTGAATCGCTGAAAGACTGATGATGATTGCGGAAGTCGGAATGCCAATTGCGGAATTGGAACCTGATGAAGCTGACGTCAATTATGATAAAATAATATTTAAAAGTATTCCGCATTTGAAATTTCGCATTCCGCAATAAAAATGAATCGGTTCATAAAAGCAGTACTTTCTTTAGCGCTTAAAAACAAGCTCTTCATATTTTTCCTTACGGCGATCCTTGCCGTGGGCGGATATATCAGCTTTAAAAATATCAGTATTGACGCCTTCCCGGATGTGACCAATACTTCGGTTACCATTATTACCCAATGGCCGGGCCGCAGCGCCGAGGAGGTGGAGAAATTTGTTACCCGCCCGCTGGAGATTGCCATGAACCCGGCTGAGAAAAAGACCAGCATACGGTCTTCATCACTGTTTGGCTTATCTGTGGTGAAGGTGACTTTCGATGACGATGTGAATTATGATTTTGCCAGGCTTCAAATCAATAATCATATCGGCGACGCCAACCTGCCGGATGGTGTCAACCCTTCTATCGAACCCCCTTACGGGCCTACCGGTGAAATCTATCGCTTTACTTTAACCAGTAACACCAAATCGGTGCGGGAACTCAAAACGATAGAGGATTGGGTGGTTGACCGCGAGATACGGGCAGTTCCCGGGGTAGCAGACGTGAATAGTTTTGGTGGTGAAGTAAAAACCTACCAGATCACCGTGGACCCCGAGAAAGCGCTTCAATACGGCGTTTCGGCTTTGGAACTTTATGAAGCTGTATCCAAAAGCAATGTGAACGTCGGTGGCGATGTGATAGAACAGAGCGGACAGGCTTATGTGGTGCGCGGGATTGGCCTGTTGAATGATATTAATGAGATAAAAAATGTAGTAGTAAATAACGTAAAAGGTACCCCTATATATGTAAAAACCATTGCCGAGGTAACGGAATCGGCTCTGCCAAGGCTGGGACAGGTAGGCCGAGACCGGGACCCGGACGTGGTTGAAGGTATCGTAGTAATGCGCAAGGGTGGCAACCCAAGCGAGGTGATCAAGGCTTTAAAGTTAAAGCTGCATGACCTGAATACTAACATCCTCCCGGCAGATGTAAAGATCAAAACGTTTTATGACCGCGAGGACCTGGTGGATTTTGCCACACATACGGTGCTGCATAATATGTTTGAGGGAATCATCTTCGTAACGGTGATCGTGTTCCTGTTCATGGCCGACTGGCGGACTACACTGATCGTGTCGCTCATCATTCCACTGGCGTTACTGTTCGCATTTATCTGCCTGAAGTTAAAAGGCATGTCGGCCAATCTGCTGTCCATGGGGGCTATCGACTTTGGTATCATCATCGATGGCGCGGTAGTGATGGTGGAAGGGATTTTCGTCGCGCTCGACCATCGTGCCAAACATGTGGGCATGGACCGATATAACCGGTTGAGCAAGCTGGGTCTTATCAAGCAGGCTTGTTTGGTAAATGGCAAAGGTATATTCTTCGCCAAGCTGATCATCATTACTGGTTTGCTGCCCATCTTCAGTTTCCAGAAGGTGGAAGGCAAAATGTTCTCGCCCCTGGCCTGGACCTTGGGTTTTGCACTGCTTGGTGCCTTGTTGCTCACTTTCACTTTTGTGCCCGCCCTGGCCAGTATTTTATTGAAGAAAGATGTGCGCGAAAAGCATAACGTTTTTGTAGAATTTGTGAACAAAAACGCGTTAAGGTTCTACTCCCTTTGCTTTCGTGGGCGAAAACTGGTGTTTACCATCTCCATTATATTTTTAGTGGTCAGCCTGGGCTGCTTTAAATTTTTAGGGTCAGAATTTTTACCTGAATTGAATGAAGGCTCTATTTATGTAAGAGCGACCGGGCCGTTAAGTATTTCGCTGGGCGAATCAGTAAAGTTGGCCAACGAGATGAGGAAGATATTCCTGAGTTTTGACGAGGTAAAACAGGTGATGTCGCAAACCGGCAGGCCGAATGATGGTACCGACGCTACCGGTTTTTATAATATTGAATTCCACGTCGACATCTACCCCGAAGATCAATGGAAACGCAAGGAAACCAAGGAAGAGCTGATCCGCCGGATGCAGGAAAAACTAAAGTTTTTCCCGGGTATTGACCTTAATTTTTCGCAACCCATTTCCGATAATGTGGAAGAAGCGGTATCAGGTGTAAAGGGTTCGATCGTTGTAAAAATGTTTGGCGATGATTATAAATTCATCGAAAATAAAGAAGATAGCATTTTCAATATACTGAAAAATGTAAAAGGTATCGAAGACCTAGGTGTCTTGCGTAATATGGGTCAGCCCGAATTGCAGATCAATCTTAACCAGGAAAAAATGGCCCAATACGGCGTTGCTGCTGCTGATGCCAACGCGGTAATTGAGACTGCCATCGGTGGTAAGGCTGCAACGCAAATTTATGAAGGCGAGCGTAAATTCGATTTGCGAATTCGTTACCCTGATGATTTCAGGAACAATATTTCAGCCATTGGCGACTTGCGGGTGCCCTCCCTGAGTGGCAATAAAGTTCCGTTGCGCGAGATAGCGGATATCAAAAAAATAACCGGTATCAGCATGATCTATCGCGACGATCATAACCGCTACGGAGCCATCAAATTTTCCATCCGCGGGCGGGATATGGGCAGCGTGATCAAGGAGGCCCAGGATAAAGTAGGCCAAAAGATAAAGCTGCCCAAAGGCTATTTCCTAGAATGGGCGGGTGATTTTGAGAATCAGCAACGCGCCTCGGCCCGGCTGGCGCAGGTGGTGCCGATCAGCTTGCTCATCATATTCTTTATCCTGTTCATCCTGTTCGGTAATTTCACGGATTCATTGTTGGTATTAAATAATGTTCCCTTCGCCATAGCCGGCGGCATATTGGCGCTGCTGTTTACCGGGGTGAATTTTAATATTTCGGCGGGCATAGGCTTTATCGCCCTGTTCGGTATATGCGTACAAAATGGCGTGATCCTGATCACCAAATTCAAATCCAATATACGCGATATGAAGCATCATACCACCTGGACCACCTTCAGCATCGCTATAAAGGATGGCGTGGCCGACCGTATGCGCCCGGTGATCATGACGGCGATGATGGCGGCTATTGGGTTGTTGCCTGCGGCATTATCCCATGGCATCGGCTCCGAAGCCTCAAGGCCGTTGGCTATTGTGGTGATCGGCGGGCTGATCACCAATACAGTTTTTAATTTATTCGTCTTCCCGATAGTGTTCTTCTGGTCGTACCGCAAACGTGTGGAACGCGGCGAAGTGAGGGTAAGATGATCAAGATACTAATACCCCTTTGAGTATCTAGTATTGTAGACGGCGGTGCAGCTTCCACTGCACCTGCCGGATGCAATTATTGACCGCTGATTTGGGGTGATTTTGGGATTACGCTGATTTACTGCTTGTTCACAATTGGCTTTTCACCATTACTATTCCGCCCTCAAACTATCCACCGGGTTAGCGCTTGCCGCACGGATGGTTTTAAAGGCAATCGTACAAAACGCGATAATTACCCCGGCCGATAAAGATACCGCAAAAATCCACCAGCTGATTCCCACCTTATAAGGAAAATCACGTAGCCAATTATTCATCAAATACCAGGCTAATGGCAGAGCGATTAAATTTGCAATCAGCACCAGTTTGAAATATTGTTTATAAAACAGCATTACAATGCTGGACACACTGGCGCCGATCACTTTGCGGATACCGATCTCGCGCGCTTTTTGTGTGACGGTATAAGTGATCAACCCCAATAAGCCCAGGCAGGAAATAAAGATGGCCATCCCTGTAAAAATACCGGCCATCTTTTGAGCCCGCTGATCCTGTATATAATCGCTCTGGAAAATCTCATCCAGGAAACCATAGGAGAAAGGCGTATCCGGATTCAGCTTTTTCCATTGATCCGAAGCATATTTGACGGCGTCTGCGGCGTGTTTCCCATCAACCTTGGCAATAATAGTGGTACACCGCAATGGATTGACGGGCATAATAGCACAGGGGCCGATTGCCGCATGCAGGGAAAAGTAATGGTAGTTTTTAACCACGCCCACGATCTTATAGTTATAAACGATACCATTATGCAGATGCGATACATATTTGCCGGGTGCGGTAGCCGGATCGAAGCCTAAAAGTTTTGCTGCTTCTTCGTTCAGGATGATCTCTTTGCCAAAATCATGCAGTTCCATATCCTCCTGCATGTTGGTATTGGTAAAAGTTTCCGGGGTATAATTAGTGCCGGAAACCAATTGCAGGCCAAGTGTTTTTAAATAATTCTCATCAGCAAAATCAAGAAAGACGATCTGCTTATCATTGATCGATTTCCCGGTAGGGTACAGATTCATATCACCTGATACCAATGGCGCGGTGGCATTGGTTACCGATTTAAAATTTTTGTTGCCAACAAGCTCCTTCGCCAGCAGGGCGCTGTTTCTCTGGGCCTGCTCGCCATTCAGGTTTAATACCAGTTGCTGATCCTTATCAAACCCGGTTTTCGCGTTCATCATAAAATGCAGCTGGTTCCAGATCACAATGGTCGCAAATATGAGGCAGGTGGAAATAACAAACTGTGATACAATAAGCACCTTACGGGTGCTGAACATGCCTGCCGAATCAGCTATTTTTCCTTTAAGCACTTTGACAGGATTAAATGCTGATAAATAAAATGCAGGGTATAAACCAGCAGCTATGCCGGTTAATAGGGATATTAGCACTAACCATAAGATCAGGCTGCTATTCTCCGGTGCGAAGAAAGATAAAGTTTGCCCGATAAGGTCATTGAACACGGGTAAAAACAGAAAGCCCAGCCCAATGGAAATTACCAACGCGCAAAAGCTGATCAGGATCGTTTCGATTAAAAACTGATAGCGGATAGCGGATTTCCCTGCGCCCATTACCCGGCGCACCCCTACTTCGCGTGCACGGCTAACGGCCTGTGCTGTGGTCAGGTTCATATAATTGATGCAAGCCAGCAGTAAGATCACCAATGCGATAGAAGTCAGCAGGTACAGGTATTTGATATTGCCCTGCTTGTACGCCAAATAATCCTGAAACTCTGAAGAATTGAGATGGATGTCCTTCAACGCCTGCAGGGAATTGGTGATATGGTCACTATGCGCTTTCAACTCAGCACCCGCATGGCGTTGGAGGTAAGCGTTCAGCTCATCAATCACATGCGGAACATTGCTGCCATGCTTTAGCCTGACATAGGTGTAAAAGTTATCATTTACCACCCAACTGGTATTATTGGCCATTAGCTGCCTGATGCCGTCGCTGTTGTTTGACGCGAAAAAATCGGCTTGTATATGGTTTAAGAAATCTTCCTTAAACACACCGGTAATGGTGTAAATGGTACCACCGGCTTTTAAAGTTTTGCCGACAGGGTATGCATTCTGAAAAAGTTTTTGGGCCAGTGATTGTGAAAGCACAATGGTATTCGGAGCAGAAAAAACCGTTTTGCGGTCGCCATGCAAAAAGTGAAAAGAGAGCAGATCAAAAAAGTTACGATCGACCCAATAACCCGAATTCTCTGCATAAGGTGTTGAAGAGCCTGCCCCCTGCACCTGCACAATAACGGTCCCGTTTGTCGGGTCCATACGGGCTACATCTTCAATTTCCGGAATCTCGCTTTTCAGGTATTTGGCATAAGGCAGGCCAACCGTAGGCGCACTGCTCTCGCCCTTAAAAGAGGAAGTTACCCGGTAAATATCTTCGCCTTTATCAAAGCCCTTGTCAAAACTTAGTTCATGCTGAAAAAACAGGAACACCAAAGCGCAGCAGGCTAAACCGACAGCCAAACCTAAAACATTAATGGCAGTAGTAGCTTTGCGTTTCCAAAGATTGCGGAAGGCGAGTTTGAGGTAAATTTTGAACATGGCAGGTGGGTTATATTCAAAAATATAGTGATTAACTGTAAAACCCTATTTTTAAATGGGATTTAACACTATTTAACAGGAAAAATACAGCTTGTTATTATGCCGTCGCCACCAATTTGTTGGTGCTTCGGTAAACGTAATTATTAAAAATATGCCTGCGTGCAAATCTTCCCGGAGAATCGGCGTTGATCAATTTAACATAAACGGCTTTAGGCACATCAAAATATTCGTAATTGCTGCCATCTAAGAATGTCACCGTTAATACCTGCGATTTATAATCAAAGTCGGCAATATTTGATGTAGTGGTAGTAATGGTATAGTCGGCGAAAGACTGGTTGCGGGTTTCCGGCGCAATACTTACCAGGAAATGGTAAGCTTCTATGATGGTTTTGCTTTTTTCTTCTGCCTCAAATTTCAGCTCTTCATCGGTGAACCTATCCGGGTGCCAGGTTTTCATCATGCTCCTGTAAACGGCTTTCAATTCACTCAGCTCAGCAGCTTCTGTTACATTCAATAATTTCCTATAGTCGACAATCTTTTTCATATCTATTTCTCTTAATTTATTATCGTTGAAACAGATACGCGAAATGCCCTTTCAAGAAAATAATTTTGCAAAGGTAGCGTTTATAAGGCACAAAAAAGCGTGGGATCAACTAATAGATAGAAGTACCTTGAGAAGGTAACCAAATCAGTTGCGCATTTATGATACTGTTAGCTCACCTCTCAGGTCTGTTTCCAGCAATTCTTTGATTATCAGCGGTTCTTCATATTGACCCAAAAGGAACATCATCTTGGTGATGGCGGCTTCGTAGGTCATATCGTAACCATTGGCCACGCCCATATCCTTAAGCTCTTTGCTCGTTTCGTAACGGCCCAATTCAACGGTGCCTACTTTACATTGCGAAATGTCCAGTATTACCTTACCGCTGTTGATAGCGTTTTTAAGCAGATCGGTAAACCACTTATCTGTAGTGGTATTGCCCGCACCGAATGTTTCCATCACAATGCCACGTACATCCGCCCCCAGGATGGTTTCCACAACCTTTTGACTTATGCCGGGATACAGCTTCAATACAGCAACATCATTTACCAGGTCTTTATGAACTTTAAGCGGACCTTCAAACGGCTGCCTGATATCGTTGATGCTGAATTTTAAATGCACACCTGATTCCGCCAGTATTGGATAATTTGGCGAACGGAACGCCTCGAACTTGGAAGAGTTATACTTAAATGCACGGTTACCACGGAATAATTTATAATCAAAATAGATGCATACCTCAGGCACCCTGGAGCGTTCATGTTTTTTGGCTTTCGCGATCTCTATCGCCGTCATCAAGTTTTCCTTAGCATCAGTACGTATCGCGCTGATAGGCAATTGCGAACCTGTAAATATGATCGGTTTCGAAAGATTCTCCAGCATAAAACTTAATGCCGAGGCGGTAAAGGCCATCGTATCCGAACCATGTAATATCACAAAACCGTCAACACTGTCGTAATTATCCCTGATCAGTCCGGCCAGTTCGCTCCATATTTTGGGGTTCATGTTTGATGAATCGATGATCTCATCAAAAGAGTGTACTTTAAGCTTGCAGTTAAGCCGGTCCAGTTCGGGCACATTCTCCATGATCTGCTCAAAATTGATCGGCCTGAGCACCTTGGTCTTAGGGTCGCTCATCATACCTATTGTCCCGCCGGTATAAATGATCAATATTTGGTTCATGAATAGGGGTTTATATTAAATAAAAATGTAAATATAAAAATGGTTCACACACCAAACACAATTTTTGAATTTTCTGTGGTAACAGCAGCCACTGTTTCAATGCTTGTTTGATGCAGATCAGCCACTTTTTGCGCTACATACACCAGGTATGAGCTTTCGTTTGGCTTGCCCCGGTGCGGAACGGGGGTAAGATAAGGAGAATCTGTTTCTAAAACGATATGCTTCAGGTCGATTTGCTCCACCACCTTATCCAACCCGGAGTTTTTGTAGGTCACCACGCCTCCTATCCCCAGGTAGAAACCCAGATCGATCAGCTTTTGAGCCTGTTCCAGGTCGCCCGTGAAACAGTGTAAAATACCGCGCAGGTTCTCATCCCGTTCCTGTTGTAATACTTCATAAACCTCGTCGAACGAATTACGGCAGTGGATCACGATAGGCAGCTTCAATTTCTTAGCCCAGTCGATTTGTAATTTGAATGCTTCTACCTGCTGATTAAGCGTGGTTTTATCCCAATACAGGTCGATACCGATCTCGCCTATGGCGTATATCTTATGCTGAGGGATTGCGGCCTCTATCAAACTTAATTCATCTTTCCAGTTCTCTTTTACATCGCAGGGATGCAAACCAAGCATCGGGAAACAATATTCGGGAAATGTGCTTGCCTGGCTTATCACCAATGCTATCGATGACGAATCCACATTGGGCAAAAACAAACGCCCAATACCATTATCCAGGCATCGTCGCATCAGTTCCTGCCTTTTTACAGGATCGGTTTCGTAGTATTGATGGGTGTGCGTATCGGTAAGCAGCATATTGCAAAATTAAAAAGCCCCCGGATTATCGGGGGCTCTTATTCAACTTTTCTTTTTTACCGCGGTATGCTTTTTAAGCGGTGCCTTTTTTGCAGCGGGTGCAGCCGCATGTTTTATCGGCTTAATTTTTACCAGTTCTACATCAAAAACTATAGTACTGTAAGGAGGAATAGCAGGCTGTGACCCTTCAGCGCCATAACCCAAAGCAGATGGTATGATCAGTTTGGCTTTTGAACCTTCATTTAACAACAGCAAACCCTCGTTCCAGCCCTGTATAATTGGGGTTGTACCAATAACCACAAGAAGCGGCTCATAAGTTCGGCCCGGTTGGTTGAGGCCTGCCTTTTGGGCGTCAGCCTGTACACTTGAATCAAAAACTTTCCCGTCAAGCGTATACCCGGTATAGTTCACCAGCACTGTATCGCCGGTTAGCGGCTTGCGTTTTATAGACGGTTTGGTAACTATATACTTTAAGCCTGACGGTGTTGTTTTAAGCACCAGTTTATTATCAGCTATATACTTGTTTGCAGCAGTAGTTTCAGCAGTTTTCATGCCTTCTTCAGCAGCATTTTTCTCTTTTATGGCATCATCCAAAGATTGCACCTTGCTGATCTTTAACGTAAAAACGATATTGCTTCCTTTCGGCAAAAAGGGCGGCCTTTGATCTTCATGCCCTTTAAATACCGAATCGCATGGAACTTTTACATAAGCGCTATCTTTAGCGGTCAAAAGCAAAAATACATCCATCAGGTCACCCACGTTCTGCGAAGGCTGTACCTGAATCTTCAAAGGATGACCCATCGCATACGAGCTGAAAATAACGGAGTCTTTTTCCGTCTTCTGCACCACGTCAAACGTAATCACATCATTCAGCTTTATTTTATCGCCCGGATTATTGGTAGTTATTTTAACCACTGCACCTTTGGGAGTATGTACCGTGTTATCCTGTGCGTTTACCTGTAAAACAGTTGCAAGGGATAATGAAACGATCAGAAAAAACTTTTTCATTCTTAAAAAGAAAAAAGGCCCTGGTTACCCAGGGCCGTATATAAATTATTTTTTACCGCCCTGTTGCTGTTGTTGCAGCTTTTGCATTTGCTGCAGTTGTTGCAACGTCATCGGAGCAGGCGCAGTGGGTTTCTTAGCATTTGGATCAGGATGTTTAAAGCTTACCATTTCCACGTCAAACACAAGCGGGGTGTACGGCTGAATTACCTGGAAGCCCTGCTCACCGTAAGCCAGTTTTGATGGGATAACAAATGTTGCTTTAGCGCCTTTGTTTAAAAGTTGCAAGCCTTCGTCCCATCCGGGGATAACACCATGCACACCAACAGCAACACGGATAGGTTTGTATTGTAAACCCGGGTTGTAAGTTTTATTTTCCTGGGCAACCTCTTTAATATTTGTTTCAAAGATTTTGCCGGTTATGAATTTCGCAGCGTAAAATATCTCTGCGGTATCACCAACCATTGGCTTATCGCCGGTACCAGGTTTTGTGATCACATAATTTAAACCCGACGCCGTAGTGGTAACCGTGAGTTTATTATCATCGATGTATTTCTTGATCTTCGCAGGCTCAGCATTTTTTAAGATATCGCTTTGCGCTTTCATATAAGTCCTCACACGACCCTGGAACACGGTATCACTCAGGTTTCCCTTCGCAATTACCTTTTCTACTTTAACTTCGTAAACAATATACTTTCCTTTAAAAGGTGGCCTTGGTTGACCCTTTTTTATAATGGAATCTATATTTGTTTTAATAGTAGCGCTATCACCTTCGGCTAATAATTTAAGGCCGGCATAGATATCGCCTTTCGACTGCGCCTTTGGCACTACAGTCAACGAAGCCTGCCCCTGCTTGTAGGTGCTGAACAATACCGAATCGCCATCTGTTTTGGCAACCAGGTTAACACTTATAAAGTCGCCCTCTTTTATTGTTGGGCCGCCTTTACCGGAATGAACGTTGTATAGCAAGCCGCCCTCACCTTTTTTAAATCCACCATTGCAAGCCGCAAGTCCAAGTGCCGCAAAAGCTAAAAACATCAAGTTTCTTTTCATCATTTATTGTATTAGTAGTTTTTTATATTCGGGTAAAATTAATTTGAATTGTTCTATAACCTCGTTAAGGCTGCTTGTTGATGTACCGCCTGCCGCATTACGGTGGCCGCCTCCGTTAAAATATTTCTTACATATCTCGTTCGCAGGAAACTCTCCCCTTGACCTTAACGAAAGTTTTACCTTATCCGTACGTTCCACTATAAAAGCCGCCAATCGGATACCTGTGATGGACAATGCATAGTTTACAACGCCTTCGGTATCTCCGGTAACCACATCATACTTTTCAAGCTCCTCTTTATTTACAGAGATCACCGCGGTATTAAATTCCGGTAACACTTCCAGTTTTTCACTTAAACAGTAGCCCAGGAAACGCAACCGGCTCTCGGATGAATTACTATATACGAGTTCATGGATGTGCCAGTTTACCGCGCCTGCGTCTATCAGGTCGGCAGCGATGCGGTGCACATCCGATGTCGTATTCGGCAGCCTGAAGGATGCAGAATCCGTCATGATACCGGTATACAGGCAAGTTGCAACATCCTTGTTGATCATCGGCTTATTGCCCAGTTCGTTTACAATAAAGGTATATACCAGTTGCGCCGAAGCACAGGCATTGATATCCCAATGGCGGTAATCATCAAAATCTTCGGGGTCCAGGTGATGATCAATCATAATTTTAACCGCACTGCTTGCACGAACCAGTTCGCCCAGTTCATTTATGCGACTGAGGGTATTAAAGTCAAGGCAAAATATCAGCTCTGCATTTGCTACAAACTCAGCAGCAACAGCCGTATGATCGGTATAAATGATCACTTCCCCGTTGCCAGGCATCCAGGCCAGGAAATCCGGGTAATCAGTTGGGGTGATCACTTGTACATGGTGGCCTTGCTGTATCAGGTAATTATACAAACCTAAAGACGAACCCATAGCATCCCCATCAGGTTTATGATGAGTGGTGATCACTACTTTACGGGGTTGCGCCAAAAGCTGCTTAAGCGAGGCCAGTTCTAACATCTATTTCAAAAATAGCTGCAAAGCTAAATAAATAAATTAAATACGAACTATCTAATTAGAAAGCAAAAAGGCATTATTTTATAAACTTAAAACGCTACTTTTGCGCCAATTTAACACACACGATGGAAACTAATAAAACTTTCACCATGATCAAGCCTGATGCCGTTGCTAACGGACATACCGGCGCTATTATAGATCATATTATAAAAGGCGGCTTCAAAATTACCGCTATGAAATATCTTTGGTTAACCCCTGAGAAGGCCGGCGAATTTTACGCTGTGCACAAGGCACGTCCTTTTTATAACGACCTCGTTTCGTTCATGTCGTCAGGCCCGATCGTTGCCGCGATATTGGAAAAAGACAACGCTGTTGAAGATTTCCGTAAGCTGATAGGTGCTACTGATCCTGCTAAAGCAGAACCCGGTACTATCCGTAACCTGTTTGCAAAATCTATCGACGCCAATGCCGTGCATGGTTCAGATTCTGATGAAAACGCCCAGATTGAAGGCAGTTTTTACTTCTCCTCGTTCGAGAAATTCTAATATCTAATTACCCGGATATGTGTATAATATGGTGCATATCCGGGAATTATTTCCCTGTTACTTGTTTTTTTAAACTTTAAGTCATAACTTTAGTCTGTTGTTAATGATGTTGTTATGCTATAAACTGATATGGCATGATTGTTGAATTAAACTCAATACAACACACCTTAAAACATACAATTATGAAACTGTTAATCAGATGCCTGGTTTACTCACTCGTTATCGTTGGGGTAATTGTGGTAAACTCGCTTTTCTTCCTTCACCATCCGCCCGAAGTACAGTTGGTATTCATCACCCCCGGTGTTATCATTTTGGGTTACTCTATCATCACGGATGATTTCAGGAAAAAAGCTTTGGCAAAAGCACGTTGGTCTAGAGGAAGATAATCTCTTCAACCAATACGCTTTTAGCTTCATTATTGATCTTATCGATTATTTGCGTACGCATCATCACCAGTTCGTTTTTAATTACTGAGGACTCTATCCGTAAAAACAATTTTTTATCGCGGATAAATATTTCCTTCGTCCTGTTGGCTACTGATTTGCCAACAAATTCCGGCCACGCGGTGGTAATGCCCGTTTCGTCAAACTTCCGCTTGATCTTATAAACCTGCAGCATTTGTTCAATGGCCTCTTTCAGCGTTTTATCGTTAGTCCTACCCATCAATTTCTCCTCCTGTTACTTTAAATAATTTCAGGTCGACACCTATCTCCATAAATATGTTTTCGACTTTAGCCGCGCTGGTATCTGTAATAAAAACCTGTCCAAAATCGTGGTTCGATACCATTTGCATCAGTTTGGTTACCCGGCTATCGTCCAGTTTATCAAAAATATCATCCAGCAATAACAAAGGCTTGAACCCTTTTTGCTGATACAGGAAGCTGTATTGCGCCAGTTTAAGCGCGATCAGAAATGATTTTTGCTGCCCCTGCGAGCCAAACTTTTTCATGGGCAGGCCATGTATAGCAAATTGAAGCTCATCTTTGTGTATCCCTACCGTGGTACGCTCCAATGCCCTGTCTTTTTCGGTGCTTTTTTTGAGCAGTCCGGCAAAGCCTTCCTGCAATAGCTGTGATTCATAAACCAGGTCTACCTGCTCGGCATTGTCACTCAAAAACTGGTAATGCCTGTTGAATATCACCGTAAAGCTTTCCATAAAGGCCTTGCGCTTTTCAAAGATCAGGTTTCCCGAGGCGATCAGTTGTTCATCAAATACAGCAAGTAAATCGGGATCGTAACGGCCGGTATCGGCAATACGCTTTAATAAGGCATTACGGTTGATCAGTACCTTATTATAAGTGATCAGTTCATCCAGGTATTGATTATCAGTTTGCGAGATCACGTTATCAATAAATTTGCGCCGTTCCTCGCTGCCTTCAATAATAATGCTGATATCATAAGGAGAAACCATAACCAGTGGGAATAGGCCGATATGGTCGGCAAGCCGCTGGTAATCTTTCTTATTGCGTTTAAACTGCTTTTTCTGGTTGCGTTTTACGCCGCAGGCTATAGCTTCCTTCGTCCCATTTTTGTTAAATGTACCATTGATGACAAAGAGGTCGGTTCCCTGCTTTATCTGCTGACTATCGATCGGGTTAAAATAGCTTTTACATAGCGACAAATAGTGTATCGCATCCAGCAAATTGGTTTTACCTGCACCATTATTGCCGGTAAAGGCGTTCACCCCCTCGCTGAAATTCAATTCAGCCTCGGCATAGTTTTTAAAATTGATAACGGATAATTGCTGCAGATACATAAGGGAGTTGCAAAGGTAGTGATTAGTTGATTAGGTTGGATTGAGTTGATTAAGTTGCGCTGAGATATCTCCAACATTGAAGCTTAACAATATTAAAAATCAACGATTTAACTAAACCAACCACTTAACTCAATCAACCTGATCAACCACCCCATAAATATTTAACTTAACCTATTGCTAACAAACTTGAAAACCGTATTTTTGCAAACTTAATTTTAGAATAGAAATGTCGAAAACCCAAGTGAATACCAAAATCGCGACTGGCAATAATGATTTTGGACAGACGGGCAAATTTGTGCGCGAGAATCAGAAAAGTTTGACTTTTATTGCAGGAGCCATTGTGGCGATGGTGATCGTTTATTATGCTTATCAAAAATTATACCTGGCTCCACGTGAAATAACTGCGGAAAACCAGATGTATGTAGCACAGGATCATTGGTCGAAAAAAGAGTGGGATAAAGCCATTAAAGGCGATGCCGGCTATCCGGGATTTGAAAAGATCATTAACGATTACAGCAATACAAAAGCAGCCAACCTGGCGTACTTTTATTTGGGCACTGCTTATTTAAATATAGGCGAATACCGCAAAGCCATCGATAATTTAAGCAATTACCGCGGTGACGACGGCATGATTGCTGCAGAAGCTTTAGGTGGTACCGGCGATGCTTATGTAGAATTAAAAGATTACGATAAAGCAGAAACATACTTTAAGAAAGCGATCGATAAAGCAAGCAACAATTTCTTGTCCCCTTTCTATTTGAAAAAACTTGGATTGGCTTACGAAGCGCAAAATGATAATAAATCAGCTTCCGAAACTTACAAAAAAATAAAGAGCGATTATCCCGAAAGCAACGAAGCGCAGAGCGTTGATGCTTACATCGCCCGTGTTGATGCGAAGCTGTAATTAAGTTGTACATGTTGTAGCGGTTGAATTGGTTGTAGTGGTTTTATAACTTTGCTATACTATATCTAAAAATATTAACCAATACAACCATTATCGAACTAATATAACCATTACAACCACCCATGGCTACCCAGTTAAAAAACCTGTCGGACTTTTCTAATACCGAAATACCATCGGCAGTGCCTTATCGTTTCGGTATCGTGGTAGCCGAATGGAATGCCGAAATCACCAACGCATTATATGAAGGGGCTTATCAGAGCCTGGTCAATCATGGGGCGTTATCTGAAAAAATCTTCACTTATGCCGTACCGGGAAGCTTTGAGTTAACCTCCGGCGCTGATCTGCTATTAAAAAATCTTCATTTAGATGCCGTTATCTGCCTGGGTTGCGTAATACAGGGTGAAACCAGGCATTTCGACTTTATTTGCAATGCCGTTGCCAATGGCATAAGCAATGTCGCCATAAAATACGCTAAGCCAGTTATATTTGGGGTACTTACCACGGATAACCAACAGCAGGCTATTGACCGCGCCGGCGGTAAACATGGAAATAAAGGCGATGAGGCTGCTATTACTGCCATAAAAATGGCTAACTTGGCTGAAACATTAAATAGTTAATTTACGTTTAACAAGCAGATATTGAACGATGAAAAAATTAATTTATATAGCAATTATCGCTTTACTGGCAGGCAGCATGGCCTCATGCTCAAACAAATTATGCCCGGCTTATGGTTCATATCCAAAGAATAGCCGATAACAGCGAAAAGTCATTTTTTACTTCTATTTGAAACTAATTGGCTCCCGCACCGTATTTTTGTAAATTAGTTTATCATTACTTTTTATGAATTGGATATTGTTGGAGTCAGCAGAGCAGCTGAGCGGGATTAAACAGCAACACGGTTATAGCATTATTTTTAAGCATAGCACCCGTTGTTCGATCAGCCTGATGGCAAAAAGAAGGTTAGAAATGGACAAGGATCATTTGCCTGAAAACGTTTCCCTTTATTTTTTAGACCTCATCAAATACCGCGACATATCCAGTCAAATTGCACAGGATTTCCAGGTGCATCACGAATCGCCACAACTGTTATTAATAAAAGATGGCGAGTGTATTCTCGATCAATCGCATAGCAGCATATCGCTCGAAGAAGCGCTTGGCGAATTGGGATAATTCCACGCTATTTCAAAAATTAAATAATTACTTCTGCCTGATACCCACTTTATGGGGTTAGTTGGTTTTTACTTACTTTTGTATCATGATCGAATTGCCGGTAGTACCAGTAAATCAAACGCCTCGCAAGCCAGACTGGCTGAGGGTTAAGCTCCCTGTTGGAAAAGAGTATGCTCACGTGCGCGCTTTGGTAGATACGCATAAGCTGCATACCATTTGCGAAAGTGGTAATTGCCCTAATATGGGCGAATGCTGGGGCGCAGGTACTGCTACCTTCATGATCCTGGGCAATATTTGCACACGTTCATGTTCATTTTGTGCTGTCGCGACAGGAAGACCCTTGGCAGTGGATCTGGATGAGCCTAACCGTGTGGCAAACTCAGTAAAGCTGATGCAGGTGAAGCATTGTGTGATCACCTCGGTTGACCGGGATGATCTGAAAGACGGTGGTTCTATCATTTGGGCCGAAACGATCAATGCAATACGCCGCGAAAGTCCCGAGACTACGCTGGAAACCCTAATACCCGATTTCAGGGGCATATGGGAAAACCTGGAACGGGTGCTTGCTGTAAGGCCTGAAGTAGTTTCGCATAACCTGGAAACGGTAAGACGGCTTACCAAAGAAGT
>Ga0105237_10001783_pt1 | contig 27839 bp, 29 predicted proteins | sample KBSC24metaG_FD_81520 | JGI IMG/M metagenome (GOLD analysis project Ga0105237, IMG submission 81520) | Corn rhizosphere microbial communities from Kellogg Biological Station, Michigan, USA - KBS C2-4 metaG | ecosystem: Host-associated > Plants > Roots > Rhizosphere > Soil | place: Michigan, USA... | reverse complement strand
GATCACTTGTGACGTCACCCCCTAGCGTCAGGTACACTCGTGCACCGGCCCGCAGCGCACGCTGACGGGACCGGGCCTCCTTAGCTCAGTCGGCCAGAGCGACGCACTCGTAATGCGTAGGTCATCGGTTCGATTCCGATAGGAGGCTCCACGGGAGCCCAGGTCAGACGCTGTCTGACCTGGGCTTTTTCGTTGCCGGAGTTCAGTAGCTGATACTCACTCGCTGATGCCCGACTACACCGCTGTCATGATTTCTGTCATGACGGGGCCACCCAGAGCTATGTTGACCGCATGGCCAAGGGCGGGATCGACAAGCTGAAGACCGGCTGGCGAGCACGTGTCTACGCCGGCATCAACCCGATCACGAAGAAGCAGGACTACCTCGTCGGCCCGACTCGGGCAACCGAGGAGGAGGCCGTCGAGGACGCCGCCCGCCTGCTGAAGGAAGCGAAGTCCAGGCGCTCCCCTGACCGCTCGGCGACCGTCTCCCACCTGCTCGACAAGTGGATGGAGATCGCCGACCACGAGCTGAGCACCGTCGTGACGAACCGCGGCTACATCGAGCAGAAGCTGAAACCGGTCATAGGCCACTACACCGTTCGGCAGTTCCAGGAACGCGTGGACATCCTGGATGAGCTGTACAAGCACCTGCGGATCTGTTCGAAGCTCTGCCAGGGCAAGCCGATGGTTGACCACCGTACGAACCGCCCCCACGACTGCACCCCGCGGAACAAGAACGGCACCCCGAAGGCGAACATGCGGGACTGCCAGCCGCACGAGTGCAAGCCGATGCCGGCAACGACCATCATCCGGATCAACGCGATTCTTCAGGCCGCGTACGGCTACGCCATCTCGTGGGGCTGGGCCGACAGGAACCCCGCCCAGCTCGTGCACAAGCCGAAGGTGACGAAGAAGAAGGCTCCGCCGCACACGCCGCAAGAGGTCGCCGCGCTCATCAACGCAGCGTTCGAGTACGACGAGGACTTCGGAATTCAGCTCTGGATGTCCGCCATCACCGGCGGACGGCGCGGCGAGATCATCTCCCTGCGCTGGAGCGACGTTGACCTCGACAACGGGCTCGTCTGCCTGGACGAAAACTACGTCGTCCGCGACGGCAAGCAGGAGTTCAAGGGAACCAAGACCGATGAGGACCGCTGGATGGCCCTGGATAGCTTCAGCGTGACGCTGCTAGCGGCGCTGAAGGCACGGCGCACGACGGTCCTAACATCAGTCGGCTTGGCGCTCAACGATGACGCCCACGTTTTCTCCCCCGAGCCCGACGGCTCGGTTCCGTGGAACCCAGACACATACACACACCGGTACGAACGCCTCGCCAGAAAGGCCGGCATCGAGAAGCCACTGAAGAATCTAAGGCACTTCAACGCGACGGAGTTGCTGCGAGGCGGTGTCGATGTCGCGACTGTGGCTGACCGTCTAGGGCACGCCGACGGCGGCGTAACTACTCTCCGGTTCTACGCAAGCGGAACCAGAACGGCGGATCAGCGTGCGGCCGAGCAGCTGTCTCGGGACCTTCAGCTTCACCGCAATGGTGGCGATGCCACTACGGAGGACGGCGCAGCGCCTACCCGCAACGCCGATCGCAGACGGAAACGCCGGGTACTGATGGCTGGCAAGGCAAGAACGACTCGCGATTAGTCGGTCCCTGGGGCGAGCCCTCGATCTCATCCGCGTCAAACAGCCTCAGACGGGCCGGGCGTGACAGCGGGTACGCCCACATCCGGATCAGCTGTGAGGGGCGGATAACGACGGGTCGGCGAGTCGTAGCGCGCGGCCAAGCGTGCCAGGTGACTAGCAGGCCCTGAATCGGACGGCGTTCGGGCCCACTCGTGGTACTTCTGTGCCATGCCCCAGACGCGCGCTGGTGAGTCGAGAAACACAGCCTTGACTAGCTTGAAGTCGAGAAGACCATGCTCAACTGCAATGGCTAGAAACTCCATCTGATCCAGGTTCCGAGACAACGCATCGTAATCAGCAGCACTTAGACGATCAACGTTGTCGAACTCGCCATGAATCTGCCTGCGCCGCAGGCTCCGCACGTCATCACGCGTGTAGCGTTCGTAGATCTGTGTCAACAGCGCAATCTCACGGGTTCGTTTGGCCTCCGCGACCTGGCCCTTGGCATAGACCCCAGCTGCGACAACGACGATCGCAGCGACCGCCGCGCTTATGGCGCTGAGCGCATTCCAGAACTCTGACATGACCCCTCCCTTACCAAGAGTGTGGTCATGACCCCGCAGGACGACAAGAGTTAAGGATCTACCGTCAACTAACACGGTCGCGGCACAGGTATAGCGCAGAGAACGAGCCGCGAACTTAGCCAGCTACGCAAGCAGCTGCACACCGTCATGGGTTCGAATCTGAGGCCTTCCTTCGTAGGACAGAGCGTCGAGTAGCCGGACAGCCATCGTCGGCGTCATGAGGGCCTCCACCTCGGACGGAAGGATCCAACGGACCTCGGTGGTCTCTTCAGATAGGGCCTCAACGCCGCCGATCTGACGACACCGGAAGAAGAGGGCGACGACCCCAACCTTCATGTTCTTGTACACACCGGTCAGGGAAACCGGCTCAGCCTCGATGCCCGTCTCCTCGCGAATCTCGCGAGCCAGGCCGGCTTCAACGGTCTCGTCGAGTTCGAGCACCCCGCCCGGCGCTTCCCACGCTCCGTTGTCGTGCCGTCGGATCGCAAGGATCCGTCCGTCTTCCCGGACAACTGCGCCGGCAACACTTACCGAGTGCTTGGCTCCCACGTGGCTTCTCCTTCAGGTCAGAATCGGCAGAACACGGCGGTGGCATCGTCATGGGCCTTGCCACGAAACCTATCCGCCGGTGTGGCGCGCTCCTCGGCGCGCACGTCTTCAACGAGTTGACCCGGCCCGTGGCTGTCCAGTCGCTTGAGCAGATCAGCCCAGCTCCGGCCGTACCGCTCGACAAGTCGCGTGACGCCATCCGTCATGACTGCGGCCCGACTCACCGCCGACACCGGAACCGCACCGGTCACCGCGCGGTCAGCGGCATCTGGCCGGATACTGGCGATCCAGAACCCCTCTTCGGTGTTCCGTGCCTGGCTCACCGCCTCGACCGTGTAGGCCGGCAGGTACGACGTTCGGTCATCGTGGCCAACGACGAGTTCACCGTCCTGCTGCTCGATGACGACCGCAGAGTCGCCGAGCACCGCGTACTCAAGGCGTTCAGCGTCTCGACGAAGAATCGCGACCGTTGTCGATGGACTGTCGCGATTCGTTAGGTCGCAGGTGTCGGCATGGCTCGCCATCGTCGCCTCGATACCCGACCGCAGAACCTCGACGAGAGGCGCCGCCTTCCCGGTGCTCAGAAGCCGCGCCAGGTGAGTTCCCAACTGTGCGACGAGCCACGGAACGTCGTGAATGCAGCCTGAATCGACCCCGGCCGGAGCCGTAGCACCGTCTAGGACGACCACGTACCGCTCGGTGGCAATGACGAAGTCGTCGTTAGGACGGCCACCAGGTGCGGCCTGACACGTGTAGGTAACTTCCACAGTCGATCTCGCTTCCTAGCCGACTATTCGGGCGCATCGAACTCGTAGGTGAACTCGAACCGGTCACCAGCCATAACGCTCTCGAAGGCCTCGACGGGGCCACTCTCAGCGAAGGTGACCCGACGCATGCGAAAGACCGGAACACCTTCGGGCAGGCGAAGACTCCGAACCTCGTCAGGCGAGGGCATGCCCGTCTTCAACTGCTCGCGGAAGCGGACGATGCGGTAGCCGGCCTCCTCCAACCGGGCGAGGCTCCCGCCGGAACCGGTCTTCTGCTCTTTAATCGCAGTCCCGTCAACCACCTCAGGCCGGTAGTACGAGTCAGCGAGTTGGTTCGGCTGGTCGCCCACCCACTCGCGGCGCTGGCGGACGAAAACCGGCGCGCCCTCGGCGATCCCGTACAGCTCAGCGACCCAGGCTGGCGCGGGCACCTCGCCGAGGTGCAAGACCTCCTGCTTCCACGATAGGCCAGCCGCCTCCGCTTCCCCCTGCTGAGCTGCCCGGCCAGCCGCCCGCTTGCTGCGAGAGAAGCGGTCCATGCCGACCCGCGTTATGACTGGCGCTTGGCGAACGTAGACACCGCTCCCTTTTCTGCCCTCGACCAGGCCTTCAGCCTTCAGGAGGCCGATCGCCTGCTTAACGGTCTGCGAAGCCGTCCCGTACTCGTCGACCAGCTCACGCTCAGAAGGCAGCTTCCCGTCGGACCTAATACGTCCGCTTGGTCGGCCATCACCGGGGATGGCCCGCTTGAAATCGACGATCTCTTGGCGAAGTGCATCGGCGATCTGCCGTGACGACGACCGCGGGTCAGTCGGATCAATGCTCATGAGACCCCATCCTAGCTACCTCGCTAGCTAAATCCTTGCGTCCTGCGTCGCTCTCGCGCTAACGTGCAACCAGTGCACCTAGCTAGCTAAGTAGCTAGGAAGGCACACAGCGGCTTGCGCGTCGAGCCGTGCCCACCAACAGCAGAGCCCCGATCAGGTGGTCGCAGTGCGCCAACACTGCGCTGACCGGGGCGACACCGGACTCTTGGAGGAGTTTCGATGCTCGACCAGCGTAGCGAGGCGGCGATCGCCCAGATCGTGCGTACCGCGCTTTCGCAGATCCCGGCTGCACCCGCGAAGGAGCCGACCACCGACTTCCTGACCGTCAACGAGGTCGCGAAGATCTTCCGCGTCTCCCGCGAGACGGTCCGCCGCATGTGCATCACGGGCAAGCTGCCGGCGATCGACTGCGGTTCGGGCGACCAGGCCAACTTCCGCATCCCTCGTGCGTTCGTCGAGCGCGCGATGGGCGAGCTGAACAACGGCCGCAGCGTTTCCATGAGCGACCTGACCACCGAGTGGCAGGCCGGTTTGGCGGTGGCGTCATGACGCGCTGGTCCGCCGAGCTGGACGCCGACAACCAGCGCCAGTTCGCCGCCGCCTGCGACGGGGACCGTGAGGCGTTCGGCGTGCTGTATGGCCGGTTCTTCGGCAAGGTCGCCGCTAAGTGCGCTCCGTGGGCTGGCTCGGACGCCTCGGCCGAGGACTTGGCCCAGGACGTGTTCGCCGAGGCCTGGGCCCGGATCGCCGCCGGCCACGTGGAGGCACGCGGCGCGTTCGGGGCGTGGCTGTTGGGCGCGGTCGTCTCCTACGTCATCACGTGCCGCCGGCATGTGTGGTGGGAGCAGCGCAGCGTGGTCGAGCAGACCACCGAGCTGGCCCGCCACGACCTGGAGCACGGCCACGTGGCGCCGACGGTCGATGACGAGGTGTGCGGCGTGCTGGCCGAGCAGTTGGCCGCGTTGCCGCCGCGCCAGCGCCTGGCCGCGCAGCTGTGCCTGTTGGAGGGCCGCCGCACCCGTGTCGCGGCGGAGATGCTCGGCCTGTCCCGCAAGACCCTGACCAACTACAAGGTCGCCGCGCTTGCCACGCTACGCGCCCAGATGGCCCCGGCCGGTACGGCGGTGGCCGCATGACTATCGCCCTTGTCGTCCTGGCCCTGCTGGCGGTGGTGGCCTTCGAGGTCCGCGCGGACCGGAAGGCGCGACGGGCTACGGCCGGCGCTACCCCGGTCGTGATCGTGCGGGGACTGAAGCCGCGGTGGTGGCGAAAGTTGGTCGACAAAGCGCTGTCCGGCGCGCTGACCCTGGCGATTCTGGCCGGCCTGCTGCTGGCCGCACTGCGGATGCCGAAGCAGGGCCACGTCATCGACTACCGCCACCAGACGCCCACCACCGCCACCCCGGCCGCGCCGATACACGCCGCAACGCACCCGGCCGCCGGTACCCCGACTTCTTCGAAGACTTCGACCCCGAAGGGGCACTGACCATGTCCGACACCACTGCTCTGCGTCATGTGCTGGACGGCTACCGGGCCGACATCGCCCGCCGCAGCGCCCTGATCCGCACCCACACCGAGGCCGCTGCCGAGCTCCAGGCCGCGAACGCTATCGACACCGCTCAGGCCGAGGTTGCCGAGGCGCTCATCGCGCAGCTGCGCGCCGACGAGTCCACCGCCTGGGCCCCGGCCCAGGACATCGAGGCCGCTGCCCTGGTCGCCAGCGCGTTCCTGCCCGGCGGCATGGCGGAGTGGGGCAAGACCCAGTCTCGCGCCGCGCTGCTGGCCGCGCTGCACGACGCCGAGGCCGACATCGCCGCGCTCGACGGCGTCCAGGCCGCCGCGCTGGTCCACGACCACCGGGTGGCCGACTGCCCGGCGTGCCTGCTGTCCGGCGCCGGCGACCTGGCCGCGCTGGACGGCATCAGCACCGGTTCGGGGGTGGCCCGATGAACCTCACCGCCGTTGCTGTGATGGCCGTGTCCTACGTGGCGCTGATCGCCGCTCACGAGGTTGGCGACCACTGGTTGCAGACCCCGTGTCAGGCGATGACCAAGGGCGGATCCGGCTGGACGGGCCGCGCCGCGTGCGCGCGGCACGTGGCGACCCTGACCGTGTCGAAGGTCGCCGCGCTGCTGGTCCCGTTCCTGATGTTCCACCTGCCGATCCGCCCGCTGGGGTGGGCGTTCGGCCTGGGCATCGACGCCGTCTCGCACTACTGGGCCGATCGCCGCACGACGCTGCGCCGCCTGGCCGAGCTGTGCGGACCAGGCAAGCTCGCGTTCTACAACGTGGGCTCACCGCGCCAGGGGAAGGACGACAACCCCTCGACCGGGACTGGCGCCTACCTGCTGGATCAGTCCTGGCACAAGTTCTTCCTGTACCTCACGGTTCTGATTCTGGCCGGGGGTGCCCGATGAAGATCCGCCTGATGGACACCCCCGACCAGGTCGAGGCATACGCCGCCGTGATGCGCCGCGCGTTCGATGTGGTGGAGGAATCCGGCGAGTACGCGAACCGTGGCACCTCGCGGATGGTGCGCAGGTACGTGGACTTGCGGCTGCGGCTCGACACCGGCGCCGGTGGGGACGGCGAGCTGCGTGAGGTGCTGGCGCGCCTGGCCAAACACGCTGCGTCTACGGCGGTCAGTGGGAACCGCTGGCGCCAGGTGATGACCGACTCGGAGGACTTCGACGGAATCTCGCCGGTATGCACCGACCCGAACCACCCGGCCGAGATCGACGGCTTCCCGGACGACGGGATGTTCGTGCGCGAGTGCTGCGAGCCCTACGTCATCGAGACCCACGACGACCGGTTGGCCGCGTTCCTGGTGGCCGCGTTGAACGAGGCGCCGGCGCTGCTGACCCTCGCCGAGCAGCTGCGCGAGGAGCGGTCATGAAGCCCTACTCCTACTGCCACGCCGGAACCGGCCTTCAGGTGCGGATCGCGCCGGTGGACACCCTCGCTTTCGGCGGCCTGAACAGCGTGCTCAACGCCGGGCAGCGACTCGGCGCGGACGGACAGGCCCAGTTCCTGACCGGCCTGCTCGCCGATGCCGGCCTGTTCCTGGGCGAAGGAGACCGTGCGGCGGTGGCCTGGCTGGCCGGCTGGGAGTGGCCCACCGTGGCTGCGATCGCCTCGTGGATCTGCCGGGCCCAAGAAGTCGCCCTGACCTGTGTGAAGGAGACCGGCGAATGACCGCCCTGATCGAGCACGTTAACGGCCACGCCCCAGTCACCTCGGCGTCGTCCTGGACGACGCCGGCCCCCGCCGCCGAGCAGCAGGACACCAACGCGCTGCCGCCGGTCGAGGGTCGGTTGAAGACCGCTGTAACCACGGTGGGTGTCGCGGTGGCCGTGCTGGGTCTGCTGGGGTTCGTGAACTCCTTCCATCGCGTCGACCAGTCCGCCCAGCCGTCGTTCCACGGCCTGGCCTGGACGGTGCCGACCGGTATCGACCTGGGGATTCTCATCTTCTCGGCGCTGGACATCGTGTTGGCGCTGCTGAAGATGCGGATCTCCTGGCTGCGGCTGATCCCGTGGGCCCTGACCTGGGTCACGATCGACCTGAACATCAGCAACCCTTCCGGCGCCGCGCCGCTAACCGGGTTCGACAAGCTCGCGCACGGCGTGCTGCCGGCGCTGTGGGCGATCTCGGTCGAGGTCGGCGCACATGTGGTCCGCAAGCGGGCCCGGCTGTCCGATGCCAAGCGCATGGACCGGGTTCGGGTCTCGCGGTGGCTGTTGGCGCCGCTGCCGACGCTGGGTCTGTGGCGCCGGATGGTGCTGTGGGAGGAACGCTCTTATCCGGTCGCGCTGGAGCGGGAGAAGACCCGGCTTCTGACCAAGACCGAACTGCAGGACGCCTACGGCCTGTGGTGGCGGTGGCGGGCCCCGCGCCGTCAGCGGGCCCTGTACCGCCTCGGCGCACTGACCCCGACCGCGATCGCCGCGCCCCAGGACACCACGGCCGAGACGACCTCCACCGGGAAGACCTCAACCGGACCGGACCCGGTGGACCTCGACGGCACGACCGAATCGACCTCCACCGGTGAGGGCCAGTCGAGGACGACCAACCCCACCCGATCGACCTCGACCGGGGCCCGCCGGTCGAAGTCCACCGACAGGACCGAGTCGAGGTCAACCCGCGCAGCTGCACGCGACTTCGACGCGCTGCTGTCCGAGGCCCGGCAGGTGCCGCGCTGGCGCGGTGCGCCGTCGGTGGAGCGGATCCGCACCACCTTGCATGTGGGCCAGTCCAAGGCTGCCGAGCTGGCCGCCGCGCTGTCGGCCGAGGACGCCTCGGCGACCATCCCCGACACCTCCACCGCGACCCCGATCAACCCCGACACCGACAGCACCGAGACGAAGGAGGTGGCTTGAGATGAGCGAGTCATTCGAGACCTACCCGAGCGACAACTCCGAGACCGATGCCGAGGCGACCGAGACCGGCGGTCAGGTGGTGCCGTTCCCGACCCGCCCGTCCCAGACCGCCGGCGACGCTGCCAGCGACGACCAGGCGCACGACGCCACCGCCATGGCCGACAGCCGCGTGATCGAGGGCGTCATCGTCGGCGCCCAGGACGCCACCCCGGCCACGTGGAAGGCGTGGCGGGAGACCAAGCGTGCTGTGCGCTGGGCCAAGGCCGCGCTGCGGTGGCTGCTGGCGCACCGCGCTACCCGGTTCGGTGCGCGTCAGGCCGCTTACCTGCTGTCCGGGGTGCGGACGTGGGTGCGCCGGTACTGGGAGTCGCGGACCACGACCCGGCATGAGCAGATGATGCGCAACGCCTCGGCCGGCAACGACCACACCTCGGCCCTGGAGTGGGAGAAGCGCGCGGCGGAGTTTCGCGCGGCCCGGCACGAACGCCGGATGGACCTGCTGTCCTCCCCGGTCCGGGCTGCCTCGGCGCTGGTGCACGGCCTGATCGCCTCGGTACTGGTCCTGGGCATCCTCGGTATCGCCCTGGCCGTCACCTCCCACCACGCCGGGCAGGTGGTCACGCCGTTCACCGTGACATTCCAGATCATCCGGGATGCGGTTGCGGTGGTGAACGCGACCTGGCGACCCGTGCTGACCGCGCTGCCGTTCGCCATCCTGGCCGGGGCGTGGGCGACCGGCCGGAACAAGGCCGAGCTGCCCGGCTGGCTGGCTCTGCCCGAGCCGGCCGAGCTGGATGTGACGATCGATGAGACCACGATCGCCCGTGCGCTCAAGGCGCTGCGGATCCCGCAGATCACCGCGCATTTGAAGGCCGGGATGCCGATCGTGTTCCTGACCCTGCCGCGCGTGGATGGCCGGGGCACGCACGCGGTGCTGCGCCTGCCCGAGGGCGTGTCGGCCGAGAAGATCGCCAAGCGGCGCCTGGACCTGTCCACCGGCCTGTACCGGGCCGCCAAGGAGGTGTGGCCCTCCACCGGCTCTGAGGCCGGGATCCTGGACCTGTGGGTGGCCGACAAGGGCGCGCTGTCCGAGGGTGCCGGGCCCTATCCGCTGCTGGCCGAGGGTGCGGTGGATGTGTTCAAGGGCGTGCCGTTCGGCCGGACGCTGCGCGGGGACCCGGTTGTGATGCCGGTCATGGGCCGCAACGGCATCGGCGGTGGCATGCCCGAGCAGGGCAAGTCCAGCGCGGCCCGGGTGGCGTTCGCCGGTATCGCCCTGGACCCCACCTGCGAGCTGCGGATCTGGGTGCCGGATGCGAACTTCGACTTCGAGGCGTTCAAGCCGCGGTGCTCCAGCTACATCATGGGCGCCGAGGACGAGAAGATCCGGCAGATCCGCGACCAGCTCAAGGGGCTGGAGGCGGAGATCCAGCACAGGGGCCGGCTGCTCATCAAGTACGGCGAGCCGGAAGTGACGCGCAAGCTCGCCGACCGGGGCATCGGTCTGCACCCGATCGCCTGCCTGCTGGAAGAGGCGCACATCGCGATCAACCATCCGAAGTACGGCAAGGAGATCAGCCAACTGCTGATCGAAAACGTCAAGCTGTGCCGCAAGCGCGGCATCTTCTTCTTCGTCTCCACCCAGGCCCCCACCTCCAAGTCCATGCCGCGCGATGTCACCCGCAACTGCACGGTGGGTATCGCGTTCGCGGTCGGCGACCACGTCGCCAACGACGCGCTGTTGGGGGAGGGTGCGCACAAGGGCGGGCACCGGGCCACCGAACTGATCCCGGGCACCGACCGGGGCACCTGCCTGACCAAGGGATTCGCCGGCGAGTCCCGCTCGCAGATGGTGCAGGTCTACTTCATCTCCGTCAGCCGAAGCAACGACCAGATCACACCGATCATCAAGCGGTCCCTGGCCGCGATCGAGGCGGCCGGCCAGCCGGTGCCGGGCGCCGGAAAGCCCGATGCGGTTCCGGTACCGCTGGTGCGTGACCTGCTGGCCGACGTGGCCAAGGTGATGGGCGGGGCCGCGCTAGTGCAGTCCTCGGAGATCGCCACCCGGCTGGCCGAGCTTGACAAGGACGCCTACGACGGGCTGACCGCCAACCAGCTCAACGCCGACCTGGCGCCGCTGGGTGTCATCGCCCGCAAAACCAGAAACGGCACCATGCACGTCGATCTCCACAAGGTCGAAGCCGCCCTGTCGATCCGCCCCGACCCCGAACCAGACAGCGGTCCGGACGACAGCGCGGACGGCGCCGAAAACCCGGATTAGGCCCAGGGAGAGAACAGGGAGCCGGGCAAGGAGGCAGGGAGTTTCCCTGCCCGGCTCCCTGACCCACTCCCTATCCCTGACCTGCAACAGGGACTTGAGGGAGCGCAGGGAGGCAGGCGCCGAAAACGGCCGCAGACCCCGGAAAAACGCGTATGCGTGGCCACCGGCGCCGCTCCCTCCCTGCCCCCGCACGCCACGCCAGACAGACCTTGAACACTCCGGCCCAGGAGGGCTCAGACATGACTGCCCCGATGATCCACCAGCCGTATCAGGGCCCGGTTCCGCCGCCGGCCGACGCCGCGCCCGCGATCCCGGCCGCGCCCGCCGCGCAGCTGCGCGGCCTTGTCTCCCCGACCGCTATCGCGCTGGCGCTGGCGTCCCCGGCCGTCACGCTCACGATGCTGGCGCTGGCCCGGCACTGGTCCGACCACGGCGCCCGGCACAGCGTCGGCGACATGGTCCCGCTGAGCCTCGGCGCCATCATCGGCCTGGCGTTGACCGCCTGGGCCTCGGCGACCCAGGACACGCTGTTGGTCGGTACTTGCGCCAGCCTCACCGCCGCCGCCCTCGCGGTCGGCATGATGGCCTACCCCGCCGGCCTTTCCGAACCGCTCATCGTCACCGCGGTCGCGACCGTCACCGGTTGGGTCTTGGCCCGACGCGTGTTGCGGGCCTGCAGCATCCGGCACGAGGGCCACGCCGAGCGCGAGAAGGACCGCCAGCACGAAACCGGCCTGGCCACCATCGCCGGTCAGACCGCTATCGGCGTAGCGACCCTCCAGACGCAAGGCGCCATCGAAGCCGCGCGCGTGACCGCTCTGGGCGAGCTGGCCGGCGCCGACCGCCGCGCCGAGGCGATCGAGTTCGAGTCCTGGAAGACCGAACGCGATGCGCGGCGGCGCCAGGCCATGACCCTCAGCGCCACCGCTCGCGAAGCCCTGGCCGGCCCCGCCGCCAACGGCGTTGACGCCTTCGCCGCCTCGTACGCGCAGAACCCTGAGAGCAGGTAATGAACGCACAGCCACAGCTGCACCCCAACGGCGAGCCCTACGCGGACGGCGAAGTCCCCACTCAGTGGGCCCTGCCACACGACGAGGACGCCGAACGCGCCGTCCTCGGCGCGGCGATGCTCTCCGGCACGGCACTGGCCGAGGTCCGGCCGATGCTGACCGGAACGGACTTCTACGTGCCCAAGCATGAGCAGATCTGGGAGGCCATCACCGCCCTGGCCGACGCCGGCCGCCCCGCCGATCCGTTGGTGGTGGCGCAGTGCCTCGGCGAGCAGCTGCACCGCATCGGCGGCGCGCCGTACCTGCACACCTGCATGCAGGCCGTGCCCACCGCCGGCTCTGCCGGGTGGTGGGCTCAGATCCTGCTGGACAAGGCCTACGCCCGCCGCGTCATCCAGGCCGCCACCCGTCTGGGGCAGATCGGCCGGTCCGAAGACCTCGACGCCCCGCTGCGGGCCCGCGTGCGCGCCGAGTACGCCGTGCTGCTGGAGGCCGAATCCAAGGGCTGGACCGACCCTGCACCGCTAGGCAAGCCCGTAGCGGACCTGCCCGAGTTCCCTGGCGATGCCCTGCCGAAGTGGATTGCGGAGAAGGTCGCCGCCGTCGCGGACGAGACGCAGACCCCGATGGACCTGGCCGCCTCGGTAGCCTTGGCCGCACTTTCCACCGCGTGCGCCGGCAAAGCTCGCGTCATCGTCCGCCCAGGCATGTGGTCCGAACCGGTGAACCTATTCCTGGTCACCGCTTTGCCACCGGGCACTCGCAAGTCCCCGGTCTTCAGCACCATGACCGCGCCGCTGTTGGCCGCCGAGAAGGTGCTCCAGGACACCGCACGCCCACAGATCGTCCAGGCCGTCACCGCCCGCCAGATCGCCGAGGAACGCGCCGCACGCGCCGCCACCGCAGCGGCGAAAGCAAGCCTGGCCGACCGGACGCTCGCCGAGATCGAAGCGCAGGAGGCCGCCGCCGAGCTGGAAGCCGCGACCGTCCCCCACCTGCCGCGCCTGGTCGCCGACGACATCACGCCTGAGGCTGCCGCCTCCATGCTCGCCGACCAGGGCGGACGCCTGGCCATCCTCTCGGCGGAAAGCGAGATCTTCTCCATCATGGCCGGCCGCTACTCCGGGACCCCTTCCATGAACGTCTTTCTGAAGGGCCACGCCGGGGACATGCTCCGGGTGGACCGGCGCGGCCGGCCGTCCGAGACAATCGACCGGCCCGCACTCACCCTCGGCATCTGCACGCAGCCCTCGGTGCTGCGCGACCTCGCCGAGATCCCCGGGGCCGCCGGACGGGGCCTGCTCGGCCGGTTTCTGTATGCGCTGCCGACTGTGAACGTCGGCAACCGGAATACCGAGCCGGACGCCGCCGATCCCGCCACGCATGCCGCCTACGCCGCCCAGCTGCACGCCCTGGCCCTGTCCATGGACGAGCGCGGCGGCGAGGCCGAGCTGACCCTGTCGCCCGAGGCCAGCGCGCACCGCCGCGACGCCTCGGCCCGGTACGAGAAGCGCATGGCCGACGAGGGCGACCTCGCCGGAATTCGCGACTGGGCCGGTAAGGCCGTCGGCGCCGCCATGCGCATCGCTGGCCTGCTCCACCTGGCCGAGCACCTGCGCGACGGCTACCACCGGCTGATCAGCGGTGCGACCGTTGCCAATGCCATCCGCATCATCGACTACTACGCCCTGCACGCCCTGGCGGCCTTCGACGCCATGAGCACCGACGAAACGATCGTCCGCGCCCGCGCCGTCCTGGACTGGATCCACCGCGTCCAACCGGTCCGCTTCACTGCTCGTGAAGCCTTCACCGCCGCCTATCGCCAGCGCTTCCCAAAGATCAGCGACATGGACGCCGCCCTGACCGTCCTGGAACGCCACGGCTACATCCGACGCCTGCCAGACCCGCCCACCACCGGACGCGGACGACCCCCGGCATCGGCGTACGAGACCCACCCCAGCATCGGCACCTGACCCCCTCCGCGTCTCCGCAATATCCGCAGAAATGGTTTCTGCGGATATTGCGGAGACGCGGAGACCCCTTCCGCACCGAATCCACGAGGAACGATCGCATGAACCAGCCTCTCGTCATGCTCACCGTCGAGCAGGCCGCAGCACTACGCGATCCAGATGGTCGCGCCGGTGTTCGACGGCCCGCTTGGTGCGCCAACAGTGAAAGGCCCGCAGCACCAAAGCTGACGCGGCGTGTGTGACGCTCCCTGACCTACCGTCTGGTGGCTGCGCTGAGCCCTCGACACCTAGTAGCAGCGCGGAGTTTGATGGCGCCGACCCGCTGGCGCAAAACACGCATGCGCCAGCAGGCGGACCATTCGATATGACAGGGTTCTGGTTTAACGCGAACCACAGCGACAGGACTTGGTACCGGCAGGGAGAGAAACCAGTGGCGACTTCGAACGTTGTGACGGCCATGGCGGAAGACCGGATCGCAACAGCCCGCCGAAACAACGACGACCGGCTGGACCTGTCCTACCTCGACCTGACCACGCTGCCGGAGTCCCTGGGGCAGCTCACCACTCTCACCGCGCTCAACCTCCGCAGCAACGGGCTGTCGGTACTGCCGGAGTGGCTCGGACAGCTCACCAACCTCACCGCGCTCAACCTCAGCAACAACCGGCTGTCAGTGCTGCCGGAGTGGCTCGGACAGCTCACCAACCTCACCAACCTCACCAACCTCGACCTCAGCGACAACCGGCTGTCGGTACTGCCGGAGTGGCTCGGACAGCTCACCAACCTCACCACGCTCAACCTCAGCGACAACAAGCTGTCAGTGCTGCCGGAGTGGCTCGGACAGCTCACCAACCTCACCAGGCTCGACCTCCGCAGCAACGGGCTGTCGGTACTGCCGGAGTGGCTCGGACAGCTCACCAACCTCACCGCACTCGACCTCGACGAGAACGGGCTGTCGGTACTGCCGGAGTGGCTCGGACAGCTCACCAACCTCACCACGCTCAACCTCGGCAGCAACGGGCTGTCAGTGCTGCCGGAGTGGCTCGGGCAGCTCACCAACCTCACCAGGCTTGACATCGACGACAACGGGCTGTCGGTACTGCCGGAGTGGCTCAGACAGCTCACCAACCTCACCACGCTCTACCTCAGCAACAACCGGCTGTCAGTGCTGCCGGAGTGGCTCGGACAGCTCACCAACCTCACCGCGCTCTACCTCAGCGACAACGGGCTGTCGGTACTGCCGGAGTGGCTCGGACAGCTCACCAACCTCACCAACCTCGACCTCAGCAACAACGGGCTGTCGGTACTGCCGGAGTGGCTCGGGCAGCTCACCAACCTCAGCGACCTCGACCTCAGCTACAACGAGCTGTCCGTGCTGCCGGAGTCCCTCGGGCAGCTCACCAACCTCAGCAACCTCGACCTCGACAACAACGAGCTGTCCGTGCTGCCAGAGTCCCTCGGACAGCTCACCGAGCTGGTCTCGCTCAACCTCGAGGCTAATCCAGACATGTCCAGCCCGCCGCCCGAGGTCGTGGGGCAAAGCACGCAGGCGGTGCTGGCGTACCTACGGGCCCTGGCCGAGTCCTCGGTCCACCTGTGGCAGTCCAAGGTTCTCATCGTAGGCGAGGCCACGGTGGGCAAGACGTCGCTGGCCAAGGCGCTGCGCGGGGACGACTTCGACCCTGACGAGAGGCAGACCCACGGCATACGCATCGATCAGCTTCACCTGCCCCATCCCGACCAACCGGGGGTGGTGATGGATCTGGACGTGTGGGACTTCGGCGGACAGCTGGAATACCGAGCCACCCAACGGTTCTACCTGACCGACCGATCGTTGTTCCTTCTGGTGTGGAACTCCCGAGCCCGCGCCGTCGACGGCAAGGTCGTGCCTTGGCTCGACGTGGTCACCGCTCGTGCCCCACGCTCGCCAATCATCGTGGTGGCCACCCACGGCGACGAGCACTCCCCTGCCGCCCTGCGCACCGACCTGGCCAGCCGCTATAGGCAGATCACGGCCGCACACACCGTCGACTCCCGAACCGGTACCGGCATCGGAGAATTGCGACAGACCATCCTCGCCCAGGCCGCTGCACTGCCGCTGATGGGGATGCGTTGGCCGACCACCTGGACCGCCGCCGCCCAAGCGGTGCGCGAGTTGCCCGGGCTCACCGCCACCCGTAACGCCGTCTTCAAGACCATGGCCACCGCTGGCCTCACCGACCCCGCCGGCCACCAGGCAGTCGCGCAGGTACTGCACGACCTTGGCCACATCGTGTACTTCGCCGATCAACCAGACCTGGCCGCCAAGGTGATCCTGCGGCCCCAATGGCTGGACGCCCGAATCACCCAGGTCATCGACAGTGCAACGGTTGCCGCCGCCGACGGGGTCCTCTCCCGCACCGAGCGGCACCGGCTATGGAACGACCTGGCCGAGGACGAGAACGACCCGGACCTGCCCGACCGGCTGATCCGCATGATGGAGGCCTTCGACCTGGCCTATCGCCTCGGAGACCAGCACGACAGCCAGGATGTCGCCCTGATCGTCGACCGACTGCCCGAGGCTCCGCCGGACCATGCTGACAAAACCTGGCGGCAGCACACCGCCACACCCGGGGCCCGGCAGATCGGAATCAGCTACAAGCTGGCTTCCCGCCAGGCCGGCATCCCCACCTGGTTTATCGCCCGCGAACACCGCTACACCACCGGCCTGCACTGGCGTACCGGGGCCGTGCTCCACGACCGCGATCCCCACACCCCAGCCTGGGCTTTGATTAGCGACGATGGCCGGGAACAGCCCACCGTCACCATTCGCGTCACCGGCGCCTACCCGGTACGTTTCCTGTCGGTGCTCACCGAGGCCTTCGACAACATCATCGAAGACCGCTACCCAGGACTAGTCGAACAGCGCCTAGTCCCGTGTGTCTGTCCAGGGACCGACCGTACCGGCTGTACACACGCCTTTGACCTGGACGAGTTGATGGCCGAGGCCACCGACCCTGACCCCGATGCACACCACCTCGTGCGCTGCCCCAAGACACGCAAGAAGATTGAAGCTGCGGTCATGCTCGACGGGCTACGCGGCACCGGCCTGGTCGCTGAACTCGAAGCCGTCCACCAGCAACTGGCGGCCCAAGACAGCACCCTGAACCGGATTGATGCCGGGCAGCAAGTGATGCTCAACGGCATCCGCGCGCTTCTGGAAGACCGGGCGAACGCGGGCGTGCACTGCCCGGCGGTGTTCAGCATCCGCACCATCGGCCAGACCCGCGTGCTGCGCCGCAATCGACACGTTCTGAGCCTCTGGTGCGAATGGCCCGCCGGACCCCATCTACTCGCAGATGGCGCCGGGGACTACCCGATCGACACCATCCCGCCCGCACTCGCCCACTACCTGCCCTACCTGCGTTCTCTAATCACCATCTTGGGGATCGCAGCCCCCGGCGTGCTGGCCGCCGGCCTCGGCGACCGCACCCAGGCAGCGCTGGAGGCAGCCACTGCCACCATGGAGTTCATCGACGGCTACACCGGCAAACAAGACAGCTCAGTCGAACTGCTTCGCCCGAACATCCCCGCTGGACCCTACCGGCGCACCGCCTCCGGCGCGGACTTCCGGGCCCTACGCGACCTGCTGGAACACTTAGAGGCCGAACACCCTAAGAATTGGGGTAATCTGGCCCCAGCCAGCCGCCCGGAAGACCGGCGGATCATATACCTGTGCCCCAAACATCTGACCGAACTCGACTTCCCCTATACGGCCACCCTGCCGCCGCCCTCGGCCGAGTAGGTGCTGTCCAGTGCCGCCAGCTCCCTCCTCAAGCCGGAGCAGATCTGGGCCACTGCCGGACGACTCCGAAGTCTTCCCGCGACGGGCACCGTCCAACAGTCCCGGACCTGTCATGAACTCTGTCATGAGCAACGAGTGGAACCGCAGGTCAGACGCACTACGCGTGGCACGAACTGTGGAATCGCTGCAGGTAGGGCTCCTGCGGCGACCAAACCACGGGCTCGTAATGCGTAGGTCGTCGGTTCGATTCCGACAGGAGGCTCTTCTCTGACCAGGGCGCCCCTTCGTTTTTGGGGCGCCCTTGGCGTTTTCTGGTTGCACTGTTGGTTGCAGTAGGCGCCGAGGACGCTCCCCGGAGCCCTTGACCCATACGCGCGGCAGCATCGCGGAGAAGCGGGTTGCTCGCGTGGGCGTAGCGCATGGTCACTCTCAGGTCGGAGTGACCGAGGACAGCCATCACGACGCGGACGTCTACGCCGTACTCGACGAGCAGCGTCGCAGCCGTGTGGCGGCCGTCATGGACTCGAACATCTCGCACATTTGCTTCCGCGAGAATGTCCTTCCACTCTTCCCAGTCGTCTCGTGGATCGACGGGGCTTCCGTCCGGACCGCTGAACACGAGATCGCGGTCTTCCCACTCCTTGCCAGCCGCGAATCGCTCCCGAAGTTGCGCCTTGCGATGCGCTTCGAGAGTTGCGGCGGAAGCGGCACGGTCCGCTTGCTCTTGCATTTCGGTTCACGGAAGACAAGACCACCACCGACACGTTTCGGACAGACCCGTGCGTGTTCGGTGCAGTCGGGCGCGCACGCCTTCGGACAGCCGAGGTGACTCGGCTTCGCGCAGTCCGCCGTGCACTTCGGTCTGTGCTGATGACGCTGACAGCCCTTCGGGCACGGAGCCTTGTGCAGCCTCTCACCGCACCTGTGCGGATCGTCGCAGCCATGACGCCATGTCGTCCGTTGCAGCTGCCACCAGACGCGAACCTCCATCGCGTCGAGATCGACGTACTTCCAGCGAAGCCCGAGAGCTTCGCCTTGACGGAGCCCCAGAGCGAGCCCCACCGACCAGCGAGCGCCGTTGCGACGGTCTGCCGCCGCTTCCAGCACATCGCGTGTCCCGTCCTCGCTCAGCGGCTCTATCTCGACCTCCCTCACGGTCGGTGAGTCCATGAGGGTCGCGACGTTCCGAGCGACGAGGTTCCGCCGCTCAGCAATCTTCAGAGCTCTGGAGATGATCCGATGAACCTTGAGGATCGTGCTCTCCGCCTTCCCGGCCTCGTGCATCCGCGCGTACAGCGCATCGAGGTGTTCCGGCTGGAGCTTGTCGAGACGGTGCTTCCCGAGACCGGGGATGATCCACGTCTTCGCCTTCGACCAGTAGTCGTCGTACGAGCGCGGCGCGAGGCTTCGCACAGCGATCGTGGTGAGGTACGTGGTGATCCACTGCTCGACGGTCGGCGCCTTGCCCTTCCCGGGAACGCGGCCGGCGTCGCGCTTTTTCTCTAGGTCGTCGATCTTCCGTTGAACCTCGGACGCGGTACGACCTCTACGGTGCCGCCGGTCCGGTGATCCGTCAGGCTTGACCCCCATCGTGACGTAGCTGTGAAAGTCTCCGTCCGCTCCCTTGTAGATCGTCGGACGGCCGTTTGGTTGTCGCTTGCTCACTGTTCCGACACTGTGTGCGCCGGCGAGAGCTACGATCCCGCTGAATCAGGGGACGTCATCAGTACCCACTCGGCCAACCGGCGGACGTCCTGGTGGGAAGGGGAACATGGCTGGACGTGTGCGAGACGTCTCCCCTATCGTTAGGACGTCCTGCGGTAGCCCAAACACCCTGGGTGATGATGCCAAACGAACGACTGCGTGCCGCCCTACTCGAACGCGGCCTCACGCCAGAGAGTTTGGCCGCTCAGATCGAAGTCGATGCGAAGACGATTGAGCGTTGGATCACGAAGGACAGGACTCCGTACCGCAGGCACCGCTACGCCACGGCAGCAGCACTCGGCATAGAGGAGAGCTACCTCTGGCCTGACGCGCTATCGCCCGTGCAGGCCGCTGGCGTTTCCGAGAGCGAGATCGTCAACGTCTATCCACATCGTTGGACCGTCCCGCGCGATGACTGGTTGCGGCTGTTCGCCACGGCCGAAGAGGACATCGACATCCTTGTCTACGCGGCGTTGTTCCTCGCCGAGGACGCTGGGATAGTCCGGACGCTGACAGGCAAAGCGGCCGAGGGAGTACGGTTCCGTCTGCTCTTAGGCGATCCAGACAGCGACGCCATCGCGCTACGCGGCAAAGAGGAGCGAGTCGACGGCTCTGTAGCACCCCGCATCCGCAACGTCATGACACTGTTCGCGCCGCTTATCGCCGTGGATGGAGTGCAGGTACGCCTGCACAGCACTCCTCTCTACAACTCCATCTTCCGCGCCGATGATGATCTGTTAGTCAACCCGCAGATTTACGGGACCGCAGCCAGCAACGCCCCCGTGCTGAGACTCCGTAGGGTCGCCGGCGGAAGCCTCGTCGCCGCCTACATGGAGTCCTTCGAGCGCGTCTGGGACCAAGCGCGACCATTCGAACAGGAGTAGCGCCATGGGTCGCCGAATCGACTACTACGACGATCCCGCCGCTCCGCCGGCCAACAGCATCGTGCCAGCGGCCAACGTAATCGTGATCGACGCCGACCAGCGCATCTTGATGATCAAGCGCTCGGACAACGGCAACTGGGCCGTTCCGGGTGGCGCCCTGGACCTCGGAGAGTCTCTCCCTGAGACAGCAGTCCGCGAGGTTCGTGAGGAAACCGGCGTCGAATGCGAAGTCACAGGCCTCGTCGGTATCTTCACAGACCCGAAGCACCTGATCCACTACACGAGCAACGACGAGGTGCGGCAAGAGTTCTCGGTCGTCTTCACGGCTCGGCCGGTAAGCGGAGAGCCCACACCGAGCAGCGAGACAACCGAGGTTCGTTGGATCGAGCGCGATAGCCTCTCCTCGCTCCCCATGGACCGCTCGATGCGGATTCGCGTCGAGCAGTACCTCAAGGGGGACGGGAGCCCCCACCTTGGATAGCGACTGGCTGAACACGGCGGCGAACGTCTTTCAGTCAGTCGGCACGGTTGGAGCCTTTGTCACGGGCTTCGTACTGCTCCGTCGGGAGCACAGACGCGAAGCGGAGCGTTCTGAGGACGAACGACGCTCGCAAGCCGCGAGCGTCAGCGCATGGGTCGAGCTGTCACGTCGCCCCAATGGCGAGCAAGTGCTCAACCTGCTCGTTCACAATGCTTCCGACATGCCCATATACGAAGTTGAACTCCCGTTGCCCGCTCCAGCCGGCGAGGAGGCGGGCACCGAGTTCATCGGTCTCGTCCCACCAGGCCAGACCGTCAGCCGACCCGCGCCGCGCGAGTGGATCCAGTCTTACGCGGAGCCTGAACCGCTGGAAATCGAGTTCCTCGACAGCGCCGGCCGCCAATGGCGACGGAACGAGCAGGGGACTTTGGTGCGCCGTGGTGGTGGCCATCTCAGCGCGTAGCCGCCATAAGCCGCTCTACCGCCCGCGATGCGGCAACGTAGTAAGGACGCGACTCGCTGACCGACCTGGATACCACGTGGTCGCTCCCATAACGGTGGATGACTTCGGCAACCCGACTCTCGACGCTCGTGTCTTCGCCGGTCGGCGTCGTCGTTATGTCGCAGAACGTCAGAGCGTCGGATAGAGAGGCCTGCACCGGTGTGAACTCGGCCGTCAGCTCCTCCGCGAGCCCACGACGTCGAGCCTCGACGAGCGATGACGAGTGGTACGCGACCAGCGAGCACACGCGCCAATCCGCTCGAACCTCGTCCCGGAGGTACCTGGCACCATCAAGCGGGTGAAAGCCGGTAGCGGCCACCTGAGACGAATAGCCGATGTCATGAAGCCACGCCGCACAGACCAAGAGCGATCCCTCCGCGCCGTAGAGATGCGCGATCGACTCCGCCTTGCGCCCGACGCTCTGAACATGGGCCCATCGGATCGGCAGTTCCTCAGCCAGCAAGCTCATTGCCACTTCGCGCGCCGCCCACTTAGTCGTCTTCATGGGCACGACGCTAGACGGACGATCACGAGATACGAAGCCAAGAGCCCGGACGTCTTCAGACGTCCTCAGACGTCTTGGCTAGGTCCAGGCTGACGAAGCGGCCCTTCCCGTGCTTGACCTCGACCAATCCCGCGCCTTGAAGCTCGATGAGCGCCTGTCGTGCGGTCCCCCGCGATACTCCGTACTCCTCGACGAGAGCGGCCTCACTCGGCACCACGGCACCAGGTGGAAGGTCGCCCGCGTCGATCTTTTCCCGCAGGTCAGCCGCGATACGCTCGTACTGCAAGACGGGACCACCGGAGCTTTCACCGCCCTCGCCCTGAGCCACAACTACCCGACCTCTCCCCGGCAGACTCCTAATCAAGCCTTTGTCCTCAAGCTCAGAGAGCGCACGCCGCAGCGTATTGCGTGACACCTGGTACTCGGCCACGAGTCGCGATTCGCTGGGGAGCATCGAGTCAGGTTCAAACTCGCCTTCGCCGATTCGGCTCCGAAGCGCCTCGGCGATGACCTTGTACGCCCCCCACGACGTGGCACGTGCGCCCACCTGCGACTTCCTCAACTTCCTTTAGGCTTCCGCTTCAGGATTCTTGCGAAGCCAGCGTCACGCTCCGCCGCCGGCTTGAGCTCACACCAGACACGCTTACCTGACGGCGTCACATCTACGCCGCACCTGGAGGCTACGGCAGCGACCACCTTCAGCCCACGCCCCGACTCGTCGGCCATCCGGGAGGTACGCGGCTTGAGTGGATACTGCCCACAGTCATGCACCTCGATCCGAACTGCACCGCCCGGCACCGCGAGCAGGACGAGTTCGGCAATCGGCTCGGGTCCACTGTCGCTGTATCGGACGACGTTCGTCACCAGCTCAGAGACGACCAAGACAGCGTCGTCGATCAGGCTCTTGGACTCTTGCGAAACTTCGAAGGTCCACCGCGTGAACTCACGCGCGCGGCGTACCTCCTCTGGCCGAGCAGGAAGCCGCACAAGCCCAAGCACATCTCTCGACTCGATTGACCCGTCCTCATACCTTGCATGCTGCTGAACTGCCGTATTTAAGGTCCCCATCAGGCCACTCCGATCTCACTCGCACATGGGTGTCCTGTACGAAGCTCGACCATGACGAGGTGAGGCAGTACCACGTTTCCAGGGACGTCTAGGGACGTCTTCGCTATGCTGAGCACGTCCACGAAACGCACCGTGACAGGGGCGTGCCATGAAGAACGAAGCTCTGAAGCACGCTCTCCGAGCGGCTGGACTAACCAATCTCGACCTCGCAACCCGTCTCTCGGTTGACCCGAAGACAGTTGAGCGTTGGATTGCGGGGCGCAGGCCCCACCCGCAGACCCGATCAGCCATCGCCGACCTACTCGACGTTGACGTTCAAGCCCTCTGGCCGATAGTGGTACATCCGCACAGGATGAGCCGCGACGCTGGAGACATCCTGGCGGTGTACCCACACCGATGGACCGTCCCTCGCGAGCATTGGCTTCAGCATTTCAGAGCGGCACGGAGCGAGATCGACATTCTCGTCTACAGCGGCCTCTTTCTCGTCGAGGATGCAGGCCTACTACTGGAAATCGAAAACGCCGCAGATCAAGGTGCGCACGTCAGGATGCTGTTCGGTAATCCGAACGCCGAATCCGTGGCGCAGCGAGGCGCGGACGAAGGCACCGCCGATGCGGTCGCAGAGCGGATCCGAAACGCTCTCGTTCTCGTCCGCCCGATGCTGGACGTACCAAGGATCCAAGCACGCCTCCACGATTCAACGCTCTACGCATCGCTCTTTCGATCTGACGACCGGCTAATGGTTAACCCCCACATTTTCGGCATCGCAGGATCCATCGCGCCCGTCATGCAAGTGCGGCGTGACAACGATGGGCTATTCGAGACCTACACTGCAAGTTTCGAACAGATCTGGCAGGACTCGCATGGCCTCGCGTAGAACGACTGGTTCCGAGCTAGAGGTTTCGCGAGGTACCTATTAGCTCCTGAGAATCTCGCCGACTCAGAACATGCCACGTTTTAGGTGACACTTTGTAAAGTATCTTATAGCCTCATCAAGATCCCATCATGGCGCTTCCGCTCTGGCGGAAGCAACCAATAGACTGAACTTGTGACTAAGCCGCTAGCGCGACTTCGCACCGCGCTCATCGCCAAAGACAAGCGTGGCGAAGGCCACAGCAACCGACGCCCACAACCATTCCTTCTGGCATATTCGCTAGTGCTCCTCACCGGCCTGTTTGGCGCAGTAATTGCATATATTGCGCTCATCCTCCTAATACCGGGCGCGAAAAAGAACAGCCTTGACACGGCAAAAACCGCTCTGACCGTAATTGCCGGATGCGGTGCGGGTGCTGCGCTGTTTGTCAGCTATCGCAAGCAGCGAGTTGACGAGCTTAATAGCCATCGGGAACAGGATAAGCTTTTCACTGAGAGATACACTCAGGCCGTGGCGCAGCTAGGAAACCTCGTTCCTGCAATCCGCCTCGGAGGAATATATGCGTTACTTCGGATCGCAGATGATTCGGAGCGCGATCGCCCCACCTGTCTCACGCTACTTTGTGCATACGTCAGAACCCCCGTAGACGCCGAGAAGATCGAGGCTTCCGAGGCTAACGTTCGCGAAGCCGCTATTCGCGGAATAAGCGAGCGACTAGCGCCTTCCCATGCAGGGTTTTGGAAAAATGCCGATGTCGATCTCACGGGCATCACGTTCTCAACGCTCACCCTAGACAAGGTTACGGCATATCAAATTTCATTGCGCGGTGCAAATATAAAGCACCTCGAAATAAGAAACAGCAACTTCACTATCATGGATCTTGACGACATCGTTGTATCGAAGTCATTCAGGATGAACGACGTGAAAGTGAGTAGCTTATGCGATTTCCGTAGAGCGCAACTACGCAACACCGATATCGATGACTGTTTATTCCCTACCGGGCGCTATGCATACGGCTTGAACTTCTATTCAGCCAACTTCCGCGGCGAAGACACCTCTATCGGAATCAAAGAGCTCAAGGGCGGCATACTGTTAAATAAAGCAACGATAGAGGGGCCCGTCACAATATGGGGAGAGCAGCAGTCCGGAACGGTGGACTCTATAAGCTTCGATGAGGCCACCATCAACGGCAAGCTAACATTGACGGGGCTTGACATATCCGAAAAAGTGTCATTCGAGGGCAGTACTATCAGAGGCGAGCTGCTGCTGGGTGACGCCGATGACGCATATACAGATGGCACGATCGACTGGAACGGCATAACGGTTCGCGGCGATATAAACTTCACGGGTGCAACCGTCTCGACGCCTAGCGTGTCGCTGGAGTATTGCTCGTACAGCACGTTGCAATTACCGAATGGATGGGCAATCAACCCAGAAACAAAAACAGCATTCGCAGAGAATCCAACTACGCAACCCCCAAAGAAGAGGGCTCCTCGAAAGCCACGTACAACTGAAAAGCGAGCTTCTGCGAACGAGACCGAGAACAGCGGTCCGTAACATCACCCGTAGCAGTACGCCTAGATACGCCGGTGTCGGCCTGCGTCCACGACGCGGCCCGACACCATGGTTCACCTGCACTGACGTAAGCCGGCGAACTTCACCAGACACCGCCGGAAGTTATGTCAGCATGCTTAGCTAGCTCTCGTAATAGGTAGGTCATCGGTTCGATTCCAATAGGAGGCTCCGGAAAAGGCCAGGTCATACAGTGTTCTGACCTGGCTTTTCCGGTTCTGTGGCTACTATTATTGATACTCAGCGCTTGCCACTCATCACCCTCTGTAGAATGGTTTGTGGAATGAGTGGGCTCTTGCGGCTACCTTGGCACTATGGCCAAGGGGCATTTGGAGACGTTCAAGAGCGGGTTCCGGGCAAAGGTCTACGCGGGGACCGATTCGGTCACGAAGAAGCAGGTGTACCTCAACGGCTCGGTCCGGGGTTGGGGAGGAAGCCGTAGCGGACCTCGGCGACCTGCTGAAGCAAGCCAAGGCGAAGCGGTCGCCTGACCGTTCGGCGGTTGTGCCACACCTGCTCGACAAGTGGATGGAGATAGCCGACCACGAGCGGAGCCGGTCGCGCCAAGCAAACCATCACGAATCGTGGACGAGCCGGACAGCTTCGTGATGCAAGCTAAGTGCCTTCGATTACGATGCCGAGAACCGCAGCTAGTCAGAAATTAAGACCGGTCGTCTAGTGTGGTCCTTCCGAGGAGCTGGAATTGAAATCGAAAAAATCGTGGTCTCGCAGAGTTGAGCAAGGCATAGAGACCAGGCTGGATGTACTCAGGCTTTCACGCGGAGAGTTCAAGAAAGTCATTCGCCGCGTCCCTCCAACGGACCGCGATAGTGTCCGGCATGCCTTGAGTGAAGCGATGCTTCGGCAAGCTCGGCATGATTGTCGCATTCGAACACGTGACGATTTGCTCGGTTATGTCATCTTCCTCTTCGGCGCGGCATCCACTGTGGCATCCATATATCTGCCGCATGCGAAGAGATCGGGAATGACCCCTTTTTCTGAAGACGTAATAGCCGGCGCTTTCCTCGTTTACTCTTTCATTCTTGCGCGCTTTGCGATACGCCGTACGCTGCGACGCAGGCGCCCCACAGTTGACGCTCCGGTGTCATGGCTCAGAAGGCTCTCAGAAGCAACTCGGCCACAAACTCTCATATCCGTAAGCTCGGTCATTATGACTGTAATATTTCTGGCAATGGCTATCAAGCGTGGGAATTGGTCAAACTTTCTGGAAGGCGGTCTGCTTGGAGCTACCATCGGATTGATTGCAACGCTCGTCACAGCAGGCGTGCGGTATGCGTTAGACGCTACGATCGCACGAAAAGAGGCGCCGCATGCGCTGGATGCTGTAATGATCCAAATCGCCTACGTCATGGGAGCGCTAATCATCTTAGCGCCCGCCTGGCGGCGTTCGGATGTCGCGCGGTATCTCGTTGAGCGCCTGGAGTACGCCGCGAGACAGACGGGGAAGAAGTGGAGTACCAATAGAACCCCTTTTCGGGACTGGCGGCTTCGCCGACGGCTTATACTCGCGCATGCCGAGCTCGCCGACTTGATTCGAGCTCATAAAGCTGCGATCGCCAGCATCCGTAGCCGGACGGAATTTGAGGCAGTGATTAATTCGCTGTCTTGCGGTCTAGTGGCGATGGCCGAAGAGGATTGGATAAAGCTTCTTGCCAATGCGACGCCCGATAAGGTGCGGCAGCCATGGTATCGAACATATCTTGTCAAAAATGTCACCCCAGCCACTCTTCTAGGACTTGCGGCGGCTGCACTTCCTTGGCTTCCGCCATTTCGGGGACATGATGCTTCGATACTTGGTGTGCGTGTCACTCTTGGTGTATATGCCCTGCTCCGACTTGTCCCAGGAACCTCGCTAACCGATCTTGTGGATAAGGGAATGTCGCGCGGCTTCGATGCCGCCAAGTCGAAGTGATTCGCCACCTCTCCAGCCTGTCGCCGAACCGGTCGCCTTGCCACCGCTTGACGGCGGAGCGGCGGCGCCGCCAGCAACGCATATGTGCTGACTGGCGGCGCGCCTCGGAGTCCCACGAAAGGGCCCGGCGGATGTCCGTAAGGAAGCCCGCATCGCCAGCCCTCGCCAGCCGCAACGAGTAGTCGCTGTCAGCCATGCGCCGAATCCCGCCACCGCCACACTAGCGCCAACCCGACGAACCTTCTCGATCACAGCAGTCGCCGTAGCAGCGCCCGTAGCAGTACGCCCAGATACGCCAGTGTCGGCCCGCGTCCGCGACGCGGGCCGACACCGTAGCTCACCTGCACTGACGTACGTCGGCGAACATCACCAGACATCACCGGAAAGTATGTCAGTATGCTTAGTTAGCTCTCGTAATGCGTAGGTCGTCGGTTCGATTCCGACAGGAGGCTCAGCCAAAGCCCAGGTCAGATAGCTTCTGACCTGGGCTTTTTCGTTGCCCTGGTTCACTTGCCGGCTGATACTCACTGTTG
>Ga0105237_10001781_pt1 | contig 27847 bp, 28 predicted proteins | sample KBSC24metaG_FD_81520 | JGI IMG/M metagenome (GOLD analysis project Ga0105237, IMG submission 81520) | Corn rhizosphere microbial communities from Kellogg Biological Station, Michigan, USA - KBS C2-4 metaG | ecosystem: Host-associated > Plants > Roots > Rhizosphere > Soil | place: Michigan, USA... | reverse complement strand
CTTTATCTCTTTCCCGTGGCAGGGCTCAACAACAGCGGCACGGTGGCGGTGGGAGTGGGCTATTCTTCGACCGATATCGGGCCCGATTTCGGCACCAACAGCGCGGGCAATTACGGGAACGAGCATAACGAGGGCTCGGCCTTGTGGACGGTGGGAGGCGGCTGCACGCTGTTGCCGGCCCTTACCAACATCATCAAGGATGGCTTCAGCGCCGGGGGCCAGACCCTGCACGATCCCGATTACAGCAGCTACAGCGCTTATGCGCGGATCAACTATCCGGTGGCGTTCAATGACTCCAACACGGTGGTGGGAGAGGCGATCGAAGACAGCTGGGGACCCTACTTTCGCACAGTGACGGGTTTCAAGGACGCCGCTTACGTGGGTGATGCCAAGGTGGCCCGCAGCAGCGGCGATCCCTTGCAGACCGACCTGCGCAGCGGACGGCAGGTCACCCCGATGGCCATTAACAACTCCGGCGTGATGGTCGGCACCTATCAGGACGTGACGGTATCGCCGGTAGACGGCAGCGTCAGCGCCACCACCAACATCTTCTACGGGACGGGCACGGGCGCGCTCCATTCCCTGGCCTCCACTTCCTCCCTGAACTACTTGAGCACTCTCGCCATCAATGACCACGGCGTCATCGCCGGTACCGAGGGCTTCTGGATGCCCGTTCCCGGAGGTGGCTACCAAAGGAAACTGATCGGTTCCGGCACCTACGTGAACAACCAGATGCAGAGCGCCAGCGGCTGGCAGGATTACCGCTACCACTACCTGCCGAGCCTCCTGGCCACCACCAACTGGGTAATCCCCGCCTACACCGGCAATGCCATCAGCCACGATTCGGGAATTATCGCCGCCTCGGCCAAAAAGGTGGTGGATGACTCGGGTGTGGCGATTCCTTCCACGAATCAGGTCCAGCATGCGGCACTATTGGTGCCGACTATGCCGACTGCTCAAGCGCTTTATATGTTTTCAGGGCATGACAGCGATACTGTTATGCTCACAACTGTTAATTGCTCAGGATGGACCTATCAGTGGAAATTGAAAAACTCCGGCAGCGGAACTGCTCAGGGACAATTTGAAAATTATGGAACCACCACTTGGAGTACTACTGGCACCACGGCTACGGTAACTTTCCGGCCAGGCGTTACCGGCACGGGAAATATCGCCGGGGATACAAGGCAGCAGTCTCCAGGTAAAAATATTATTCAATTGTTGATAAATGGTAATGTGGCTTGGGAGAAGCCGCTTGAGGTTATAGAGATTCAACCAAGAAGTGCTTGGGGAGCGGATTCACCCGAGTTATCTCTCTTAGAAGGCATGAGTGGTATTGCCGAACTCACAGTTCACCATTCAGCACATGATGCTTACGGCACAACTGAGATTAAGCGCATTCAAGATGAGCATATGGCAAAAGGCATTTATTCCCTCATCCATGATGATTGGGGAGATATTGCATATCATTTTATTTTGGATCCTTCCAATGGCTCTGATGAAGTAATGCTGTATGAAGGACGTCAGTTGGAGGGACTTGAGCTTTCTGAAGGAGATTATACCAAAGCCTCCGCTGTAAAATTAAAAAATACTCTGGCCGGAATTAATATCTGCATACTGGGAGACTATCAGTATGAGAGAACATTCGTCGGCGATTCTTGGTATGAAAGCGGCAATCTTTTTTCAGCATCTTATCGAGAAAAACTAGAAAAGGTTTTAACTGCCTTTTCTTTTCGGTATAGCAATCAACTTACCAAGCCGCCTTTAATTAGGTACCATACGCAGCTTGCCGAACTTCCTCCCATTTACGAGGCAACCGAATGTCCTGGAAATCAAGTAATTCCAATAATGCCCAGTGCTGTAATCAATGTTAAAAGCAATCTTAGGTAAATATGAAATTACGCATTGGCGCTTTCTTTTTAATCATCTTCGTTTCTTTAACGATCGGTATTTTCTTTTTTTTAGGTTTCAATGCCGAATCTAAAAGAATGAAAGTTGTTACTACTTCTGTTATTTCTTCTTCTTCCAATCAGAAGGAAGTTCAAAAAAAATACGCTGTCCAAGTAGTCAAAACTTCAACTAGCAAAGCTGATGTCCTTCGTTTACTACAGCGAGCGAATAGTCCCATTGGTAAAATTATTCGAGAACAAAGCGGCAAAGAAATACTCGAGGTTAAAGGGAAAAATATTTTTGAAGGCTATCATCTGGGTCGAGCAAGCATGAGCTCCAATGGAACAATTGTTATTTCCTCTTATAATGCTCAAAATCACATGCTTGAAAATGCTGATGCCATTATGAACAGTAAGAATGGCAAGCTCAGCTCTTCCATCGCTTCCATTTGGCTAATAAAACCCGAGGGTGCTACATATCAAATAACCCCTAGCAATATCCATGCTCTCAATCCTCTTATTAGTCCTGATGGCCAAGTGATTGCATTTACTGGAGAACTCCTAAATGCACAAGGAATACCTCAAGAAGCACAGATTTATGTGGTATCCCCGGAAGGCGAATCTCTTGCTAGTTTAAACCTTATATCAAAAGGACATATTGTCCCTGTGATATGGAATAAAGATCAACTTGCCATTATAACAAATGAAGAAGAAAACGCTGTTAACTTTGAACTTTCATGGCTTAAAATAAGTTGTTTCTGAGCGAGGATGATAGCGTGACAAGAATGAGCTTGCGTGCCGTGAAATTAGCCCTCATGGCTATATTCCTAACCTATGCTACGGTTATGATATTGCATGCCATGCGCATACTGGCGACTTACAAATTAATCGCAATCTCTCAAGGCGTGGGAGGAAAAGACGGTGGCGACGGGGCGGATAATCTTTACGGAGTAATCGACCTTTATTATTTGGCGTTCTATTTATTTACCGGAATCGCTATCAGTGCTGTTTTTTTGATCTATTGGCTAAGACGACGGAAATCGAATTAGGACACCTATTTGCTATTCAAAGCGGAGACTTCCAAAAACTTCCGCTAGAGGGAGCCGTTCCGCACCGATCCTCGCTTTCGGCTTGCCGGGGGGGATGGTTGTGGCAAGGTTACCTTTCCTGCCGATGCTTCGGCGGGTGAACGGGCCGTAGCTCAGCTTGGTAGGGCGCTTCCTTGGGGTGGAAGAGGTCGCGGGTTCAAATCCCGCCGGTCCGACCCGTCGCGCGGCGCGCGACGGCTACCGGGGCGAACGCCCCTACCCAATCGCCCTTGACGCTCTCCGTGGGGGACCCTAGACAGGAGGTGGTGTCCGCGAGGTTTGCTCAATAGGCAGGCCGCGAGATATTTCTGTAAGATATCACCGTTTCATTTCGATCTTTTCCCAAACTTCCAACCCCCCTTTTTCCCTTCTCCTTCCATGAATCTTTTTTCCGGTCTTTTTTCCAATGACATCGGCATCGATCTCGGCACGGCCAATACGCTGGTCTACGTCCGCGACCGCGGCATCGTTTTGCGCGAGCCCTCGGTGGTGGCGATCAAGCAGGGCTCCAAGAAGGTCCTGGCCGTGGGCGACGAGGCGAAGCGGATGTTGGGTCGCACGCCGGGCGACATCATCGCGGTGCGCCCGCTGAAGGACGGCGTGATCGCCGACTTCGAGATCACGGAGGCGATGCTGAAGGCCTTCATCCACAAGGTGAGCAACAACCGCCGCTTCCAGCGCCGCCCCCGCATCGTGATCGCGGTGCCGACGGGGATCACGGAGGTGGAGAAGCGCGCGGTGAAGGACTCGGCGATGAACGCGGGCGCGCGCGACGTCTATCTCATGGAGGAGCCGATGGCCGCGGCGATCGGCGTGGGCCTGCCGGTGCAGGAGGCGGCGGGGAACATGATCGTCGACATCGGCGGCGGCACGACGGAGGTGGCGGTGATTTCGCTCGGCGGGATCGTCTTCTGCCGCAGCGTGCGCGTGGCGGGCGATGAGCTGGACGAGAGCATCATCAATTACATGCGCCGCGCCTATAATCTCATGATCGGCGAGCGGACGGCCGAGGACATCAAAATTAAAATCGGCTCGGCCTACGCGGTGGAGAAGGAGACGTCGATGGAAGTGAAGGGGCGCGATCTCGTCGAGGGCCTGCCGAAGACGCTCACGGTCACGTCGCAGGAAGTGCGCGAGGCGATGGCGGAGCCGGTGCAGGTGATCGTCGAGTCGATCCGCATCACGCTGGAGCGCTGCCCGCCGGAACTTTCCGCCGATCTCGTGGAGCGGGGTATCGTCCTCGCGGGCGGGGGCGCGCTGCTGCGCGGCCTCGACAAGCTTTTGGCCGAGGAGACCGGGCTGCCGGTGCACGTGGCGGAAGATCCGCTCAGCGCCGTGGCCGAGGGCACGGGCAAGGTGCTCCAGGAATTCGAGTACATGAAGCGGGCCGCCGAGTCGGAACGCCGTCTCTAACCGGCCGTCGCCCAGGAACGCGCCGCCCGACCTCATTCTGGTGAAGAAACGCACGCTCATCTCCGCCGTCATTTTGCTCGCCCTCATCGGGACCTGCTTCCTCCTGCCCGAATCGCTGACCCGGGGGCTTCGCCACCAGACGATGGAGCTGTTCAGCCCCGTCCTGCGCAAGGCAGAGGGACCGGTCGATTTCTTCAGCCGGGTCAATACGAAGCTGAAGAAGCTCGATGAAGTGGAGACCGAGGCCACCAAGCTGCGCGCGCAGGTGGCCGATCTCACCGTCCGCAACCAGTACCTCACCGACATGGCGGCGGAAAATGCGCGGCTGCGCGAGATGCTCGGCTACCGGCAGGCTTCCCAGTATCGGCTGCGCGCCTGCCGCGTGGTCAGCCGCGATCCCTCAAGCTGGTGGGACTCCGTGCAGGTCAATGTCGGCTGGCAGGACGAGCCGGGTCTGACCAAAGACCAGCCGGTCGTTTCGCCGCGCGGCGTGGTGGGCAAGACGGGCAACGTCTCGCGCTACGTGACCGACGTGATCCTGATGGTAAGCGAGAATTGCAGCATCTCCGCCACGATTGAGAATCCAGGCGCCACGCCGACCGACCCGAAGATGCGCGACCAGGGCATCGTCCAGGGCCAGGGCAACTTCGACGAAAGCAAGCCGCGCGTCCGCATCCGCTACCTGCCCAAGAATTCGCAGGTCGCCGTGGGGCAGTTCGTCATCACCAGCGGACTCGGCCCCTACTTCCCCGCCGGGTTGCGACTCGGCACCGTGACCGAGGTGCCCGATCTGACCAAGACTTACCCGACCTTCGGCCTCTACCGCGAGGCGATCATCGAGCCGACCGCCGACCTGAACCAGCTCGACGATCTCTTCATCGTTCTCGGCTCCAAGAAGGACAAGACGGATGCTGCTTCATCCGATGCGGGACATGCGGACGAGAAGCCGAACCAGTAGGACGAACCGTCATCCCGAGCTCGTCGAGGGATCAGACGCGCTTTTCTATTCTCCAAGCCGGAGTGCGCACAAAGCGATATCGCCTCCAAACTCTCCAACTTATTATTTATCCATAACACGTCTGATCCCTCGACGAGCTCGGGATGACAGGCAGGTTAAAACTTGCTTTCGGCCCTCGCTGGGCTTTAGTAATTGTTAAAGGGAAAATATTTATGTCTACAAATTCCAACCATATTACGTCGGTTACCCGCGAAAAACTCGTCGAGGACGTCAAGGTCCTGACCAAGGACGTGCAGGAGTTGCTCAAAGCAACCGCCTCCGTGGTTGGTGAAAAGGCCGCCGAGGCTCGCGTCAAGGTCGAGGAAAGCCTCAAAGTCGCCCAAGACAAGCTCTCCGCCGCCCAGGAGACCGTCAAGGTCAAGGGTCGCGAAGCCGTCGCCGCGACGGACGACTACGTCCGCGAAAATCCGTGGAACGCAGTCGGCATCGCCGCCGGGGTCGGGTTCCTGCTCGGCATCGGTTTCGCCGCCGGCGTGTTCCTGCGCCGCCGCGACTAAGCCTTCGCGCCGTCCATCTCCATGCCGGTTCCGGAAAGTGTCGATTCGGGTTCCAACCCGGGTCTCTATTCATCGTTGCGCTCGTTCTGGGGCGTCTTCATTGCCATTCTCCGCACACGCCTCGACCTGCTTACCCTGGAGCTGGAAGAGGAGGCGAAGCGGGCCATCCAGCTCATGCTGGTCAGCATCGCCACTCTGCTCACCGCGAGCATGGGGGTTTTCTTCCTCATGTTTCTGCTTATCGCCTCGTTCTGGGACACGCCCTACCGGCTTCTGATCCTCGGTATTGTCTGCGTCGTTTATTTCATCATCACCGTCGTTCTTTTCTTCGTCGCCCGGCAGATGATTCTCACGCGGCCGCGGTTCCTTTCCCAAACGCTGGTTGAATTGCGCCGCGACGTGGAAGGCATCCGCCCCGCCACCAAATCCGAAGAGGCCCGGCCATGAGTGCATCCCAGGACGATTACTCCCGGCGCCGCGGGGAACTCACCGCGCAGATTGCCCGGCAACGGGGGGAATTAGTCCAGGCCTATCGTAATCTGGAAAAGCCGATTCATTACGCCGAGTATGGCATGCGCGGCTTCGGGTTCCTGCGCCAGAATCCCTGGATCTTCGCCGCCGCGCCCGCCCTCGTCAGCATCGTGGGTAACGTCCTCGGCTGGCGGAAAAAGAAGCCCACGAAAGGGCAATTACGCCAGGAACAGGAGCAGCCGGAGAAGAAAAAGGGATTTGTTCGGACGTGGACAGGCCACGCCTGGAATCTTTACCAACTTTACCGCCGCGTACGGTCGTATCTGCCGTGAGCAAGTCCAGGCTCGTCCCCAAGCGCTGGGTGATCAAGCTCGGCACCGGCATCCTCACCGACGCCCGCGGTCGGATCGATCACGCGCAGATCGAGCAGCTCGCCGCCCAGGTCACGGAGCTGCGCAAGCGCGGCTACCAGGTGCTCGTCGTCAGCTCGGGCGCGGTCGGCTGCGGCATGTCGCTCCTCGGGCTGAAGAAACGCCCCACGGCCATCAGCCAGCTCCAGGCCTGCGCCGCGCTCGGCCAGCCGCGCCTGATGAGCCTCTACGACGAAGCCTTTGGACGTTCCAAACTTTACGTCGCGCAAATCCTCCTCACTTATCTGGAGCTCGACAGCAGCTCCCTTTACCGCAACGTCCAGCACAGCCTCGAAACGCTGCTCACGCGCAAGAACGTCGTCCCCATCTTCAACGAGAACGACGTCGTCTCCTACGACGAGCTCATCGGCGCCCGCTTCGGCGACAACGACCGCCTCTCCGCCCATGTCGCCATCCTCGCGCGAGCGGAACGGCTTATCATCCTTTCCAACGTGCGCGGACTCGCCACCAACTCCGACGGCACCGGCAAGCTCATCCGCGACGTCCGCAAGATCGACAAGCGGATCGAGAAGCTCGCCGGGGGTACGCAGAGCCAGACCTCCGTCGGCGGCATGATCTCCAAGCTCAAGGCCGCCCGCCTGGTCAACGACGCGGGCATCCCGATGCAGATCGCCCACGGTCGGCAGAAGGACGTCCTCGTCTCCATTTGCAAGGGCGAGCAGATCGGGACGATGTTTCATCCCTAGCCAGAGGCCTCCCTCTCTTCAGAGGTAGCCGTCGACCGCCGGGCGACGGTGCTCGGAAGGTTTTGTCTCATCAAGCAAGCCCGTCGTCCGGCGGTCGACGGCTACCTTCCAAACTGCACCACCGGCGATTGCAATTCCCCCGACTTGGGGAATCTTAAGTGGTAAAAATTAAAGTGCGACGGTTCCCCGTCGCCGCTACATTGGAATCCCTTTCATGACGACGCTCACTCCCGCCGAACAGGAAGTCCGCCGGCTTTGCCTCGAAGCCCGCGAGGCCTCGCGCCTGCTCGCCACGCTGCCCACCGCGCAGCTCGACGCCATGCTCGACGAGATCGCGGCCCAGTTGGAGAAGGAGGCCCCGGCCCTTTTCACCGCCAACGCGCTCGACATCGAGGCCGCCGAAAAAGCCGGGCTGACTAAGGCGGTGGTCGACCGCCTGCGCATCACGGAGAAATCGCTCGCCGCCATGGTGGCCGGCGTGCGCCAGGTCCGCGCGCTGCCCCAGCCGCTCGGGCAGAAAATCACCGAGTGGGAACGGCCCAACGGGATCAAAATCTCGAAGATCCGCGTCCCCATCGGCGTGATCGCCATCATTTTCGAATCGCGGCCCAACGTCACCGTCGACGCCGCCGTCCTCTGCCTCAAGACCGGCAACGCCACCGTCCTGCGCGGCGGCAAGGAGGCGATCCACTCCAACCGCGCGCTCATCGCCGCGCTTCAGAAATGCCCCTCGCTGCCCAAAGGCGCGGTGCAGCTCATCGGCGACACCGACCGCGCGCTCGTCCCCTTTCTCTGCCGCCAGAGCGACCTCATCGACCTCATCATCCCCCGCGGCGGTCACAGCCTCATCGAAACGGTTGTCGCCGAGTCGCGCATTCCCGTGATCAAGCACGCCCACGGCGTCTGCTCTGTCTTCGTCCACGCGAATGCCGACTTCGCCATGGCGGAAAAAATCATTCTCAACGCGAAGGTCCAGCGCCCCGGCGTCTGCAATGCCATCGAGACGCTCCTCATCGACCGCGCCGTCGCCGATAAATTCGTGCCGCAGATCGCCGCCGCCCTCGGCAAGGCGGGCGTCGAGATTCGCGGCGACGAAACCGTGCGCAAGCTCGCTTCCGGCGCGAAGATCGTCGCGGCGACCGAGGAGGATTGGACCACCGAGTATCTCGACCTGATCCTCGCCGTGCGGGTGGTCGACGACCTCGACGGCGCGCTCGCCCATCTCGCGAAGTATAGCTCACACCATTCCGATTCCATCATCACGGAGGATGCCGCCGCCGCGGAGCGCTACCTCAACGAGGTCGACTCGGCCACCGTCTACTGGAACGCCTCGACCCGCTTCACCGACGGCGGCGAGTTCGGCTTCGGCGCGGAAATCGGCATCAGCACCGACAAGCTCCACGCCCGCGGACCCATGGGCCTCGACGAGCTGACCTCCTACAAGTTCGTCATCCGTGGCAACGGCCAGATCCGTTCCTGACGGAGCATCCCGCCATGACTCCCCTCGAACGCGCCCATCACGTGCGGGACCGCGTGCCCGCCGAGGGACTCTTCGCGGAGAAAACGTGGCGGGTCGCCCCGCGTCCCTTCGCGCTCGACGCCGCCCATCTGGAGCTGCTGGAAAAACTCGGCATCGTCCTCCACCACTTCAACACCGCCTGCAATCTTCTCTATCGCCAGAGCACCGCGGGTAAGGCGCATCCGTGGGTCGCCCCGCTCCTCGACGCGGGCAAGCCGCCCGAGCTCGTCGCCCTCTCGCGCCATGAGAAGGTGAAGGGCCAGGTCCCCGCCGTCATCCGGCCCGACCTGATCCTTACCGACGATGCCTTCGCCCTGAGCGAAATCGATTCGGTGCCCGGCGGCATCGGCCTCACTGCGTGGCTCAACGAGACCTACGCCGCGTTGGGCGAAAACGTGCTCGGCGGGGCGGACGGGATGCGCAAAGGCTTCGAGTCGGTCCTCAACGGCGGCGAAGTCCTCATCTCCGAGGAAAGCGCCACCTACCGCCCCGAGATGGAATGGCTCATCGGCGCGGACCGCGTCCGCTCGGTCGAGGACTACGCGCCCAACGGCAAGCCCGCCTACCGCTTCTTCGAGGCGTTCGATTATCCCCAGCTCACGAAATTCAAGGAAGCGTGGCAACCCGGCCAGCCGCTAACCGCGCCGATCAAGCCCTACCTCGAGGAGAAGCTGTGGCTTGCACTCTTCTGGTCCCGCCCGCTCCAGGAATTCTGGCGGCAGGAAATCGGCGAGAAGGGACAAAAGCTGCTCCAGCGGATCATCCCCTACTCGTGGGTGCTTGATCCCACGTCGTTGCCGCCCCACGCCGTCATCCCCGAGCTCGGCATCCAGTCGTGGAACGAAATGGAACGCTTCAGCCAGAAGCAGCGCGAGCTCGTCCTGAAAATCTCCGGCTTCTCGCCGCTGGCCTGGGGCTCGCGCGGCGTTTACGTCGGGTCCGATCTCTCCTCCGAGGAATGGAGCGAGCAGGTGCGGCTCGCCCTGGCCGAGTTTTCCAGCCACCCGCGCGTGCTGCAACGCTTCGCCAAGGGCACGCTCGCGAAACAGGACTACGTCGCCGAGAACGACGAGATCGTCACCCTCACCGGTCGCGCCCGCGTCTGTCCCTACTACTTTGTCGTTGCCGACCGTGTTACACTCGGCGGTGTCCTCGTCACACTGGTGCCGTCGGACAAGAAACTCATCCACGGCATGCGCGACGCGATCCTCAGCCCCGCCCTGGCCGCCACACCCGAAAAAAGCTTATGACGTTCAACGACCTCGACCTTCAGCACGGACCTCCCTCCCTCCCCGAAAACGACGGCGGAACCCCGCCCCCCAACGAATGGTACGATTCGCTCCGGGAAAGAACGCTCGAGCAACTTGAGGCCGGGGACGTCGCGCGCGCCTGTCGCCTCGGCGTTCACCTCGACGAAATGGTTCCCCTCTCCTTCGAGCTCCTCGAAATCGCGGTGGCCGAAACCGGCATGTACGACGGCGAGCTGCTCCTTGCCCTCCTCGGCATCTCGCCAGCTTTCTGGCAACAGCGCGACTACCTGACGCAGCAGTTCAAGCTGATGCTGCAAAACGGACGCGACGCGCTGCCCGAGGAAGTGCCCAAGATCGCCCGCGACTTCCTCATCAAGGTCTCCCGCTAGGCCGCGGCGCCTCTCAGGCTCCGCCATCTCGAGCGATAGCGAGCCGATTATTGACCACAATTCCCACCCCGTCATCCTGAGCTTGTCGAAGGATCAGCTCCCGGTAAGCCAACGCTTATTGAATAACGCGTACATTTTCCGGAAGCTGATCCTTCGACAAGCTCAGGATGACGGGGATGGTTATGCGGGAACATTTCCGCTCCGTACAATCAGCCGCGAGCCAGCTAAGGAGCGGCGAGGCACAGCCTGCCCGCATCGGCATCGAGCTCCGCCATCGCGCCATTGGGCACGATGATCTGCCCCGGGAAATGACCGATGGGCGCGCCCGAAACGCAGGGCACGCCCATCCGCGCGGCCTCGCGTTCCAGGCAGGCCTCGATCCGCTTCTGTTCCTCCGCCTCGGTGTGATCGAAACGCCCGAGAACCAACCCGTGGATCTGCTCCAAAATTCCCGCCAGCCGCAGGTGGGCGAACAGCCCGTCAACGCGGTAAGCCTTCTCGTTGATGTCCTCGAGAAATAAAATCGTCCCACGAAAATCGGGCGCATAAGGCGTACCGATCAACCGCAATAAACAAGTCAGGTTGCCGCCGATGAGTCTGCCTGACGCGCGGCCCGACACCGTCGTTTTCACACCAGAGGAAAACAACACAGCCTTGTCGAACGACTCCATCAGAAACTTCCGACAGACGGTTTCATTCTCCGGCAGGAATGCCTCCATCGCGTTCGGTCCGTGGAACGTGATTAACCCCGCCTTTTCTAAAATCGCCTGGTGCAACGCGGTGTTGTCGCTGTAGCCGAGGAACGGTTTCGGGTTCGCCCGGATCGTCGCATAATCCAGTAGTGGCAAAATCCGGCATGAACCGTAGCCGCCCCGCAGCGCAAAAACCGCTTTCACTTTCGGATCGGCAAAAAGAGCATTAAAATCGGCCGCGCGTTCCTCATCGCTGCCTGCTAGGTAGCCGTCCCGTTCACGCAGGTGCTTTCCCGCCTTCACGCGGAATCCGGCTTTCTCCAGCCGCTCGACGGCCTGCCCGATTTTTTCCGGCTGGTCGGGCGGACTGGCCGGGGCGACCAGACCGATCGTCTCGCCGAGCGCGAGCCGCGATGGAAAAAGAATAGGTGGTGCGCTCATGGCTTCCGACCGCTAGTTTTAAGCCTTCTTCCCCGCCGACGCCATGAACAATTTTTTCGCCGACGTGCTCGACAGCCCCGCCCTCCGGACCTCGCAGCACGCTCTCCACTACCTGGTCAACCACGCGGACAGCCCCGACATGACCCGGTTCTATCTCTACATCGCTCTCGGCTTGCTGGCGACGATCCTGGCCCGGCGCCTGACCGCACGCCTGTTGCGCCGCTTCTTGCGCAACAGCGCCCCCGACGTCCTGGAACGCGTGACCGTCGCCCTGCAAATGCCGGTGGGACTCCTCACCTTCTCCTACTTCTTCATCATGGCCTTCGATGCCATCCAGGACATGCCGCACGAGCTCTGGATGCACGTCCACAGCGATCTTTACCCGATCCTCAACGGCCTCCTCATCCTCATCTGCTCGTTCCGGCTCGTCGACCTCATCGCGCAAATCCTGCGCAAGCGCTGGGAGGGCGAATCGGTGCAGCTCGACGAGCGCTGGGCGGACCTGATCGGATTGATCGGCAAAATCATCGTCTCCCTAGGCGCCGGAATCTTCATCATCCAGAAGCTCGATCCCACCTTCAACATCATCCCCCTGCTCACCGGCATCAGTTTTGTCGGCGCGGCGGTTGCCCTCGCCTCCCAGAACACCATCGCCAACGCCATCGGCTCCATGGAAATCATGGTCGACCGCCTCTTCAAGGAGGGCGACCGCATCTCCTTCGCGGAATACGACGGCTTCGTCGTCCGCATGGGTTTGCGCAGCATCACGCTCGCCGCGCTGACCGGGGAAAAGATCAACCTCCCGAACAAGGATCTCGTCGACAAGCAGATCCGCAACTACACCCGCGGCAAACTCAATCGCGCCCAGCTCTCTCTTGCCATTCCTTACGAAAGCAACCGCGTCCAGATCGAGAAAGCCATCGCCCTGGTGGATTCAACTGTCCGCGCCCATTCCCGCGTCGGCGAGGGCGAAACGGGGCTGCGCCGCTTCGTCGACAACGGCATCGAGCTCCAGGCTCTCTTCTGGGCCGATTACAAGACCGCCGAGGAACACAACCGGCTCCTCAGCGAGCTCCAGCTCGCGCTGAAGGAGGCCTTCGACCAGGCCGGAATTGCCCTCTTCTCGCCCAAGAAAGCTCCTTAATGTAGCGGCGGTCTATGACCGTCGCTGACCAAGCTCGTAACGTTTATCTAACTGCCGCGCGAAGTGATGAAGCAAAGCCGCTGGAGCCATTCAGCGACGGTCATAGACCGCCGCTACATTAAAAATTAGAGCATTCCGCGTTCGCGAAAATCGCCGAAATTGCCCGGTGCGGAAGCGGTAATCATCTCGAACATGAACTTGAGAAGGGAGACCTCCCAGCCATCGTCCACACCCGTGAGCAGAACCGTCAGCGGTTCGTTCTTGAGCTCCAGCTCCTCTTTCAACCGTCCTGCGACGTTCTCTAGTGATTCGTGGACCTCGTAGGAGCGTACGTCTGACTTGCTGACACGAAAGCCATACTTGAGAAATGCGAGGCGCCCCATCTCAGCACTGAACTGCTCGGCGTAGCGCCGCCCCTGGTCGCCGAAGCCCTCCAGCATCAGCTTCGCCATCGTCTGCGGCGTGACAATCTGCGGGCGCTCGGCGTGGATGTGCCCCTCACGCACGCGGGAGCGGTTCACCGCGTCCATTTCCTCGGTCACGAGGAAATAGTTGAAGAGCGACGTGCCGAACGTGTCCAGCCGTTGCGTGGGCGCGAGCAGGACATGCGTGTTTTCCAGCGCGTAGGTGAAATCGTCCGGAGAGAGCATATTAGCCCCGCAACGTAACCCATCGGGAGCGGCGAGACAATCACTCCAATTAACCACCTAAGCCCCGGGACTTTACCCATACCGCCAAAAGGTCTAAGGTGCGGCATGGCCAAGGCTTTCCCCGGCAAAAAAACTTCCGCCAGCGTTCCAGCAACCGATCCCGCATCGATCCAGGCACCTAAACCCGCTGTCGAAAAAAAGTCTCCGAAAGCCAAAGCCGCACCGAAAAAAGCGAAGGCGGCTCCAGCCGAAACCCTTCAACCCCTTGTTAAAACTGTCGTCCCGTCTTCTCCCGTCCCAAAAAAGAAGACTGCCGCTCCCAAACCCAAAAAAGCAGCTCCGCGGACCAAATCCCAAAAAGCACCCCCTGATGCCGCTTCAACTGCTTCCGATCGCAAGCGCATCGTTTTCATTTCTTCTGAATGCACGCCGCTGGCCCAGACGGGCGGCTTGGGCGACGTGGTCGCGGGATTGAGCAAGGCGCTCCTCCAGCGTGGCCACGACGTCCGCATCGTCATGCCGCTCTACCAAAGCATCGACCGCGCGCGCTACGGCATCACCTTTTCGCGCACCTGTTGCGTCCACTTCGGACGCGGCGAGGAAATCTGGGTCGGCATCTTCGAGGGCAAACTCGATGGCGAGGTGCCCATCTGGTTCATCGACTACGCGCGCTATTTCGACCGTCCCTGGATCTACGACGGCGGCGGTGAGGATGCCTATCGCTTCGCCGTTCTGAGCAAGGCTGCGCTCCAGGTCTGCAAGGACACCGGCTTCACGCCGCACATCGCGCATGTCCACGACTGGATGACGTCCCTCGCCGCAGTCTTCCTCAAGACGTGGGACCGGATTCTTTCCCCCCTTTCCAATACCGCGAGCGTTCTCACCATTCACAACATCGGCTACCAGGGGAAATTCTCGACGGATCCCCTCCCCTTCTACGGCCTCGGTGCTGATTACCTGACGCCCGACCGGTTCGAGGACTTCGGCGGCATCAACCTGCTCAAGGCCGGCATCCAGTACGCCGACGCGATCACGACCGTCTCGCCAACTTATGCGCGGGAAATCCGCGACTCCTACGGCGGCCAGGGCCTTGCCCTCTACCTGAACAACCGTGCAGATCATCTCTTCGGCATCCTCAATGGCGTCGATACCGAGACTTGGAATCCGGCGACCGACAAATATCTCCCCGCCCGTTTCGATGCAAAAGACCTCGCAGGCAAGGCAGCCTGCAAGCGCGCGCTTCAGGAGCGCTTCGGACTTACCGTCGACCCGAAAATCCCCCTCTTCGGCATCGTCTCGCGCTTCGCCCCGCAAAAAGGCTTCGATCTCCTGCGCGGTGCGCTACCTCAAGCGCTGCGCGACATGGTCATGCAGATAGTTGTTCTCGGCACGGGCGATCCATTCACGGAAAACTTCTTCCGCTGGCTGGGCGGGGCCTTCCCGGGACGCGCCAACGCCCATATCGGCTTCGCACCCGAGATTGCCCACCTCATCGAGGCTGGCAGCGATTTCTTCCTCATGCCCTCGCTCTATGAGCCATGCGGGCTCAATCAAATGTACTCCTCGCTCTACGGCACGCTGCCGATTGTCCGTGCGACGGGAGGACTCGACGACACGGTCGAAAATTACGATGAGGCGGCCGGTCGCGGGACCGGATTCAAGTTCTGGGAAATATCCGACCGCGCGCTCTATTTCACCATCGGCTGGGCCGTCTCTACCTGGTTCGACCGACCTGGTCACTATCGCGCCATGCAGCAGCAGGGCATGGCCCGGGATTTCACCTGGAACGCCTCAGCACAGGGTTACGAGCAGGTCTACGACCATGCACTGGCCCTCCGCACCGGCGGACGCTAGGAAGAGGTCCTGGCCCCGTGGCACGGCGGCGGTTTTGGAAAACCGCCGCCGTCACGGAAAGCTGGCTTATTTCTTCAGATGATTCGAGACGTACTTGTTCATCTCGAACATCGTGACCTGCTTCTTGCCGTCGAAGACCGCCTTGAGCGTGTCATCAGCATTGATCTTGGTCCGCTCTTTCTTGTCCTGCAGACCGTTCTTTTTGATGTACACCCAGAGCTTGGAAACAATCTCCGTGCGGGGAAGCGGCTTGGCGCCGACGACTGCCGCAAGTTTGTCATCCGGGGTCACCGGCTTGAGAAATGCAGCGTTAGGTTTACGTTTGGTGGTTTTCTTGGTTTTAGTAGCCATGGGTTTTTGCTAGCGAGCCACAACCTCTTGGCAATTCTTTTTTCTCCTCTGAAAATTAGTTAAGGCGACCAATTTTTCTCTCTCTGAAGCCGCCATTGAAACTTTTTCCCAATGCGCGTATAGTTATGGAGCGGTGAAATCTGATCTTAGGCCCCCTTTGGCGGCGTGTTTTTACACGCTCGCCTGTCTTGTGGGAATGGCCGATCCCGCCTCCTCCTCGGGCGTTTCCCTTACCACTCCGCCTTCCGCCACCGATTCCTCCTCTGTGCCGCTGAATGTTCCCCTAAAACAGGATTTCGACTACAACCTGCTCAAGCCCGATTTCAATTCGGGCACGCCCCCGTCCGATCCCGCCGCACCTCCCCTTCCCAAGCCTGCGCCGGAAAAAAAATGGACCCCGGAACAGCTGGAAGCCATCCGGCAAAAAAAAGATCACGACGCCAACTGGCTGTTTTACGGCTACCAGGAGCAGATGGAATCGCGCTCCTCTTCCAACGGCACCAGCGACAATACAAATAATCTCTACCTTCAACTTTCCTCGGACAAATACCTGGCCCAAATCGCCGGCATTCCTTACAACCCTCCCAAAAAAGATGAGGGAGATCCATCGACCCTCACCCCGCGCACCGGTTCCACCGACCCGAAAACCAAGAAAAATTCTGCCTCTCTGCGCGACGATTCCTCCTCGAAAGATGACAAGGATGGGGACAAAAAGAAATCGAAGTTCCTTCACAACGATCTCTTCAAGCCCGCCATCCACCCGATTACCGCCTCCCGGGACATCGGCCTGGGCAATATCAACGGCCTCACTCCTGACACCGATCTTCAAAAGCTCACGATTCCCGACGACAAGAGCAAAACCGATGTCGATTCCCTGAGTCTCGAAACGCCTGGTCTCACTGCCGCTCGCAAGGATCCCTCGTCCACCCGCGCTGCCTGGGATTCCAACCTTGAGCTGCTTCCGGGGGAATCGATTGATCACGCCCTCGCCCATCAGGACCCTCTGGCGATTAGCCAGCCACCCACCGGATCGAGCATCACCCAGTTGCAAAATCAGCAAAAAAATATCCTCAATCCCCCCGTGGCACCCGGCTTTGCTCAAACCGCGCCTCCCATCGCCCTCAGTCCCCTGGTGACCATGCCGGATCTCACTCCGAACCGGCCTGCCGCACCTACGTCGACCCCGGCGCATCCGCGCATCGCCGATCCACGCGATTTTCTTGACCGCTAACGGCGGATGCAAAGCAGTTTTCCCCACTCCCAAGTTTGGGAATGAGCAGAATGATCGGGCTGCGAAAGAACCTCTAGCTCTGCCCGGGAACGGGAGGGGGCGGTGGCTGAGTTCCGGGCTGAGCCGCCTGGCTGGCAGTCAGGAACTGGGTCAACTGGTCGCCACGCAAATCGGGCGGGATGAGCGTCACGTTCACGTGGCCCTCGAGCATCTTCTGGTTCTCCAGGATCTCAAACATCACCTCGGCCACTTCCTTATCCTGCGCGATGTTGTTGAGAGCGCCGCCGACGATAAAGGGCCTCATCGCCGCCGCCTGCGCGAAGGCGACCGCTGCCTGCCGCTCCGCGGTGCTGGTGATCAGGTTGACCTGATTGGTGCCGTCCTGCCGGATCGCCGAGGTGACCTGCCGCAGCCGGTTTACCACCTTCTCCTCGATCTGCTGGATCATGTTTGCGTCGCGGAAATGGACCTTGCGCACGTAGACCGTTCCGAGCGCGTAACCCCATTCCTTCGACTTGGCGCTCACATCGTCTCGCACCAGCGAGCTCATCGAGTGGCGGTCTTCCAGCATGTTGGCGAGCTTCAGGTTGCTCAGATTGCGAACCGTGGCGTTGCTCACGTTCGTCCTCAGCGAGCCGCGGGGATCGGCGTTCTTGAAGAGATAAGCCACCGGGTCGTTGATCCACATTTCATACCAGATGCCGATGCCCATCGGCGCGCCTTCCTCGGAATTGACCGGCGTCGCGCGCAGGTATTCCTGGTCGAGTCGCAGATCGATCTCCTGAACGCTACCCAGCAGATTGATCACCAGCGCCTTCCAGCCCAGCGTTCCCCAGAGAAAATGGAGTCCCGGCTCATCGATCACCAGCTCCACCTTGCCGAAGAGGACGTAGACCATGCACCGCCGCTCTTCCACGATGATGTAGAAGCCGAAGAAGCGCAGCAACGCCAGGCAGAACGGCACCGCAATACAGCAACCAATGAAGGTCACCACCGACGCGACCGCGATCGTTCCGAAGCTGGAGGCGAGGTCCATATTATTTCTTCATCTCCAGGATGATGTGAGAGGCCTTCGCGTAGAGCGCGAGGCGGATGTTGCGCAGGTAAAGGGGCAACGCGTCGGGACCGTTCTTGCGCAGCTCAGTCAGCTGCGCGGCGAGCCAGTTTAGTGGTTCGACCTCGGCCTGCGCGTTGAGCGTCTGGATCTCCACGGCGCGCTTCGACTGCACGATCCGCTGATCCGCCGAGGCCTGGGCCAGGCTGATATCGGAGGAAACCTGATTGTGGGCCGTGTTGATCGCCGCCAGGGCCGATTCCACTTCCGGCGGCGGATCGATGCTCGTGATCAACGCCGCGTCGAGCCGGATGCCGTAGCGCGCCGCCGAAGAAAGACACTCGCGGTCCATCTGCTCGTTCAGCTCGCGCAGGTTCTTGCGCAAATCGTTGATCGAAATCCCCTGTACCGCGACCGGCTCGATGCTGGCGCCGGGAACGGCCGCAGCCGCGGCAGCCGCAGCCGGATCAATGGCCACCAGCGGAGTCGGAGGCGCCTCGAAATTGGCGATCCGTTCCCGCAGGATCGAGATGAAGTAGCCCATCACATGGGCGATCGGATTCTTCACCGCGAACAGCGTCGCGTAAAGATTGCGCTCCGAAACCGTGTAGCGCAGCTGCCCCATCAGGCCGGTGTTGAGCTGATCCTTCGTCACCGCCTCCAAAACCTGATTGTTGTTGTTCGCGCGGGGACTGTCCGGATCAAACGCGATATTCAGCGTCTGCGTCGCCACAGTGACCTTGTAGACGCGCTGCCACGGCATCTTGAAGTAGGGGCCGCCCGGCCCAATCACCCGCAGCTGCGGATAGTCGTAGCGCTGCTTCTCCTCATCGTTGAGCGACTCGGAAACGGGATCCTGCAGGGTGGTGGTGCCGAGCCGGTCAGCTCGGCCGAACGTCGTGATCACCGCGCGCTCGTTCTGGTCGACGGTGTAGATGCCCGTCAGGACAATCCGTACCGCCAGATAGGCCAAAAATCCCAGAACAACTCCCAAAAGCACCTCAGCCATGCCGGTTGCTTAACCTGCCGTTTCCTGACCGACAAGTTTAATCTCCTTATTCGATTTTTCCCCACACCGCAACGCCGTCAGCGGCAAAAATCTTTTCCAGCACCTCGCGGGCATTCTTTTCCGTCAGCACGACCAGTTCGTCTGTGGCAGTGGCATCAATGGTTTCACGCACCTTCTCCACGGAATAGCCGTCCACGACCAGATGCAGCATGCGACGCGGGGAGGAGCTCATAAACGAATCAGATAGTCGTGTTCACGGATCAACTCCGCTGTCCGGGCCGGAGAAATTTTCTCGAAGCGGAACGCCGAGCCCTCCAGCGCACAGAAATCGTCGAACGATTCCTCCACGTAGATCGGACGCGGCACCTCGGCCACGATCGGCAGGTAGCGGACGAAATTATCCTCGTCCTTCAACTCATCGGCATATTCCTGGAGGCTGTATCCGGCAGGTCCGCGCAGCAGCAGCGTCACCTCTGTCTTCCTCCACGCGCCGATGCCCGCGGCGATGCGGATCGCCTCCGCGGGGCGCGGGCTCACGCGCGGATCGGTCTCGATCATCACCAGGGTGCGGGGAAGGGACATCATGCGCTCCGGTTAAAAGGAAACAAAACGGTCGGTGCTCCCCACCACATCGGCCAGCACCGTCAATCCCGACCAGGCCGCCGACTCATCGATCGCGATGTTCCGGTGCCCCGCGCCGTAAGCGCAGCCGAAGAGGCTCGCCCCACGCTCCTTCAACGCCTGCACCTCCGGCGCCGCCACCGAGCGGACCCCCTCGTCGATGCAATAAAGATAAACGCGCACGCCTGCATCAAGAGCACCGTGCATCAGCGCCAGAGCGGGACGGTAACTCGGATGCGCCGGGGCCACCGTCAATAGCACGCCCAGTTTCTTTCCGGCCAGATCAGCCATGGATCGACGCGCCCAGGTTCATATTTTTAATGAGAAGCCCCTCCGGCACCAACATGACGGGAATCCCGTCCCGGATTGGATAGGCCACTGAGCGATCGATGCGGATGAGCGCCCCTTCCACGGGCCCCTCGGCCTTCTTTTCGCCCACCGTCAGCACCTCACCCCGGGCGATGGCCTCGTTCAACAGCACCAGCTCGCCCGCTGTCGCTGGAACCACATCCTGATGTGTTTCAGGACAGACCAGCAGGGCGAGCAGTTCCGGATCGAGCATGGTCTTCCAAGCTAAAAGGTCCGAAGACGGGAAGCAAGAGCGCCTGATGGCGTCTCGATGAAATGCCTTGGGAAAAGGAACCGAGTTACCGACCCGCCCCCGCTTTTCAAGCGAAACCTACCACGAACCGACCACTTCGAGATCATCGCGGCTGCCCAGCTCCGGGAAGGGTGCGTGCGGCTCTGCCTGATACCAGTAGGCCACCGACGAAATATCGTCCTGCAACGGCAGAAATCGCCACTCACTGCGCCAGCCGAGAGCCTGCATCGTCACCTTGAGATCCTTCTCAAAGCGGATCGGGTCCATGATATGAAACCGGTACATATTGTGGCGGTTGCCCAGCTTCCCGTATTCCCGTCCCTTCAGCCTCGCGGCCGAGATGTCCTCATAGCCGAGGAAGGGAGCCGAATAGCCCGCGTGGAAACACCACGCCCCGCCGAAATAATCTTCCGTCCCCGTCCCGCAAATCGTCGGGAACTTCCCGTCGCCGTCGATGAAGGCCTTGAACTCGCCCTCGCCCCACCACCCCTCCGTGTTCTGCTGCCAGGCCATGAACGTGCCGACGTAGTGGCCCTTGCCCTTGATTTCGTCGACGATCACGTAGTCCTCCTTGTAAGGCAGCGGATTGGTGCGGCGAAACTGGGCGTGGAAATAGGCGTCGCTCACTCCCACCTCGGTCAGCGCGTAGTTGAACGTGTAGAAAAAGCCCTTCACCTCCTCCGGTGCGCGATTCTCCACCGTGATCCGAGCCTGGCGACGGAACGGCATCGGGAAATAGCAGTTGAAGCCGCCCGAGGGATTCACATTGATCGGAATCGCCACGATATTGGTCCGCGTTTTCCAGCCATTGCAGAAGAAGTCGCCGATCGGGACCTCCACGCTCGGGGTCTTCTCCCCGTCCCAGTAGATCCGCAGGATCAGGTCGCGATAAAATTTCAAGTCGCACGTGATCCAGATGTGCTGGATAACCCCCGGCCCCTCCACGTCCATGATCGTCGTCGTCGATTCCTTCGCCAGCGTGATGGCTGGGCGCACTTTCCATCCCTGACCGAGTTCCCGCGACGGGTGCGTCTCCGCCGGCGGCCCCCATTGCTGGCCGATCCTCGTCACGTCCGGCTGTGGATCCTTGCTCACCTCCGCCATGCCGCCTCGGCCCTTTTCGCCGTAGACATTCTCCGCCGTCACCGAGCGTGTCACCGCGTTCGACAGTTTCATGATATTGCCCAGATTCATGCCGATGCCGTTAAAGGGAGCCTCTTTCATAGATTTCCATTTTAAGGTCGCGTCCCTTTCGAGAGAATGGACAGTTTTACGGAAAACTTGTATTTATTTCCGATCAAGCCATGCGCGGGATCAAACACTTCTTCAGCGTTCTGCCCATCGATACCAAGGAATTGACCATCCGCGGCATTGGCGTGCAGGAGCACATGCCTCTATGCATCGTCGACCGTCCCCGCGGGACGAACGATTATCTATTTATATTTTTTTACGATCCAGTCTGGATCGGCACCGGCGGAAAACCGGCTTTTCATCCCCCGGGCACGCTTGTGTTGTGGGCTCCGGGCCAGGCTCAGCATTACGGCAACCGGAATCAGCCCTACAATCACACCTGGATCCATTGCGACGGCACCTTCATCCGCAATCAGCTCCGTGCCAACCGCCTGGCCTGCAACATGCCGCTTCCCCTCTCCGACCCCTCCCTGATGGAGCAGCACCTCATCGCCATCCACACCGAACTCACCAATCAGGGGCGACCCGATCCGGTCATCGTCCGCAACCTGCTCGAGAACTGGTTGCGCACCACCGCCCGCACCCTGCAAAGACAGCGCGCCGCGGACGCGATTCCCAAGCCTCTCCTCGCCATCCGCCACTTCATCGAATCCGAGTATGCCAGCCCCCTCGACCTGCCCGACCTCGCGGCGCGCTCCAAGCTCTCCGTCTCCCACTTCTGCGCCCTCTTCAAGCGACATTTCGGCCTCGCCCCCATCGAATACCTCATCCGGCACCGCATGCATCAGGCGGCCTACCTGCTGCGGGACCGCGAGGTGACCATCTCGGAGGCGGGCCGCCGCGTCGGCTACGAGGACCTGTTCCACTTCTCGAAGCTCTTCAAGAAGCACTTCGGTGCCAGCCCCCGCCACTGGCGCTCCGCCGGAGGGCAGGTTGACACCTAAGCGTAAAAGTCACCTCTCTTTAACCTCCGTCATCCTAAGCTTGTCGAAGGATCAGACGCGTGATGGATTAGCGACCAGTTGGAAGGCTTGAGGTGAGATATTTTTTTGTGTTCTCTCCAGCCTGTCGGATAAAAAAACGCGTCTGATCCTTCGACAAGCTCAGGATGACCGGTTGGCAATCGTGTTCTGGACTCGCCATCGCTCGGATAGCTCCCATGAAGACACCCGCCGCTTAGGATTGATTATCGGCCAAAAATCGCTTCAATTGGCTGGACCGTGATTTATAAAGCGCTCCTTCTTTTCGGCGCCCCGGGCTCCGGAAAGGGCACCCAGGGCAAAATCCTAGGCACCATCCCTGGTTTCTATCACTGCGCATGCGGCGATGTCTTCCGCGCCGTCGACATCCGCTCCGAGTTCGGGCAGGCGTTTCTCCACTATTCCAGCAAGGGCCAGCTCGTCCCCGATGACGTCACCATCGGTCTCTGGTCCGCGCAAATCGAGGGCATGGAACGGGCCGGACGCTTCAAGCCCGACATCGACTTCCTCGTCCTCGACGGCATCCCCCGCAACCTCAGCCAGGCCAAGATGCTCCAAGCCAAGCTCGATGTTCGCCGCGTCTTCCACCTTACCTGCTCCGACCGGACGAAAGTCTACGACCGCCTCAAGCGCCGCGCCCTCAAGGAAAACCGGCTCGACGACATCAACGAGGCCGTCATCGAACGCCGCCTCAAGGTCTACACCGAGGAAACCAAGCCGGTCCTCGATTTCTACGGCTCCAAGATCGTCACGCACGTTAATGCCGACCAGTGGCCCCACCAGGTTCTGCGCGACATCCTCAACGACATCGAGTCCCAAGGTAAGGCCCCCTGATCTCAATCCCGGTGAAGATCAGTTGCCATTCATTTTCCATTGCCTCTCATTAAGGAACGGGGCAACTTCAAACTCATGCGCGCCATCTTTCTCGGCACCGCCGATGGCCACACCAGCGCCCGCCGCGAACATTCCGGCATTCTGATCCAAGCGGGGGAATCGACCCTGCTCCTCGATTGCGGGGCCGCCGCCGCCCGCTTCCTTCTCCAGAAGAAATACCAGCCCGATGTTCCGGAGATACTCTGGATCAGCCACATGCACAGCGACCATAATGGGCAGGTCTCCTCACTCATCCAGTCGCTCTGGCTGCGCGCCCGCCGCGCGCCGCTCCACGTCTTCGGCCCCGCGCAGGTGATGCGTGACATGAAAATGTGGCTCGCCAAGTGCCTCCTCTTCCCCGAGCTCATCGGCTTTCCCATCCACTGGCACGAAATCAAGCCCGGCAAGCCCTACGAGCACGGCCCCTTCACCCTCACCGCCTTCCCCACCCAGCACCTCACCAGCCTTGCGGGTTACTTCAAACGCGCTTACCCGGACACCTGCTTCGACTGCTACGGGGCTGTGATCGAGTACGAGAAGCAGCGCTACGTCTATTCCGCCGACCTGGCCCATCCCCGCGAGCTCGCTCCCGCCCTCAAGGAGGGAAAAACCACCGCCCTCCTCTGCGAACTCACCCATTTCCCCGAGCGCGAGCTCTTCCGCGAAGTGGCCCAGTATCCCGTCCGCTCCCTCTGGATCACCCATTATCCCGACCATCTGGTCCGTCGAGAAGCTGAACTCAAATTAATTGCCCGCGAGGAAAAGTTCCGGGGCGAGATACATTTAATGCAGGACAGGATTGCCCATGAGATTTAATGGTTGATACTATGGGTGTACCCCAACCGGAGAAATCCCATGACCCAATCTTTATCCAAACCCACCCTCCCCACCTTCAGCTGGATCGGCCAGCTCAAGGACGACGACCGGGACCTGCTCAGCTCCTACGGTGAGTTCTTCCCTGGTCATCCCGGCAATATCATCATCCGCGAAGGCGAAATCCAAACCGAGGTCTTCGTCGTCATCAACGGCCGCCTCGAGGTGCGCGCCAAGCAGGAAGATGGCAGTGAGGCGCTTCTCGCTCACGTTGTCCCCGGTGAAACGATTGGAGAGGTCAGTCTTTTCGCCCCCGGGCCGGCCACTGCTACCGTTACCGCCGTCGAATTCAGCCAGCTCTGGCGCATTGCCGACACCGACCTGATTAACTTCATGGCGGAAAACCCCGGCGCGGGCAACGTCCTGCTGCGCACCCTCGCCTCCATCCTCGCCCAGCGCCTGCGCCAGATCGATCCCAAGGCTTTCGGCCTCAGCGCCTACGCCGTCGTCGAATCGCCCGAGCTCGACAAGGAAGTCAAAGCCGCAGCGGTCGAAGCTCCTGCGGAAGAACCCGCGCCCAAGCCTCCCGTCACCGTGAAAAAGGAATCGAAGAAGGACCTGGCCAAAACTTCCAAGACCCAGGCTTTTATCGATCCTGACGAGCTCGAGCCGATTCAGTAACCGGCGCCGAGCGCAGCTTTATCGCGGTCACGGCATAATTTTCCAACCCCGTCATCCTGAGCTTGTCGAAGGATCAGACGCGTACTCGATAGAGGTTCACGCTGGAAAACCACAGATCGATTGGCTTTTTTGTTTCTGTCCAATCGAATGAATTATCCAAGCGCGTCTGATCCTTCGACAAGCCCAGGATGACGGCGAGGTAGTAAGCTTAACGAAACCGTCCCGAAAGATCTCTCCAAGCCGGATTCATCGCTTCAATCAACGCGATCTTCTTCTCGCGCCGCCAACCTTTTAACTACTTCTCGCGGGCGATGGCCTCCTGAACCGTGGGATAGACTTCGTAAAAGACGAGGCGAGTCAAGTTGTACCGCGCACAAAACTTCGACAACCGATCTTCCGTGTGCTCCCAAAAACGAACGGCCAAATCACGAGTTACCCCAACATAAAGAACGTTGGCCGTGTTCGTTAGGATATAAACATAGTAATCTCTCACGTCTTTCCGATGGTGGACACGCGTCTGATCCCTCGACAAGCTCGGGATGACGGCTGCGAATACGTTTTTGTCATTTCCGTCAAAAATCCTCCTTCGGACGAATTAAGGTTGCCGGGAAAGCGTCGGTCGTTATTTTGGAAGGTCGCGCCTCCTGGCGTCCCTTAACCCTCATCTATTCCGTTTTATGTCGCAACAACCCGCCGATATCGCCCTCATTGGTCTGGCCGTCATGGGCCAGAACATCGTCCTGAACATGAATGACCACGGCTACACCGTCGTCGTCTACAACCGCACCGTCGCCAAGGTCGACGAGTTCATGGCCAACGAGGCGAAAGGCACCAAGGTTTTCGGCGCCCACAGCATCAAGTGGATGATCGAGAACATGAAGCGGCCGCGCCGCGTCATGCTCCTGGTCAAGGCGGGCAAGCCGGTGGACGAATTCATCGACCAGCTCCTCCCTTTCCTGGAAGCGGGCGACATCATCATCGACGGCGGCAACTCCTTCTATGAGGACACCGCGCGCCGCTACGAGGACCTCAAGAAAAAGGGCATCCTCTTCGTCGGCTCCGGCGTTTCCGGCGGCGAGGAAGGCGCGCGCCACGGCCCCTCCCTCATGCCCGGCGGCCATCCCGACGCCTGGCCCCACATCAAGCCCATCTTCCAGTCGATCGCGGCCAAGGTCGACGGCGGCGTTCCCTGTTGCGACTGGGTCGGCGAAAGCGGCGCGGGCCACTTCGTCAAGATGGTCCACAACGGCATCGAGTACGGCGACATGCAGCTCATCTGCGAGGCCTACCACCTCCTCTCCGCCGGACTCGGCCTCGACAACGACCAGATCGCCAAGACCTTCACCGAGTGGAACAAGAGCGAGCTCGATTCCTACCTGATCGAAATCACCTCGAAGATTTTCCAGTTCAAGGACGAGGACGGCAGCCCCCTCGTCGACAAGATCCTCGACGCCGCGGGCCAGAAGGGCACCGGCAAGTGGACCGTCCTCTCCGGCCTCGACAACGCTGCGCCTGTGACCCTCATCGCCGAGGCGGTCTTCGCCCGCATGATTTCCTCCTACAAGGAAGAGCGCGTCGCCGCCTCCAAGGTCCTCGCCGGTCCCAACGGCGCCAAGTTCACCGGCGACGTCCAGAAGACCATCGAGGACATCCGCCAGGCGCTCTACGCCTCCAAGATCGTCTCCTACGCCCAGGGCTACATGCTCATGAAGCACGTCTCCGAGCAGTACAAGTGGAACCTCAACTACGGCGGCATCGCGCTCATGTGGCGCGGCGGCTGCATCATCCGCAGCCGGTTCCTCGGCGACATCAAGGCCGCGTTCGACCGTAACCCGAACCTGAGCAACCTCATGCTCGACGCCTTCTTCACCGAGGCGCTCAAGAAGGCCCAGGACGGCTGGCGCCGCACCGTCGCGCTCGGCGCCACGCTCGGCATCCCCACCACCACCTTCTCCAACGCCCTCGCCTTCTACGATTCGTACCGCACGGCGAAGCTCCCGGCCAACCTGCTCCAGGCCCAGCGCGATTACTTCGGCGCCCACACTTACGAGCGGACCGACAAGCCCCGCGGCCAGTTCTTCCACTCCAACTGGACCGGCCAGGGCGGCACCACCGCCTCCACCACCTACAACGCCTAAGCCCTCCTCCGGGGAACCCCGCCATGTCCATCGTCAACATCGATCCCAACTGCCCGCCGATGATTTCCAACGCGCCCTCGCGCGTGCCGCCCACCGTGGCGGTCATCTTCGGGGCCACCGGCGACCTCACCCACCGCAAGATCGTCCCGGCCTTCTACCACCTGGCCAAAAACAACCTGCTGCCCGACGACTTCGCCATCATCGGCTTCGCCCGCCGCCCCAAGAGCGACGACGAATTCCGCAAGGACCTGGGCGACGCTCTCCAGAAGTTCTCCCACACCAAGCCGGTCGACGATGCCGTCTGGAAAAAGCTCGCCGCCCACATCTACTACTTCCAGGGCGAGCTCGACGATCCCAAGGCCTACAAGCTTCTCGCCGAAAAGCTCAAGAAACTCCCCGAGAGCCCCAAGATCGGCGAAAATTATCTCTTCTACCTCGCCACGTCGCCCAGCTACTTCGGTCCCTGCGCGCAGAACCTCGCCGCCGCCGGCCTCGCCAGCAAGCCTGATGGCACGCGCCACCGGCTCATCGTGGAGAAGCCTTTCGGCGAAGACCTCAAGAGCGCCCAGGAACTCAACCGCACCCTCCAGGCCGCCTTCGCCGAGAAGGACATCTTCCGCATCGACCATTACCTCGGCAAGGAGACGGTCCAGAACCTGATCTATCTCCGCTTCGCCAATGCCATCTACGAGCCGCTCTGGAACCGCCGCTACATCGACCACGTCCAGATCACCGTTGCCGAACGCGTCGGCGTCGAGGGCCGCGGCGGCTATTACGACCACGCCGGTGCCGCGCGCGACATGCTGCAGAATCATCTCTTCCAGCTCTTCACCCTCACGGCGATGGAACCGCCCGCCTCGCTCGACGCCGAGTCG
>Ga0105237_10001770_pt1 | contig 27892 bp, 30 predicted proteins | sample KBSC24metaG_FD_81520 | JGI IMG/M metagenome (GOLD analysis project Ga0105237, IMG submission 81520) | Corn rhizosphere microbial communities from Kellogg Biological Station, Michigan, USA - KBS C2-4 metaG | ecosystem: Host-associated > Plants > Roots > Rhizosphere > Soil | place: Michigan, USA... | reverse complement strand
GCAGTCGATGTTGCGCCGCCTCCCAGCGGCCTCTTGGCAGCGGCCTCCCAGCAGCGGCGCCGAGATCACGAGTCGATCTCCATTTCCTTCAGTCCTCCAGAGTTCATCCGCCGCGAGCGCGCGTGTCGCGCACCAGGCGGACCCCGCCCGATGTGCTGCGGACGCGGCAACAGGACGCATGACTGCGTTCTGTGCTTCGTCCCTGCATCCGATCCGCCCGGACTGGCCGCGCTGCGCAACGGCGCGCGGCCTGCCTTGACCATTCAACACAAATCAGGAGTGACCCTCATCATGGCCAAGGAAGAACTCATCGAGATGCATGGCCTCGTGGACGAGATCCTGCCGGACTCCCGCTTCCGGGTCACGCTGGACAACGGGCACAAGCTGATCGCGTACACCGGCGGCAAGATGCGCAAGCACCATATCCGGATTCTGGCCGGCGACAGCGTCTCCCTGGAGTTGTCACCCTACGACCTCACGAAGGGTCGCATCACGTTCCGTCATCTCGAGCGACGCGGTCCGGCCTCCTCGTCGCCACAATCCCGGCGTTGATGCGCTGATGCACGGCACGCCGTCCGACGAGCTCCTGCGGGTCTGGTCACGGGCCGGCGCTGCGGCCTGATCAGCATGGCCGCGCTGCGCTACCTCGCGGGCTATCCGCAGCCGTTGGTCGACAAGGTGCAGGCGCTGCTGGCGCAGCGGCAGCTGCACGCCAGCGTGACGCGGCGCTACCCCGAAGCGCACGCCGTGCGCACCGACGGCGCGTTGCTGGAGTACGTGGGCGACCTCAAGGCGCGCTACATGAGGAGTGCACCGCCGCTGGCCAAGGTGGCTTACGACAACCAGCTGCACGTGGTGCACAACGCGCTCGGCACGCACACCGCCGTCTCGCGCGTGCAGGGCAATCGACTGAAGGCCAAGCGCGAGATCCGCGTCGCCAGCCTCTTCAAGGACGCGCCGGCCGCTTTCCTGCGCATGATCGTCGTTCACGAGCTGGCTCACCTGCGCGAACGCGAACACGGCAAGGCCTTCTACGCGCTGTGCCTGCACATGGAGGGCGAGTACCACCAGCTCGAGTTCGATACGAGGCTCTGGCTGACGGCACTCGAACTGGAGCGCTGACACGGGTGCGGCGCACCGGCGCGCACCTACCCGGCTCGCGCAGCCGCTTCGCGCAGCTTGTCCTTCTTGCTTCGTCGCTTGCCCTTGATGCCGCCGCTGGCCGCTTCCGGCGCGACCGATTCGCGGGGCTCGAAACCTGCGACCCGCTCGCGCGCCACGCGACGGCCCTGGCGCTTCTCGATGAGGCGGAAATGCGCTTCGGTGCCGGGACTGACGAAGCTCACCGCGAGCCCGCTTGCACCGGCGCGCGCGGTGCGCCCGATGCGATGCACGAAATCCATGGCCGAGCGCGGCAGGTCGTAGTTCACGACGACGGGCAGATGCGCGATGTCGATGCCGCGCGCGCCGAGGTCCGTGGCGACGAGCACTTGCAGCCTGCCGGCCTTGAAGTCCGCCAGCACTTTCGTCCGCTCGCCTTGGCTCGAGTCGCCGTGGAACGCCGCCGCCGCGACGCCCGAGCGGCGCAACTTGTCGGCCACGTGTGCGCTGGCGTAGCGTGTCGCCACGAACACCAGCACGCGGGTCCAGCCCCCTTCCCGGATCAGATGGCGCAACAGCGGCGTGCGCTGCGCCGCGTCGACCTCCACCGCGTGCTCCTCGACGCTTGGCTCTGCGCTTGGGTCGCGCGGTGCATCGACGCGGGTCGGCTCGTGCAGCAGGCCCTCCGCCAGCGCCCGCACGGCGGGTGGGAAGGTGGCCGAGAAGAGCAGGTTCTGACGGCGACGCGGCAGCAACTCGAGCACGCGCGCCAGTTCTTCCGCGAAGCCGGCGTCGAGCAGGCGATCAGCTTCGTCCAGGACCAGGGCGGCCACACCGGCGAGGCCGAGCGCGTTCTGCGCGATGACGTCCAGCAGACGACCCGGCGTGGCGACGACGAGGTCGGCACCGCCGCGCAAGGCCATCATCTGCGGGTTGATCGACACCCCGCCGAACAGGACAGCCACCTTCACCGGATCGGCAAGCTGCCGTGCAAGGGCGCGGATCGATTCGCCGACCTGCGCCGCGAGCTCCCGCGTGGGCACCAGCACCAGCGCATGCGTTCTCCTCGGCGACTGGCGCGCGAGGCCTTCGAGCTGCTGCAGGAGAGGCAAGGCGAATGCCGCGGTCTTGCCGGAACCGGTCTCGGCCGAACCCAGCACGTCGCGTCCTGCCAGGACCGCCGGAATGGCAGCGGCTTGAATCGGGGTGGGCTGCGCGTAGCCCAGTTCGCCGGCGGCGCGGACCAGCGCAGGCGACAGCCCGAGGGAGGCGAACGGATTCAAAGCCGCCTCGCCTTCACCGACTTCCCCTTCACCTTGCCGGAATTCAGTCCGCGCAACGCCTTGTCCGCGATGCCGCGCTCCACGGCCACGTAGGTGGAGAACTCGTTGACGTTGATCTTCCCGATCTGTGCGACCGCGAAGCCGAGGTCCTTGACGAGGGCGCCCAGCACGTCGCCGGGACGGATCTTTTCCTTTCGCCCTCCGAGGATCTGCAGTGTCACCATGGGCGGACGCAGGGGCTCGGCATCGGTGGGCGCGGTCAGTTCGCTCAAAGGGTGCCAGACGCTTGCGCTGCCCTGCATCTCGTCGATCCGCCCCACCCGCCCCATCTCGTCCATGCTGGCAAGGCTGAATGCCCAGCCCGCTTCGTCCGCCCGACCGGTGCGGCCCACGCGGTGCGTGTGCAGTTCCACATCCGAGGTGATGTCGACATTGATCACGGCTTCGAGCTGGGCGATGTCGAGGCCGCGCGCCGCGACGTCGGTGGCCACCAGCACGCTGCAGCTGCGGTTGGCAAACTGCACGAGTACCTGGTCACGCTCGCGCTGCTCCAGGTCGCCATGCAGTTCCAGCGCCGCAATGCCCTGGGCCTGCAACACGGCCACCAGGTCGCGGCACTGCTGCTTGGTGTTGCAGAACGCCAGCGTGCTGACGGGCCGGTAGTGGTTCAGCAGCAGACCGACGGCGTGCAGCCGCTCGCTCTCCTTCACTTCATAGAAGCGCTGGCGGATCTTGCTGGCGGCATGGCGCTCGGTGAGCTTCACCTCCTGCGGCTCGCGCATGAAGCGCCCGGCCAGCTTGGCCACCCCTTCCGGATAGGTGGCCGAAAACAGCAAGGTCTGGCGCGCCTTGGGACACTGCTCGATCACCTGCGCGATGTCCTCGGCGAAACCCATGTCGAGCATGCGATCGGCTTCATCGAGCACCAGGGTGTTGAGGGCGTCCAGCGCCAGAGTCTGACGCGAGAGGTGGTCCAGGATGCGGCCGGGCGTGCCGACCACGATGTGCGCACCGTGGGCGAGGCTCGCCAGTTGCGCGCGCATCGGGGCGCCGCCGCACAAGGTCAAAGTCTTGATGTTGTCCTCGGCCCGCGCCAGGCGGCGAACCTCCTGTGTCACCTGCTCGGCCAGTTCGCGCGTCGGGCACAGCACGAGCGACTGGACCGCGAAGCGCCGTGCGTTCAGATTGGCGAGCAGCGACAGCGCGAAAGCGACAGTCTTGCCGCTCCCGGTCTTGGCCTGCGCGATCAGGTCCTTGCCCGCGAGCGCGAGCGGCAGGCTGGCCGCCTGGATCGGCGTCATGCCGAGGTAACCCAGCCGCTGCAGGTTGGCCAGCATGGCGGGGGGCAGCGGCAAGCTGCTGAACGAAGGGCCGGCGGTCGAGGCGGGATCCGGCAAGCCGGTGGGTGCGTGGGGAATGATGCTGCTCATGCGCGATTGTCCGCTGGCGTCGGCCGGCTCGCGGACAGCTCCCGTGGCTCCTGTGGCGTCCGCCACTTCGTGCGCGACTCCTATCGATCCGCCAGGAAGAACCTGATGATCTCCTGCGAAGCATCGGGGCCGCGCGTATCCGTGAAAGACCCCGCGGTGCTGCCGCCGGACCATGCATGCGCTCCACCATGCACGACCCATTCCTCGACCATTGACCGACCGGACGGGTCGGTGAATTCGGTGGCCGTGGTCTTGCGCCCGCCAGCCTCCACATCGAGACGCGTCAGGCGCAGCAGCCGCTCGCCTTCGCGCTCGAACGCATCGACCGCTTGACGCACGATCGCGACGCTGTTTCTCGGCGTCACGGTCGTGTCTGCATCGCCGTGGAAAACGATGGTGCGAACCGCGGCGTGCCGACGCCGGCTCGAGCCACCGTCGACACCGCCCCCGTTCATGGCCGCGAACGCCGACGCGACGTCGTGTGCAGCGCCGAGCGCCAGCCCCGAGTGCGCAGCGACACCTGCAAACACTTCGGGATAGGCGTGGCCGAGAATGACGGCCATCGCAGCGCCGGCCGACAGTCCCGCAACGAAGATGGCATCGGGCCGGACGGCGCAGGCCTTGGCGATGTCGTGCACGATGCCGACCAGCAGCGAGGGCTCTTCGCCTTCACGGGCCTGCTGTGCCGCCTCGAACCAATTCCAGCAGTTCGCGCCGTTGGCCCGCGAGGTCTGCTCGGGATAGGCAATGAGCAGACCATGCCGCTCCGCCAGCTCGTTCATTCGTGTTCCGGCCGCGAAGTCGTCCGGGCTCTGCTTGCATCCGTGCAGCATGACGATCAGCGGCATCGCGCTGCCGTCATAGGACGTCGGCACGTAGAGCCTGTAGCGCCGCGTGCCATGCTCACTTCGATGTGTGTGCCAGACGAACTCGCCCAGCGATTCATCGCCGTGCAAGGGTGACGAGGGCGTCGCGGTTCGCTTCATCGATGGCTCAGGCGCAGCCTGCGCAACGATGCCGGCAGAACGAAGTGCCTTGTCGATCGCATCCCGAATGTCGTTGGTGATGTGGCTGGTGTTATCGCTGCTGGTGCCCGATTTGCGCACCAACCCGGCAGCCTCCAGTGCTCGGTTGATGGTGTCGGCGATCTGGCTCGATTTCACGGGCGCTCCTTGAATTGCTGCAGTGCAACAATTTTGCGCGTGGCCCTGGTGATTTGCAAAGCCTTTACCTACTAATTCGACGTAGGCAGCCTCCTACGTCAACTCAGAGGCGCACTCACCATCTGTCACTCGCCATTCGTGGTAGCGAAACGTCCAGAGCACGGCCGTGCAGCGCATGCAGCAGCTCAACGGAGTCGACCGCCTCGGCCAGCGCCAGCGCACCACGCTGGCCGTACGAGGGCGCGAGCAAACGCCGGGCAGCTTCGATCACGATGGGCGCCGTCACCGCATAGATGTCCTGCCCACGCACGCCGGCCGACCGGGTCACGCCGCCCTGCACCAGCTGCACCACCAGTTCGAAGCGCTGTGCCGAGCGCCCGCCGTCGTCTGCCGCGGTGGGGGGCGGCGTGGTGGCATCGCGGATGTCCTCGAGCGCCGAGCGGTTGATCAGCGAGCGGATCGCACCGGCCCGCAGGTGATGGGACAGGGTGATGATCTCGCTGAACGGCAGCTCGACCATCGGCTGAGTGCCCAGCGACGCGGAGAAGGACCAGTCGGGCACTTGCGGCGATGGCGTCATGGGAGCCAGGCGTCCGTCCTTCACGACCACGCGCGGCACCTTGTTGCGCTCGCCGGTCTTGCGCGTGCCGGCGGTGGGCCACCAGCGGTCGAGTGCAATCGCGACGGTGATCTCTTCGATGGTGCCGGCCGATGCCAGCGCGCTGGCCAGCAGGTCGGCCAAGCCGCCATAAAAGCCTGCCGCCGGAATCACGACCCGGCCGGCTGCGCGCGCCGCTTCATCGAAGTCAGCAAAGCTGGCTTGCGCGCTGGCCTGCTCCGCCGTGACGTCGATGTAGTGGCAGCCGGCACGCAGTGCCGCCTGCGCCACCGGCGCTGCGGTGTCGAGAAACGGACCCGCGCAGTTGATGACCACCGCACAGCCTGCGAACGCCTGCTGGAGGCTGACCGGATCGTCGAGCACCGCCACGCGCCGTGTGACTGCCTCAGGGAACGTCTCGGCCAGGCGTGCGGCACTGCGCCCGACCGCCACCACGGGCAGCCCAAGGCGCTGCGCTTCGCGGACCACGAATTGGCCGGTATGGCCAGCGGCACCGTACACGGCGATGAACCTGGTGGTGGAATCCATGGGAACCTTTCAAGAGTGAGATCTTCAAGAACACGATACAGACCTGTCTGTTCCACAATGATTACAGACAGGTCTGTATCATGTCAACCATGCGCACCCCACCTGCCCCCCGTTCGCCTCGTTCCCCGCGAAATCCCGCACCTGCCGGCCGTGCCGGCGCCGTGTCGAAACGCTCGGCGAAAGCGGCGATCGGCACCGCGGGCAGGCCGGTCGCCGAACCGGCGCCCGAGGTCCGCGACCGCATCCTCGACACCGCTTCCACCTTGTTCTACGAGCGCGGCGTACGTGCCGTCGGCGTCGATCTGGTCGTGCTGGAGGCGGCGGTGGCGAAGACGAGCCTGTACCGCTACTTCCCCACCAAGGACGATCTGATCGTCGCTTTCCTGGAGCGCGAGGATCTCGAGTTCTGGGCGCTGTGGGACAGCGTGGCGGAACGACATCGCGATGACCCCGCCGGCGAACTCGACGCGCACATGCGCTGGATCGGCGAACGTCTCGCCCGCGCCAACTACCGCGGCTGCCCCCAGATCAACGTGGCCGCCGAGTTCGCCGAACAGGACCACCCGGCCCGCCAGGTCTCGCAGCGGCACATGCTTGCGCTGCGAAGCCGCCTGCAAGAGATCGCCCGGCGGCTGAAGGTGCCACGCCCCGGCCAACTCGCGGCACAGCTGGCGCTGCTGGTCAACGGCGCCTTCGTCAGCTCGGCTCTCCTGAGCGCCGAGGAGGCCACCGACGTGCTGGTCGCGTCGCTGAAGGCGCTGCTGGCCGCGGCCGCCCGACAAACCCGCCGGCCGTGACCCCACCGGGGTGGGCGCGCGTCCGCAAGCCATAGCCGCCGTGGCCGCGCCTGGTGCATTGGCGCGATTCGCGACGATCTTGTTACTCCCACCCGCGCTGCCGGCCCGACTAGATTGCTCACACGCGACTCGCAGACGAGGAGCGCTTCTGAAACCTCAACGGAACGGAGCAAGACATGATCGACATCATTCATCGGGTTGGAATCAAGGCACCCGCCTCGAAGGTCTTCGCAGCGCTGTCGACGATCGAAGGTGTTGCGAGCTGGTGGACGAAGGAGACCACGGGAGTCTCCAAGCCCGGCGGCAGCATCGAATTCGAGTTCAGCACGCCGAGCGGAGAAAAGATCGGCGGCATCGGCATGGAGGTGCTGACGCTGGCTCCCGACAAGGAGGTGCGCTGGCGCGTCAAGTCGGGACCCGAGGAATGGATCGGCACCGACGTGGCCTTCAAGCTGAGCCAGGACGGCGAGTACACCATCGTTCACTTCGGTCACGAGAACTGGCGCGAGGCGGTCGAGTTCACCGCACACTGCAGTACGAAGTGGGCCACGTTCCTGCTGAGCCTCAGAGACCTCGTTGAAACAGGCAAAGGCCGGCCCGCCCCCAACGACGTCACGATCGGCAATTGGCACTAGTCACGGGTACCAGCGACCGAGGAAACACAAATGAGTCAAACCTACACCGGCGGTTGCGCTTGCGGCGCGATCCGCTATGAGATCTCGGGCGAGCCGATCGTGCAGAACGACTGCCAGTGTCGCGACTGCCAGCGCAAGAGCGGCACGGGCCACGGCTCGTACCTCACCTTCGCACGCGGCGGCGTGAAGCACAGCGGTCAGGCGACGTCGTGGGACATGGTCGGCGACAGCGGCAACGTCAAGACCCGGGCGTTCTGCCCGACCTGCGGATCGCCGGTGTACATGACCTTCGCAGCGATGCCCGATGTCTTCACCGTGCATGCCGCGAGCCTCGACGATCCCGGCCGATATCGGCCGCAGCTGGTCACGTACACCGTGCGCGGACACGAATGGGACCGGCTGGATCCGGCCTTGCCGAAATTCGACAGGATGCCGCCGATGTGAGGGCGCGCGGCGGTGGATCGGTGCTCAGCGATCGCTCGTTGCCGAGACACGGGTCTCGCGGGTGCTGCGTGTCCGACTCGCCAGCACCAGGGCAATCCCGCCAAGCGTGGCAGCCGAGGCGGCTGCCAGGCGCGGAGTGATCGCCTCGGACAACAGCAGCACGCCGCCGAAGGCAGCGATCGGCGGCACCGACAGCTGCACGGTCGCCGCGCGCATCGCCGACAGCCCGTTCAGCGCGGCGTACCAGATGACGTAGCCGATGCCGGACGTCAGCGCGCCGGACGCGACGGCCAGCACGATCCCGACCGGCGTCGCGTGAGCACGCGCAAGGAGCAGCGCGCTCAGCGCGAGCGCCATCGGCGCTGCGCGCAGGAAGTTGCCCGCGGTGGCGCCCAGCGGGTCGGCCGACCCGCGGCCTCGCAGCGAGTACACGCCCCAGGCAATGCCGGCGGCTGCCATCAGCGACGCGCCCAGCGGCGCCGGGGCCGTGACCCCGGGCAACATCAGATAGACAAGCCCGCCGACGGCGAGCGCGAAACCGAACCAGGCGATCGGCCTGAACATCTCACCCGCGCGAAGACCGGCGCCGAACATGGTCAGCTGCACGGCGCCGAACAGGATCAGCGCGCCGGTGCCGGCGCTGAGCGTGAGGTAGGCGAAGGAGAAGAACGCGACGTACGCGAACAGCATCGTCGCGGCGAGCCAGTCCGGCGCGGTCTGCGAGGTGCGCCCGGTCTTGAAGTGCACGATGAGCGCGAGCGTCAAGGCGCCCGAGATCAGGCGGATGCTCGAAAAGCTGGCGGCGTCGATGCTGGCGTGCTGCAGAGCGAGCCTGCACAGCAGCGAATTGGCCGCGAAGGCGATCATCGCGACGGCAGTGAGCAGCACGGTGCGCAACGCGGGTGGATCGTTCTTCGCCTCGTGCATGCCGGGATTCTCGGCCGGATTCAGAGGTTGCTCGCCACGAGCAGCGCCGCCCAGACCAGCAGCGCCACGCCGAGCGGCGCGCTCAGCCGCCTGCCCCACGAGACGTTCTTCTCGATCGCCATGGCAGCGGCGAGCATCAGCATCCAGCCGAGGCTGCCGGTACCCACCGCGAACATCAGCAACATCAGCGCCCAGCAGCAGCCGACGCAGAACAGGCCGTGATGCGCGCCGAGCGCGAACGCGTGACGCGCCTGGTCGCGGCCGCGCCAGTGCTCGATCACGAAGCTCAGGGGCGTACGGCACTTCTCCAGGCAGCGGTGCTTGAGCTTGCTGAACTGGAACGCGCCGGCGATGGCGATCGTCGCTGCGCCGATCAGCCAGCTGTGCCACGTCAGCGCCGGCACGCTCGCCACCCAGGACAGGAGCAGCGCGTGCAGGCCGTGGGCCACGAGTCCGAAGCTGCCCCATGCCGCCATGTAGCCCAGGGCCAGCAAGACCAGCAGTTGCAGGCGGTCCGCGCGGCCGGCGGCGATCCGGTCGAAGGCATCGAACAGCGGCAGCGTGGTCGGCAGCATCATCGCGGTCGTCATCAGCATCCATGCCGCAGCCGAGAGCGCGGCCGGCACGACGACGGCGCCACCGGGGATCGCGCTGCAGAGCGAGGCCACCGGCCCCAAGGCCGTCCAGTCGCCGTGGTCCAGGTAGCGTCCATAGGGGCTGCGCGCCCAGGCCCACAGCGCGAGCCAGGCGAGCGCGACCAGGACGGCAAGCGTCGGCACGAAGACGCGCCGATGATGCGATGCGCTGAGCATGAGCTGGCGTCCGCGACGCCCGCGCGTCGCCGACGACCTCAGGCGTCGAACACGAAGGTGCTCTGCAACGCGTTGTGGTTCTTGATGTCGACGTCGATCCCGATCGCCGCGTTCTTCGAGCGGTAGATGGGCGCCTTGCCGACGAACACCGGCGCCCCGGGGACCGTCGAGAAGATGGTGTCCGTCAGCGTGGTCGTGTTGCCCGCTGCGCTCACGTAGGGTTCGAGCTCGGCGTAGTAGTCCTTCCCGATCTCCAGCGTCCCCTTGCCGCCCTGGATGTCGAACCTGATCGGCGCACGCTCGACCGACACCACCGTGCCGATCAGCTTGGCGAGGTCGGCGACGGGGCCGCCGGCCTGGCCGGTGTAGACCTTGAGCAGCGCGTCCTCCTGGGCCTTCGACGCCTTGTCATCGACGAAGATCGCCGCGGTCCAGTTGCCTTGAAGGATGTTGCCCGGGACGTGGGCCACCGCCGCAATCGTGTTGCCGCCGACGTCCACGCCATCGACCGAGCCCTTGTCGATGCGCCACGCGACGATCGTGTCGCAGGTGCCGAAATCCGGGTCCTCGCCGATCCAGCAGGGACACAGCACACGGCAGTTGCAGACCTCGAGCAAACGACCTTCCAGGTGGTAGCTCATTCAAACCTCCATTGGATGTGGTGAGGAACGTCCGCCCCGCGCGGCGAGGGAAATCGATGCTACGCCGCCGGGTATGGGGTGTCCAGCCGCACTTTTGTCCGACAAGGTCGCAGCCTGGCGCACCGCGGCATACGATCGAAGGATCGACCATGGCCGAAGTTTCGAACGTTCTCACGGTCCGGCCCGACGGGCCGAATGTGGTCACCGGCGATCTCGCTGTCGTGACGGCGTCGCGCGTGCGCGAGATGAAGACGGCGGTCCTGTGCCGTTGCGGTCATTCGTCGGACAAGCCGTTCTGCGACGGCAGCCACGTCAAGACCGGCTTCGCCGACGCCGCGCGATTCGCCGCCGGGCCAGGGGCCGCTGCGGGCGTCGGCCGGGTGACGATCACACCGATCGCGGATGGCCCGAATCGATGCGAGGGACCGCTGACGATTCGTGATGCCGACGGCCGAACGTTCGAGTCGGACTCGAGCTTGCTGTGTCGCTGCGGCGGGTCGCACCACAAGCCGTTCTGCGATGGCACGCACGAGGAGATCGGTTTCAGGGGGTAGGCGTCTCTACTATAGTAGAGGGCATGGACCTCAGCGACCACATCGCCCATCGCCTGCGCGAGGAACGAACGCAGCGCGGCTGGTCACTGGACGAGCTGGCAGCGCGCTCCGGAGTGAGCCGCGCAATGATCTCCAAGATCGAACGCAAGGTGAGCACCCCGACGGCGGTGCTGCTGGCTCGGCTGGGCGACGCGATGGGCTTGACCCTGTCTTCGCTGATGCTCGACAGGCGGACACCCGAGCACAGCCTCACGGCGCTCGCCGACCAGGTTCAGTGGACGGACCCGGCGTCGGGCTACACGCGCCGTGTCGTGTCTGCGGCCGTTCAGGAAGGCGATGTCGAGATCGTTGCGGTCGAGCTCCCTGCGGGTGCTCGTGTTCGATTTGCAGCGGCCGGCACGCTGCACATCGACGGACAGGTGGTGCTGCTGCAGGGGCGCTTGCAGATCAGCTTCGACGCCGAGGTGCTGGCACTGCATCCGGGCGACTGCGCGCGATTCGCGATTCACCGCGGGCACGAATTGCACAACCCGGGCCACGAGAGTGCACGATACATCGTGGTCATCCACCGGCGGCCATAGCCAGCTCGCGAGGTTCGCCGCCGCGGGCGCAGCCTTGCTGCTGCCGCTGCTGCTGCAGGCCCTCGGGACTCATTGGGTCCGCATCGCCGACACCTGCCTGCTGTACACGATGCTGGCCCTGGGGATGAACATCGTGGTGGGGTATGCCGGTCTGCTGGACCTGGGCTACGTGGCCTTCTACGCCGTGGGCGCCTACACGATCGCCCTGTTGACTTCGCCGCACCTGACCGACCACTTCGCGTGGATCGCCACGCTGTCGCCGGACGGTCTGCACACGCCCTGGTGGATCACGATCCCCCTGGCGGCTGTGCTGGCCGCCTTCGTCGGAACCTTGCTGGGCGCACCCACGCTGAAGCTCCGTGGCGACTACCTGGCCATCGTGACGCTCGGTTTCGGGGAGATCGTGCGGATCTTCATCAACAATCTGGGCCATCCGATCAACATCACCGATGGCGCCAAGGGACTGATTCAGATCGACTCAATCAGCCTCTTCGGTTTGAATCTCGGCAGGCAGTTGTCCTTCGGCGGCTTCGACATTGCTTCCGTCACGCTGTGGTACTACCCGTTCCTGGCGTTGGCGGCGTTGACTGCGATCGTCTGTCATCGCCTGCAGCACTCGCGCATCGGCCGCGCATGGATGGCAATGCGCGACGACGAGATGGCCGCTGCGGCCATGGGCGTCGACACTCGCAGCATGAAGCTGCTCGCCTTCGGCATCGGCGCCAGCTTTGGCGGCGTGGCCGGAGCCTTGTTTGGCGCCTTCCAGGGCTTTGTGTCGCCCGAAGCCTTCACGCTGCCGGAGTCCGTGATGATCGTCGCCATGGTGGTGTTCGGCGGCATGGGCCACATCCGCGGCGTGATCCTGGGCGCCGTGCTGCTGACGGCTGTGCCGGAAATGCTTCGTTATGTCGTCAACCCCATTCAGGCGATGACCGACGGCCGGCTGGACGCCGGCATCCTGCGCCAGCTGCTGATCGCGCTGGCCATGATCGTCACCATGATCTTGCGCCCGCATGGCCTGTGGCCCGCGCCCGAGCACGGCAGGACGTAGGCGGCCTGCCGACGCCTGCGGTACGGCGCGCACCCAGACCTCGCATCGAATCGCGGAGGAATTCGCGGCCAGACACCACGAGGCGCTGCGGCCATTGCTTTAGGGGGTGCGCAATGCCCTACATGCGGTGAGACCATCCGCCCTAGCAGTTTGCATTTGGAAACAAACCGAAGGCGGCATGATGCTCCGGTTGTTCGAGCAGCAGGTGGATGGTGGTTCGGCGACGGGCCGAGGCCCGTCGGGCGAGATGCGTCGCTTTTCAGCCGGCATCCGTGTGGTCACCGCGTTGATGTGCACGGTGATGCTCCTGGCCAACGAGGAACGGATCGGGCCCTGGCCCACGCTCATCCTGGGGCTGTACTGCGCCTGGTCGGCCTACCTGCTCTGGGCCGAAGCCACCGATCGATCGCGCATCGCGGGCGCCTGGCCGTACGGGATCGACATCGTCTGGTCGTGCCTGCTCATCAAGCTGTTCAGCACCGGCACCGCGATGATGATCGTCACGCTGGTGCATCCCGTGGTTCTCACCAGCATCGGCTTCGGCGTGGCGCCCGGCGTGATGCTCGCCCTGGTCGCGGCACTCGTGCTGCTCTACGACGAGTCCAGCGAGTTGATTCGCCTGCTGCACGTCGACTGGCGCCAGGCCCTCCCGCCTCTGCTGGTGCTGACGCTCGTTCCCGCCGCCGCCGTGCTCGCGCGGCCGATGAGCGTGCTGCGGCGTCGCCTGGCGCTGATCGGCGACCTCGAGTCGCAGCTCGACCCGCGCCGCGGGCTCGAACCGATCTGCGCCGAGCTGGTGGAACGGCTGCGCGTGGGCACCCATGCCGACGTCGTTGCGCTGGTGCTGCCCAGCAAGCGCGGGGCGCCGGCGATGCTCGCCAGCCGCGAGGACGGGAGCTTCCGCGCAAAGGCCGACGTGCACGCGAACCTGGAAACGCTCCTGGCCGAAGCCCCCCCGTTCCCGGTGAGCTACCTCGTGCGCCGGTGGTGGGACCCGCGCCGGCGCATTCGGCAGCACAGCAAGCAGCCGTTGCCGCGCGGGCTCGCGGCGGCGCTCGCCCGCCTGGCCGACACACTCGACGTTCGCAGCCTGCACGTGGTGCCGCTGACGCGCTACGCGCGCGAACACGGTCACTTCGTCGTCGGCTATGGCGGCGTGCGCAGCTCGCTGCAGGACGTCTCGGCGCTCTCCGGCGCTGCGACCGAGTTGCTGCGCATCGTCGAACAGGCCGCCCTGGTCGACCAGTTGCAGGACGAAAGCGCCAGCCACGAACGAGCACGGATAGGGCGCGACCTGCACGACAGCGCGATCCAGCCCTACCTGGGTCTGAAATACGCCGTCGAGTGCGTCGCGCTGCGGATCCCGCCCGACAACCCGGCACGCACCGAAGTGGACTCGCTCGCGACCTTGGTGAACAGCGAAATCGCCGCGCTGCGCGAGCTGATCTCCGGGCTGCGCACCGGCACCCAGCACGGCGACAACGCGCTCGTGCCCGCAGTGCGCCGCCAGGCCAGGCGTTTTGCACTGCTGTTCGGCATCGAGGTCGAAGTCGAGTGCCCCGAGAACCTGCCGACCACGCGCGCCCTGGCCAGCGCGCTCTTCCACATGGTCAACGAGGCCCTCAACAACATTCGCAAGCACACCGTGGCGCGACACGTCCGGATTGCGCTGTCGGTCGACGGCTCGACGTTCCGCCTCGTGGTCCGCGACGACGCCGGCACGGTGCGCGGCCGACCGGTCGACGACTTCCGGCCCAGCTCGCTCAGCGAGCGCGCTGCCGAGCTGGGCGGCTCGCTGACGATCGGCCACCACGACGGCATCAACACCGAGCTCGTGATCCAGGTTCCCCTTTGATCGATTGATGAGCTATTTGCGAGGACCACGCATGAACGCCACTCTCAGCGCCAGCACCGGCACCCAGCAGCGGGCAATCCGCGTGTTCGTTGCCGAGGATCACCACATCACGCTCTGGGGTCTGCAGCGCCTGATCAATGCCTCCAGCCCGCGCATGGAGGTCGTCGGCTCTGCCAGCTCGCACGCGGAGCTGATGAACCACAACGCGGCCGCCCTCGCCGATGTGATCCTGCTCGACCTGGATCTCGGCGGCGAGGACACCAGCGAATCGCTCGCCTGTCTGCGCCAGCGCTGCCCCGGACGCGTGCTGGTGCTGACCGCGGCCGACGACCTCGCGCAACATCGCGCCGCGGTGCTGAAAGGTGCGCGCGGCGTGATCCACAAGTCGGAACCCGCCGAGACCATCCTGCGCGCGATCGAGAAGGTCAACAACGGGGAAGTCTGGCTGCAAGGGACGCTGCTCGGCGAGGTGCTGGGCCTGCTGACGGACGGCGGTCCGAGCGCGGCGCCGCGCCAACAGGACCCCGACGCCCGGCGCATTGCCAGTCTCACGCCGCGCGAGCGCGAGATCGTGGTGACGATGGTGCGCAGCGCCGGGGCCAAGCAGCTCTCGGTGGCCGACGAGCTCGGGATGAGCGAGCACACCCTGCGCAACCACCTGACCACGATCTACAGCAAGCTGTGCGTGCATGGGCGGCTCGAGCTGCACGTCTACGCCACCGCGCACGGCCTCGGCGTATCGACCCACCGTCGACTCGACGCCTGAGCGGGCCCCCGAGAGTCTTCGCGCGCTCGCCCGCGCTTGCGGGGGGATCAACCTCCTGGGCCGCCCGCCAGTTCCTCCCATGGTCTGGGCGCAGCCCGCGGAGCAACATCGCAGCTGCCTGATCGGCCACGATTGCCCGCCGCCATGACCACTGTTGCGATGTCCGTCGCCGCCAAGTCCCAACGAGCCACCAGCGCGGCCCCGCCAGTTGCATCCTCGACCGTGCTCGCCACGTGCCCCGCGGGCATCACCGTCATCGTGCCGGTCTACCGATCGCAAGGCACTCTTCGCGCGCTCCACGAACGCCTCGCGGCTGTGCTCGACCGTCGCGGCGGCGAGTACGAGATCGTCTTCGTGGAAGACGGCGGCGGCGACGACTCCTGGCCCGTGATCTGTGCGCTGGTCGAGCGAGACGCGCGGGTCCAGGGCATTCGCATGAGCCGCAACTACGGCCAGCACAACGCGTTGCTTTGCGGCGTGCGGGCGGCCCGGCACGAACTCATCGTCACGCTCGACGACGATCTGCAAAACCCTCCGGAAGAAATTCCGAAACTGCTGGCGCGCCTCGACGAGGGCTTCGACGTCGTGTACGGCAAGCCTGAGGTGGAACAGCACGGGTTCTTGCGCGACCAGGCTTCGCGAATCACGAAGATCGCGCTCCAGGGTGCCATGGGGGCCGAGACAGCACGCCACATCAGCGCCTTTCGCGCCTTTCGGACGCGCCTGCGCGATGCCTTCGCGTCGTATCGCAGTCCGTTCGTCTCCATCGACGTGCTGTTGACCTGGGGATCGACGCGCTTCTCGTTCGTCGAGGTGCGGCACGACCAGCGCGTCGTCGGCGAGTCGAACTACACCGTTCGCAAGCTGATGGTGCACGCGCTGAACATGATGACCGGGTTCAGCACGCTGCCCCTGCAGATGGCCAGCATGGTCGGGTTTGCGTTCACGATCTTCGGTTTGCTGATCCTTGCCTACGTGATCGCCGGCTTTGTCATCCACGGGGCGGCGGTGCCCGGATTCGCCTTCCTCGCGTCCATCATCGCGATCTTTTCCGGTGCGCAGCTGTTCGCCCTCGGGATCATCGGCGAATACCTGGCGCGCATGCACTTCCGATCGATGGAACGTCCCGCGTATGTGGTGCGCGACGGTGCAACGAGTCAGGCCGTGCCCCGCGCCGGCAACGAAGACGTCACGGAACCCGCACGCAGGCTTGCCGGGTTGCGCGGGGCGCCATGAACGCCGAACTCGAACATCAAACGATCGAGTCGCCAGCATTGCGAATGAGCTACTTCGCCGTGCCGTGGGACAGCGAAGCTTTCGGGTTCTGCGTTGCGCAGATCGACACCCTCGAACTCGGCCTCGGCGACCCCGCAGCCGACTTCGCGCGCTTCGAGCAGTGGTGTCGGCAAGTGACGGCGCGGCTCGTGAGCTGCCGGCTTCCGCACGATCGGCTGCGCGAGTCCGCATGGCTGGAACGCCGCGGCTTTCGGTTCATCGAAATGGTCTATCGGCCGCGAATCGAATTGCGTCACGCCACGCTGCCAGCATGGGATGACATTCACATCGCGCAGATCACCGCCGACGATCTTGCATCGGTCGAGGACATCGCCGCCGTGGCGTTCTCGACCAGTCGGTTTGTGCTCGATCAGACGCTCGAACGCGGGCTGAGCGGGCGCCGCTATCGCCGTTGGGTGCGCACCAGTTTCGCCAACCCGGACCACCAGGTGCTCAAGGCGCAGATCGACGGAGCCATCGTCGGCTTCTTCGTCGTCGAGGAACGCGGCGACGGCACGGCCTACTGGCACCTGACCGCCATCTCGCCGGCATTCCAGAACCGCGGGATCGGGAAAGCCTTGTGGGCGGCCATGCTGACACGGCACTACCAAGCGGGAATACGTGCCGTGGAAACGACAGTCTCCGCCCACAACACCGCGGTTCTCAATCTCTACGCGCAGCTCGGCTTCCGCTTTCACCCGGGTGGAACGACGCTGCACCGCACCGACTTCCAATGAGCACGTCACCTCATGCGACCGCCCGGCAGCAGGTGCTTCGCTTCGCCGCCGTCGGCATCGTGTCCAACGCCGCACTGTTCCTGCTCTACCTCGCGCTGACGAGCAGCGGCCTGTCGCCGGCCATCTCGATGTCCCTGGCCTACATCGTCGGTGTCGCGCAGACGTTCGCATTCAACCGAACGTGGACGTTCTCCCACGTCGGCAGCTGCGGGGGACCGCTCCTGCGGTATGCCACCACGTACGGGGTCGGATACGCAATCAACCTCTGCCTGCTGCGCCTGTTCGTCGACGGGCTGCAACTGCCGCACCAATGGGTTCAGGGCGCGGCGATCCTTCTCGTCGCCGCACTTGTCTTCGCGCTGCAGAAGCACTGGGTGTTCGGCAGTGCAGCGCGACAGCCGCACTAGAGAGGAAGCGACACCATGGCCATCCCGTTCAACAAGCCCTACATGACCGGCAAGGAGCTGTGGTACATCGCGCAGGCTCACACGAACGGACACCTGGCCGGCGACGGCATCTTCAGCAAGCGCTGCTGTGCATGGCTTGAGCAGCGGATCGGTTGCCGCAAGGCATTGCTGACTCACTCGTGCACCGCAGCGCTCGAGATGGCCGCATTGCTGGCCGACATCCGTCCCGGCGACGAGATCATCATGCCGTCGTACACGTTCGTCTCGACGGCCAATGCCTTCGCATTGCGCGGCGGCGTGCCCGTCTTCGTCGACATCCGGGCCGATACGCTGAACATCGACGAAACCCGGATCGAAGCAGCCATCACGCCGCGCACGAGAGCGATCGTGCCGGTGCACTACGCCGGCGTCGGCTGCGAGATGGACACCATCATGGCGATCGCGGCACGCCACGATCTGCTCGTCATCGAAGACGCGGCGCAAGGCATCCTGTCGACCTACAAGGGCCGGCCGCTGGGCAGCATCGGCCACATGGCGGCGCTGTCGTTCCACGAGACGAAGAACATCATCAGCGGCGAAGGCGGCGCCCTGCTCGTCAACGACCCGCGCTTCGCCGAACGCGCCGAAGTCATCCGGGAGAAGGGAACCAACCGCAGTCAGTTCTTCCGCGGAGAGGTAGACAAATACACCTGGGTCGACCTCGGCTCGTCGTATCTGCCCGGCGAGCTGATCGCCGCATTCCTGTGGGCGCAGATGGAAGAAGCGGACGCGATCACGCGCCGGCGGCTCGATCTGTGGGCCACGTATCACGAACGCTTCGCCGCGCTGGAGGCATCCGGCAGCGCGCGCAGGCCGATATTGCCGGATGACTGCGCACACAACGCCCACATGTACTACCTTCTGCTGCCCGATCTCGCCTCGCGCGGCGCCTTCATCGGGCAGTTGAAGTCACGTGACATTCATCCCGTGTTCCACTACGTGCCGCTCCACAGCGCTCCGCGCGGCATGACGGCGGGGCGATCGATCGGCAGCATGGCGCACACCGATTCGCTCAGCGAACGCCTGGTGCGCCTGCCGTTGTGGCTCGGGCTCGACGAACACATCCAACGGGTGTCCGACGAAGTGGTGCGCGCGCTGAGCTGACCTTCGGCGTCGCGCGTCTGGCTCAGCGCGGGACCGTCGCCTGCTTCTGCATGTGAACCACGGCAAGGTCGTCCGAATGGACGCGCCGCCAGTCGGGCAGCCGATCGAGCACCGCGATCGCCGGCGTACCCGGAGCCAGAATCGTCCAGCCGACCCGGTACTCGTCAAGAAGAGGCAGCAGCAACTGGGGATCCTTGAGTTGCAGGGCTTCCAGGTATCGCTTCATGAACGCGTCGCCGTACATGTCCGAGCGACCGTCGATGAAGACCTTGACGCCCTGGCCGATCAGGTATCCACCGAAGTTGTAGTTGTTCAGGACTTCGCCGCTGACGCCCGCCGCCCGGGCGGCCGCCAGCGCCGCGTCCGGCGTGATGGCGCGGCTCGGCGACGGGTTGCGCGCCGGGACGATCGTCGCAACCAGGGCCGCGGTGACAGCGGTGGCGACCGCCACACCGAGCGGCCTTGCCGGCGCGGCCAGCGCGCGGAACCATCGGTCCAGATGCTCGGCATCGGCACCGCCGCCGATCGATCCGCTGCTGTACCACTGGCGCGCCAGCGGAGCAGCCAGGATGAACGGCGAGACCAATCCGAGCGTCGAGATGCTGCGCCCGCTCACGAGCGCCAGGTGCACCAGGCCGAGCAGCAGCACAGTCCGCGTCAGCGGCAGCCGCATGCGGCCCGACCAGCCCAGCGCCAATACCAGGAGCAGCCAGATCTCCAGCCCCTGGATACGGTGGAAGTCCGGCGACTGCCATTCGGCGATCACGGACTGCGCGTAGCTCTGGCGCATCACCTGCACCGTGTACCACAGGCCCTGCCATCCGATGGGCGTCAGCATCGACACCAGCACCGCGAACGCGAGAAACACGATCCAGCGTCGCGCCGCCTGCCGACGCGCGCCCGCGGCACAGCCGACGATGGCATCCAGAGCGAGACCGCCGCCGAGCGCCAACCCGAGCGTGAAACTGCCATGCAGATTGGCCCACAGGCACATCACCGGCAGCAACCACCATGGCGGGCCGCGGTGCGACTCCGATGCCTCGACCTGCGCCCCGATCCAGATCGCCAGCAGCGGCCAGGTCAACACGTGGGGGCGCACCGACAGATGGGTGAGCAGCAGACCGGCTGCGAAGGCGACGAAGAGCAAGGCGTGCACCGGTTCCATTCGTGCCAGCAGGAAGCGCGTCAGGTAGGCCAGCGTGAGGGCGAAGCAGCTCGCCGCCGTGATGACCAGGGCCGACCACCCGCCGACCCGGTGCAAGAGGGCGAAGACGACTTCCGTCAGCCACGACTGAAGCATCCACGGCGCGCCAGGCATCGAATACGAAAACGGGTCACCGTCCGGCAGTGCGCCATGCTCGACGATCCAGCGCCCCGTGGCGAGATGCCAGTACAGGTCGGGATCGCCCAGCGGCGCACCGGGCGAGAAGCCGAAGAGCACGCCGCAGAGCGTCAGCACCGCCACGAGCAGCGGCCATGACACGCCGAAGTTGCGAGGCGCAGCGTGCGTCGAGCCCAGTACTGTTTCCATGGAACACAGGCGAAATGCTTCGCGTGGCGACAACGCGGCGACTCTATCGATGCAGCCCGGTGCTGTCGACCGCCGATATCCGCGGTGCGCAGACGTTTTGGCGAATCGCCCTCGCTTGCGGGGGGATCAACCTCCCAGGGTCGTGCGCCGATTCCTCCCATGCGTCGGATCCACCGCAGCGTGAACATCGCTGCGCAGCATGCAGAACACCCCAAGCACCCTTCTCCCCCGAGCCCGACTCGGGACACCGGACCGGCTCGGCCCGGCATGGGCGATCACGACCTTCGTACTCGTCGTCGATGCCGTGTGGCTCGCGATCGAAGGCTGGTCGGTGACCGACCGCGGCCTCATCGTGCTCGCGCTGGGGATGGCGGCCTGTCTCGCGCCACTGTCGATCGGGCGCTATCGCCGCGATTCGCGCATCGCCGCAACCACGTCGTACTGTGCACTGCTGCTGCTCTTTCAGGCGGCAGCCGCCACGCTGAGCTATCTCGTCGTCAGCACGAATGCCGCGCTCGTCGACGCACCGCTGGACGCATGGGACCGTGCGATCGGCTTCGACTGGCTCGCGCTCCAGGCCTGGCTGCAAACGCACACGTCGGTCCACGCGCTGCTTCGAGTGGCCTACGCGAGCGGACTGCTGCAGCTGGTGTTCGTCGTCGTGTTTCTCGGGCTGACCGGGCGGCGCGAACAGCTCGCGGAGTTCATGTTGCTGTTCATGGGCGCCACGCTCGTCACCATCGTCGTCTCGGGCGTGTTCCCCGCAGCGGGCGCGTGGAAGTTCTACGCGGTGACTGCGTCGTTCGACCTCTCGATGCTGTCTCACTTCGAGCCTTTGCGCGATGGGCGGCTGCGCGAGATCGCACTCGACAGGATGCAGGGCCTCATCGCCATCCCGTCGCTGCATGCGGCGATGGCGGTGCTGCTGGTCTACGCAGTGCGCGCAACCCGTTTCGTTCTGCCGGCGTTCATCGTCCTCGACCTCGCGATGCTCGTGTCGACCCCGATCGACGGCGGTCACTACCTGGTCGACGTGCTGGCCGGCACCGCCATGGCCCTCGCGCTCGTCGCGTTCAGCCGGCGGCACGCTGCGCGTGCGCAAGGTGCGATGCCGATCGCGCCGATCGCCAACCTGGGAGCCCTGCCCCGATGAGTACTCCTGCAGCAAGCCTGCCGAGCGCATTGGCCGGGCGCGAATCGATGCCGGACCGGCAGCTGCGCGTGCTGTGCGTGCTGTTCTTCTTCTCCGGCTTTCCGGCCCTGATCTACCAGCTGGTCTGGCAGCGTGCGCTGTTCCGCATCTTCGGCGTCAACATCGAATCGGTCACGATCGTCGTGACCGCGTTCATGCTCGGGCTGGGTCTCGGTGGTCTTGCGGGCGGTTGGCTGTCGAAGCGGCGTGGCTTGCCGCTGCTGTTGCTGCTGGCCACGATCGAGGGGCTGACCGGCGCGTTCGGGCTGTTTTCGCTGTCGATCTTCGAGCGCGTCGGCGACCTGGTCCTCGGCGCACCGCTGCCCTTGACGGCGCTGGTCACACTTGGCCTGGTGCTGGTGCCGACGCTGCTGATGGGCGCCACGCTGCCGCTGCTCGTGGGCCACCTGGTCCGGCGCTCGGGCAACGTCGGCGGTGCGGTCGGCCTGCTGTATCACGTCAACACGCTGGGCGCGGGGGCCGCGTGCCTGGCCTGCGCGGTCGCGCTGTTCCCGCTGCTCGGCATGCATGGCTCGGTGGCGGTGGCGGTCGCTGTCAACGCGCTCGTGTCGCTCGGTGCCGTTGCCGCTCACCTGCTCGAGGGCCGTCCTGCGCAACGCGATGCGGCGGTGGTGGCCGCGCGAAGCTCGCCGGCCCCACGCACGACCGAGCTGCCGTTCGCCGTCGTGCTCGCGATGTCGTGCGCCGGGGGCCTGGTGTCGCTGTCGTATGAGATCTTCTTCTTTCGTGCGATGTCGTACGCGACCGGCAGCAGCCCCTTCGCGTTCGCGACGACGCTGGGCGCATTCCTGGTCGGGCTGGCCTCGGGTGCGCGCATCGGTGCCGAAGCCTGCGCCGCGCTCGACGGCGACCGCCTGCTCCGCCGCATGCAGCGAGCTCTTTTTGCGGCCAGCCTGATCGGGTTCGCGTTCCTGCCCATACTCGGCCAGCTCGCCTGGCTCGACCGGGCGATTCTCGGCGTCGGCCTGTTGTTCGTGTATTTGCTGGCGCGCGAGTGGGGGATGGTGCTGCCGTGTCTCGCTCATCTGGGCGTGCCGGCCGATTCGCAGGCCGGCATGCGCACCGGGCTGCTGTACCTCGCGAACATCGTCGGCGCGGCGTCGGGCTCGGTGCTGACCGGGTTCGTGCTGATGGACCACCTGGGCCTCGCGCAGGTCGGCCAGCTTCTCGTCGCCGCCGGCCTGGCCTGTGCACTGGTGCTGGGCCTCACGATCAAGGGGGCGCCGCGCGCCAGGCGAGCGTGTGCGCTGGCGATCGTCGCGCTCGCCGTCGTCGCAGTGAGCCTGCTGCCCAGGGCGAGCGGCAAGTTGCTCGAGGCGCTGCAGTGGAAGGGCGCGCCGCAGGCAAAGATGGCGTTCACGCACATCGTCGAGAACCGCAGCGGCATCGTCACCGTCGACGCCACCGGCACGCTGTACGGCAACGGCGTCTACGACGGGCACTTCAACGTCGAGTTGACCAACGACGTGAACGGCATCGTGCGGCCGTATGCGCTCAGCCTGTTCCATCCGGCCCCGCGCGACGTGCTGATGATCGGTCTCGCATCGGGCTCGTGGGCGCAGGTGCTGGCCAACAACCCGGAGGTGGCCTCGCTGACGATCGTCGAGATCAACCCCGGCTACGCGGGCCTGGTGGCCGGCAACCCGAGCGTCGCCTCCGTGCTCGCCAATCCGAAGGTGAAGCTCGTCACGGACGACGGCCGCCGCTGGCTGCGCATGCAGGCCGACCGCCGCTTCGACGCGATCGTGATGAACACGACCTACCACTTCCGGGCCAATGCGACGAACCTGCTGTCGGTCGACTTTCTCGCGCTGCTGAAGGCTCGCCTGAACGACGGCGGCATCGTTTTCTACAACACGACCGACTCGAGCCGCGTGCAGCGCACCGGTTGCTCGAGCTTCGCGCATGGCGCGCGCTTCACCAACCACGTGCTGCTGTCGTCGACACCCATCGCATGGGACTTCGCGCGCTGGCGCCGCAACCTCGTCGCCTACCGGATAGACGGCCGGCCGATGCTCGATCTGTCGCGCGCGGAGCATGCCGAAGGACTGGCACGCCTGATGGCGATCGAAGGCCAGACCCGGATGGACCGCACCCACACAGCCTCCGACTGGATCGAGCCCTGCCCGCACGTGCTCGCGCGCACCGCGGGCCAGACCCTGGTCACCGACGACAACATGGGCACCGAATGGCGCCAACTCTGGAACCCGCAATGAACACGCCGCCCGCCTCAGAAGGCCGATTGACCGAGTGGTTGCTGCGCGGCTTCGCGCTGCTGCTGATGGGGCTGATCGTGTTCCGATGGGGGCACGCATGGATGCTCGACCACAGTCGCTGGACCGTGCTGCTGCTGCTCGTTTCCGAGGGCTACACCTTGATGCTCGTGCTGCTGGCGCACCGCGCCGTGCAACGCGACCTCTCGCCGCTGGCGATGACGGCAACGGTCTACGCAACCTGCGCCATCGCGCTGCTCAACGATCAGGGAACCACACGGCTCGCACCCGAGTGGATAGGCGTGACTTTGCAGCTCGCGAGCATGACATGGCAATTCACCGCGAAGGTCTTCCTGGGTCGCTCGTTCGGCCTGCTGCCGGCGCAGCGCGGTGTCGTGATGTCCGGCCCGTACCGCATCGTCAGGCATCCGATCTACTTCGGCTACCTGATCGGCCATGTCGGCTTCCTGCTCGCCAACTTCTCGTGGCGCAACGCCGCGGTGCTCGCGCTGCTGTACGTCGCGCAGGTGATCCGCATCCGGCGTGAAGAGGCGGTGCTCGCAGCCACGAGCGGCGACTACCGGCATTACCAGCAGCGTGTGCGCTGGCGGCTGCTGCCGCTGGTGTACTGACGGTTGAACCCCGGGACCAACCTCCCTCCCTGGCCTGCCCATTCCTCCCATGTGCCCGGTCTGACCCACTGCGAGCATGCACCATGTCATCGCAGCCTCCATCGCCCGCCGCTTCCGAGCCCGCCGCCGCTGCCATCGGCGTATTGGTGGTCGATGACCAGCTGGCAGTCCGCGAGGGGCTCGCCCGGCTGATCTCGTGCGCAGCGATGCCGCTGCGTTGCATCAGCACCGCCGCCACGGGCGCCGAGGCTCTGAGCAAGGCAGCGCTGATGCGGCCCGAGGTCGTGGTGCTCGACGTCGATCTCGCCGGCGAAGACGGCCTCGCACTGATCCCGCAACTCAAGCAGACCGCCGGCGTGCTCGTGCTCACCAGCCACGGCGATCCAGCCACGCGGGCTCGCGCCTGCCTGCTCGGTGCATCGGCCTTCATCGAGAAACATCAGCCGGCTGCCGACCTGCTCGGATCGGTCGTCGCCATCGGCATCCTGCGGATGCGGGGGGAGGAAGCTCCCGTGCTGCATGGACCAAGTTCCCACCCGGAAGTGGTCGCACCCTCCGCTGCGTCGCTGCGGCTGCATCCCTAGAGTGCAAGTTATGAACTCACCTGCCTATCGCATCGCTGACCTCGTGTCGGACGACTCCGGTGTCACGGCCATCGAGTACGGACTGCTCGGCGCGCTGATCGCCGTCGCGATCATTGCCGCCGTCGCCGCGACGGGCACGGCGCTGATCGCGATGTACACGACCTGGTCGAGCGCGGTGGCCAATGCAGTGCAGTCCGCATTCTGACAAGAACGACGCGAATCGCCGGCCGGCGTCAACGCAACAGGCCAGCAGGGTATTGATCCGGCCCCTTCGGATCGCAGGCTGGGCGCTTCAACGCGTCATCTCTATCAACCGCCAGGAGCTCCATATGCAACTCACTCGCTTCATTCAGAAGTTCGTCCGCGACGAAGAAGGCGTGACCGCCATCGAGTACGGGCTGATCGCCGCTTTGATCGCCGTCGTGATCATCGCCGCCGTGACCATCGTCGGTACGCAACTCAACATTGTGTTCAACGCGATCGGCACCGCGCTGACCGCTGCGAACTAGTGGCAGAACAGCCGGACCGAAGACCTGTCTTCGGTCCCGCTGCTCACCACGCCCTTCGACTGCTTCCTTCCCCACCGCCCCTTCGACGCACGCCATGAGCACCGCCCTGCTCGCAACGCTTCTGCTCGCTGCCGTCGCGGTCGACCTGCGCTCCCGCAGGATTCCCAACACCCTGGTGCTCGCAGGCTTCGCGCTGGCGCTCGTGTCGCACGCAAGCTCGATCGCCTGGGGCCGCGTGCCGCTCGCAGGCTCCGCCTGGTGGGCACCACTGGCCGGCATGGGTGCCGGCTTCTCGATGCTGCTTCCGCTGTACCTGCTGCGCGCCACCGGTGCGGGCGACGTCAAGTTGATGGCGATGGTCGGCGCCTTCGTCGGCGCACCGGCCGTGCTCACGGTCACGTTCTATACCCTGCTCGCCGGCGGAGCGCTCTCGCTCGCCTTCATGCTCGGCCGCGGCGTTGCCGCCCAGACGCTCGCCAACGTGCGCTCGCTCCTGACCGACTGGGCTCTGCGGGCCACCACCGGCCAGGGCGCGCGCCTCGCACCGATGCAGACGACCGCCGCGCGGCTTCCGTACGCGGTGGCCATCGCGCTTGGTACCGGCGCCGCGCTGCTGTGGCCACTGGGCCCGCTCATGACCCGGACCTCTTCATGAACCTCGTTCAGTTCCCCTCGATGCCCGGCCGCAGCGCCACCGAGGTTCGCGCCACGCTGCCGCGCGCGCCGCAGACGATCGAAGAGAGCGGCCTGTCCACGACCTTCCTGGTCGAGCTGGTCGCGAAGACGATGTTCCAGCTCGGCTTGACGCGGCTCGTCGAGCTCAGCAGCCAGCTCTGCCTGAGCAGTGCCGTGGTCGAGGCGGTGTGCCAGTTCATGCGCCGCGAAACGCTGCTCGAGGTCACGCGCCGCGGCCAGCACGAGGCCGACGTGCAGTTCGACCTCACGCAGGCCGGCCGCACCCGCGCCGCCGACTGGCTCGCGCGCAGCTCGTATGTCGGCGCGGCGCCGGTTCCGCTCGAGGCGTACACCGAGCGTGTCGCAGCGCAGTCGGTCGCGAGCCAGGCGATCACGGTGCAGCAGGTGCGCGCGGCGTTCGCCGACCTCATCGTGCCGGAACGGCTGATCGATCTGCTCGGCACCGCCGTCAATTCGGGCCGCCCGATGCTGCTGCACGGGCCGGCCGGCTCGGGCAAGACCTACCTCGCGCAACACCTGCACCGCATCGTTTCCGGTGTGATCGCGATCCCGCATGCGATCAGCGTGCACGGCGAGGTGATCCGCGTGTTCGACGCGCAATACCATCAGGTCGTCGCGCTCGAGGCCGCGCCACGCGCCGCGCTCGACAACCGGGCCCGGCCCGACATGCGATGGGTGCTGTGCGAACGGCCGTGCGTCATCTCGGGCGGCGAGCTCACGCTCGAGATGCTCGACCTGAGCTTCGACGGCCGGGCCGGCTACTACGAGGCGCCCCCGCACTTCAAGGCCAACAACGGCCTGTTCATCGTCGACGATCTCGGCCGCCAGGTGATCACGCCGCGCGAGCTCATGAATCGCTGGGTCGTGCCGATGGAGCGCCGCCACGACCACCTGATGCTGCGCAACGGCGCGAAGTTCACGATCCCGTTCGACATGGTGCTGGTGTTCTCGTCGAACCTGCCCCCTGCGCAGCTCGAGGACGCGGCCTTCCTGCGCCGGCTCGGACACAAGATCGCGATCGAGCCCTTGCTGCCGAGCGAGTACGCGCAGGTCTTCGAGCGCGCCTGCCAGGCCGAAGGCATCGCCCACGACCTGAAGGCGTTGCAGCGCCTGCTGCGCGACTATCACGCGGTCTGGGGGCGGCCACTGCTGGCCTGCTACCCGCGCGATCTGCTGCATCTGATCGCAAGTCGCGCCCGCTATCTGGGCGTGTCCGCAGAGCTTTCGGCCGACCTGCTCGATTGGGCCTGGCACGCATATTTTGGCAACGAGGCGCTGATCGAGTCGGCGCCTGACAACGGGAGTCGGGCATGAGATCACGTGGCACGTTGATGCTGTTCATTGCCGCCATTGCCGGCCTGGCAGCGGTGTTCCTGGCCGCACGCTGGATGCAGAACCAGGGCGGCGAGAAAGGCCGCATCGCGGTCGCCAATGCCGACATCGAGCTCGGCGGCCGCATCTCGCCCGAGATGATCCGCATGGCCGACTGGCCCGAGGGCAGCGTGCCCTCGGGCGCCTTCTCGGAGGCGGCCAAGCTCGAGGGGCGCGTGGTGCTGGTGTCGATCCAGCGCGGCGAGCCGCTGACCGAAGGGCGCCTCGCGCCCATCGGCACCAAGGGCGGCCTGTCGGCCGTGGTCCCCGAGGGCAAGCGGGCGATGACGGTGCGCGTCAACGACGTGGTGGGCGTGGCCGGCTTCGCGCTGCCCGGCACCTATGTCGACGTGATGGTCAACACGCAAGACGAGCGCGGCGCGCGCCACGATCG
>Ga0105237_10001769_pt1 | contig 27917 bp, 28 predicted proteins | sample KBSC24metaG_FD_81520 | JGI IMG/M metagenome (GOLD analysis project Ga0105237, IMG submission 81520) | Corn rhizosphere microbial communities from Kellogg Biological Station, Michigan, USA - KBS C2-4 metaG | ecosystem: Host-associated > Plants > Roots > Rhizosphere > Soil | place: Michigan, USA... | reverse complement strand
GTCTTTACAGGAGGAAGTTGAAAAGCATGCTGACATTGCGCAGGGCAAGCTTTAACTGCTTTATCCCTTTGTACACATGGGTTTCCACAGTTCGTGGAGAGATGTTGAATTCTTCGGAGATTTGAATGGTTTTTTTACCGTAAATGAATTTTGAGATGAGGATTTCGCGGCATTTATCTGGCAGGCTGTCCAGTGCTTTAAATAAGGCGGCTTCATCTTCATTTAAGAGTAAACTCTGATGGTTTGAGGGATCGTAATAGTTCAGTTCGTCTACATTGAGGCGATGGATCTGATCTACATATTTTCCGTGGACATTTTGAGATTTTACGTAATCGAGGTATTTGTTCTTGATGGCTTTATACACGTAATGTTCCAGCTTCCCGGCTATGGTGAGGGTGCCGCATTTTTTTAGCAACTGCAGGAATACGTCTTGTACTAAGTCTTTGGCCTGCTCTTGAGAAACAAACTTTGCTGCATAGTGAACCAATTTGGCGTAGTGTGCGATAAAAAGATCGTGCACATCTGTTTCGGTTAGATGTTTGGTATCCATCATCAGTTGGTTTTAGGTTAGCCCGATTGAAAACTAAACTAGCCACTGAATCCAAAAATAAAATGAAAAGATTAAGCACAAACGTTTGAGTTGGTGTTACGGAGTGAGGCTGAAATTGGATTTTTGTTAGCTGAAAGAAGAATTTTTGTGGTTTAAGGGGAATGCAGGGTGTGGATGTTGGGAGTTTTGGGGCTTTTGGTTTGGGTTTATTGCTGGAATTTGGTGGGGTTTTGATTTTGGGTTGGAAATGGGGGACGGAATTGGGGGTTTTTAAGGAAAAATAAGGATGTTCGGGTTGTTCAGACAAACGTTTGCGTTAAATCTTTTAGCTGGATATTGAGTGCGAGGGGGGGGGGTGAAAATATGTTTTCAGATCTCTCTGGACCTTCCGCGAAGAGCTTCAGGCCCTGAGGTTCGATCTTGAAAACATATTTTCTTGGGTGCAGACCGGATTTCGTGGTTAAAGAATTTTGAAAAGCCTAGATACCTTAAGGCTCTCCTAGGAGAGTTCAGGAGCAAGTAAGTCTTCAACTTTTTCGAGATCAAATACTTCAAAGATTTCTTTTAGTTCATCGTTGCCTGCGCCACGCCAGATCATTTGCTTTATAAGTTGTAATATATCACTGGTAAAAAAGCGGTGATCATTTTCCGACCAATGTTTTCTAAGCCTGTCATTCCAGACTAATGAATAATCTGCTGTAATATCAGAATAATATTTCTCGTGCTTTGACTTGATCTCTTGATACAGTGGATGCTGATCTCTGTAATCATCAGCATTGCATGTTACGGTATTAATTCCTAAAACATCTTGAGCCTGGGTGATAAGTTCGCCCTTACCTGAACCTGGTTGGCCACCAAGTATGATTACATGCGGATCTTTTACTGACGTAATACCTAAAGTATTATTGTGAATTATTCGTTCCGAAATTTCATTGACCTTTTCAGGTGCTAAAAGATACTGTTGTTTGAGTTTTTTAAGCTCTTGATCCATTAGAAAAGAAAGTTGCTATAGTTCGCAATGATCTTTAGCATACGTTCTTTGGATTTGAAATTCTTTGAATCCCGGCTTAATTTAGAAGCTTGCAGCGAAATTTCTTCTAATTCCTTAATTCTGTTTAGATCCGGATTTGGTTTATGTAATTCCTCAAGCTGTTCCTTGATACTTCCATTGACCACCTGACTCAATACATGACGACTAGTTTCCGTTAGTTTATACCAATCTAATGCAGAACCGCTAAAGGTAATTGGGTTTTCTCCCATGTTGGTTTTGCTGCTTTTATTCTCTTCGCGAATTGTCGTGCCATCTGAGTTTGGTGTCTCTAAATCGGGTGCCATATTATTGCAGTATTCATGCAAATATACAAAATTTCTATTTCTATAACTTATCATAGTGGTTTGCTCTTCTAAGATTGTTTCTATTTGATGGTATGTGTTAATATATCTCTATAACTAATCCACCTCCCAGTGGACTATTCTGATAGGTTTTTCGAATGGCATTCTGGAAAAAATACAAATGCTGATCGAATTCTTCATAGCTGATTTTTCCTTCATTACTTAATGAAATTGTGCTATAAATAAATGTTACCCTTTCCGATTCTATTTTGAGATCATAACGGTAATCAATACCGCTGCTAAATGCTGGGTTGCCGTTTTCTTCAAGATATTTGTTGAGCTGCGACTTTGTTGGTTTAGAATCTAACAATGACAGTGCTTCCTTACAATCTTCATTTGAGGTATATTCTATTCCATACATATCGCTATAGTATTGCTCTAAAAAAGGCTTTAAATTCTTTTCTAAGATTTCTGGTTTTAATGTCCAAATGTATTTTCCATCAGTTTTTTTGAAGTTGAATGAGGATGGGTTATCTACCAATTCATGTACAAATTTTTCCAGTGATGTTTCGTCCTGGATTCTTACATCTTCAACCCAGGCAAAGAATTCAGTAATTATTTCTGTGTTTATAAATATTCCCATTGTTTAATGATTTTGTTGCTAGTTAATGTTGTAAAGGTATGTTTAATAATTAAAGGTTTCAATATTTATTCAAAAATTAATATTTGATATTTTTATGATAATTTTGAAGGGTTTGCCAAAATTTTGACGGAGAGAATGAAAGGCATAGGGGGTATGCCGTGAGGGGAAGATGATTTATTGGTATAGGGCAAATAATAAAAAGGCCAAATCATACAATTTGGCCTTTTTATTATGTAACGCTTACTGCGAAAGCGTATATATTTTTAATTGATACTCTTTTCTAATTGGCGACGGATTTTCCTTACGAAGGAAATAGGGGCATCTACGGCTTTAGCTGCCTGTTCATTTGAAAATCCAAAGGTGGCGATTAAGTTGGTTACAAAATGTTCTTTTACTTGCGATTTCCCAATCTCGATTCCTTTTGCTTTTCCAATCTCGATTCCTTCGATTTTGCCAATTGTTTTGCCTTCTTCGATATTCAGCATTTTTTCTGTTTCTATAATTCCCATAGTGATTTATGTTGGGAAAATATGTTTTCAGATCTCTCTGGACCTTCCGCGAAGAGCTTCAGGCCCTAAGGTTCGATCTTGAAAACATATTTTCTTGGGTGCAGACCGGATTTCGTGTATTTGGTTGAGGTTATAAGGCTTCAATTTCTTTGATGGTAAGTTTAACGGCTTTAGAAATGAATTCTATAGTCAAACCTATATTTTTGAGTTCACGGGCTATTTCTTTTTTTTCTTCAAGGGCTTTTGCCTGTGCTTTTTGTTTTCCTTTTTTGTAAAGGAAATCTTTTTCTTCTTTAAAAAATGTGCTTACTGATTGCATAGCTTGTTGAAATTGTTGTTTAATAATGGCATGTTTCGTCTTTGATTCTTAAATCCAACCCCGGACAAAAAAATCATTAATTATTTCTGTGTTGATAGACGTTTCCATTGTTTAATGATTTTGTTGTTGGTTAATGTTGTAAAGGTATATTTAATAATTAAAGGTTTTAATATTTATTCAAAAATTAATATTTAATATTTTTATGATAATATTGGAGGGTTTGCCAAAATTTTGATGGAGAGAATGAAAGGCATAGAGGTTATGGTTACATAATAAAAAGGCCAAATCATATGATTCGGCCTTTTTTATTATGCAACGCTTACAGGGGAAGCATATATTTTTAATTGCTGCTTTCTTTTAACTGGCTGCGGATTTTTTTTACGAAAGTAAGCGAAACTTCTGCAAAATCTGCTGCTTGTTTATCTGTAAAGTCTAATTTTGAGATTAGTTTTTTTACAAAATTTTCGTTGCCAATCTCGATTCCTTGTTCGATATTCAGCATTTTTTCTGTTTCTATAATTCCCATAGTGATTTTATGTGGGGAAAATATGTTTTCAGATCTCTCTGAACCTTCCGCGAAGAGCTTCAGGTCCTGATGTTCGATCTTGAAAACATATTTTCTTGGGTGCAGACCGGATTTCGTGGTTAAAGGAAGGCTTTTAATTGATGCCCTTTTCTAGCTGTCTGCGGATTTTCCTTACAAAGGAAAGAGGAGCATCTGCAACTTTAGCAGCTTGGGCATCTGATAGGCCTAATTGGAGAATTAGGTTTGTTACTACCTTTTCTTGTTTTGCGAGTTGACCAATTTCAATTCCCTCTTCAATATTCAGCATTTTTTCTGTTTCTATAATTCCCATGGTGATTTGCTCTCCTGTTAGGTTTTTTAAACGTTCTTCAAATTTAAGATTTAATTCTTTGTTTTCAATGTGTAACATGTTTTCTAAGAAAAGCAAGAATCTGGTGATGCTTTGTTGTGTATAGTTTCCATTGTCGGTTAATTTTTCTATAATTTTTATTTTGGTATTGTGTAATTCTAATTCACCTAGTTGTTTTCTGAAGAGTTCTTTTTGTGCTACTAAGACAACCAACGCAAAAGGATTGTCGAACTGCAGGAGCTCTTCTTCTGTATGCTGGAAGATTTGGTAGGTATTGTGCTTGAAAGAAAGTTCCGTTCCCAGCATTTTATAGTAATATTTGTCTGGCTGTAGTTGGTCTGGTTTTCCAGTAAATATGGTATGAGATACAATAGGAAGGTTATAGCGGTCAGTTAATCTGTACCAGTACGTTAGTACTCTTTGAGGGAATTTAGCGTTGGTTTCGGTTTGTATTTCTACATGGAGGAGGAAAAGTTCGTGCATTCCGTTACACAAATGTATTCTAGCTAGCATGTCTGCGTTGCGGGTGCCTCCTCTTTTCTTGCGGTCTGGGGAGATCTCCAGGAGTTCTTTGTCCATGAAGCTGATGGGCTTTTCCAGGTCGAAAATTTGATCGGCGTCTTTGTATAGAAAGCGCAGCATGTCGGAGAAATAATCTTCGAATGCACTTTTGAAAAAGATGTCGTTCTTTTTTTTGAGTGGCTTGTTTTCTGTTTTTTGCGGGCCTGTTTTTGGGGCTGCAATGTTCAATGCTGGTTTACTATTTTGTTTTTCTGCTCGTCTCATCTATGCTAATGTAGATGTAGTATTTTTAAATAAAAAATTTTAACCTGAAAAATCATTATATTTAATTTAAAGAAATAGTAGTTGGTGGTATTGTATTGAATAAAGTGGTTTGGTTGCTGGTTCGAAAAAAAATAAAAAATATTTTCAATCCTTGTACCCCTTTGGCCTGAGTTGTTCTTTATGGTATTAATTGGGGGAGATAAAACCTCGTTATGTTATGACAAAAGAAGAAGCTAAAGCATTGATCTTAAAATATAATTCGGGCTTGTGTTCGGATGGGGAGCGGGAGTTGGTGGAGGATTGGTATAGCCAGTTTGCTATTGATGAGGCTTCTGGCTTGTCTGTGACTGATTTTGATCAGATTGGTGTGGAAATGTGGGCTGGGTTACCGGATGAGGTTAAAGGAAATGCTGGAATGGGCAGATCTGTTAAGTTATGGCCTCGGATTGCTGCGGCTGCGGCTGTTCTTTTAGTTGTGGGATTGGGTGTTTTCTTTTACATTAACTCCAGCCGCCACGTCATCCTGAATTCATTTCAGGATCTCGGACTCGTTGGTCACGACCTTAACCCAGGTTCTAACAAAGCTTACCTGATTTTATCCAATGGTAAACGCGTATCCTTAACTGATGCGGCGAACGGTGCCATTGCTAAAGAAGCTGGTGTAGAAATTACAAAAACTGCGGATGGGAAAGTGGTTTATGCTCCACGTCATCCTGAATTTAGTTCAGGATCCCGGACTAGCTATTCGAATGCTCTTAACACAATCGAAACTCCGAAAGGAGGTCAGTATCAGGTCCGACTCCCTGACGGATCTAAAGTATGGCTCAATGCCGCCTCTAAATTGATTTATCCGGTTTCCTTTATTGGGCGTGGGCAACGGGAGGTTACTTTAAGCGGCGAAGCCTACTTCGAGATTGCGAAGGATAAAAGCCATCCTTTTCATGTTAAAACCCTTAAACAGGATGTGGAAGTGTTGGGAACTCACTTTAACATCAATAGTTATGCGGATGAACCGAATATTAAAACAACGCTACTTGAGGGTAGTGTAAAAGTGAACGACGCGATCCTCAAACCCGGCCAGCAGTCTATCCTTGCCGGAGGCAAGATCAAAGTTGTTCCTGCGGATCTTGAGGAGGCTGTTGCCTGGAAAAACGGCTTGTTCCGTTTTGAAAACGCGGATCTGCCTACTGTAATGCGGCAAATTGCGCGGTGGTATGATGTGGACATCGTATATCCCGCTCAGATACCTGCAGGTACCTTTACGGGAGAGGTTTACCGCAATATGACCGCTTCTAAAGTGCTGGATGGTTTAGGCTTTACAGGCGTAAAGTTTAAAATAGAAGGCAAAAAGATCATTATTACCCATTAGAACCAACCTATGTTATCAACTATATACTAACCGACAAAACCAACCAAAATGAACAGAAGAACTAAACATCCGGGTTAATTAACCAGGGTCAATTTTAAACAAAGAAGCCGGTAAAGTGTGCGACCACGATAACCGGCATAGGTTTAAGCTGACCCATTCCCAGCCAAAGGCAGGGATAAACAAAATTGCGATTCGTTTATGTGTTAACTAAAACCCAAGTAAAAGTATGAATTTAAATGCTTTTAACCTAGGTATGCCCTTTAAGTGGCTACCTCCTAAAATTCTATTGATTATGAAATTAATCATAGTACTCATGATCAGTTTCCTTATGCAGGTGAGTGCGGCAGGATACGGTCAGAAGATTAATATAGATAAAAACAATACTTCATTGAAAGAAGTATTGGAAAACATAAAGAAACAGACTGGTTATGTCTTTTTTTCTAAAGATTATGATCTGAAGCAAGCGAAGATCAGTGTCAAATTAAAAGATGCTGATATAGATGAAGCCTTAGAAGCTTGTTTAAAGGGCTTGCCACTTTCTTATAAGATTGTGGATAAGACGGTATTTGTACAATTGAAAGAAAAAACCTTTCTGGAGAGGGTGGTTGCCACCCTTAATAGCATTGACGCTTCTGGCAGGGTGGTGGATTCGGAGAATCGCCCGCTTCCGGGAGCGAGTGTGAAGGTGAAGAAAACAGGGAAGGGAGTGAGTACGGATAAGGATGGGAGGTTCTTTCTGAGAGGTGTGGAAGAGGGCGCTGTGTTGGTGGTGAGTTTCATTGGGTATTTGCCAAAGGAAGTGAGTGCGAGTGCAAATATGGGGAATGTGGTGCTGGAGCAGAGTTTGTCGAAGCTGGATGAAGTGCAGGTGATTGCGTATGGAACGACTACGCAGAGGTTGAGTACAGGAAATACATTTACAGTGAAGGCAAGTGATATTGAGAAAGCGCCCGTAAGTAACCCATTATTGGCATTAGCTGGAAGGATTCCCGGGGTTGTAATTACGCAGTCTTCTGGTTTGCCTGGAAGTAATGTGTCTGTCCAAATTCAGGGGCAGAATAGTCTTAAAAATGGAAACGAAGCATTTTTTGTTATTGACGGTGTACCATATCAATCTCAGAATTTATCATCTGGTATAAATGAAGCATTTTCGCTATCGGGAGCTGGAACTGGTAGTACGTTAAGTTTTTTAAACCCCTCAGATATTGAAAGTGTGGATTTTTTAAAAGATGCAGATGCTACCGCTATTTATGGTTCTCGTGCTGCTAACGGTGCTATTCTGATTACCACGAAGAAGGGGAAATCCGGACCAACAAAAGTAGATCTAAACATGCAAAATGGATGGGGAAAAGTCACCAGAAAAATTGACCTGCTAAATACCGATGAATATATCGAGATGCGAAAAGAAGCAATAAGAAATAATAATTCTGAAATTGGAGAAACGGATTATGATCTAAATGGGGCCTGGGATCCTAAACGATACACCGATTGGCAAAAGGAATTAATCGGCAATAATTCACATTATACTAATGCTCAGTTATCCATATCTGGAGGCAATTCTCAAACGCAATTTTTAGCGGGAGGTGGTTACAATCGTGAAACAACCGTATTTTCTCCAGATTTTGATGATATAAAGGCAAATGTCCGGTTCAACTTAAACCACAGTTCAGAAAATAATAAATTTAAGTTCGGACTTTCTTCAAGTTATATGCAGGATATGAATAGGTTACCTACGCTTGATTTAACTAACTTTGCATTGACAATGGCTCCAAATGCTCCGGCGTTATACAATTCAGATGGTAGTATAAATTGGGCATTCAAGAATGGTAATCCGGGATTTCCGACATTTACTTCTAATCCTGCCGCTGTTCTTTTGAGAAAATACAGAGCTAAGACAAATAATTTGATTAGTAATGCTTTTTTCTCTTATGAGATTTTATCAAACTTGCAATTTAAAACAACTTTAGGGTTTAATCGATTAGAAACTAATGAATTAAGTACTACACCGCAGGCTTCATTTAATCCAACTTTAACGAACAATGCCAGGAGTTCTTCATATGGAAACAAAAACATTGATACTTGGATAGCCGAGCCGCAATTGTTTTATAGTAAGGAATTTTCATTTGGCCATTTGGACGCACTACTTGGAACAACCTTTCAACGAACTCAGAATGATGTTCAAGTTTTTAAAGGAATTGGTTATTCAAATGATAGTCAGCTGGAATCTCCAACCGCGGCAACTAATATTACACCTTCTGTAATAATGCAATCTGATTATAAATACAGTGCTCTATTTGGACGGATTAACTACAGGTTTAAGGAAAGATATATCGTAAATACCACCATTAGAAAGGATGGCAGCAGTCGTTTTGGATCAGAAAATCAATTTAATACCTTTTATTCTATAGGTACAGCATGGATTTTTTCGGAGGAACCTTTTTTTAAGTCTATTTTACCCATTGTAAATTACGGTAAGTTGCGCGTAACTTATGGTACCACAGGAAATGATGGAATAGGTGACTACACATTCTTGAGTTTATATCGGAATGTAACTACCGATATTCCATACCAGGGTGTAGGAGGTATTTTGCCAACTGGGCATTCTAATCCATATCTGCAATGGGAGGAAACTCAAAAACTCAACCTAGGATTAGATTTTGGATTCTTTAACAATCGTATTTTGTTAAATACAAATTTTGCTAGGAATCGTTCGTCGAATCAATTGATGCCTTATCCATTGGGACTTATTACAGGGTTCCCCGGGGTTCAACTCAATTTACCAGCAACGGTTCAAAATACAAGCTGGGAATTTTTAATTAATGCAATACCTTTAAAAGGAGATGGATTCAATTGGCAATTGTCATTTAACCTTACGCTACCAAAGAACAAACTTATAGCTTATCCTGATTTAGATAAAAGCGCATTTAGAGATGTTTTCTTTATTGGTAAATCAACTAACACTATTAAAATATATAGTTTTAAAGGGGTAAACGCTCAAACTGGTTATTATGAATTTATGAATAGTTCGGGAGAGCTCAATTCAAGTCCAGATTATGAAAAGGATAGAACTGAGGCCGTTAATTTAGACCCAAAGTTTTATGGAGGATTAAGCAATACCTTACAGTTTAAGGGATTCGAGTTTAGTTTTCTCTTTCAATATGTTAAACAGATAGCGCAAAATTATCGTTTTGGTACTTACTTCCCAGGGTTTTTCAATACCAATTTACCTGCAAACTTTGTCGATCGTTGGCAACAACCATCCGATATCGCACCAATACAAAAAGTTTCTAATGGATTTGATCAGTTTGGATCCCTCGATGCTGCTTTTCAAAGCAATGCCGCTTATAGTGATGCTTCTTATTTAAGATTAAAAAATGCGAGTTTATCTTATACGTTTCCAAAAAAATGGTTAAATGGTCTGCATATGGATCTTGCAAAAGTATATGTACAAGGCCAAAACCTATTGACGCTTACAAATTTTAATGGAGGAGATCCAGAGACAAGGTCTGTAATTACATTGCCGCCTCTAAGAGTTTTATCATTGGGACTTCAGCTAACTTTTTAATTAAAAAACATGAAAAATAACCTCAATATAGCAAGGGAACTGCGCTGCACTATTTTAATTTGCTTTTTAGGACTGATGTGTAGTTGTAAAAAATTTATTGAAGTCAAAGCCCCTGTGACTAACATTAATGCTGGGAATGTTTATGAAGATGACACGAATGCAGCTGCTGTGTTAACAGGATTGTATGCAAATATGGTAGCTAATGAATTTTCTTTCAATTTATCCGTGTATCCAGAGTTATCTGCAGATAATGTTATATTATTTGACCAGAATGATAATACAGCGAAAGCCTTCTATCAAAATGCGTTAAATTCAGAGTTCAGTGGTGGCGGTCTCTGGAATAATATTTATACTAATATTTATGTTGTTAATGCCGCTATTGAAGGTCTAAATAGCTCAACGCATTTAACCCCAGCCATTAAGTCTCGACTTTTAGGTGAGTCCTATTTTATGCGTGGGTTTTATTATTTCTATCTGGTCAATCTCTATGGAGAATTACCACTAGTGCTGTCTACAGATTATAAAGTGAATTCTCTTTTAGCGAGAAGTTCTATTAATGCCATTTATGGACAAATTATAAATGATCTAAAGACATCCCAAGGACTTTTAGACAATAGGTATATGAATGGTGCTGTAACAGGAGCAACCAATGACAGAGTGAGACCTAATAGGGCGGCAGCGACTGCTTTACTTGCAAGAATCTATTTATACTCCAAGAACTATGCAGAAGCGCAAATACAATCTTCAGAAGTTATTCAGCAAAGTGCGATGTATGCTATGGCTAGTGATTTAGATGCAGTATTCTTAAAAGGAAGTACAGAAACCATTTGGGCGCTTCAACCTGTGAATGCCGGTTATACCATTCCAGAGGGATTTCATTACATAATAATAGGTAACGGAAATGGCGAAAGTGGAATGGTGTACTTTAACAATGATTTCTTAAATAGTTTTGATAATGGAGATCAACGTCGTGTCAAATGGGTTGGTAATCAGGTAATAAATCTAAAATTATATACTTATCCTTTTAAGTACAAAGTAAAAACAAATTCCCAAACCCGCGCGGAGTATATTACAGTTTTACGTTTAGCCGAACAATACTTGATAAGAGCCGAAGCAAAAATACAAAATGATGATATCGCTGGTGGTGTTGCAGATTTAAATGTTTTAAGGGCAAGGGCAACGGATCAGAATGCGGTTCCTGCTGATCGTTTAAAACAACTTTCTATAACTTTATCCAAGCAAGAAGCCTTAAATGCAGTGGAAAGGGAGCGAAGATCGGAGTTGTTTACCGAATGGGGCAATCGTTGGTTCGATTTGAAGCGGACAAATCGGGTCAATGAGGTTATGCAGGTAGCTACTCCTCCCAAAGGAGGTGTTTGGACGCCCTTTAGGTCTTTGTATCCCATTCCAATAGGTGATATCAGAAGTTGTCCTAATTTGGTCCAAAATCCTGGTTATAAATAGCTTGTTTTTAACTGATTAATTATAACGATACGTGCCAAGGAGATTGGCATGTATTAGCTACGGCTTTGTTTTCTCCTATAACTATTTAAATAATAAAATGAAAAGATTAATAACTATTATCCTGATTTCTTCCCTATGTACAACGTTAGATGCTCAGGAGAAAGGAATTCAATTCGAGAAAGAATTAACCTGGGGTCAAATTAAGCGAAAAGCAAAGTCCGAAAATAAGTACATATTCATGGACATTTATGCCACCTGGTGTGGGCCGTGTAATGAAATGGTAAAAGATGTATATCCATCTGAAAAGGTAGGAGCCTATCTTAGCAAAAACTTTATTTCTGTAAAAGTCCAATTGGATAGAACAAAATCTGATGATGAGCATGTGAAGAATTGGTATGCAGACGTAGAAAGTATTAGTAGAGAATACAAAGTAAGTATTCTTCCAACCTTTCTGTTCTTTTCTTCTGATGGAAATTTAGTACACAAGGAAACTGGCTATAGAGATATAGATGGATTAATTGGAATGGCTCAGTCTGCCCTGGATCCGAAAAAGCAATTTTATACCTTATTGAGCGCTTATAAAAGCAATAAACTGGAACCACAAGCTTTACCAGAACTTGCAAAAATGGCTAAATCCTTAGGTGAAAAAGTTGAAGCGCAGATTATTGCTGATGACTATATAAACCGCTTTCTGTTTAAGCTAAAAGAAGAAACGCTTTATAAACAGGGGAATTTGGAATTCATTGGCCAATATATCGGAAAAGAAGGTAGCAGGAGTTTTAATTTCTATGCTAAAAATACGGACAAAATAAATGAAGTTCTCGGACAAAATAAAGCAGAATATGCAATCAGAGATGCTATTTCCCGTCATTACCTACCCAATTATGATACCTGGCTAGAAACAAAACCAAACTGGGATTCATTGGAAGTAATCATTCGTAAAAAATTTGGCCCTTTAGGATTAGAAGAAATTTACGGAAACAGGATGGCTTATAATTATCAGCTTAAAAACTGGGCGGAATTTGGGAAGTATTATGTTTTATACTTTGAAAAGGCCTTGAAGCGCCCAGAATACCAAATTAATAATTTTAGCTGGCCAATATTTGAGCATATTGATGATCCTAAGATACTTGATTTTGCCATCCGTGTAATGAAATATAGTCTGGAAATCTGGGACCAGACCAATTATCAGGCTTATGATACCTATGCGAATTTATTGCATAAAAATGGAAATACTTCAGAAGCTATTGTTTGGGAAGAACGTGCAGTACGAGCTTCTAAAGGAAGTCCAGATGAAAAAAGTTTGGCTGAAGTTTTAAGCAAAATGCGTAAGGGCGAAAAGACCTGGGATGGTCCATCTAATAAATAAATACAATATAAAAACAACTTTTTTATTTCTTAAATGTAAATCCAACATCAATGAAATGCTGTAAATACTTATCAATACTATATCTATGCTTTAGTGCTTTTTTATTAAATGCACAGGTTATTAATCCCAGTAAACCTCCGCTTGAAATTGAAAATTTATACAATTGGCCACGTATCACGAATCAGGCCGATATAAGTAATGATGGCAAGTATGTTTTTTACACTGTTGAAAACGAAATACCGGGAAAACAAACGATTCATATTAGCAATATAAATAGGACATGGAAAAAATCAATAATTGGAGGGAGCCAATTCCAATTCTCAAAGGATTCAAAATTTATTATTGGATTAGATTCTAATAGTCATGTTCGTTTAATAAAGTTAGGGACTGATGCTGTAGAATTGATTTCAGGCATCAAAGATCTTAAGATCTTTGATGATGGCATTACCGAGTATATTTCTTATATTCAGAGTAATAGTGAATTGCATGTTAGAGCGATCAATTCAAAAAAAGAAAGGAAATATATTGACGTTGATCAATATCATTTAAGCCCTGACCACAAAAAAATGTTACTGGTAAACCAGAAACAAATGGAGAATACTGGAGATGAGATATTGACCTGGCTTGATTTATTAACAAATGAAACTAAATTATTCTGGAGAGGCGGAAAAGTGCAAAATCAATTTTTTGATCAAGAGAGTGGTAGAATTGTTTTTTTTATCGATAATAATAATCAAAAATATGCTAGAAATATTTGGCTATATGATAGCAAGGTTAATAAAGTAGATAAGATTGTTGACAAGCAAAGTTTGTCGTTGTGGCCAAACTTAAACCTGTTTAACTTTCATTCATTTGAAAATAATCATTTATTCTTTGGAATGTTCTATCCTCCACAGGAATTAAAAAAAGGGGTAGATGTATATAGCTATACCGACTCAATTCCAATGACCATCCAATTGACAGAGATGCAAAATAATGGGATTGCGGGGTTTCGATTTGAAGTTGTTGTGAACGTTAATGATAAAGTGGTTCGGCGTGTTGCTGATGAAAATGTCTCTCACTTGAGGTTAAACGATGAATTTGGAATACTTCATTCTAAAGATAAGACAGAATTAATCAATTATAATACGGGAATTAAGAAGAATTTACCGATGGAATTAGAATCCAACAGCTTATTTGTTGATGAAAGGATCTTATTATTGAGATCTCAACCTAAAGAAGGGGGCTCTAATTTATATTCTTATGAAATTTCAACAGGTGTTATGCATGATTTGACTGGCAATATACCTGCTCCCAAAATTAAAAACACGATTTACACAGATCAATCTCGATTTAAGCTTTTAGCTTATTTGGAAGGAAGTAATGATGTTTTAATTTCTGACTCCTACGATATATGGAGGATTGATCTCCAAGGAAAAAAAGTTTCAGTCAATATTACTAATGGATTTGGTGAAAAGAATAGAATTGCTTTTGGGTTAGCAGAACTTAACTTTATTGACAACAGTCGACTAATACCAAAATCAAATCAAAATGAATTGATTTTGGCTTCGGCTAACTATAGTAATAAAGACAATGATTTATATAAGATTTCTTTAGTTATAAAGGGTTTGGATCCTAAAAGGCTTACAAGTGGAGGGTATTTATATGACGTTAATAGCTTAAATAATTTTGCGATATCTGCTCCGACGCAAATAAAAAAATCAAATGGCGTCTACTTTTTTATAAAAAGTAATTCAAATCACTCTCCTAACTACTTTGCCACTAGAGATTTCAAAACAAATATCCAAATTAGTGACGTTCAACCGGAGTTGAAATTTAACTGGATTACCTCAGAATTGGTAACATTTAAAGATCTGGAGGGTAAAAACATACAAGGTGTTTTGTATAAACCGGAAAATTTTAATCCGAGTAAGAAGTACCCAATTATTTTTAACATCTACCAGGATCTTTCTCAAAATCTACATAAATATTACATCCCAGAATTAACAAGTGCGGCTAATCTGAACATACCTTACTTTGTAAGTAATGGTTATTTGATGTTTCTACCAGACATACCTGTTATTGAAGGAACAGGGTATACGGCTGCTTTTAATTCGGTTATGGGAGCTGTTAAGTATTTTTCTGGGAAAGCTTTTATAGACGAAAAGAAAATGGGACTATCTGGTCATAGTCATGGAGGTGGTGAAACAAATTATATCGTTACTCATTCTAATGATTTTGCTGCCGCGATTGCAGGAGCAGGACCTACCGATATGATTGGCAGTTATGGATTGCCAACACACTGGGGAGTACCTAATTTTGGTGGCGGGCAGACAAGTTTGGGCGGGACTCCTTATGATAAGCTAAACATGTATATAAAGAATTCTCCAAAATTATTTGCAAATAAATTAAACACGCCATTGTTATTACATCATAATAAAGAAGATAGTGCCGTTCTTTTTACAGAGGGATTATCTTTTTTTAACGCTTTATGGAAACTAGGTAAGAGAGTATGGTTATTGCAATATGATGGGGAGAACCATTTTAATTACAAAAGTGAGGCTAACCAGTTGGATCTCACAATCCGGATAAAACAATTCTTTGATCATTACTTGAAGGACCAGCCTGCTCCAATTTGGATGACAAGAGGGATACGTGCGGATAGAAAAGGGATTGACAATGGTTATGAGTTAGATAAGGAGATAAAAACACCACCAAATAGAATTAATAATTACGAATAGGGGATAATTATTTAAGATCAGATAAATTTTAAATGCCAATCAAATGAGATATATAATTGATCCGTTCCGAAAAAAGTAGTCAGTTTTTTATTTTACTGAAAAGTCTGCAAAAAAAGGTATGGTGGCTAAATTATACAAAAGACGCTCAAGCAATTTTAGAATTGAATAATAGGTTAGACTACAATAAGAAAGTATTCGATTTTTATGATCATTATTTAAAATGAGGATTTTTGCCCCCTTTAGATGAGTAATCACATATCGCCAGAAACCCAATAGAAAAACAAATCAAATCAATAGATAATATGAAAGCAAAAATATTAACTCTAATGCTCTTTTTAATGGTAGGGTATACTGCGGTAGCACAACAGGCGCTGCCGCTTTACCCCGACACTATTCCTGGAAGTAGGGTCAAACTACCCAAAGAAGAAGCGCCAACCTTGACCCTATATCTACCCATTAAAGAAAAAGCAATTGGAACGGCAGTTTTGGTTATCCCGGGAGGAGCTTATGGTTTTCTTGCCTTCGAAGAAGAAGGAATTGCCATAGGCAAAGCTTTTGCAGAAAAGGGAATTGCAGCTTTTGTGCTCAAATACCGGTTGCCGAAAAAGGAAACCATGCGGGATAAAAGCTACGGACCATTAATGGATGCGCAACAAGCTATGAAAGTGATCCGATCTAATGCGGTGAATTGGAATTTCAATCCTGCAAGGGTAGGTGTAATTGGGTATAGTGCAGGAGGGCATTTGGCTTCTACGTTGGGTACACACTTTTCCAAAAGCAATATCCCCAATAAAGACAACATCGGCCTTCGGCCAGACTTTATGATCCTGGTTTATCCTGTGATCAGTATGAGTGATCAGCTTACCCATATGGGTTCTAAGATTAACTTATTGGGCATGGAGCCTTCGAAGGAAAAAGTGGATTTGTTTTCTAATGAATTACAAGTTACTAAAGAAACTCCACCTACGTATTTGACGCATTGCGGTGATGACAGTATCGTAGATGTGAACAACAGCATTGTGTTTTATCAGGCATTACAGAAGAAAGGGGTAGATGCGGAATTGCATTTGTTTCCGAAAGGGAATCATGGGTTTACGCAGCGATTGCCGGTGAGCGAGTGGCTGGATCCGATGCTTGGATTTTTGAAGAGGGAGGGGATGTTGAAATGAAAAGCCTCTATCCGTCACTCCGTGCCACCTTTCTCCACATGTGGAGAAAGCGCAAGTGGGTTAGCGAGTGGGCTATAGCGCAATTGTTAGGTAAAGCGTAATACGGGCTAGGCGCCATATTATCCCTCTCCAAAGGGGGATAGCGAGTTGGCTATAGCAAGTGGGAAAGGTAAGGAATTATACAGGCTAGGCTCCATACAACTCTCGCCCCTCCGGGGAGAGATCCCCCTCGTGGGGAGAGAGGGGAATACTAACCGCTTATTCCAGCGGAATATAAAGGATGTTGTTCTTTGAAAAGATATTGTTTGTGAAAGGAAGGTTTGTACACGTAAGATTCTTATAGTTAATATAATTATATAAATGATAATTTTATTCCTTAATAATATATTATTTAACTTTATGGTTTAAAATTTAAATATATGGAAGAACAATTTGTTGCTGTTGTACAGTTTATTAAGGAATCTAGAAATAATGCGATTAAGTCTGTTAATACGGAATTAATCAATTTGTATTGGAATGTTGGAGGATATATTAATCAACAACTTTCGAAAAGCAACTGGGGAGAAAAAACGGTTGACGAGCTGGCTAGGTTTATTGGGGAAAATCATCCAGAATTGAAAGGATTTAATCGTAGGGGGCTTTATAGAATGAAACAATTTTATGAAACCTACATTGATCAGCCATTTGTATCCCCACTGGAGACGGAAAGTCAAAATGTTAAGAGTCAGTTAGATGCAATTGTGTCATCACCGATGACACAATTGGGGATAAATGATATTCGAAGCAGTATCCTAGTCAAGATTAGCTGGACCCACCATTTAGTTCTGATGTCGAGAGTTAAATCTAAAGAGGAAAGGGAGTTTTATTTAAGATTGTGTATTAAGGAAAATTATTCCGTTAAACAGTTAGAACGACAAATAAATGCTGGCTTGTTTGAACGTACAATGATTGGAAATACAAAACTCTCAACACCGTTGAGAGAAATTCCTGAAATCTCCAATAGTCTTAAAGACAGTTATATTTTTGAGTTTTTGAATCTTCCGAAAACGCATAGTGAGAGCGATCTGCAAAAAGGATTAGTAGGGCAGATGAAAAACTTTATTCTTGAACTTGGCAAAGACTTTTTGTTTATGGGGGAAGAGTATAGAGTACAGGTAGGAAACAGCGACTTCTACCTCGACCTACTCTTTTATCACAGAGGGTTACAGTGCCTGGTTAATTTTGAACTCAAAAATGATAAGTTTAAACCTGAGTATCTTGGCAAGCTTAATTTTTATCTGGAAGCTTTGGATCAGGATGTTAAAAAACCGCATGAAAATCCTAGCATCGGTATTTTGTTGTGTAATGATAAAGATAGTGAGGTTGTAAAGTATGCAATGAACAGGAGTTTATCGCCCACCATGGTTGCTGAATACAAAACCCAATTACCGGATAAAAAATTATTGCAGGACAAATTGCAGGAACTTATTGAAGGTAATGATTAGCTGATTTTACGTTTGAATTCAAATCTTATGGCGTGGTGCCTATTACCTGTTGCCGCTTTGATATCACAGTGTGTGATATCAAAGCGCTAAGTATTGGTAGTTTCTTTTTATACGCTTTCTTTCACAAACAATATTTACTGTTTTAATTGTTGTCACCCTGCGTTGTGTTTCGTGGGGTGATGCTTTGTGTATCAAAAAATCATAATTATTGTCAATTGCCTTAATTTAACATCTCTACCTATGACTAAGTATCTTCAAAAAACCGGGCCTGAACTTTTCTTTGCTTTGCTGGAGGAAATAGGGAATACCAGCAAACCTATTGAGCCTTTGTTCTCTGAACGGTTGACGCATGCGCATTATACCTTAACCTCGGACATCTTTGATATTATTGCTAATAACAATCAAAAGCAAACCGCTAAACATTTGATTGTGGTTAGGAAGTTGCTGGTTAAACTTCGGCAGGTCAAGGGGGTGGATTTGCTGGTTCGTTTTGATCCTGAACTGACGGATATTGGTGGTGCTGCCGGAAAGGGGGAGCCTGATATTTTTAGGTTGAAACTGGTTCATCTGGTGTTGAGTGAGCTGGATAGGGTGATTGATTTTATTATTGGTTATAAGCCGATACCACGGGTGCCGAAGAGGATTTGATTAAAAGTTATAGTGATGTTGCAGGAAACGAAATCATATACTAAAGGATTTAGACTGGTAGACTCTGGCTATTACGCGCCAGACTTTCAGCGGTTAAGGGTATTACAGTCCTTAATTGAGATGGATTTTAGACACAACCGGGATATTAACGTGTATGCGGTTAAAATGGATATCAGCATCCATGCTTTGAACAGATTTGCTAGGGCTTATTTGGGGAGATCGGTTTATGAGTTGCTGCAGGACAGGATTTACCGGGAGGCTTTGTATTTGTTGCAGTACTCCAGGCATACGATAAAGGAGATTTCGGAGTTGCTGGGGTTTAGCGATTTGCCATATTTCAGCAGGTGGTTTAAGCAGAGAAATGGGCAAACCGCTAAACAATACAGGAAGGGGTGTAAGACTTGAATTACAGGGTGCAAAAGGGGGTGAAAATATGTTTTCTGATCGCGCTGAACCTTCTAGGTTCTGAGGCTTGATCATGAAATCATATTTTCTTGGGTGCAGACCGGTGAGGGTTCATATCCTTTTTTAATCCTCTAAAAAATCAAAATATTGACAAGAATTATTATAAATCTAACCAAATACAAATTTTATGATTAAAACTAGTGACCTGGTCCAGTACTTCTGGACTCATTCTAACCTTATCACCAGTAAAGAGGGTGTTGAAGCTTCGCTTCATGGTGATCAACTTATTGAGGTGAGTGTGATGCTCCGCAATCATGAGGAAAATGAGGTGCGGCTTCAGTTGAGAAGTGCTTTTACTTCGCCATTAAGGTTTATTGAAGCCTTTAACTTGCAGTATCCCGAGGATGTTAAAAAGATCAGCATAGAGAACCTGATGTTACTGTATAAAAACGGAAAGGCTGAACTCAGTGTAACGGAGTATCCTTTATAATATTCCAATGAAATTAAATCATTTATTAACTCTCAAAATAACGCTCTTATGGCTATTGAAGAATTGATGGAAAAGCTACATGGCATGTTTCCAATTACGGTTCCCTTTAGAACTGAACTTAAAGAAGTAATGTATACTGAAAATGCTGACAAGCTGGAAGTTTTACTTAAAGCGGGCACTGGGGTATGGTTGGCCTGGTACCTGGAGGAAGGGCTTGTTGAAGGTAAAGTGGAAAGAAATGGAATCAAGATGGTGGAACGTTTTTATAAATCAGGAGAGATATTTACGGATATGGATGGCTTTTTTGAAGGGAAGAAAGCGCTTTTAGAATTCACCACTATTACTCCGTGCAAATTATGGGTGCTAACGCGGGCTCATTATATTGAACTGGAGAAATATAAGGAAACGCACAGGCTTAAAGATGCGATGATGCTTTTGGAAAAGCGAATTGATGCGGAACGGGCTTATATGATGACTTTACAGGTTAAGGAGAGGTTTGCTTATTTTGCAAAGCTTTATCCTTTTCTGGAGCTGCCTAATAAGCTTTGTGCTTCTTTTTTAAATATGTATGAGTCTAATTACAGCACGTACAAAGCGGACTACCTTCGAAATCTATGAAATTCGAATTTATGATATCATAAGTGTTTATTGTTCTGATATTCAGAACTTAGGGTTATTGATTGATGACTTAAAAAAAACTCTTATATATGAAGACGCATCTCGGTTACCTTTTTACATTTCGAATTAAAGCAAACACTCTTGCTTTTCTTGGCCTGGTTAGCCCTGGCTTGGGTGTTGTCGGTTAATACCTGCGGGTGCCAGTGGTTCTGGTACCTGCTTGTTTCTTCCTGAATATTCTTTGTGGCGCGCGACACGGATTGAATATATAATCAATTAATTTTTTACATTAAAATTCATTAACATGAAAAAATCGTTTAAAGCGGCTTTAATGGTCGTGCTGTGTGCTGGCGGATTAACCGCGGCTTTTGCTTTTAACAAAGCAGCGTCTGTTAAAAAGGCGGGTTTAATTGCTTACACGTACAATTTGGGTACGTCTACTGGTGCGAGGAATGCGTCGAACTGGACGCTGGCTACGGGTTCTACGCCGAGTTGTGGTACTGCGGGTTCGGTTCCGTGCAAGGTGGTTTTTGATAGTTCTGTGTATCCTACGTTGCAGGATTATATAGACAATCAGCATTTTGACAGCGACGCTGATGTGGCTTATGGGCCTGGTGTGGTGAGTAAGCAATAAGCTTTTTTGAAAAATATGTTTTCTGATCTCGCTGAACCTTGCAGGTTCTGAGGCTTGATCATGAAAACATATTTTTCTTTGGTGCAGACCGGTATAGTGTTTAATTGTATGTATGGCGATGTATTGCCTGTTTTGCAGGAAATTTTATTGACTTTGGTGGAGATTAAACTGGCTATCCGGGAGTTTGAGGGGCCTGCTGTTCAGGTGGATGAGTGGTTGACGGCGCAGCAGGCTATGGAGTTTCTTTTTGTGGAGGAGAGGACTTTTTATAGGAGGAAGAGGGAGGGGAAGTGGGTGGTTAGGAGAGTAGGGAAGAGGTGGGTTTATTTGAAGTCTTCGCTTTGTGAAAAATAGGTTTTATGATCTAGCTGAACCTTACAGGTTCTGAGGCTTGATCATTAAATCCTATTTTTCTTGGGCGCAGACTGGAGGGGGTGGAGACTTCTCTATTATTCGGCGAACCTGATCAGGGAACAGGGAAAATCTGTGGCGCCGGACTGGAATTACCGTTTGCCGGAGGTGTATGTTGTGGCGCTGATGGACTTTAGTTTTGATCATACGCATCGGGATCAATATTTGCATGATGTTCGTTTGATTGATGTAATGACTCATACGGTGTTCTATGATAAACTTCGGTATATTTTTGTGGAGTTGCCTAAGTTTAAAAAATCGGTGGATGAATTGAAAACTAATGAGGATGGATGGTTGTACTCTTTAAGGAATATGGAAATATTAGATGAAATTCCAGTACCTTTGCGTAAGAAAAAGGTTTTTAGAGAGTTATACCAATTGGCAGAGGTCATTAATTTAAGCCCGGAAGATATGAATGCGTACCAAGAGAGTTTAAAGATTAAGCGTGATAACTACAGTGCTCTTGAGTCTGCGGAGTTGAGGGGGGAGCAGCGTGGGCAGAAGCAGGGTATTGAAATCGGTGCGGAGCAAGAGAAAAGGGAAATGGCTCGTGAACTTAAAAAGGAGGGCTTGTCTATTGATCTTATTGCCAGAACTACTAAACTTTCTGTCGAGGAAATCCAAACACTTATATAAAATTAAGATCAAGATTAATATTTAAATAAGCCGGGAGAGAAATTCTTCTGGCTTTTTTTGTGAAAAATAGGTTTTCTGATGTCGCTGAATCTTGCAGATTCTGAGGCTCCATCATGAAATCCTATTTTTCTTGGGCGCAGACTGGAGGGGGTGGGGACCGGTGAGGGTGCGTGATTTTATGCATTATCTCCGTCATTTCGACGATAGGAGAAATCTATGTATGTCAAACACTGACAAAATCTATGTCAAAGGCTGTCATTCACTGACAAAGTGATTTGTGCTATAGGTGGTTTAATTTGAGGTAGTTATGTTTGTTTTAGTAATTGAAAAAGCGGTACCTGTGCACGGGTACTGCGGGTCCTGCAGGCTATGGAATTACTAATGAACAGATTATTTAACATTTAAATTTTAAAGAAAATGGGAACATTTATTAAAGGGGTCCATGGTGGATTCTCGGGTCGTATAGGTAATGTGATTGGTGCTGCGTGGCGTGGTGTGGATTATATGAGAAGTTTACCTCGTAAGTCTAATAAGCCTGCTACGGAGGCTCAGTTGAAGCAGCGTTTGATCATCCGGCTGGTGATGGGTTTTTTAAGGCCGATCAGTGGTTTGATCCGGATTGGTTATCAGAGTTATAAGAGTGGTAAGACGCCGTTAAATGCGGCTACGGTTGCTTTGATTGATAAGGCGGTTACGGGTGTTTATCCGAATTTGAATATTGATTTTCCGCACGTGATGTTCAGTAAGGGGCATTTGTTGAAGCCGATGCTGACTGGTATGGAGTCTGTGGCTACGGCGAAGATCAAATTTGATTGGTTGAACAATACGCCTTTGTATGGGACGAGTACTGCGGCTACTGACCGGGCTACTTTGCTGGTGTATAATCCGGTGAAGGAGGAGTTTGTTACGGCTGAGGATGTTGAGGTGAGGACTGGCTTGACTTTCACTTTAACTGTGCCTGCGAACTGGATTGGTGATGATGTGCATGGGTGGATGAGTTTTGTGAGTACCAGCCGCAGGGAGGTTTCGGATAGTGTGTATGCCGGGGTAACGGCGGTGTTGTAATTGGTTTCGTCATCCTGCCCCGGGGCGGGATGACGATTTTTGTTCATTGTTTAATTGGGGAAATTATGGCGGTATTTGAAAAGGGTATCCATGGGATATTCAGGGGTAGAATTGGTCAAATCATAGGTTTAAAGGTTAATGGGAAACAATATGCGCGGAGTTTGCCTACGCCGTCGAAGAATCCGCCTACTGTGGGGCAGCTGAACCAGCGGTTGAAGTTTAAGTTGTTGATGGAGTGGCTACGGCCGTTAAAAACGGTTATCGATGTGGGTTATTTGAGGGGGAGTGGTCATGCTTCGCCGCTTAACCGGGCAATGTCTTATCATTTAAAGGAGGCGGTTATTGGTGTGGCGCCGGATTATGTGATTGATTTTTCGAGGGTGATTTTGAGCAGGGGGAGGTTATTGCCTTCTGTAGCTATGGAGATGAGTTTGGTGGGGAATTGTTTGTTGGTTACCTGGGCGGATTTTCATTGGTCTATGTATTGTGATTTGTATGACCGGGCGTGTTTTGTGGTTTATAATGTGGATAGGAAGGAGGTGTTGATGTTTCCGGATGTGGCTGAACGGAGGGAGGGGAAGGTGAGTTTGTGTTTGACGGAGGGGGTTGCGGTTGGGAGGTTGCATGTTTGGATGCAGTATGTGGGGAGGGAGGGATTGGTGAGTACGACTGTTTATCTGGGTTTGTTGTGAAAAATATGATTTCTGATCTCGCTGGATCTTACAGATCCTGAGGCTTGATCATGAAATCATATTTTTCTTGGGTGCAGACCGGAGTTGGTGTGTGATTGGTGTTTATTGCGGAATTAGGGTATGTTGAGTAAAAAAAGACTTTGAAAATTTAACGTGGCACTGTAAATGGCACCGAAGATGGCACTGTAAAAATTGATCGTGCAATAGAGATATTAAAAGAAATTAGCAGTGATAATAAGGTATTCGTTATTGAGATAGATATTCGTGTGCTGGGATAAGTTTGATTACAAAGCCATCTTCTTCGAAAAGATCTGTCTGGTCTAAGGTCACAATAGTTCCTTCTGATAGTTTGAAAAACTTTAATGCTTCCAAAAGTCCGTTATACTCACGTTTGAAGTTATTATCATCTATCTGGTAGCATACTTGTACGGCTTCTTGTGCTTTTCCTTTGTTGAAGCTTATAAAATCGCACTCTCCTTTTTCTTTATAATAATAGAGTTCTTTGCTTTTTCTGCGGAGGTGGAGATAAATCAGGTTTTCTAATTTGTGGCCCACATTTTCACTGAATGCGGTAGAGGTAGCCGAAATCAGACCGGTATCTATGGCATATACTTTTTTAGGATTCCTGGCCTGAACTTTTAAAGAGTAACTGAAAAGGGGCAGGAATTCAATTAAATAGGCGTCCTTTAGCCACGCAAAATATTCTAATATAGTTGCGCTTGATTTGATCCCGAACAGATCTGTTAGTTTATTCGCAGAAACTAATGTGCCTACGTTGGAAATTAAATAAACAGCTAATTGCTTCAGAGATTCTACTTCTCTAATGGAATGTCGCACTGCGATGTCGCGTACCAAAATGTCTTCCATCAAACTTTGCAGTATCAATTCTGCACCTGTTTTTACAAACTCTGGAAAACCGCCAGATTGAAGATAAGCCCGGAGAGAGTCAGGATTGGCTGTCTCGTTTTTAAAGGTAAGATACTCTGTATAAGAAAACGGAAACATCTCCATAGAAACATGACGGCCTGTTAAGTGGGTACCTAATTCCTTACTTAAAAGGGAGGCGTTTGATCCGCTGATAAATACGGTGTAGCCTTCGCGCAATAGTTGGTGCACAAAGATCTCCCATTTGCTGATTAATTGTATTTCATCAAAGAAGAGTACAGTAACTCCTCTTTTTTCTACTTCTTGTTGAAAGCGGATTAAATCAGTGGTTTCAAAGCCAACTAAACGGAGATCTTCGAAATTAAAATATAATGCGTTTTCGTATTTGTCTTTAATGATCTGTAAAAGGAGGGTGCTTTTGCCACATCGGCGTACGCCGGATATTATGGTTGCAAAACTTGATAGAATAGGAACTTGTTTAAGGACTTCTCTGGACAAGGTGGAGTCCTTTTTTAAGAAGGATTTTTGTTGTGCATCTAAAACGGTTGCTATTTGGTCTTGTCTAAGCATTTGCTTGTGAATTGTTTATGTGCAAATATAAGATTTATTTGTTAGTAATGAAGGATATCATTCATTAGTAATGAAAGATATTGTTTGTTGGTAATGAATGATGTAATTGTGGGTGCAGACCGGAATGGTCAAGGATTGTAAATAGCTGAAAAGGAAATTAATCTCTTTATATAAGTTTCATGTATATCGTAAACTTTTTTAGAAACACATTAAAGTTTCATTTGTATCGTAAATTGATATAGGAATTTTTTAGTGGTGAAAAATAGAATTTCTGATCGTGCTGGACCTTACAGGTCCTGAGGCTTGATCATGAAATCATATTTTTCTTGGGTGCAGACCGGGGATGGGTGTTGATTTGGCTTGATGTTAGGTTATAGTTCAGAATTCAGATTTTTTCTGTTTGGAACTAAATACATTATTTGCAACTAATTTAGTAGCAGAAATCCGAATTTAATGTTATTCTCGCTTGAGAGGAACTGCTTGATAAAATGTATTTTAGATAAGTATTGTATTAATCTTATTTAAAAAAAATAAAGCATATGAGTTCAGCGTTCTTAATTACCATTTCAGAAATCAGGTCTTCGGTAGGAGATATTCCTTCGCAATTGTATACAACGGATATTGGTCAGGAGGGTCATTGGTACTTTGATGGCGTGGGTGCTCTTACGGAAGACAATACAGGAACCATATTGGTTACAGCAGATCTTAAGCGGTTTAAAAGAGTTTTCGATGGGACTTTAAATGTGAAGTGGTTTGGGGCTAAGGGAGATGGCGTAACAAGTGATAATGTTTCAATACAAAAAGCGATTGAAACTGCAAAAAGCGTAAATGGGAATATTTATATTCCAAAAGGAGTGTATGGGATTTCTACAACTTTAAATGGCAGAAGTGGTGTTAGTTGGTTGGGAGAGGGTAAAACTAATTCAATATTTAAACTTCTTACACCCAATATAAAAATGATTTCCAATTCTGCATTAACGGGCGTTACAATAGATGGTATTTGCTTTATTGGGACTGGTAAAATAAGTACAATTACTGGGGCTGGGGATAATAGTGAAATGCTTATATATGCTGGAGGAGGCAAAGATTCCATTTTCAAAAACTGTAGATTTCAAGATTGTGCTGTAGCACTTTTTCCTGGAGATACATCATCCAATATTTTGATTACAAACAACGAATTTTATAATATTGTTGGCTTGCCTGGTGCTTCGGAGGGTTATGGTGTTCTATGTAACGGTGGATCCAATAAAATAGCGATATCGAATAATGTATTTACTAAAATTGCTAGGCACGGTGTCTATTTTTCAAGTGGTTCATTTAATTGCTCTGCGACTGATAACATCTTTTCTGATTGCTATGGCCCAGTTATCAACATAAATGCAAGGATATCAGATGCTCAGCCAGTGTATAACATTGACATATCTAATAATGTTATTAATGGAGTGACAGACTTGGGTTCCAACTTGTCTCAGGGTATTTCCATTACAGGTCTGGTATATAATTGTAACATATCCAATAATGTAATTAAGGACACAGATATGTCTGGAATTAGAATAGACGGAAGTATTGGTATGTCGGAGGGGGTAATTGTCTCAAATAATAATCTGTATAATGTTTCAAGGTTAACAGGTACTCCAGCACTATCTTTAAATGGTAATAGGATGATCATATCTGGTAATTACGTTAATCCAAATGTGAATGCTGAAGGGTTACACCTCTATGCTGGTAATTCATCTTTGTTATCAAATAACGTAGTGTTAATGGCCCCTGAGAGTCCTAAGACTCCTTTAAGAATAGATTTAGCTTGCATAAATACTACAATACAAGGTTTTAAGTATGTAGGAAATAATGATATTATTAATGATTCTCCTTCCACCAGTGGCCTATATACAGATAGCTTGACAGGATATAATAAGGTTTTAGGTCAACAGGTAGTTACAGGAAATATTAGGATTTTCGGTAAGAACTTCTTGCAGTTGGGTAATTTGACAGGAACCGATCCTACAACAGGTTTTACGGCAGGTACCTTATGGTATAATACAACTGAACGAACTGTAAAAGCAAATATTAATGGTGGTGATAGATTTGCAATTTTTGGATTAGCGCAAACAGGGTCTCCAACGACTCTAGTTCCCAATTTTATCGGAGAAGAATTTGTCAGTACGAATGGAAAAAGTACATACAAAGCATATGGTTTGACCGCTTCGGATTGGAAATTAATGGCTAGTCAACAGTTTGGAACAACAGCTAATAGACCTAACGGAGTATTATTTATTGGTACTGAATATTTTGATACGGATTTAAACAGACCAGTCTGGTGGAACGGCTCAGCTTGGGTAAACTCTAACCCCAATGCGACGCCTATTACAAAAGGTGTGGTTAATCAGTCAGCTGTCTCGCCAGATACTGCTGCGAATGCCGCAGGAGCAACACCCACTCAGGCTGAGTTTAATGCTTTACTTGCAGAATTAAGAGATTTGAAAGTTAAGATGAGATCAGCTGGGTTATTGGCTTGATGTTTTCACTACCAGCTGATACTTATCTTGCCTAAACACTTATCTTCATTCAATTTCTATGGTGTTAAGGTGAAGTACTCCCTATTTGTTGGACAGCTATAGATCAAACTTAAGATTATTTACGACACTTTTTTACTGTTCTGATAAAACACCTCATTTGGAGTAAGATCGCCGTTTGCCCGATGTCTTCGCT